>Ga0247813_10000016_pt1 | contig 357514 bp, 334 predicted proteins | sample UWRJL169409C1_FD_180719 | JGI IMG/M metagenome (GOLD analysis project Ga0247813, IMG submission 180719) | Plant litter microbial communities from Arlington Agricultural Research Station in Wisconsin, United States - UWRJ-L169-409C-1 | ecosystem: Environmental > Terrestrial > Plant litter >... | reverse complement strand
TCCCGTTAAGAAGTAGTGTGACTCTTCTGACCCGAATTTATAGCCTATGTTATCTCTCCTGTAATCAAGGTGCTTGCTTTTGAGCATGTTGGGCACCGACAGGGCTAAGTAGTATTTTTGGGTATAGTAAAAGATACCGGTACCTACGTTAAAGTAGGTCCTGCTGATGTTTTGGCCAAAGGCAGGGTCGGCAGGATCGGGCACATAGCCGTTGCCTATATCGTCATACAGCCCTACTTTATGGAACGTGGCGCCTGCTTTTAAGCCTAAGGCTAAACGGTGTTCGCCGCCCAGCTTAAGGGTATACGAGAAATCAGCATATACGTTGGTTTCGTTTACAGGGCCTATCTTATCGGTGATGGCCGATAAGCCTAAGCCTACGTTCTTGCCCACAGGGCTGTGGCCCGAAAAAGTACCGGTGCTTGGTGCCCCGGCAATATCTACCCATTGCTTACGGTATAAAAGCCCAAAGGAAAGGTGCTCTTTTGACCCTGCATACGCCGGGTTGATAACATTCATGTTGTACATGTACTGTGTGTAGTGGGGGTCTTGTTGTGCAAATGCATCGGAGAGCCCAACCAGTGCCAATAATGCAGCAAGGTATATTTTTTTCATGTTCGTGGTTTTCTTTATTTAGGTGTAACTTTTCTTAGTAGTAAAAGCCAGCCCTTTTATAAATATTAATTGGTTAATTTATGCTTTTAGTAACCTTTATGTACTTTTTGCACTAAAATATATATAGACCGGAAAGTTTTAGGGAAATAGTTTTCTTTTTTATGCCTGTGCAAAATTTAGTAAAGTGGTAAAAATCTTTACATAAATGTACTGCGGCAAAACTTTTTAGCCTTTACTTTAGCGCATTAAAAGTCCTGCAATGCCGGGTGGGCAAAGCCTAAAAAAGACATTAACAACATGATAATCATTAAAGTAGTTTTCTTCATAGTGGTTTTAATTAAGGTAATGTGTAAAATCCAAATTTATAAAATTATAACACATGGTTAACGTTCTATTAAATTTTAACAAAAAATTCGATGTTTATATTCTAACATGGTGGTTTATGTAAAGTTTTAACGGCACATTTTTTGTAAATTTGCAATAGTACTTAAACTAAGAAAATGCTCGAAAAAGAAACGATATCATTTGAAAAAACAATAATTGCCGGTGTGGTTACACAACAGCAAAGTGAAGAGAAGTTAACCGAGTATCTTGATGAACTTGAATTTCTTACGTTTACCGCAGGTGGCCAGGTGGTAAAACGCTTTTCGCAAAAAATGGAACGCCCCAACCCTAAAACTTATCTGGGTACGGGTAAAATAGAAGAAATTCACCTTTATATTAAGGAACATGATATAAAGACCATTATTTTTGATGATGAGCTTTCGCCTTCGCAATCTAAAAATATAACAAAAATACTGGACATTAAAGTACTTGACAGGACTAACCTTATCCTTGATATTTTTGCCCAGCGTGCCGAAACATCCTATGCACGCACGCAGGTAGAACTTGCACAGTGCATTTACCTGTTGCCAAGGCTATCGGGTATGTGGACCCACCTTGAGCGCCAACGTGGTGGTATAGGTATGCGTGGCCCCGGTGAAACAGAGATTGAGACCGACAGGCGTATTGTGCGCGACCGTATAGCACTCCTGAAAGAAAAGATTAAAACCATAGACAGGCAAATGGGCGTGCAGCGTGGCAACCGTGGTGCAATGGTGCGTGTAGCCCTTGTAGGGTACACAAACGTAGGTAAAAGTACCCTGATGAACGTGATTAGTAAAAGTGAGGTATTTGTTGAGAATAAACTTTTTGCAACGCTCGATACTACTGTGCGCAAAGTAGTTATTAAAAACCTGCCGTTCCTGTTAAGCGATACCGTTGGGTTTATTCGTAAACTGCCTACACAGCTTATTGACTCTTTTAAGAGTACGCTGGATGAAGTGCGTGAAGCTGACCTGTTATTGCACGTTGTAGATATTTCGCACCCGGAGTTTGAAGACCATATAGCATCTGTTAAGCAGATATTGCAGGATATTAAAAGTAGCGATAAGCCTACCATTATGGTGTTTAACAAGATTGATGCTTACAAGCCGCTTGTTATAGACCATGACGATTTAATTACCGAGAAAACTACCCGCCACAACACGCTGGAAGACTGGAAAGCAACGTGGATGGGAGCGGTAGGTGAACATAACGCTTTGTTTATATCGGCTACTAATAAAGAGAATTTTGAAGAGTTTCGTGAAAGGGTCTACGAAGCTGTAAGGGCCATACACATAAGCCGTTTTCCATACAACAACTTTTTATACCCTGATTATAAAGATAATCACGCAGAAGAGAAAGAATAACAAAACCGGCTTATGCCGGTTTTTTTTTATTTATATAAGCCATGAATTACACAAATTAACACTAATTTTAAGTGTAGTGCGTTATCTGCGATTGTGTAGCCCGATCTAAAATCTACATTCTAAACCTGAAATCCTGATTAAAACCCGTAATTAGCCGCTACGCCAAATACCTGCCTAACCTGGAAACCGCGGTAAGCGTTATCATCATAAATGGTTTGGAACATTAGGTTTGTGGTAAGGTAACGGTTTATGCGCATTACAATATTAAGCTGGTAATCTATATCTACATTTTGAGGATCTTCAAGGTAATTAGAATACAGGTTTAATATATTTTCGAATTGCACATTAGCAATAACATCGAGTTTGTAATACATTGAGGCATTAAAACCAAGTTCATATCGCATTGTTTTACCCTCCTTTACGCCAAAATATTCTTCATTAGGCAATGTAAAAGCCCTGTCTACAAAAGTAAACTTAGAGGTAACAGGAGAAAGGTTAATTTTTAGGTTTTCGTCGCGCTTATATAACATACCTATACCTGCATAAAGGTAAGCGGGAGAGAGAAAGTTAGTATACTCATCCCTGTGTTCGCCGGCATCATCTTTACTGTAAAGATACCCTTTGCTAAATTGTGTCCTGAAGTTTACAAAAGCCGAATAGTACCAGTGTTCTGTAGCTTTTTTTCCTAAAACAGAATTAAAGTAAATACGGTCATCGGTCTTTTTTGCAAATGCACTGGTCTTTGTTTTTACAATACCATAAGATGCTATAAACTTATTATCCCACGACCAGTCGCCTTTATTATAATTAAAATCGTAATTAAGGCCAAGGTTACCCGATACATTGTTTTCTCCACCGGCTACCCAGTTACTAAAAGTACTCTGGTTAAAAAGCAGGGAGGCGTTACCTTTTTTTGTCCACGGCCCTACAGTATCATTAACGGCAGCGGGCGATGTTGTTGTTATTATATCCTGAGCTTTAAGCGATACAATGCATAACAAACTTAGCAATAAAAGTATATTCTTCTTCATAATCGTGTGGGTTTGCTTACAAATATAGCCAAACAGCAAAAAAATACCTAAACTATATTCGTTAAAAGCTACTTCTTTTTGTATAGCGGCACCGATGAGCATGCTTCGCCAAACATAATGCTACGGGCTACAGGCAGCAGTTTTTGAGTAGCTAAAGTATAGGCCTCCTGTGGCACCGGCTTGCGCGAACAGCCTTTTATAATAACCGGTTTACCGGCATAAGGTTCATAATCCAGCCCATCAAGTAGTTCCTGGTAAATAAGTACGTTAAGTTGTTCTACACTGCCTTGTATTACTTTTTTTGCAATGCCGTTAAGGCTTATGGTAACCAGCATGTATGCCCATGCGGGTACTATAGCATCTGTACTGCAATACATGGCTACATATTTATTAGTGTACTGGGACCAGTCGAAGTTTTTAAGCGTTTCGCGAAAGTCTTTCTCGCGCAGTACAAAACCCTCCCATAACCAGCCGGATATATCTAAAGCCACGCGATCGCCTTCCGGGTAATAATCTTCAAGGTCAAAAACCTGCAGGGCGCTGTTAGCTACTTTATTTATAATTTCTAAATCTTCCTCCATAATTTCCCTAAATTTCAGGTTGTCAAAATCACCCTCAAAGATACGCATTTTTTGCCTATCCATAAATTATCCTATATTTGATGAGCGTTATTACCTTTACTACAAAACCTGCCTGATGATACACAAAAATGACTACCCCGCAACCTGGCCATTATGGCAAAGAGTGCTGTTCAGGTTTTTTCTTATTTACCTGCTGCTTCAGGTTTTTGCAAGGCCATTTTTTGAAGATGTACCGGTATTTAGCCTCATTGCACAGGCGCAGCATTATGTATGTTTACTACTTGTAACTCTTTTTAATACTTATGTACTGCACTTTAAAGATAAGCTACTACCTATGGAGCGCAGTAGTGATTCTCTGTTTCACTGGGCACAGCTTATATTGTTTTTAACACTTGCCGTTACAAGCACACTTGTATGGAGTATTTTAGACCGAAAACGTAAATCATACAACAGGGCAAGCCTATTTTTAGTTATAATACTGCGCTATTACATTGCCTACATTTCTTTTATGTATGGTATTATAAAAATATATGGCCTGCAAATGCCTTTCCCTACGCTTACTTACATGGCAACACCTGTAGGCGATCTTTTACCTGTAAAACTATCATGGCTGTATATAGGGTACAGCGCCCCTTACCAAATATTTTCGGGAATTTTAGAGTTTACGGTAGGCGCGCTGTTATTATACAAACGCACACTTACACTGGGGCTGTTTATAGGCCTTGGGGTTTATATTAATGTATTAATGATGAATCTGGGTTATAACATCCCTGTAAAAATATTCTCGGCACATTTAGTCCTCATGATCCTTTACCTCCTTGCAAGGGAGAGGGAACGCCTTGCAAGCTTTTTTATTTTTAACAGGCCTGCACCACAAAATATGCTGTACCATTTTGTCCCGTCTAAAACTATGAGGATAGTACTATTAGCCGTTAAATCTATTTTTATAGTAGCAGTTATGTACTTGCTTGCGGGGCCTTATAATTATAAAAAGAGGCAGGTAATAGCTAATAGTAAAGAGATAAAACCCATACCTTATGGGTTATATAATGTAACCACTTTTGTTAAAAATAACGATACGCTGCCGGTACTTGCAAATGACACCCTTATTTGGAAAGATATCATTTTTGAAAGAGGCAACAAATTTGCATCGGTAAATACATGCGACACCCTTTTTAAAAAAATATACAACCGGGGAATATTTTATTATAAGGCCGACACGCTAAAAAATACCATGGTATGCTTTAAACATACTACAAAAGGAAAAGCGACAATTTTTAATGTACGCTACAAATTATCGGGTAATAAAGAACATGTACAAATGTGGGTAAAACTTAAAAAAGACTCGCTGTACCTGGAGCTTGACAAAAGCAACCGCAAATTTAGATTAGGCGAAAAGCAGTTTAACTGGGTAACGCCGGAGCGGGAATAAAAAAATCCCTTTACATGGTTTTGTAAAGGGATTTTTTGCAGAAATTATCCTGTGGAATTGCTATTACAGCATTCCCAGTTCCAGCTTGGCTTCTTCGCTCATAAGGTCACGCGTCCACGGCGGGTCGAAAGTAATTTCTACCTCGGCAGCGCTAACGCCATCTATTTTTTTAATTTTCTCCTCAACTTCAAGCGGCAGGCTTTCGGCCACCGGGCAGTTTGGCGATGTAAGCGTCATAAGTATTTTAACCTCATTATCGGTATTTACCATAACGTCATACACTAAGCCCAATTCGTATATATCAACAGGAATTTCAGGGTCGTAGATAGTTTTAAGTGTCCTTACAATCTCTTCGCCCAGTTGTGCAGTATCTATTTCTTGTTCCATAATCGTATTAATTTTTAGCGTTAAACGCCAGTGCATACATTTTTATTTGTTTTATCATGCTTACCAATCCATTAGCTCGTGTAGCCGAAAGATGCTCTTTTAAGCCTATTTCATCTACAAAATTGGTATTGGCTTCCAGTATTGCTTCCGGTTTCTGGTTAGAGAATACACGTATCATTATTGCAATAAGCCCTTTAGTAAGAATGGCGTCGCTATCGGCAGTAAATACTATATTGCCATCCTGCTGTTCGGCGTGCAGCCATACTTTGCTCTGGCAACCTTTAATAATGTTGCTTTCTGTTTTATATTCAGGGTCTATCAGCGGCAGCGATTTACCCAGGTCTATAACATACTGGTAACGCTCATCCCACTCATCAAACATTGAGAATTCGTCTACTATCTCGTCCTGTATTTCTTTAATTTTCATAGTTGTTATCTCTTGTCCATATCAGACAATGCTATAATTTTTTCTACTAACGCTTTAACTTCTGCAGGCGGGTTACCGTGATCAAAGCTGCTTGTGCTATAGTCCTGCTTATCTTTTGTAATTGTCAGGTTAGCAATCATCGCACCATCAAACTGGTGTTTTTTAGAGGGCGGTACTATAGTTGCAAGTTCTTGGTCTTTAACGGTTACCTTACTGTAAGCCTCTTTAACAGCATTCCAGTCGGCATCCGTAAGTTTTTCAGTAATAGGCTGGCCTTCCAGTCGGCTTTGGGTAGTTTCTATACTGCCCTGCTTCACTACAATTTTGTTATTAGAGCCGCGGGTAACGGCTGTATAGGTAAAAACGACATCATTATCGGCTTCTTTTAAAGCTGACTGTTTAGCTGTAGTACAACTCGTGGTAACAACTACAGTAAGTGCGATGAGCGAAAGTATTTTTTTCATATTTTTTATTTTTTGGTCGCGGCGGTTAAGCTCATTTAATTTTCAGGTTCTGTATAATCCTTGCTTGTGTTTGAGTATACTTAGCCCCTCTCTTTTGGAGAGGGGTTGGGGTGAGGCTTGTTATTTTTTTATCCCAGCATGCGCTGTGCTTTAAGCACGGCAGTTACAAGGGCATCTATTTCTTCTTTGGTATTGTAAAATGCAAACGATGCACGTATAGTTCCCGGTATGCAAAACGCATCCATAATAGGCTGGGTGCAATGGTGGCCGGTGCGTACGGCAATGCCCATTTTGTCTACAATGGTACCTACATCATACGGGTGGATACCATTAAGGTTAAAAGATATAACCGATGTTTTATTTTCGGCTGTACCCACAATGGTTAAACCTTCTATTTCCAGTAATTTTTGGGTACCATATTCTAATAGCTCATGCTCGTATGCCTGAATGTTATCTAAGCCAATGCTGTTTAAATAATCTACCGCAGTGCCCAGAACTATACCGCCGGCTATGTTAGGAGTACCGGCTTCAAACTTGTGTGGAAGGTCGGCATAGGTGGTTTTGGCAAAAGTAACTTCTTTTATCATTTCGCCGCCACCCTGGTAAGGCGGGAGTTTGTTAAGCCATTCTTCTTTACCATATAATATACCGGTGCCTGTAGGCCCGCACATCTTATGGCCGCTAAACGCGTAGAAGTCGCAATCCAGCGCCTGGACATCTATTGCAAGGTGCGGTGCCGCCTGTGCGCCATCTATAAAAACGGCAGCACCCACGGCGTGGGCTTTATCAATAATATGTTTTATAGGGTTTATAGTGCCTAACGCATTGCTAATATGGTTAACAGATACAAGTTTGGTCTTCTGGGTAAGCAGTTTTTCAAACTCCTCTATAATAAGCTCCCCTTTGTTGTTCATAGGGATAACCACAAGGTTAGCCCCGGTGCGCTCGCAAAGCATTTGCCACGGCACTATGTTGCTGTGGTGTTCCATAGCACTTATCATTATCTCGTCGCCTGCAGTTATAAACTGCCCAAAGCCGCTTGCTACAAGGTTAATACCGTGTGTGGTACCGCTTGTAAACAAAACTTCAAACGAATGCTTTGCATTAATGTGCTTCTGGATTTTTTGGCGCGAAATCTCGTAGGCATCTGTAGCCAGCTGGCTAAGGGTGTGCACCCCACGATGAATATTAGCATTTATGGTGTTATAATACTCGCTAATAGCATCTATAACCACTTTAGGCTTTTGCGATGTAGCGGCATTATCAAAATAAACCAGCGGTTTGCCGTTTACGGTTTGTGTAAGTATAGGAAAGTCAGCCCTTATGGCTTGAATGTCTACCATATGTGTTCTTGCTGTGTTACTACTTGTATTATACATAAAGTGTACCATTTAAAGTTTACAAAGTTACGGCTTGTTTTTTTAAAACTACTTTTTTTAAGACTTCGATTTATTATAGCAGCATAGATAGTATTTATAAAACGTATTAATCAACATATATATGCATGGGCATACAATTATACTATATATACTATACCAAAACACTTTTGCGTTAATTACTTAAACCTTACCATCTTATTATGAATAAATTACTCACTTTATTTCTGTTACTTGCCATTTGCGGCTGTAAAAAGCAAACCTCTGCCTGCAGGCCTTATCTTGATGCTGTTAAAGACGGCTCGATACCGCGTAAAACAACCCGCATTAAATTTAACGACAGTCTTAGCCGTGAACTCGACTATGTGCGTGACCAGATGTATAAAGAAAAAACATTTTATTGTTTTGGGTATTTGGAACTTGACAGGGCAGCATTTTTAAAGACGGTAAAAAATTACATAAAAAGCTATGACCCGGCAACTGTTTACAGTGTCGACTTTATAGGTAAAGGCAAAAACATCTGCTCCGGAGATACAATAGCACCTGCCGATATACAGGCCTTATTAATTTACCATACAGATAAAGAGAGTTATCTTACTTTAGATTACATAAACTTAGTCACAGGTATAAAAGAGAGCAACCGTATAAGCAATGCGTATGCATCAGTTTCTATGTACCATATTTTCGAAAAAATTAAAATCAGGGACAAACCTTTCCTGGTTACCGTAAAAGATAAGGACATTAAAGACGACGGCAGTGTACACTTAATAAAAAGAAAAGATGATGTGCTTTATAAACAGGCACACAGTAAATAGCAGCTGCAACACCAAAACTTAACACTGACGGGCACTATTAAGTGCCTTTTTTTATGGCCTTATCTTTTTTCATTCTAAATAAAATGAATAGATTTGCCATTATTTAGATTCAATAAAAACAACAACCACCTTTCCAATGAAAAAAATAAACACTTTTCTTGCGTTAACCTTTGTATTGCTATCGGCAATTTCATGTAAAAAAGAAGTAACTGTAGAAACTACAACTACAGAAGTTAAAGATACCATTGCAAAACCAGCACAAAAAATAGTATCGCTTAACGGCGCCGTAACAGAAATTGTGGCTGCACTGGGCCACGAAAAAGAACTTGTGGGCGTAGATGTTACCAGTACTTACCCTGCAAATGTAAAAACTACTGCTAAAGATTTAGGCCACGTGCGCTCTGTAAACATAGAAGGCATTATGGCGTTAAACCCTACCCTTATTATAGGTACCGATAAAGACATGAGCCCTGAGCTATTGGAAAAAATAAAAAAGTCGGGTGTTAAGGCGGAGTTGTTTAAACATGAATTTACTCCCGAAGGTACTAAAAGGCTTATTGCCGCCGTTGCAAAAGTGCTTAACCACAAAGATTTTATACAGCTGAACACTAAAATTGATGCCGACCTTAAAAATGTTAAGCCCCTTGCAACTGCTCCTAAAGTATTATTCATTTATGCACGTGGCGCAAACATGATGATGGTAAGCGGTACAGGTACACCTGTAGACAGGGTTATAGCATTAGCCGGTGCTAAAAATGCCATTACCGATTTTGAAGATTTTAAACCTCTTACCCCGGAAGCCCTTATAAAAGGTAACCCGGATGTGATACTGATGTTCGACAGTGGCCTTGAAAGCCTTGGTGGTGCAGCGGGAGTACTTAAAATACCCGGAGTTGATAAAACAAACGCCGGCAAAAACAAAAAGATCATTGCCATGGATGGCGGATTGCTGTCTGGCTTTGGGCCGCGCCTTGGCGAAGCAGCTACGCAACTTAATACCCTGCTTAGCAAATAAGAATGAAACACCGCCTTGGCATATACATAGTACTTAGCTTATTACTGCTGGCAGCGCTGGCAGTTTTTTCGCTGTACATGGGTGTATATGTTTTTGAAAAACACAGTATTATAGATGTCTTTAACGGCATTATTAGTAACGATGGCAGTATAGATGCCGCCGATCGTTTTGTATTGATGGACCTTCGCCTGCCCCGCATAGTTATGGGGATATTAATAGGCAGTGCGCTTGCAGTATCGGGTACGTGCCTTCAGGGTATGTTTCGCAACCCACTTGCCACACCCGATTTAATAGGCATTACCGCAGGGGCATCATTGTTTGCCGCCGTAGCCATTGTGCTTGGCGTTTACATAAAGCCCTACTTTCCGGAGGTGTTCCATTTTTCGTTCTTAAGCTTAATGGCTTTTGTGGGTGCTTTTTTAACCATGATGTTAGTGTACCGCATCTCTACCCAAAATGGGCGTACTAATGTAGTTATGATGCTCCTTACGGGCGTTGCCACAACATCGTTAGGGTTTGCAGTTATGGGTTTGCTTATCTATTTTAGTAAAGAAGAGCAGCTGCGCGACCTTACCTTCTGGAACCTGGGCAGCCTTGCCGGTGCCACCTGGACAAAGAATGGTATACTGGCCGTTATTATTGCCGTGGCTTACTTTTTCCTGATTAATAAGGGGAAAGCGCTTAATGCAATGATGCTGGGCGAGCACGACGCACAACACCTGGGCATACCTGTAGAACGCATTAAAAAACAAATTATACTGTTAACGGCATTAATGGTGGGTACCTGTGTGGCATTTGCCGGCACTATAGGTTTTGTGGGGTTAATTGTACCCTACATATTAAGGCTGGTCTTTAAATCTAACTACCACCTTATATTGCCCATGAGTGCTATTTTTGGCAGCATACTGCTTTTAGTAGCCGATACCATTAGCCGCACTATAGCCCCGCCCAGCGAAATACCCATAGGGGTGCTTACGGCATTTATGGGTGCGCCTATTTTTATTACCATATTAATTAGAAACCGTAACGCATTATAACCATGTTAGAAGCGCAAAACATATCCTATGCCCACCGAAAGTTCAGTATACTCGAAAACATTGATGTATCTGTAAACTATGGCGAATTGCTGGTTATTGTAGGCCCTAACGGCGCGGGTAAAAGCACGCTGCTTAGTGTACTGGCAAACGAGCTGGCACGGCACGAGGAGCCCATCCTTTTTAAAAAGAAAGCTTTTAAAGAGTGGGGCGATAAAGACCTTGCGCACAGTAAAGCTAAGTTTTCGCAAAGCAACAGCCACGATATTCCGCTTAGTGCTAAAGATGTTGTTATGATGGGCCGCTACCCGTACTTTGCATCCATCCCCCAAAAAAGAGACCAGGATGCCACGCAAAAAGCAATGGATGAGACCGATGTTGCCGCCCTGGCACCACGCGACTATAACTCCCTTAGCGGTGGCGAAAAACAACGTGTGCACCTTGCCCGCGTATTAGCGCAGCTGGATAATGAGGTTGAGAATAAAATGGTTTTCCTGGATGAGCCGCTTAACAACCTCGATGTGCTGCACCAGCACCGCATACTGCACACTGTAAAAAAGTTTACACAAAATGGCAACGCCGCCATAATGGTGCTGCACGACCTTAACCTTGCCGCGCAGTTTGCCGACAGGGTAATGTTGCTTAAAAAAGGTAAGATCGTGGCGCACGATGTGCCTGCTGCCGTTTTTACAAAAGAAATAATAAGCAGGGTATATAATTTTCCCTGTATAGTTTGCCCTAATCCGGTAAACAAGAACCCTTTAATAATTTTTGGAACATAATTTTAATTGCAATATACTATGAGTACATTAACCAATACCCTAAAACAACAATGGGAATCGCTTAAAGCAGAGAGCCCAAACTTAAGGATACGTAATGCAGCCGAGCAGCTTGGCGTTAGCGAAGCAGAACTTGTGGCTACGCAGGTGGGCGAAACCGTTACACGCCTTCGCCCGGAGTTTGCCGCAATACTTACCGATGTGGAATCGCTTGGTAAAGTAATGGGCCTTACCCGTAACGACGAGTGCGTACACGAACGTAAAGGCATTTACCTTAATCCTGATTTTAGCAGCCCGCATGCAGGTATTTTTTTAGGTGAGGATATAGACCTTCGTATATTTTTAGGCCACTGGGCTAAGGCGTATGCTGTAGCAGAGAAAAGTGAGCATGGCGACCGCAAGAGCCTTCAGTTTTTTGGTAAAGACGGGCTTGCCATCCACAAAATATATTTAACTGCCGATAGCAATGCTGCGGCTTTTGACGCATTGGTAGAAAAATATAAATCAGACGATCAGGGTACAGAGGAAACTGTTGTTGATGTACCACTTAACATTGATGAAAAAGCAGATGCTGATATTGATGTAGCCGGTTTTCAGGCAGCATGGTCTACGCTTAAAGATACGCATGAATTCTTTGGCATGCTTCGCAAGTTTGGTGTTACCCGCACACAGGCTTTACGCCTGGCACCTAACGAAAACTTTGCTAAAAAAGTAGACAAAGGAGTTATTGTAAAAATGCTTGATGGCGCCGCCGAAAGCAAACTGCCTGTAATGGTGTTTGTGGGCAACCGTGGCAACATACAAATACACACCGGCCGTGTTCGTAAAACTATGTGGCATGGCGACTGGTTTAATGTTATGGACCCCGATTTTAACCTGCACCTCGACATGAGCAAAATTGCCCAGGCATGGATAGTGCGCAAACCTACCGAAGATGGCGAAGTTACCGCTATTGAGGTATTTAACGAGCTTGGCGAGATCATCGTTCAGTTCTTTGGCAAACGCAAGCCGGGTATCCCGGAGCTTCAGGAATGGAAAGAGTTAGTTGCTTCTTTATAAATTTATTATCAGGTTATAATTTTTTTGAAAAGGCCGTTTCGTAAGGAACGGCTTTTTTTTTAAATTGATTTGAGTTTTTAGTAAGAATATAATTTCAGACAAATATTTAATATTTACCAACAAATCTTAAAGTTTAGCCAAGGCTAAAAATGTTTTTACCTGTTTCAAATAATTCATTACATTTGTAGATATCGCTATCTGCAACAATGACTTACTCCGAAGAAAACTACCTTAAGGTTATCTACCACTTATCGAACAATGCCAATAAAGGCATTAGCACCAATGCCATAGCTAACGTTATGGAGAGCAAACCATCGTCTGTTACAGATATGGTGCAAAAGCTTGCCGATAAAGAACTTGTAGAATATGTAAAATACCAGGGCGTTACCCTGACAGAAAAAGGCATGTTCATGGCACTCATGATCGTACGCAAGCACCGCCTGTGGGAAGTTTTTTTAGTAGATAAACTCGACTTTTCGTGGGATGAGGTACATGATGTAGCCGAACAGCTGGAACACATAAAATCTGAAAAGCTGACCAATAAGCTCGACGAATTTTTAGGCTTCCCAACCGAAGACCCTCATGGCGACCCCATACCCGATAAAGAAGGAAGGATAGCCAACGTTGATAAAAAGCTACTATCAGAAATTAGCATCAATAAGAAAGTTATATGCGTAGGCGTAAAAGACAGTTCGCCACCCTTTTTACAATACCTCGACAAACAACAAATAGCACTGGGCTCTTCTATAGAAGTAGTGGCGAAAGAAGACTTTGACCACTCGCTAAGCCTGCGCGTAGACGGTAAAGAAGTTGCCGTATCTAACAAAATAGCGTCTAACCTTTTTGTAAAACCCGTATAATACATGCCACACAATAACCATTCGCTCGAAGACGTACACGAGTCGGTATCTGCCGGCGGCAGCGGTAAAGGCTGGAAAAAAATATTAGCGTTCTTTGGCCCGGCCTACATGATAAGCGTGGGCTACATGGATCCCGGCAACTGGGCTACAGACCTTGCCGGCGGTAGCGAGTTTGGCTATTCGCTGCTGTGGGTACTGCTCATGAGTAACCTTATGGCACTCCTGCTGCAAAGCCTTAGTGCGCGCCTGGGTATTGTAACCCGCCGCGACCTTGCACAGGCATCGCGCGAAACCTATCCTAAACACATAAACATATTTTTATATGCACTGGCAGAAGTTGCCATTGCCGCCTGCGACCTTGCCGAAGTACTGGGTATGGCGATAGGTTTAAAACTATTGTTCGATTTACCAATGCTATGGGGTGTAAGCATTACCATGTTTGATACCTTCCTGCTGCTGTTCCTTATGAACAAGGGTATCAAGAAAATGGAAGCTTTCATAATAGGGCTTATTGCAATTATTGGACTGTCATTTCTGGCAGAAATGTTTTTTGCCAAACCCGATATGGGAGAGGTTGTAAAAGGGCTTGTACCCACAATACCAAGCAGTGCCGCCTTATACATTGCCATTGGTATAATAGGTGCAACGGTAATGCCCCACAATTTATATTTACACTCATCATTAGTACAAACCCGAAAGTTCGACCGCTCGTTTAAGGGCATTAAGCAAGCCATACGGTATAACTTTATAGATTCGGTTATTGCACTAAACCTTGCCTTTTTTGTAAATGCCGCCATACTTATACTGGCAGCGGCGACCTTCTTTACGAATGGCCTGCACGAAGTAGCCGACATTCAGGATGCCCATAAATTATTGGAGCCTATGCTGGGCAGCTGGGCAGCGGTATTGTTTGCCCTTGCACTTATAGCAGCCGGGCAAAGCAGCACTATTACAGGTACACTTGCCGGGCAAATTGTTATGGAGGGTTACCTTAACCTGCGCATACAGCCGTGGGTGCGCCGCATTGTTACCCGCCTTATTGCCATACTTCCGGCTTTTTTAACCATACTTTATTTTGGAGAAGATTCTACCGGAGAGCTGTTAGTACTAAGCCAGGTAATACTGAGCTTACAATTAGGTTTCGCCATTATTCCGCTTATACATTTTGTGAGTGACAAGAGCAAGATGGGCGATTTTACAATAGGCATTTATACTAAAATAGGGGCGTGGGCTATAGCGCTTACCATTGTAGGGCTTAATGCTAATTTGGTTTACGACGAGATACATGGCTGGATTGCAGAGTCTGCCAACCCTATTTACATCTGGATATTTGTAGTGCCTGTTACTGCTATTGCCGTGGCTGTATTGCTGTACATTACCATAGAGCCTTTTGTTATGAAAAGCAGGGCGGTAAAAAATCTTGTGCCGCACCTTAGCCCTAAGGCATTGCAAATGCTGCCGCAAAAGCAGGTATACCAAAACATTGCCATAGCGCTTGATTTTAGTAAAACCGATGGCAAAACACTATCGAGCGCCATGCAGCTGGGCGGCACCGATGCCCGTTATACGCTTATACATGTTGTAGAAACTGTAGGAGCCATGCTGTATGGCGACCAGGCAGAAGATCTTGAAACGAATACCGATATGGAATACCTTATCCAGTATAAAAACAGCCTCGAAGAAATAGGCTTTACCGTTACCACACAACTAAGCTTTGGCAGCCCTAAAAAGCAGATACCTAAAATAGTGAACGACAGCGGCGAGTTTGACATATTGATATTAGGTGCCCACGGCCATAACTTTTTTAAAGACCTCATTTTTGGCACAACCGTAGATGCCGTGAGGCACAAGGTAAAAATACCGGTGCTTATTATTAAGGATTAGTGTAATTTTTAGTCGCTATTCCAAGTTTCAGTATTTAAAGATAATCGATTAATTTTAGAAGAATATTCCAACATGATAATTAGAATCAAATACAAAAGTTCTCAGGAAATGATTAATGAGATTGAAGAAAATGGAATTGATATTAATTGTAAAGACGGATTTGGATACAGTCTTGTAATGCTTGCATTATTAGATAAGAAAATAGAATTGGTCTATTATCTTTTAGAAAGGAATGTTGATATAAGTACAATCGTTAAACAGGAAAACATAGCACATTATCATTGTCAATGGAATTGGGACGAAAGTTGGGACGCCGAACTAATGTCCAAATTGATAAAAAAGGGAGTTGATATTCACTTGAGTGATAAAAATGGAAACCAACCCCTATGGTATGCTGCATTCAACAACAAAGGCTTCGGAAGAACCCTCGATTTAGTTGAAATCCTACTTAAGCAAGGAGCAGACATGCACCATAAAAACAGAGCAGATAAGACACCTAAAATGATAGGGGAATTTTTAAATGACCCTGAACTTTTGAAGTTGTTTAATAAATATGACAATGTGTAATGTCATTTGGAAATGACCTCCCTAACCCTGAAAACAGCGGAATCCTTTTTTAGAAAAAGTATAGTGCATAGCGGTCATCGAAGGGACTCAAATTCAATATTACCACCTCATAGACAATCACCTTTTCTAGGTTTTGGCACGTCTCTATAACTATCCGGAGGAGGTGTGTTCCTGTATGGGTAACTAAAACTAAAAAATTTCACTATTTTTATCGTCATGAACCAGCCCCTGCTCCATATAGACCACGTAACCATTTCGGCTAAAAAAGAAGGCCATTGGAATGCCATTGTTAAAGACAGCTCTTTTGTGCTGAATAAAAATGAGATACTGGGCATTGTGGGCGAATCAGGGTCGGGTAAATCGGTTACATCGCTGGCAATAATGGGTTTGTTGCCAAAAGGGATTTTAGAGACCACTTCGGGCAAAATTGAATTTGACGGCAGGGATATTTCGGCGCTAAGCCAAAAAGACCTGCGCAACCTTCGCGGCAATGAGATAGCGATGATCTTCCAGGAGCCCATGAGCTCGCTTAACCCATCGCTTAAATGCGGGTTTCAGGTAGAGGAGATCTTAAAAGAACACACACAGCTTTCGCACAAAGATATCAAAGCAACGGTGTTAGCCTTGTTTGAAAGAGTAAAGCTGCCCAACCCCGATAAAATATATAACCGTTACCCGCACGAAATATCGGGTGGGCAAAAGCAGCGCGTTATGATAGCGATGGCCATTGCCTGCAAACCTAAAATACTAATTGCCGACGAGCCCACTACCGCGCTGGATGTTACGGTGCAAAAAGAAATTATCCTGCTGCTAAAAGAGCTGCAACAGGAAACAGGTATGAGCATTTTGTTTATATCGCACGATTTGTCGCTGGTATCTGAAATTGCCAATCGTGTCCTGGTCATGTACCGTGGCGAAATTGTAGAGCAGGGCGATGCGCAGGATATATTTAATAACCCAACCAATACCTATACCAGGGCACTCATAAGTTCGCGGCCATCTCTCAATGTGCGGCTTAAACGCCTGCCTACCATACAGGACTATCTTGCCGGGACCGTAAATCCTGAAGAGGTTACCCCACAACAGCGCGAAAAAAGGCTTAATGCCTTGTACAACCAGCCGCCGTTGCTTGAGGTTATTAACGTTGAGAAAGAATATGTATCGTCTGCCGGATTGTTTGGTAAGCATGCCACTTTTAAAGCGGTGAATGATGTAAGCTTTAAACTGTATGAAGGCGAAACGTTAGGGCTTGTGGGAGAATCAGGTTGTGGTAAGTCGACACTTGGCAATGCCATATTGCAACTGGACAAAGCCACAGCAGGCAAGATTTTATATCGTGGTAACGACCTTACCAAACTATCTACTAAAGATATCCGTGCACTACGCAAAGAAATACAGATCATTTTTCAGGATCCCTATTCGTCTCTTAACCCACGCATAACAGTGGGCAAAGCTATTATGGAACCTATGCAGGTACATAAATTGCACGCTAACGACAAAGAACGCCGCGAAAAAACCATCGGGATACTTAACCGTGTAGGTTTGGGCGAAGAACACTTTAACCGTTACCCACACGAATTTTCGGGAGGGCAAAGGCAGCGTATCGGTATTGCACGAACCATTGCCCTGCAGCCAAAATTAATTGTTTGCGACGAGTCGGTTTCCGCGCTCGATATTTCGGTGCAGGCGCAGGTGCTTAATTTGCTTAACGAGCTGAAGGAGAATTTTGGGTTTACCTATATTTTTATTTCTCACGACCTTGCCGTGGTTAAATATATGAGCGACCAGGTGCTTGTCATGAACAAAGGCAAAATTGAAGAAATGAACGAGGCCGATGCCTTATATGCCCATCCTCAAAAAGAGTATACCAAAAAGCTCATTGCCGCGATTCCTTCCCATTAGTTATCAGTATTTGTTATAATGAAATTCAGGAATGGCATATTTATGGTTTCTCACTATTCAGGACAAAGCATTACACGATTTTAAAACTATCCCTGTCGTTTAAAAAAGCAAACTTTTTACGGGTTTCAAGCAGGGTATCCCTGTCAAGCTCAATTGTAATAACATCTTCATTTTCAAAAGGTTCTGTAATATAAGCCCCTAAAGCATCTATAACCTGGCTGTGGCCGCTGTAATCGTGCCCGTTACTATCCCGGCCTATACGGTTTACACCCACAGTATAGCAAAGGTTTTCTATGGCCCGAGCCCTTAAAAGAGAATCCCAGGCAAGGGTGCGTACTTGTGGCCAGTTGGCAACATAAATCAGCAGGTCATATTCTTCTGCGTTGCGTGCAAAGACAGGAAAACGCAGGTCGTAACACACAAGCGGGCATATTTTCCAGCCTTTATACTCTACAATTAGTTTTTCTGTTCCGGCGGTATAAAATTTATCTTCACTGGCAAAGCTAAAAAGGTGGCGTTTGTTATAGGTTTTAACTTGGCCATTGGGCAACACAAAAAATAAACGATTGTAAAAGCTGCCATTTTCTTCAATTACCAAACTTCCGGTTATGGCGCAGTTAGTAGCTGCTGCTGTCTCAATCATCCATTGCACACTCTCTCCGTTTGCAGTTTCGGCAACCGCCGACGGGTTCATGGTAAAACCTGTGGCAAACATTTCCGGCAGGATAATAAGGTCGGTACCACCTGCAATGCTGTTTATCTTTTGTGTAAAGTTAGCGCGGTTAGCTTCGGGGTTTTCCCAGGTTAGGGAAGTTTGTATTAGGGAGATTTTCATTGCAATAGATTAGAATAGCAAATTTATCCTTTTTCTTTTGTCTTGAAACAAAAGAAACAAAAATTCAAGGCTCTAACTTCTTATGCTACAAAAATATAATCCTCGGCTAAATCATTTGAACCCGCTGCGCCCAAACAGCAAATGATTTTTAACGCCTCAGCTTATATTTTGCTTAACGCAACGAAGTTTAAGGTCTTAGCTTCCCTCAAATATCTACCGGGGCTAATCGTTGCTATGTAAATTTTCGTGAAAATTAGTGAAATTAGTGTCTCAAAAAATAAAAAAACAAAGGGCCGGTAACAACTCCGGCCCTTTTAAGTACTAACCTAAAACTCTAATTATATGATTACAATAATTATTCTGATACTGCGAATGTAGATTTTAGTTTATCTATCATTACTTCAAAGTCGCCTGCCTCCAGGATCGTTTTCCCATCGCGGCCTACGTAGCTAAGGTCTTTCGGCTCCAGCTCAAAGCTTACCGTTTTACTTTCACCCGGTTTTAAATCTATTTTTTCAAAGCGGCGCAGGCGTTTAACATCGGGTGTCACGCTGCTTGCATAAACATCGCTTGTAAACAGGTGCACCACCTCTTTACCGGCTACTTTACCTGTGTTTGTAACGGTAACGGTAATGCCTATTTTATCTCCTTTTTTAATAGACGGCTTGCTTACTTTAAGGTCTTTATACTCAAAAGTGGTGTAGCTTAACCCAAACCCAAACTGGAATTGCGGGTTATAATCGGCCTCATAGTTGTATACACCTTCGGCTTTCTTTTGCTCTTCACTTGGTTTGTGTATGTAAGATATCGTAGCATTAGGATACCTTGGGTACGTATACGGCAGTTTACCCGATGGGTTAACCTCGCCAAACAAAACATCGGCAATGGCATCGCCACCAAAGTTACCCGGAAGGTACGACTGTACAATTCCTTTTACTTCCTGTTCAAACTTGCTTATCAGCCTTGGGCGTCCTTCATTTAATACTAAAATTACGGTTTTACCGGTGGCAGTAAGTTTTTTAGCAAGCTCTGTTTGCAGGTCGCTAAGGTAAAGGTCGTTCATGTCGCCCGGTTTCTCAGTATAGCTGTTTTCGCCTATGCAAAGTAAAACCACATCAACATTTCTGGCAGCGGCAACAGCCTCGTCCATTTTATCGGCATACTCGTCATAGTAGTGTTCGTCATTTTTGTAGCTAACGCCCGGTACATAAGTAACGTTAGCTTTACCTATTTCGTTCTGTACGGCCTCCAGTATGGTGTTGTACTTTTGGGCAAATTCATCCGTTTTATCGCCTTGCCAGCTATAGGTCCATGCACCATTAAGCGTACGCATACTGTTAGCATTAGGGCCGGTAACCAGTACTTTTATATTCTTTTTTAAAGGAAGTATATTACCTTCATTTTTAAGTAATGTAATTGCCTCGGCGGCCATATCATAAGCTGCTTTTTCGTGCTCTTTACTGCCAAATTTAGGGTAGTCCTTAGGGTTGGTATTTGGTTTATCAAAAAGGTTAAGGGCATATTTTACTTTAAGTATCCTGCGAACGGCATCGTCTATCCTTTCCTGTTTTACACCGCCTTCTTTTACCAGTTGTATTAAATTATCGCAAAAAACCTCATACTGGTATGGTATCATAGACATGTCTATACCGGCGTTAATGGCCAGTTTAATGGCCTCTTTTGGGGTAGCGGCAATACGGTCGCGCCTGTTAAGGTTTTCAATATCTGCCCAGTCGGTAACTACTAGTCCTTTAAAGCCTAATTCTTCTTTTAAAAGCTTGGTAAGGATATTATAATTAGCATGCACCGGCACCCCGTTAATAATGCCCGAATTAATCATTATGGTATGTGCGCCTGCATCTACCGCTGCCTTAAACGAGGGCAGGTGGTATTCGCGCAATGCTTCTTCGCTTATGTACGATGGTGTCCTGTCCTTGCCCGATACCGTTGCATGGTAGCCCAAAAAATGTTTAAGGCTGCTGGCAACTTTTTGTGGGTTAGCCAGGTTATTATCTAAACCTTCATAACCGTTTATCATGGCTACCCCTAATACAGAACACAGATATGGATCTTCGCCAAAAGACTCCCACATGCGCGAAAATCGTGGGTCGCCACCCAAATCAAGCACTGGCGAAAAATTCCACGGAATGTTACTCGCGCGGGTTTCATAAGCGGTGATAGATGCTCCCTGTTCGGTCATTTTTGGGTTACGGGCTGCTGCCTGCGCTATTTGCTGCGGGAACATAGTAGCACCGGCCACATAAGTAGCCCCGTGAATTTGGTCTACACCATATATTACCGGTATTTTATTACGATCTGTTTTAAGCGATGCTTTTTGAATACCGCTTATTATTTCGTACCATTTTTGTGGGGTTACCGCTTTGTTTCCGGCTGCATTAAGCACTGACCCGATATGGTATTTAGCAAAAGCATCTTCCATTTTTGCAGCATCAAGGGTAATGGGCTGGTCGGCCGAATAGCGGTTATTGCCTTTACCTATAACATCGAGGGTTATTTGCGCCATCTGGCCCACTTTTTCCTCAATGCTCATTTTGCTTATCAACGCTTCTACTTTTTTATCTATCTCGGCCTGATTTTGTTGGGCGTTGCCCGAAAAGCCTGCTATGGCAAATGCGCCAAGTACAAATAATTTAATGTTTGATGCCATAATTATAATACAAGGGTACCTACCGCACCCGGTTTTAAGGTTAAGGTTGTTTTTTTATTTCCTGCGGTTACATCTATGGTTTTAGCCTCTTTAGATGTGTTTTGAATTATAGCTACTATCTTCCCGTTGGGTGTTTTATAGGCTACGTTAAGTACGCCATCGGCATTTTCAGATGCTACCCTTACAGATCCCGGCCTTACAAATTTAGACGCATGGGCTATAATATAATAAGCAGGTTCGCGTGTTACGGTGTCGCCCGTTATGGTTATTGCGCCAAGGCAGCGGTCGCAGCCGCCACGATCTGTATGCGGATCCTGGTTTTCATCGGCGGCAAGGTTCCATTCTAATACGTTTTTACACCAGTTGCGGGGTGCACCAATAATCAGGTTAGTAACATGCCAGTCCAGTTCTTTGGCAAAATCTCCGGGAGCTCCTACCCATTCTTCTGTAAAGTACAGGTTTTTTGCAGGGTGTGCATCGTGTACTAATGTTAATGCCTCGATCTTCCCTCCGTACAAATGAAACGCCGACCCGTCTATGTACTTTGCCGCTTCCTTATCGTTTAAAATAGAGATAGGGTAGTCAGGACGGTCGGCGTTGTGATCATAGATAATGATCTTGGTTTGGATAGAGTTTTTGGAAAAGGCTGGCCCTAAAGCATCTCTTACAAATGCTTTCTGGTCTTCTGCTGGCATTAATAAACTCGGGTTATTACCCGGGTGTAACGGTTCGTTTTGTACGGTTAAGGCATCTATGGTAATGCCGTTTTTTTTCATTTGCTCAATGTATGTTACCAGGTATTTAGCATACGCCGTGTAGTATTCAGGCTTAAGGCTACCGCCACGGGTGTCGCCATTGGTTTTCATCCAAACGGGTGGCGACCACGGCGACCCTAATATTTTTATAGCAGGGTTTATCTTTAAAATTTCCTGCAATACCGGGATGAGGTATTTTTTATCATAGCCAAGGTCAAATTTTGCCATAGCCTCATCGGTCTGTCCGGCAGGGAGGTCGTTATACGAAAATACTTTCTCGTCAAGGTCAGACGCACCAATGCTTACACGCAGGTAACTAATACCAATATCATTAGTGCCGGTGCCAAAAAGTTCCTGTAACAACCTTGCTCGTGCCGGGGCACTCATTTTAGCAATGTGCAATGCGCTGCCGCCTGTAAGGGTATAGCCAAAACCATCCATTTCCTGGTAGGTTACAGTACTGTTAATGGTTAGCTGTACATTATTTACCGATGGAGATGAGGTTATCATTTGCTCTTTTAGCAACATAGATTTATCAGGTGTGGTTACCCAAAGCCTGGCACCGGATGATGATACCGAAGCAGCTCTGCAGCCTATAAGTAATGTGGCTGCCGAAAGCATAATGCAAAAAACTGTGGCTCTTTTTTTAAGTAAAAACATTAATTATTTGTTTGATGATGATGGTGATGTAATTTCACAAAGGCTAAAGTAACATTATATAGCATTGTGTTAAAAATTTAATGTACACTTTGTTTACGCCAATACTCAAACAAGCTACTCAAAATATTACTTTTTATTTTTAAGTATCTATATATAAGAAATATATAAAATTATTTTTTATACACTTTTTTGTAATTTTGATTCTTAAAATTTACTGAAAACATGTAAATTTACATCGTTTTCGGAATCAAATAAAAAACGAATTTATTTTGAGTAAACGTGTACTATACCTTTTTTTGCTGCTGCAATTGCAAAATATTTGCTTTTCGCAAAGCAGTACCATAAAAACGCGCCAGTATACCAAAGCTGATTTTAATGCCGACCCTCAATTTTGGGCTGCCTGCCAGGGTAATGATGGTACTATGTTTTTTGGTAATAACGACGGTGTTGTAATTTATGATGGAGAGCACTGGCAAAAGGTTATCCTGCCTAATAATTCGTCTGTGCGTAGCCTTAGTAAAGACAACAGGGGAGTTATTTATGCAGGAGGTTATAACGAAGCCGGAACAGTACAAAAAGATATAAGCGGTAATTATTATTACAAATCTATTACGGCTAACCTGCAACTGGAAGGGCATAATATTGAAAACATATGGAATATACAGACTCTTGATAACAAAATACTTGTTAGGGCTAATCACGAAATCATTATAACATCGGGTAAAACTGCTACACATTTGCCTGCTACTACATTGTTTAGCTATTCAGCATTAATAGGCAATAATTATTACGTTCATGAGAGCGATCACGGCATTCTTAAGCTTGATGCTGCAGGAAGGCAGCTTAACCTGATATTTGCCGCATCTCAATATAATAGTGAAGAAGTAGCAGCAATATTGCCGGGAGCAATTACTAATGCATTGCTTGTTATTACTACACAAGGCTCAATTTATAAAGCAGATGTACAAACCGGAAAAATGCAATTGCTTACTAACCTGTTTGGCAGGGATATTCATGACCAGGTATCGGGTGCTATACAACAAAAAGGAGGTTCTATTTATGTAAGTACAGTAGGTTCCGGAATTATTACCCTGAATGCCAATGCTCAAATAATACCAAATCCCGCGCTGCTTAAAACCTCGCCCGAATCGGTCATTCATGGGTTATATAATGCAGGCGATAACAATATTTGGGTACTGCAAAATAATGGCTTGATTTACATTGATTTTAAGTCACCTTATACGTCGCTTTTTAATAAGGCATCGGTTTATGATGCATTGGTGCATAAAGGACAGCTTTACCTTGCCACTACGCAGGGAGTTTATTATGCGGCTTACGACCCAATTAATAATTTAGCGGTTAGCGATTTTAAAAAAGTAATGGGGCTACAGGGACAGGCATGGTCGGTACAATTACTTCAGGGCGATGTTATAGTTTCTCATGACAGCGGGTTATTTAAGATTGTTAATAATGAAGCTGTAAAAATAGGCACGGCAAGTAACTTCTGGAAAGTAACTCCCATTAAAAACAGGGAAGGGTTTTATCTGGCATCGCATTATAATGGTATTTATTTATTAGAAAAACAGGGTGCCAACTGGATATTGCACGATAAAATTAGCAGGTTTAATGAGTCGGCACGAGATATACTGGCTGCAGATGAACCCGATAGTTACTGGATATGCCACGGATATCAGGGTATTTTTAAAATTCATATTAATGCTGCTTACAACCGTGTAAATGCCGTAGATCATTTTACTATTAATAACGGGCTTAAAAATTCGTTTAACGTTAATGTTACGCGCTGGCAGGGCGAAGTGGTTTTTACTACTAATACCGGTATTTATACTTTTAACCAACAGCTTAATAAATTTGTACCGCACAAAAGGCTTAATGCTATACTGGACCCTACTAAAAATACCCGCAAATTACTACAATCGGGTAACCGTACGTGGTTTGTTCAGGACGACGAAGCCGGTTATTTTTATACCGGCACCAAGAACCCGGAGTTGTTTAAAGACCTGTTTTTAAATCTCAAAGGTACTTTTAACCGTGGTATGGAATGCCTTGTTCCATTACCGCGCGACAAGATACTTTTTGGCACTACAAATGGGCTGTTTGTTTATAACATAAGCCAGGGTACAGCCAGTATTAATATAAAGACACAGATAATGCAGGCATCTTTTTACCGAAACCAAAAACAAGAGTTATTGCCGCTAACAACCCTCACGGGCAATCCGCAGTCTTTACCCAACCAGACCGATATATTGCGTTTTGATTTTGCAGCACCCAAAATGACGCACGGCACTCAAATTCAGTACAGCTATATCCTGGAAAATGTAGATCCCGGCTGGAGTGCGTGGCAAAATATACCCTATAAAGAATATACCCATCTGCGCCCCGGCACATATACCTTTAAAGTAAAAAGCCGTAACACCGCAGGGCTTACAGGGCAGGCAACGCACTATACATTTACTATTGTACCCAAGTGGTACCAAACTATATTTGCGTATATATTGTATGGGGTGCTGTCCGTTTTAGCGGTATTAGGTATAAGGATGTTGGTAAAAAGGCGTATACGCCATGAACGCACAAAGAGTGAACGTGAAGCCGATCGCTCCCGTAAACTTCTGGAATTAGAGCTTGAACAATTAAAGTTGCAACGCGATAAGGAAGAGATACGGCGGGATAAAATTCACCTGGAAGAAGATGTAATTAACAAGAGCAAGGAACTGGCTAACTTTACCATGCTGCTGGTACAAAAGAAAGATATGTTTGCCGAAATTACCAACGACCTGAAGCAGCTTAAAGACCATGTTAGAAATGAAGAATCACGTAAAAAACTGCTGGAAATTTTCCAAAAACTCGACCGGCATAAAATAGGCGAGGAATACATGGAGGTATTCGACGTTAATTTTGAAAAGGTACACCACAACTTTTTCGAAAAGCTAAAGGAACTTAACCCTACGCTTAACAAACGTGAACTGCGCCTGTGCGCTTTTGTAAAAATGAACCTGAGCAATAAGGAGATATCGCCTCTTTTAGGGATTTCCCTTCGCGGAATAGAAAATGCCCGTTACCGCATTCGTAAAAAACTGAATGTAGCCGGCGAAAATAACTTTGCCGCGTTTTTAGAAAATGTAGGGTAGTATAAGTTCGATTCCTGCGCACAAATATTCTGTTTTTAACTTGTGGCTCTGTGCCTTTGCAAAACTTTTTAACCGTATTAAATTATATAAATCTGCAATGGGTATAAATAATTTATAATCGAACCATAAAAAAACTGCCTCCGGTTAGAGAGGCAGTTTCTTAAGTAAACACTTATAGTAAGAAGAAATAATTACAAATCAAAGCGGATTCCCTGCGCCAGCGGCAACTGGGTTCCATAATTTATGGTATTTGTCTGGCGGCGCATGTAAGCCCTCCATGCATCGCTGCCACTTTCGCGGCCACCACCGGTTTCTTTTTCGCCACCAAAGGCACCACCTATCTCTGCACCAGATGTTCCTATATTTACATTGGCAATACCACAGTCAGACCCTGATTGCGACAGGAACAATTCCATCTCCCTCATACTATTTGTAAATATAGAGGACGATAATCCTTGTGGCACACCATTTTGCAGGGCAATAGCCTCCTCGATAGTGCTGTATTTCATTAAATATAAAATAGGTGCAAAGGTTTCTTCCTGCACTACTGTATAATGGTTTTCGGCCTCAATAATGCAAGGGTTAACGTAGCAGCCACTCTCGTAGCCTTCACCCTGCACCACACCACCGCCGGTAACTACAGTACCGCCTTCGGCTTTAGCTTTTTCAATAGCGTTAAGGAAACTCTCTACAGCAGTTTTATCTATAAGCGGGCCTACATGGTTGTTACTGTCAAGAGGGTTGCCTATTTTAAGCTGGGCGTAAGCACTTTTAAGTACGGCAACAGTCTTATCATAAACACTTTCGTGGATGATAAGCCTGCGTGTAGAGGTACAACGCTGCCCTGCAGTACCTACAGCGCCAAATACAGCGCCTACAAGTACCATAGAAATATCTGAATGTTCTGAAACGATGATGGCGTTGTTACCACCAAGTTCCAGTATTGTTTTACCAAAACGCTCTGCTACGGTTTTGCTCACATGGCGGCCTACACGTGTAGAACCCGTAAACGAAACAAGTGGAATGCGTTTGTCGTTATTTAGTAATTCATTGCAGGCTTCGCCGGTAACAAGTCCGCTTATACCTTCGGGCAGGTTGTTGCGTTCCAGTACGGTTTTTATAATGTTCTGGCAGGCAATAGCACATATAGGTGCTTTAGAGCTTGGTTTCCATACATACACGTCGCCGCATACAAGGGCAAGCATAGAGTTCCAGCTCCATACCGCAACCGGAAAGTTAAAGGCAGATATAATACCTACAATACCAAGCGGGTGCCATTGCTCATACATGCGGTGCAGCGGGCGCTCACTGTGCATGGTAAGCCCGTAAAGCTGGCGTGATAAGCCTACTGCAAAATCGCAAATGTCTATCATTTCCTGTACTTCGCCAAGGCCTTCCTGCAGGCTCTTGCCCATCTCGAAAGATACAAGCTGCCCAAGAGGCTCTTTAAACTTACGCAGTTCTTCGGCCATCTGGCGCACTATGTCGCCACGTTTTGGGGCAGGTACCAGCCTCCATACTTTAAAAGCTTCTTCGGCTTTAATCATTACGGTTTGGTAATCATCGGGTGTAGATGTTTTTACCTGTGCTATTAACGACCCGTCTACCGGAGAGTAAGACGATATAAGCTCTCCATTGGCAAAGCTGTTAAGGCCTGTAGAGGTACCATCGTTAATTGCGGTTATGCCCAGTTGGGTCAAGGCTTTTTGTATGCCGAAGGTATCGGTTAATGTTGCCATTTGTAACTTTTTTGCTGTTTGTTGTTATAATACACAAATATAAGCTTTTTTAGCAATTGGCGAATTTTTGCCCCGAATTGTATAAATAGCACTGATTTTAGCAACAGGGTAAATTTTTGTATATGATGGTGTTAAAGCGCATACCTAATATTCAGGCGATGGGCAGATGTATTGTAAACTATCAAAAAGCAGGTAGTTTTAAAGAATAAAAATTATTGACTGCCTGCCGGATAATTGCTTACTAAATTATTACAGAAGCGGCCCGTATTTGTCTTTATATATTTTCAGTTCGGTTTCCGTTTTTTCTAAAAGCGATTTATAAAGGGTAAGCTTGTCTTCATAAAGTTTGTAAAGCAGGTAGCGCTCATTGGCTTCGGCCGATGTCGCATCAGGAGTTTGCGATGGTGTAAGGCTGTCAAAATCGCCTCGATTATTAAAAGCAAGAATATCTTCTATACGCACTCCCAGTATTACCGCTATATCGCGCAGCTTGGTATAGGTAAGCATGGTTGTGCCTTTTTCTATCTTGCTGTACCCCGCCTGGGTTATGCCAAGCTTGTCTGCTAAATGCTCCTGTGTAAGGTTTTTAAGTTCTCTTATATTTCTTATTTTTTCTATAACTACTTCCATGACATTTAAGACTTTATTATTACAAACACGACTTTACTACAACCACAAATATAATCTTTAAAAAATGCATTATTTGTAAAATTGCTGTAGAATATGCAAATTAACTGTATTTAAATATTAAATAAAGTATTAATAATATAATTATCCGTACTATTTCAAAGAAAATTAACTAAAAACCCAATAATTATAACAATCGTGAAGCAGTTCATTATTACAAATGATCATGATGTGCGCATACACTATAGTTTTAGAACGTGGGTGTATAACATAGAGGATATAAAAGCTATGTATTTAGAAAAGGAGAACAGAAAAAAAAAGTTATGGCATGTAGTGGGGTTGTATGCGCTTGCGGCTGCATCATTATTTCCTGCGTCGCGCTACACATCATTATATATAATACCTTTTTTAATTGCCTGTTATATAGTGTATACCACTCCCGCACAGCCGTATGATTATTACATAGTGGTAGACACTACCGTAACCCGGCACCGCATAAAGATAAACCCTAAGCACAGGCTTGGTGTTTTAAAAGATATTACGGCCTTTTTAAATTATCATTTTGTGTATAGAACCTTTACTACTATGGTGGGGTAACAGCAAATTATTGGCATAAGCCCAATATCTCCGGTTGGAAACTCCTTAAAGTGGGAGCTTTATATGCCTTATAGTAATGAATGATGATACAGGGCCGGTCCCATCTGTAAGGATAATTACACATTTTATGTCCTCTTAACCTCACCTCCCAACCTCTTAAACTATCGCGTGGACACATATCTGAAATCCTTCTCTTTTGGAGAGGGCTGGGTGAGGTAATGTACCTGACAAATGCTTAAGTAAATTAGAAATTTACCTCTATCGTAGTAATGCGTTTGTTCTTTATATAAAAAATCACATAGCCGTTAAACGAATTTTTAAGCCCCACCTCATACGCATAGTTATCGTTAAGGTCGTTAAAAGATGCACCCCAGTTACGGTACTTAGTAGATTCCGGGAATTTTTCATACAGTTTTTCCTCTTCATCCCCCAGTAGTATGCCATTTATGGTAAGGGTATATTTTTCGGGAAAGGCATAGCTGGTTCGTGTAGCACTAAGTTGCGATATCTCTCCTTCTGCACCATCAAACTGTATTTCCATGTCGTTAAGCCAGTACGTTTTATGAGAATTATCAGGGTCGAAAACCGAATCGGTCTTTATTAACTGAAATTTATGTATTGCTTTTTCAAAACCTTTGCGGTTTTTTTTATATAACGGCTTATTGTTAATAAGAACTGTGGCATACGGTATAGAATCTATTTTTCGGGTAGCAAACTCTAATTTATAATCCCGGTCAAAAAAAGCAGCCATCTCCGGTGTAAACGATGCTATTATAGTGCTATGCCCATCAAAATAGCCGGCTTCTTCTTTCGGTAAAAATAAAGAACAATTATTTGCCGTGGTAAAAACAGTATCCTTAAATTTATTAACCTCTACCACAAACATATTGGGTATGGTTTCTTTGTTGTTACATTTTAATTCGTTTTTTGTCCACTGGGATATCGATTCTTTTTTATATTTAAGCAGGCTGTAGGCCAGCTTTGCATCATAGCTTTCGGCAGCCTGTATGTATTTGCCGGTCTTGCGTTCCTGTTGTATATAAGAGAGCACGCTGCAGGGGCCATCTTCATATTCGTCTACCAGGCGATAGGCCGTAACTTTTGTATAATTCTCAAATGTTTCCTGTGCATGGCATAGCGTGCAGAGGAGGATCAAAAATAAAAATTGTTTCATAAAAGGCTGGTTTGTATATAAATATAACTAATTATTAGGCCAGTATAGTATATGGGTACAGGTAAAAATGTTTGCAGGTAATAGCTTCTTCTGTAATTATTGTATTATGTAACTTTGTACATTAATTACTACACTATGCCACACCCTATAAAAATATTGCATATAGACAGCAACCACCCCACTTTATGGGAACAACTGGAGCAAGCCGGATTTACTAATGAAGCCGACTATAAATCATATAAAGCTGAGGTTGAAGCTAAAATACACGAGTACAACGGCATTGTTATTCGCAGCCGTTTCAAGATAGATAAGGCCTTTATAGATGCGGCTGTTAACCTGCAATTTATAGCCCGCGTGGGTGCCGGGTTAGAAAGCATAGATACCGCTTATGCCGAGAGCAAAGGCATTGCCCTTATTGCCGCACCAGAGGGTAACCGCAATGCTGTGGGCGAGCAGGCACTGGGCATGCTGCTTTCTTTATTTAACAACCTTAACCGCGCCGACAGGCAAATACGCCAGGGTGAATGGATACGCGAAGGTAACCGCGGCCACGAGCTGGAGGGTAAAACCGTGGGGCTTATAGGCTACGGCAATATGGGCAAATCGTTTGCTAAAAAGCTTAAGGGTTTTGATGTTGATGTGCTTTGTTATGATATAAAACGTAACGTGGGCGATAGTAATGCTAAACAGGTTGCTCTCGAAGAATTAATGGCTAAAGCCGATGTACTGAGCCTGCACACACCATCTACGCCTGAGACCGACGGCATGGTTACGGCCGATTTTATTAATGCTTTTGCAAAACCGTTCTGGCTTATTAATACCGCACGTGGTAAAGCTGTGGTTACGGATGATTTAGTGAAAGCTTTGCAGCATGGAAAAATTTTAGGTGCTGCACTTGATGTGCTGGAATATGAGCAATCTTCCTTTGAACATTTATTTACAGATGTAGCCATGCCACCGGCGTTTGCTTATTTATTGCAACAGGATAATGTATTGTTATCGCCACACATTGCCGGCTGGACGTTTGAAAGTCACCAGCGACTGGCACAGGTTATTGCAGATAAAATTAAAGTACTGTACCTTAAATAAAAACCTGAATTTACATTCCCAAAAATAAACACACATGGACACTTCCCTTATTATAGAAAATACCAAAACTTTTGTGCAACAAAAACTACAGGGAGCCGAAGGCGGGCACGACTGGTTTCATACGCAACGCGTTTATAACAATGCCCTGCTTATTGCCAGGGGAGAAACGTGCGACTTAACTGTTGTGCAACTGGGAGCGCTATTGCATGATGTAGCCGATAGCAAATTTTATGAGGGAGACGAAACTGTAGGCCCTAAACTGGCGTGGGAATTTTTAGAATCGCAACATGTACCCGAAGCTATTATTATGCAGGTAGTAAACATTATAGAGAACATATCATTTAAAGGTGGTAATTTTGAGAAGCATTTCCATTCGGCAGAGTTGGCTATTGTTCAGGATGCCGACAGGCTCGATGCCATTGGTGCCATAGGCATTGCCCGCACGTTTAACTATGGCGGGTTTATAAACCGCCCTTTATATGATCCTGCCATTGCGCCTAACCTGCACATGACAAAAGAGGAATATAAAAAAAGCAATTCGCCCACACTGAACCATTTTTACGAAAAGCTGTTACTGCTTAAAGATAAAATGAATACCGCCACCGGCAAGCATATAGCACAAGAGCGCCATGCCTTTATGGAAACATTCCTCGCACAGTTTTATGCAGAGTGGGAGGGGGAGAAGTAGTTTTATTAAAATTTTCAAAGTTCTTACCACAAACGGCACTAGGCTTATTATAGTCAATAACAAAAAGATACAAAGAAACGCTTCGCTTTTTAAGGACACAAAGCTGTATCAACAATACCCATACAACTTTGTGTTCTTAGTAGGACAAGTGGTTGTGTACTGATTGTTAAATGTTTATGCAGCTTGGTGTACTTTGTGAAAAACATGGTAACCTTTGTGGTAAAAATTTCATGGACATCAACCTTTCATCAACCCCAACGTAACCTCATACACGGGCTTTCTATAGGCTTTAGCCAATAGCCAGCCTAAAAAACTCAATACAAAAATGTCCTGTTGTGCATTAGGCTGTACCATTGCCTCTATACTTTGTTTAAAGGCCTGGCTCAAAACAATTTCCGGCCTTAGCACATACTTTTCTACCAGCAGTACATAATCCATTACGCGTGTCTCGCTAACTTCAGCAAGGTATTTTTTATAGCGGCGCTTAAAACTTTGAAGCCGGGACAAGGCAACTTCGGTATTTTCAAACTGAATGTGCATTAATATCTCGACTAAACTTTTACGGATAGCATATACCATACCCAGCTTCTTTTCATACCAGCTGTCGCTTTGCACATATTGCCGCATATATTTACTTACCGCGCGGTCTTCCTGCTGAAGGCAAAACACTATGATGGCAAGCCGAAGGTCATTTACATCAAGAGGGTCGGCTTTTTTAGAAGCGTCTTTCAGGGCGTTTTCGGCAATGGCCAGGGCATTTTCCGGTTCGCCGTTATAATTTTTATTGAGCGATAGCAGCAAAAAATACCGTAAGTAAAACAGCGGATGGTACCTTTTGTTTTGCTGTTGCATTTGGGTATGCATAAGTTGCAGCATTGCCTCACTCTCTGCAAAACGGCGGTTCCTAAAGTGGATGTTTGCCATAAAATATAGTATGTAAATATGGTAGTACAGTTGCTTACCGGCCATTTCTTCCTTGCCGTTTATAAAAGTATAACTCTTTTGTACAAAGGGCTCTACAAGGGTAAAGTTGCTGTTTAATGAGGCATACTCATTTGCAATAAACAAAATTTGGTACAGCGATTTAAATGTAAGTATCTCTGTAAGCGACACTCCAAGTTTTCCCATTGTGCCAATAATGAATTCCCTAAAATCTATAACCTTCCCTTTATGAACAATATCAGCCAGTTCACGGCGCAGGAGTGCATAGCCCAGGTTAAGCTGCTCTTCGCGGTTTAGTTTTTCTTTATTAGCATTAAATTTTTCTATTACAACATCTAATGGCAGTTGCGGGTTAAGATGGGCATACTGTATTTGGGTATGGTAAATTTCGTTAAGCAGGCTAAAGTGTTCCAGGTTTATAGCTTTTGTTTCAGCCTTTGTGAGGCATTTAAAGGCGGTTTTAGTAAGCTTGTGTTCTAAAAAGAGCCGGCTTACCACAAGCAGGCGCAATACATCGTGGGCTTCGCCGGTATTGTTTACAAACGTGCGGTTTGCCATAAACGAAACCAGGTTGTCATACAGGCGTTTGCTTAACGCATGATATGCTGCGTTATTAGTGCCGTAAATTTTATTTATAGTAATTATATCGTCAGTTTCAAGCAATTTAAATAGTTTAATATTTTGCACATCATTGCGTTTGTTCTTCTCTCTAAGAAAACTTTCAAAAGCCTTTTTATCATAGTTATCCATTAAGTTAATAATCTCGTGTATGGCGTTCATAACAGTTTTTTGTTTAAAACATTTAAATGATAAAAATACTATTTATATCGTCAGTTTTTAAATGATATTGATTTTTACTGTTTTATTTTTTGGCGGAGATTTGCCTTATAATTAATAACAAAATCAATACTTATGGAACCGCTAAAATCCTTTGAAGTAACTGAAACTTCACCATCAAAAAAAGAAACAACAACAACACCCGAAGGGCCACGTTCGTTAAAACCTACCAATGCATTTGTGGGCGCCTCATGGATGGCACTGCTTACCGGAGCTACTGCATACTGTATAGGGCTGTTTAATGCCACCATGCAGCTTAACGAAAAGGGCTACTATTTTACCATATTGCTCTTTGGGTTGTTCTCTGTAATATCTGTACAAAAAAGTGTGAGGGACAGGATGGAAGGCATTCCCGTAACCGATATATACTATGGCATAAGCTGGTTTACTACAGTAGCTTCTATAGTGCTGCTTGTAATAGGCCTGTGGAATGCTGATTTGCTGTTGAGCGAAAAAGGCTTCTTCGGGATGTCTTTTGCACTAAGCCTGTTTGCTGCCATTGCCGTACAAAAAAATACCCGCGACTTAAAGTCGGCGTAAACGCTTAGCGGATGCCCCATGGCTGCCTTAACCGGTGGTCGTGGGGTTTTTATTTTAAGGTCTGATTTTTTATGTACATTTAAACAAAATACAACTATGGCAACCATTATTAAAGACCTGCCGGAACTGGTAGAACATAACATTATATCGCCGCAAACCGCCGCCGATATCGAGAAGTATTATGCCACGAAGGCGCAGCCGCAAAATAATAGTATGCTAACCATATTTGGGGCACTGGGTGGTATACTTGCAGGCCTTGGCATTATACTCATATTTGCCCATAACTGGGACGCTTTTAGTAAAACTGTAAAGACCGGCCTTGCTGTGCTGCCATTATTTATGGCTCAGGTACTGGCAGGTTACTCAATTTTTAAGAACAAAAGCAGTGTATGGAAAGAAACATCGGCAACGCTGATGTTCTTTGCAGTTGGGGCATCTATCTCGCTGGTGGCTCAGATATATAACATCTCGGGCGATTTTCCTGCCTTTTTAATGACGTGGATATTATTGTGCCTGCCGCTGGTGTATTTATTAAAGTCTAATGCTGCGGCAATACTGCTACTTGTTTTTAGTACATGGTATAGTGTGGCAGGGGGGTATTTTATAACAGATCAACCTTACATGTACCTGCTATTTATAGCCGCACTATTACCTTTTTACAGTGAGCACTTAAAAGTAAATGCTAATAGTAATATGGCATTTATACTTAACTGGCTCCTGCCGTTAAGTGCCATTATAGCACTGGGAGCCTTTATTAATGGTAATGATAGTTTTATGCTCGCAATATATATGGCATTTTTTGGGCTGCTGTATGCTATAGGTGCCGCTCCTTATTTTGCCAACTTAAAAAGACGTACAGGATACCTCGCCCTGGGCGAATCGGGCATTATTATAGTATTGCTCATTTTTTCTAACCGGCCTATGTGGACAGAAGTGGCGGGAGTTGCTGCCAATACTTCTTACATAGTATTCTGGATAGCACTTTTGCTTTTAACTGCTGTAATAATGCTTAGGTATAAAAATGCAACGTTTAATGCAGGTATTACGGCTGCTATTTTCTGTTTCCCAATATTGTATTTTATTGCTAAGACAAGCGTGCCAATTGCTACCATACTTACAAACCTGCTTGTATTGGCTATTAGTGTAATTACGATACGTAATGGTATAAAAAGGCTTAATTTTCGCACCCTTAATTTTGGGCTGGTAGTAGTGGCAGCACTTACCACTTTTAGGTTTTTTGATACCAATATTTCGTTTGCCATTCGCGGCAGCCTGTTTTTAATTGTGGGCATTGGCTTTTTTGTTACTAATTTAATTGTTGTAAAAAGAAAAAAGGATACACCAAACAACTTCACTCATGAAAACTAAATATGTATTTATAGCCTTTGTTGTAACCGCGTTGCTACAGGCATTTGTACCTTTAAAAATGGTGTATGATAATGAAACGACCGTAAGCCAGGGTACCGTTTTTAAATTTAAGACCGAACCGATAGACCCATCATATCCTTTTAGAGGGAAATACGTAGCGCTTAATTTTCAGGAGAACACTGTGGTTGTAAAAGATAGTGTGTATCCGTTAGGAGAGCAATTGTATGCACTTGTAGCAAACGATTCTACAGGCTTTGCAGTAATAACCGGTATTGCTAAGGTAAGGCCGGAAAGCACAACTAACTATATAACTGTAAAAAGCAACGGATGTTATGAAGGTTTGTTGCGCTTAGACCTGCCGTTTAATGTGTTTTATATGGAAGAAGGAAAAGCACAGGAAGCCGAAAATGGTTACCGCAAATATACCAAACAGGATACTTATAACCCAGCCTATGCACTGGTTGCCGTAAAAGAAGGCAATGCTGTAGTGACCGATGTTATTATAGACGGATTGTCTATACGTAAGTATGTACTGCGTGAGCGTAAAGAGTAGGCTGTAGAGACACATTGCTGTGCGTCTCACATAATTGTAAAATAAAGTTGTGTGCCCCTTGTAAAAAACATGATACACAGTGTGGAAACAACAATGCAAATAATGAACGCTACAACAAAACCGCTAATTTGTTTTTTATCTAATTTTACCATTCTAATAGTATAAGTAATGGTCTTTATCATCATCGTAGCTCTTATAGTAATGGCTACAATCATCTTTATGCAATCGGCACGATTTGGCAGGAAACCATCCGGCAACAGGCTCGTTAGAATACAAAATGCAGCCAACTATAAAAACGGGCAGTTCCAGAACCAGAGCATTACGCCCGACCTTGCCGAAGGTGCCACTTACACTAAAGTATTTACAAAATTCTTTTTTGGCAAAGACAGGCGTAGCAAGCCATCGCAGCCATTGCCTTCGCGAAAAACCGACCTAAAAAACCTCGATCCGGCAGAAAATGTGATTGTGTGGTTTGGGCATTCGTCTTACTTCATTCAGGCAGATGGCAGGACCATATTAGTCGATCCTGTTTTTAGCGGAAGCGCATCGCCCATACCCGTTACTACACGTGCATTTGCAGGAAGCGATGTATATACTGTGGAAGATTTCCCGCCTATAGATTACCTCTTTATATCGCACGACCATTGGGACCATCTTGATTACCAAACGGTGCTGAAACTGAAACCTAAAGTAGGCAGGGTAATTACCGGCCTTGGCACTGCCGAACATTTAGAATACTGGGGCTACAACCCTGCAATAATAAGCGAACCTAACTGGAACGAAGCAGTAATTTTAGAAAATGGATTTACGGTACACGCCGTTCCCGGCAGGCATTTCTCGGGGCGCAGCGTTAAGCGTAACCAGGCGGTATGGACAGCCTTTGTACTGCAAACACCGTCATTTAAATTGTTTCTGGGCGGAGATTCAGGCTACGACCACCATTTTAAAACCATAGGGCAGGAGCATGGCCCGTTTGACCTTGCCATTCTTGAATGTGGCCAGTATAACGAATACTGGAAATACATACACATGATGCCCGAAGAGGTTGTTACTGCCGCACAGGATCTTGGTGCCAAAAGGCTCCTCCCTGTGCACCATTCAAAATTTGCATTAAGTATACATGCCTGGGACGAGCCTGTTATTCGAGTTACCAACGAAGCTGCTAAAAAAGCCATGCCTGTTATTACCCCCATGATAGGGGAGAAGGTAAACCTTAACAATAGTAACCAGGTATTTGCTAAATGGTGGGAGGGATTAAAATAGAAACATACTATACATTTTGCAGGTAGTTGATTATTTTCCTATCATTGTAATAGTAATCTTATAAGCATGGTATCACTAAGGGTAGGCGAATATATTGAAGCAATGGGCATTAGCTACTATGCTTTCGAAAATAAGCTGGGTGCAAGCCGAGGCAGCATTAGCAAAGCAGTAAAAGATGGTAAAAGCATTGGCAGCAATGTGTTGGAAAAAATCCTTTTACTATACCCAAATCTTAATCCCGCATGGCTGCTTACAGGAGTGGGCAGCATGCTTACAGACGGTACACCGCCACCTGCTGTTACAACCTTCAGGCTTAAAACAGACCGGGCGGTAGAAAGCCAGCAAATACCGCTGTACGACCTTGAGGCTGTAGCCGGGCTCGTACCCTTTTTTGGCGATAGCCGCAATTTACAGCCTGTAGATCATATATCTATACCTAACCTGCCTAAATGCGATGGTGCCGTATATGTAACGGGCGACAGTATGTACCCGCTGCTAAAAAGTGGCGATATTGTAATGTATAAAGTTATAGAAGATATTGTAAACGGTATTTTTTGGGGTGAAATGTATTTACTAAGCATAGCAATGGGCAGTGAAGAATATATTACAGTTAAGTACATTAAGCAATCAGATAAAGAGGGCTATGTTAAACTTGTAAGCCACAACCCGCAGCATCAGGATAAGGATATTGCCATAAATAAAATTCGTGCTTTGGCATTAGTAAAAGCAAGCATACGTATTAATGCAATGAAGTAATTTACGTTTTATAATGCAGATAATGAGAGTTATAGTTAAAAATATTCGTTAAATAATTATTTTTATTTAAATATTAAATGTACTATTACTACATATTTATAAGACACCGTGTTATGGTACAGATTAAAAAAATGTTTTTAAGTGCACTAATGCTTACTGCCATGACGGCTGTAGCTCAGAACACTGAAACTAAAAGCGAAGCACAGAAAGTAAAAGACTCTGTAAAAATGGATGTGAGGCATATGGGTAAAGTTACCACAACCACAACCACCACCACAAAGAGGGTAGGCTACAGAAAAAAGAAGCGTGACGAATCTGCCATAAAACCTGTTAACGATTCTTTAGTTGTACAGGAAACCGCTATAAAGAAAGATAGCGCATTAAGGCAGGAAGACATGCCAATTATAGAAGCGGATAAAGCTAATAAACAATAGTTTATTTTAAATATATTTACAGCCCCGGATACTAATTGTACCCGGGGCTTTTTTTTGGGACATCCAGAATAAACAGTATCGTAAATGTTCGCGGACTAAATTCTACACAAAAATTCTACAGTTCTCTACAGTCACTATCGCAGTTCTACAATGTTGCATAATGGGCATTAATTGCAGTATCTATTTTAAAATACTGGTTTACAGTATGTTTAAATACTGTTTCAATATTAATTTTAGTGCCTGTTATTTAAGGCATTAAACTTGCAAATGGTATAAGTATAAGAAATTGAAATAAAATTTAAAACCTATACAAATGAAAAAGTTACTTTTAAGTGCATTACTTCTTACGGGAGTTTTAGCAACAGCACAAGAGCCTAAAAAAGCTACAGCTACTACAGCGGCACCTGCACAAACAACAACAACTACAGAGGTTAAAAAAGAAACTGCACCGGCTAAAGCTACGGCAACATCTGCCACTGCTACAACAACAAAGGTACAGCCTGCAGCTACTGCTACGACTACTAAAACCGAGGCAACTAAGAAAGAAACTAAAGCCGAAGTTAAAAAAGCAGAGCCTGCTAAAACAAATTAAGACTTTTTAGCAACTATTTATATCTTTAGTAAGCAGGTTTTACTATCTATTTTGCCTGCTTACTTTTAAACCTCTGATCGCAACAGTCAGAGGTTTTTTTTATGCCGTTAACTGTCCTTCGGAGTAGGCATAAAAAAAGCCTCATATAGAGGCTTTAAATTTTTTTAGAATACGTCTGGTCTTCCTATCTCGTCAAACTCCCCGTAGTTAGGGTTTTTAGGATCGGCACCATACTCATTAGGGCCATGGTCTCCCTCTGTGCAAAAAAGTACAAGTAGCCATATCCAGCCTATAATAATAAAGAATATTAATAGTCGTACCAGCCACTTTTGCCGGTATCGTGTAGCCTGCGCACCATTACCGCAATGGTAGGCACTATAATCGCCAGACTGTAAATGCCTCCCAGAATGCCTATCTCTGTACCTATAAGGTAATCAACGCCTTGTAAAATAAGGCTTATAATAAGGCTAAGCAAGTAAAAATACCAGTACTCGGCCCTGCGTGCCCTGCCTTCAAAATTTGCGTAGTTGTCTCTAACTACTTTAAGGTAATAATCAAACATAATTTTTTAATTTTTTGGTTGGCCCTACTCTCTTATCGGATTTTCGGTTGCTCCGCTGATTGGTTTCTTTATAGTTATAAAAATAGGGATTTATTTTAGATACGTTTACAGCAATTATATAATATATAACATAACTGCGTGCTTTTGTAACAATAAAATTTAACGCTGCACACATCTCTAAAAACTTTCAACTGTAAGACTTTCTATCTTTAAGACTTTTGTTTATTTTTAACCCATGAGAACAATTTTAGCAGTAGCGCTATTATCGGCATCCGGCCTTTTTGCGCAAAAAAGCCCTAATGCAGGCTATTGGCAACAGCACGTTAACTACAAGATGGACGTATCTGTCGATGTAAAAACCTTTAAGTATACGGGTAAGCAGCAGTTAGTATATACTAATAACTCGCCCGATACGCTACACCGCGTGTTTTACCATTTATACAATAACGCTTTTCAGCCCAACAGCGAGATGGATGCACGCCTGCAGGCAATAGCCGACCCGGACAGCAGGATGGTAAACACCACCAAGACCGGAGATAAAACCGTTAAAGAAAGCCGCATTAAGCTATTAAAGCCTAACGAAACCGGCTACCTTACTATAACTAATTTTAAGCAGGACAATGTTACTGCCAGGACTACCGTGAGCGGCACCATACTGGAGGTTATACTTGTAAAACCATTACTGCCTCACAGCTCGGCTACGTTTACGCTCGATTTTGATGCGCAGGTACCATTACAGGTGCGCCGTAGCGGTCGCAATTCTGCCGATGGTGTGGCTCTTAGCATGACGCAGTGGTACCCTAAAATGGCCGAGTATGATTTTGAAGGCTGGCATGCCGACCCCTACATAGGTCGCGAGTTTCATGGCGTTTGGGGCGATTTTGACGTGAATATTACCATAGATAAAACCTACACCATAGGCGGCAGCGGATACCTGCAAAACAAGAACGAGATAGGTAAGGGTTATGAAGATACCGGTATAAAGGTAGAAACTCCTAAAAAGGCGAAAACACTTACCTGGCATTTTTTTGCACCAAATGTGCATGACTTTGCCTGGGGCGCCGACCCTGAATATATTCACGATAAAATTATTGGAGAAAATAACGTAGAGCTGCATTTCTTTTATAAAAACAAGCCCGAATTTATAGACAACTGGAAGAGGCTACAGCCTAAAACAGCCGAAATATTAGCCTATTACGATAAAAATATAGGCCCATACCCGTACAAGCAATACAGCGTGGTACAGGGTGGCGATGGCGGTATGGAGTATGCCATGTGTACCCTAATTACCGGTGGACGCAGCTTTGGCAGCCTTGTAGGCACAACAGCTCATGAGTTTGCCCACTCGTGGTTTCAGCATATTTTAGCTACTAACGAAAGTAAGCATTACTGGATGGACGAAGGTTTTACATCCTATATATCAGACCTTGCTATGGATGCCGTGCTGCCTCCTAAGGTTAAAGAGGACGAAGCCCCGGAAAGCCCATTTAAAGGTGCATACGATAATTATTTTTACCTGGTAAAAAGCGGCAAAGAGCAGCCGCTAACCACGCATGCAGATCGTTTTAGCTCTAACACGGCATACAGCATTGCGGCTTACAGTAAGGGCGAGATATTCCTGGCGCAGCTGGGTTATGTTATAGGCGAGCAAAAGCTGGAGCAAACCCTTAAACGATACTATACCGATTATAAGTTTACGCATCCTACACCAAACGATATTAAACGTACTGCCGAAAAAGTGAGTGGGGCAGAGCTTGACTGGTATTTAACCGACTGGTGCCAGACTACTAACACTATTGATTATGCTATTAAAGAAGTTAAGGAAGACGGTGCTAACACAAAAATTACTTTAGAGCGCATAGGGCTTATGCCAATGCCCGTAGATATTATTGTGGCTTATACAGATGGTACCCAGGAAAGTTTTTATGTGCCGCTTAATTTAATGCACTATTTAAAAGATAACCCGTTCCCTAACCTTAAACGCACTATTTTAAAAGAATGGGACTGGGCACACCCTACGTTTACATTTACTATAAACAAGCCTAAAGAGTCTATACGTGTTATGGCAATAGACCCATCTGAAACTATGGCCGATGTAAACAAGGCTAACAATCTTTACAGTAAATAGCCTGTATTAAATTACATAGAAGAGCAGCATTTAACACATGCTGCTTTTTTTTGCTAAACCCGGCGTGAAATAAGCATAGGTAAATGGCGTGTGCATATTTTAAATATTTATCTAAAATAGAAAACCTTCTGCAGGGCCTCATCCCCGCAGAAGGTTACACAAAACCAATCAAAAAAACCATCACCAGCACATTGCTGTGCATTTATTATTCTTATTGGTACATAAGCTCGTTTTTGCTCCAGTAACCTATAAGTTTTTTAATATTATCTTCATAGTCGGCATATTTTAGGGGTTTTACAAAATAACCCGATATACCATTTTTATAACACGCGGCAACATCCTGGTGGTTATTGCTTGTAGTTAATATTACAGTAGGGATGTAGCGCAATGCTTCATCTCTTTTTATTATGTTTAAAAATTCCAGTCCGTTTAGCTTAGGCATATTAAGGTCCAGAATAATAATATCTGTATTTACCTCCCTGTCCCTTAATGTAAATAATGCTTCTTCGCCATTAGCTGCCTCAGTAATTTTGTGGTTTATACCAAGCGTCTTCATAACCCGGTTAAACTTCATTACCTCGATAGTATCGTCTTCAACAAGTAATATATTTAATATCTGAGGCATTGTAGTTGTTTATTTATACTGCAAATGTAAGGTGGGTTTGCTCCCTGCATTTAGTTTTTTCGATTACTAAACGGCTACCGTCGTTCAAATACACTATTGGGGCTACGAATGGTAATTATCTATATTTTAATTAACAGTAAATCCATAAAATGGCAAAAGCCTGCAAATGCAGGCTTTATATAAATCAAATAGTAAATAAAATGCTTGCAAAACCCCTTTACAGCATGTTTAAACGTTTAATAAGTTCTGGCCTGTTAGCACGGCTTACCGGTATAACATCTTTACCTATAAGCACACTATTGTCTTCTATATCTATAATTTTTTTAGTATTAATAATATAGGTACGATGCACTTTTAAAAATAAGGTATCCGGCAATTTTTCCTCTATTTTTTTTAGGGTAGAGTGTACTATGTAGTTTTTTAGTTCGGTCTTAATATGTATGTAGTCACCTTTAGCCTCTACCACATTTACAGATGCTATGTCTATCTTAATAAGCCTGCGGTCTATGTTTACATAAAACTCTGTAGCGGTATCTTTAGGTTGGTCCTGCACAGGAGCAGCAGCGGCGTTAGCAGGTGCAACTGCAGGTGCAGCATAAGCAGCGGCAGGCTCTGGCACGCGGTGTGCCTTAGCTTTACGCACGGCTTTTAAAAAACGGTCTTCGGTAATGGGTTTTACAATATAATCTACAATACAATCGTACTCAAAGGCATCGGTTGCAAAGTTCTTGTCAGATGTTATAAGGATAACTGCCGGAGGGCTTTTTATGGTTTGTATAAAATCAAAACCCGTAAAATCGGGCATGTGTATATCAAGAAAAATCAGGTCGGCAGCGGTACTGTCCTGGTTTAAAAATTTTATGGCTGGTATTGCATTACTAAATTCCTGTGCCAGTATAAGGTCCGGGTCTTTAGATATCATTTGGGTAATAATTGCCCGTGCCATTGCTTCATCATCAATTATAATACAATTCATATCTTACATGGGTTTTTTTATAATGAGGCAGCAAAGCCCTGCATGGCCATAAGCAACTGGCCAAATTCGGCCTGTAACTGTGTAGAGCTTTCTTTTAGGTTATTTTCAAACTTTTCTGCAAGATAATAACTTTGCTCCATACCCATAACGCTAATTTTGTGTTTTAACTTATGCACATTATCGGCGGCAGCATTAAAATTATGAGCAGCAAGGTTACCCTCGTACTCATTAATTTCTGTAGGCAACTCATTTTTTATAACGCCAATTAGCACTGCACGAAAATCGTTATCATCTCCGGCAAGCTCATTAATGTAATTAAGATTAGGTTCTTCCATGTATGTAGCTATATGTCCTGTAAAAATATATATTTTAACAGAATTATAACATACCGAAATGATGTAAATCAACGATTATTTAGGTATTTCAACGTAAAAAGTTGTTCCTTTTCCTTTTTCGCTCTCAATCCAGATTTTTCCCTTGTAGTTTTCGATGATTTTTTTTACTATCGAAAGCCCCAATCCGGTAGATTTTTCGTTCTTAGCAAGCGACTGAAAAATTTTAAAAACTTTATCGTGGTTTTCTTTAGCTATACCCATGCCATTATCGCTAACATAAAAGGTTACGGCATCGTGGTTATCCTTTGCTCCCACCTCTACATAGCCCTCTGTCTTATCTATATAGGCAACGGCATTGCTTATAAGATTCTGGAATAATTGCTGCGTCCTGAAACGATCGGCACGTATTACCGGCAGTGGCCCGTTTATAGATACCAGTATATTAGCAGGTATGTGTATCATACTAATAATGTTGCTCACAATTTCGTGGGTATCAACATTTTCTTTAGCAATATCTGTCTTATCTATTTTAGAGTAAGTAAGTACACCCTGTATAAGGTGCTCCATTTTTTCCAGCTTATTGTCTATCATGTCAAAGTACTCAAGGGTAGTTTCGGCAAGGTTGCCCTCGTTCTCTTCTTTAATCCAGGCAATAAGCGAATTTATGCTTCGCAGTGGCGATTTAAGGTCGTGCGATACTATCTGTGCATAATCTTCGAGCTCGCGGTTACTTTTTTCAAGGCTTTGCAAAAGCTCTTCCTTTTGCACTTCAAGAAATTTTTTATCGGTAATATCTTCTTCTATGGCAAAAAAACGGGTTAGCTCGCCATTGGTATTATAGAGCCCCTGGCCCTGAACACGCACCCAGTACTTTTTACCCGATTTATGATAGTTAACAATTTCGCAGTTAAAGGGTTCTCCTTTAGTTATTTGCTCAGTAATGTAAGCTACCGTTTCGGGGTCTGTTTCTTCTCCGCTAAGTAATTCGCCGGGGTTTTTACCTATAAGCTCTGCATTGCTGTAGCCGCATAGCAGGTTAAAGCTTGGGTTTACCCACTCTGTGCTGCCATTGTTATTACATATAATTACAGCATTCATGTTTTTCTGGGCAATGAGTGATAATATAACGAGCTGCTCTTCGCGCTCCTTATCATCGGTCATGTCCTGTATCATGGCAAAGTATTGCGTTACTTTGCCGTCTTCATTATATATGGGTTGCCCCTGTGCCCTTGTCCAGAAATAGCCACCGTCTTTTTTGCCGTGAGCAATCTCTACATCAAACGATTCTCCTTTATAAAAATGGCCTACCATTTCTGTTAAAGCTTCATCATCTGTAAGATGGGTACGGCCTATTTCTACCGGTGTTTTGCCTATAATTTCATCCATTGCAAAACCTGTAAGTTTTACGTAAGCGTCGTTACACCAAAAAATCTTGGCATTGGGGTGGGTAAATATAATAGCATTATCGTTATTGCTTGCCACAAGCGATAGCCTGTTAAGCTCTTCGCGGTCGCGCTTTAGTTCTTCTTTTTGCTCTGTATTTATTTTAAGCTGCTCTTTAAACTCAAGTGTTGTAAGTTCCTGCTTGCGCAGTATTTGCAATAAATCGAGCTGGGGGTCGTAATTAGCAAAATCAAAAATAGTAAGGTTGCGCTGCTTTACCTCCTCTACAGATGACAGCCACGGTGAGCCTACAAATAAAAATTTATCGCCCATTAGTTCAAACTGGCCGCGCAGTACTACTTCGGGCTGGGCAATGCATTCTAAAATGGTGAGCTGGTTTAGTATCTCGCTTACGCAATCTGCGCTAAATTCGTCTATATAAGGTCGTTTTACCTTAAAGTGTTCAGCAAAATTAACCCCCGGCTGTAGCTTTGGGTAAAATTTAGACAGGCTTTTTCCCTGAGATTGTATGGTTATATTACTATCCAGCAACATATAGAATGGAAATATCTGGCTAAAATTTTCCTCGTTAAAACTAAACGTAAAATTGCTCATAAAACTACCAGCTTATTTTAAAGATTTCCTGCGGATTGCCATCGTCTTTGCTTTGCAAAAACTCTACACTTGCCTTTTCGTTAAACATAGATACCAGGCCTTTAAGATACCCTTTTATAAAAGCCGTTATACCCTTTGTTTTAGAAAAATAGTGCACGTGCATGCTGCTGTTGCCTAAATGGCTTACCCTGAATTGTGGTGGGGTAAGCTCCGGGTATATCATGGCTATCCTGTTATGAAAGTTAGGCAAATTTATTAAATAATCCCTAAGTGTATCGCCGCGGGAATCTATAAAGCTGTTAAACTTTTTATTTGTGGTGGGTATAATACTTTCGCCAAGGTCGTTAAGCACATCTTCGAGATTAAGGTGCATCTCTGCAGATGCTGCCCTGGCAATAATATAAGGTACGGTATCGGTATATGGGCTGTCTGTAAGCGAATAATCAACGTCTACACCGCTTTGTTCCTTTATAGCTTCCCATTTCTCGGGGCCATAATTTTCTAAGGCAAAATCCTGTATGGCTACGTTAATAATTCCGTACATGGCTTGTAGTTGTTATTGTTATTGCGATATTAGTTCGTTAGTGCTCCAGTATTCTATAAGTTTTTTAATCCTGAAAACATACTCGTCATACTTAAGCGGTTTAATAATATAACCCGCAATTCCCAGCCTGTAGCACTCCATAACATCTTTATGGTTGTTACTGGTGGTAAGTATAATGGCCGGTATATATTTTAAAACGTCGTCTTCTTTTAAAATGGTTAAAAACTCTATACCGTTTATTTTTGGCATATTAAGGTCGAGTACAATAATATCGGGAATAATTTCCCTGTCTTTGAGTATATCTAATGCTTCTTCGCCATTATTAGCCTCTATTATTTTGTGTACAATATCCATAGATTTTAAAACTCTGTTGAATTTCATAACCTCTATAGTATCGTCTTCAATTAATAATATGTTTAATGGTTTTGGCATTATGGTAAGGATATTGAAAAATTGATGGTTTTGGTTTAATATACAAATGTATCTTTATATAGTATCGGGTTTGCTGTTTTTCGTTTAGGCGGCGTTAAAGTACGGTAAATGGTTGTTTGGCTTCGACGAATGGTTTTTTTATCGGTAAACACTATAATTAAAGCGGCGAATGGCTGTAAGTATATACATACATTAACATAATTCACTACAATTGTTTAAAGTTCGCAATAAATACCCTAATAGCAATACTAATAAGGAAACCTTTAACTACATGGTTTTAGCTCGTCGAAACATACCTGCACTTTGCCTAAACAAATGTTACCGTTAGGCTAATTAATGCAAATAACCTTACAAGCCTGTGTACATTTGTAGTGTTCTTAATAAAGACATTTGCAACCGGACTACGCACCCGGGCAAAGAATAAAAATACTTTACTACTACTATTTTAGCGCAGTTTCCCTTTTTTGGCCCCCACTCCATAAAAGACACATACCACACTACCTTAACTGGTGCCATAACTAAAAACAGGCCTGCCACTTCCCACGGCAGGTTTTTTTATGCGCCTGATTTTTGTTTAAGGATTAGTAATTTTAATCTTACAGCCTTTAATTTTACTTACATACTGCAATTAGCATATATTACTCGCTATTATTAAGTTATGCGTCTAAAAATACTTATAATCCTTTAAAATAATCTGTTTAGAAAAACTTAAACAAATGTTACAGTTTACTTAAAATTTAGAGTAGCCTTACAACCCTGCCTATATTTGCCTTACAATAATAGTTGCCTTTGCAGAAATGAAATATTTCTGGTAACTAAAAGTTTACCGTTATTGCCGATTCCCTTTTTTGGCTCCCCGAAAAAATTTACCGTAAATAGTTTAATGCTTTTTTTAAAAGCAGCCTGTTCGCCCCCAGGCAGGTTGCTTTGCCTATAATGAAAAGAGCAGCTTGTACGCATATTTGGAGCAATTCTACGCTTTTACAATCGCCAAAAATACCCCCGCCGAACCTTACTTACCATTCGTCTAAGCAAAAGCTTCCGGTTGTCTAAATAATAGAAAATTACCTACAAACCCATCGTATCTTTGCCCTATAATTAAGAAACACTATTTGCCACAGCAGCAACGCTAACCGCAAATAAAACATACATTACTACTACAACATATTGGCGACCTTTCCTTTTTTGGCCCCCTGAAAAAGAATATCCTAAACCACTGCCTTTACTACTGCCAAAACAAAAAGCAACCTGCCCAGGATTCCCCCGGACAGGTTGCTTTTTTTATAATTACTATTCCTGATCTATAAGATCAAACAGATACTGTAGTTTTATAAAAGGTAATCTTTAACACACCCCTAACCCCTCTCGAGAGGGGAACCAGCTACACTCGGATGTTAAGCAGGAGTTTTTAAGAGTATGAGTATTCCCCTCTGGTAGAGATGCGGGGAACGTCTTTCTGAACACTGCGACTGAACACTGCTTACTTCCCAAAGGCCTGCTCAATGTCGGCAATAAGGTCATCGGCATCCTCTACACCTACGCTAAGGCGCACCATATCATCGGTAATGCCAAGTTCTTTACGTTTAGCTTCGGGTATAGAGGCATGCGTCATTAATGCAGGGTGGTTAGCCAGCGATTCTACACCGCCTAACGACTCTGCAAGGGTAAATACCTCAAGATTTTCAAGAAAGGTAATAGCCTCAGCCTTTTCGCCCGATGCAAACGTGAATGATACCATACCTCCGTAGCCGCCCTTCATTTGCTTTTTGGCAATTTCATGGTTAGGATGGCTCTCCAATCCCGGGTAATATACGGTTTTAACTTTAGGGTGGTTGCTAAGGTATTGTGCTACTTTAACACCGTTTTCGCAATGGCGCTGCATGCGCAGGTGTAGTGTTTTAATGCCGCGAAGCACTAAGTACGAATCCTGCGGGCCTAAGGTGCCTCCTGTAGCAAATTGCGCAAAATGCAGCTTTTCGCCCAGGGCTTCGTCTTTAACAATAAGGGCACCGGCAATAACATCGCTGTGGCCGTTAAGATATTTTGTGGCGCTGTGCATAACTATATCGGCACCCAGGTTAAGCGGTTGCTGCAGGTAAGGTGTAGCAAAAGTATTATCTACCGCAAACAGTATGTTTTTAGCTTTAGTAATTTTACCAATGGCCTCAATATCGGCAAGCTTCATTAATGGGTTGGTAGGCGTTTCTACCCAAACCAGTTTTGTATTATTGTTTATAAGCGACAGGAATTTATCAGTGTCATTCATATCCACAAAATGGAAAATGATACCGTAATCCTGATAAATACGGGTAAACATACGGTAAGTGCCTCCATAAAGGTCGTCCATGGCAATAACCTCATCGCCCGGTTTAAGCAATTTCAAAACCGTATCGGTAGCAGCAAGGCCTGACGAAAAGGCAAGGCCGCGCACGCCATTTTCTATACTGGCAAGAGCATTCTCTAACGCAGTACGGGTAGGATTTGCTGCACGGCTATACTCATAACCCTGGTGTACGCCCGGGCTGCTTTGTGCAAAAGTACTTGTTTGGTATACCGGGGGCATTACTGCGCCGGTGCTGGGGTCATTTTGCTGACCGCCATGTATGGTTTTTGTGTTAAATTTCATATAAAAATTGTTCAATGTCCTAAAAATATAGGCAAATTTACTTTAATTTGATCAGGTGTGTAACAACACAACCCACTTTTACAAAACAATAACACTTTACTTATATATGAAACATTACCTAACCCTTATACTATCTGTACTTTTGCTTACAGGATGCAAAAAAGATAAAGAAGATACTGTTGAAGATACTGAGGTTATAGAAAAACCTGTTACACTTGCATTTACAGATAAAGTATACAGTAAGAAAACCACACTGCCCGGCCCCGAACCGCGCACGTATGTAGATATAACTGTTCCTGATGCTACCGGGATACCTGTGGCCAGCGACAGCATTAATAATAAAATATTCAGGACGGTAAGAAGCATTGTGTATTTTGGCGAAAAGCCTACAGATGCTACCAGTTACCAGGAACTGATGAGTTCATTTATAGAATCGTATGATGAGCTAGCCAAAAAATTCCCGAAAGATGCCATGGCTTGGGAAGCTAAAGTAAAAGGCACGATTGATTATAAAACCGACAGCATTATAGAAATAAAACTGCACCACTACACATTTACAGGTGGTGCCCATGGTTATGAAGGCGACAGGTCATTGCTTTTTAACGCTAAAACCGGCCGCTCGTTAAAATACTCAGATATTTTTAAAGACGAAAAAGCATTTACGGCATTCGCCGAAAAGAAATTTAGGGCTAAATATAAAATCCCGGCAGGCAAAAACATTAATGCAACCGGGTTAATGTTTTTAGACGACGTTTTTGTACTGCCGCAAAATATATTTTTTAAAGAGAACGGTATACTTTTATATTATAACGCTTATGAAGCTGCCGCTTATGCAGAGCAGCAAAAAGAAGTACTTATACCCTACAGTGAAGCCGATGCTTACTTAAAAATGAAGTAAGTTAGTTGCCAGTCGCGGGTATCAGTTACGTGGATTGTGAATTTAGTTGCCTGTTTCTTTCTCAGCAATTTTTTGCTCAATGAAAGCAGTATGGCGTTTAATTTCTGTTGCTACAATTTTATCCAATTCATCGTTTGTAAGTTCATATCCATAAGGTTTTTGATATATTAAATTATTGGATTTATAAATTGAGTAGAATGTATTAGATAATTTAAAATAATATTCAGTATAATAACTAAATTCATCATATCCAATTACTGTAAAGTTTTTGTAAACAATTTGTAGAGTTATGCCATCCTGGATTCCTATTTTTCTTCCTGTAACTTCTTCAATAAGAAATACGTTATCTGAAGAATCAAATTTAAGAAATAGCATCGTATGCAAATAAAAATTATTTAATTTCTCACTTTTGATAATAATATGTTCATAAAGTTTTAGGATAACTTTATTAAATACTTCTGCTATACTTTCTTCTGTTTTTCCAACTTTAGATTTCTCCCCTAAACCAGTCAGCTTCTTCTCAAGCAGTGCAATTTCCTTATCAATATCATCTGGTTCTTCAATGCTTTCTCCATTTGCACCGGCAATCATAATATTTAAAGAATGCACTAAATTTTGGGCAACGTAATTTACAAAAGCTTCAATCTGTCCGGCATCAGCAAGTTGCAAAGCTGCAAAATAATTGGCTTTATCTTCGGTTTTAATAATAACTGGAGGGTATTTAAACTTCATCAATATAAAATTCATGAGTATGCGTGCCGTACGGCCATTACCATCGTCAAAAGGGTGTATGCGTATAAATTTATAATGAAATTCTGCCGCTAATAAAATAGGGTTAAAATCAGCTTCATCTATTCTTTCATTATACCATGCCATGAGGTCGGCCATCTTAGCAGGGGTCTCTTCGGGTGTAGCAAAATAAAACATTTCGCCGGTTTTAGTCTGCACATGGTTGGGTGATGTTTTGTAGCTGCCTACCTGTATCCATTTTTTTGTTGGCTTGCCATCGGGGGTTTGTGCATCTACCTGATAGGGTTCTTTTAATAAAAGCGTGTGCAGCTCGCGTATAAAATTTTGGTTTAAAGGATAATCACCTTTAACCACATCTATTATCCAGTTAATGGCTTCGTTATGGCCGGTAACTTCAAAATGGTCTTTTAAAGGCTTACCCTGTGCGGTTATGCCAAACATTAATAATGCTTTGGTTTCGCCATAGGTTAGCGAATTACCCTCAAGATTATTAGAATGATAATTCCAGTCTAATCGAAACTTTTGCATTATTCTGGCTTCCTTTTCCGGCTCTATAGGGCGTAGGCTATCCAGTTGCTGTTTTAATGCTAATGCTTGTAGTATCTTGTCCATTGGGTAATTATTTCAAGGTAAATATACGAAAACATCAAGACATTCTTTACTGGCTATCGCTACTCAAAACTATACATATACGCTTCTATGGCCTTAAGCTCCTTATCGCTAAATGTCTTTGTTAAATAAAAATTAGTTTTCATAACTTCATATTGCGATGGGTCTACAATAGGTTCGCCATTGCCTGTAAGGAATTTTACGATATTGCCATTTTTTGCCTTATATATTTTGGCAATTTCCTGAATGCTTGGCCCCACTATCTTCTGATCCGGCCTGTGGCAGGAAAAGCAATTACCTTTACCGTCAAAAATTTCACGGCCTGCTTCGGCTTGCGGGCTGAGTTTTACAACGGTGCCTTCGGTTTCAGCACTGTCGGATTCAGGGTATAATGATTCTTTTTTCTCTTCGTTTTTGCAAGAGAAAAGGGATAAAGCAATTACTAATAGGAGTAGGTGTTTCATAGTTTTTATGAAGTGTGTTTTTATTAACCTCATCCCCAACCCTTCTCCAAAGGAGAAGGGGGCAGCTACTTCTATAAACAAGCGAGTGAATCGGCAAGAGTTCCCCCCTCTCCTTTGGAGAGGGGTTGGGGGTGAGGCGTTTATCGGTTTAAAATTATAGCAGCCTCTTTAGCAAAGTACGTCGAAATGATATCGGCACCTGCACGCTTAATGCAATGCAGCTGCTCTATCATTATCTTGTCGTGGTCCAGCCACCCACGTTCGGCAGCGGCCTTAACCATGGCATATTCGCCACTTACCTGGTATACCGCCACCGGAACATTTACTGCGTTCTTAACTTCGCGAACAATGTCAAGGTATGCCATTCCCGGTTTTACCATCACAATATCGGCGCCCTCCTCTACATCATGCAGGGCTTCTTTAATGGCCTCAATACGGTTAGCATAATCCATCTGGTAGGTTTTTTTGTCGCCAAAACCGGGAGCACTATCCAGCGCATCCCTAAACGGCCCATAAAAAGAGGAGGCATACTTGGCGCTATAACTCATAATACCCACATCATGGTGCCCGCTTTCTTCCAGCGCTTTACGTATGGCATACACACGGCCATCCATCATATCGCTTGGGGCAACAAAGTCGGCACCGGCATCGGCGTGGCTCACGCTCATAAGAGTAAGGGCGTCTACGGTGGCATCGTTTACAATAAGGCCATTCTCTACAATACCGTCGTGGCCATAAATAGAGTAGGGGTCTAAAGCTACATCGGGCATTACGATCATTCCCGGTACAGCGTCTTTAATCGCGCGAATGGTTTGCTGCATAAGCCCGTCCTTGTTCCAGGCTTCTTTACCGGCGTTGTCTTTTAGCTTGTCGTCTACCTTTACATAAATGTTTACGGCTTTTATGCCAAGTCTCCACAGTTCCTTTACTTCTTTTACAGTAAGGTCTATCGATCTTCGGAACAATCCCGGCATAGAGCCCAGCGGAACTTCTACGCCTTTGCCCTCGGCCACAAACATGGGGAACATAAAATCGTTAGGAGATATGGTAGTTTCTCGCACCAGCGAACGGATAGATTCGTTGGTTCTTAGTCGTCTGTTTCTGTGTATTGGGAACATAGTTTTGTTTCGGGTTTAATGTTTAAAGTTTTTTTTGTAGTTCTGTAGTTGAGCACCGGCGATGCGTCATGTTTATAGCAATAGTATAGAGTAAAAACATTGAGCTCCGTAGGAGCGGTATGTAAACTGCCCGACAGTTGCTTATGTCTATCTATCAATGCTCCTCTGTAGCTCGTTTTGTTCGCAAATATTCTGTTTCTATAAACATGTCGCTACTCCGTAGCTGAGCCCTTCTATCAATATTGACCAAATTTATTGTCTTCATTTTTAAGATGAGCACCGGCGGTGCGCCATGTTTATAGAAACCAATAACCGGGAATTAAGATTGAGCTCCGGAGGAGCGGCATGTTATGTTGTTACACCTCATCAAAAATAAATTCATTTTTAAAATCTATATTATAGGCTTCAAGAAATTCAATATATTCTTCCTTGAAAGTTTTTGTTTTATGGTGCTCTTCCTGATTTTTGATGTAGGAGATAACTTTTGTTAGCTGCGAGTGGCTGCACGAAAAAGCTCCAAATCCTTGTTGCCATTCAAACTTGCCTGCAATCCATTTTTGGTCATTTATGAATTTTGATGAATTGGCTTTAATGTCCCTAACCAGGTTTGAAACTGCGATTGTAGGTTTTAAACCAATTAAAATATGCACATGATCTGGCATGCTGTTTATTTCGATTAATTTTTGCCCCTCGTTTGTAACGATACCTGTAATGTACTTATGTACTTCTTCTTTCCATCTTTTCCAAATAAGATTATCCCTGCCTTTTACTGCAAAAACTATATGAATGTATATTTGAGAATAGGTATCTGCCATTGTTAATCTATTTTACATGCCGCTCCTCCAGAGCTCTTTTGACTTGCGCTTGTTGTTGCTATAAACATGTCGCTCCTCCGTAGCTCAGCTTGTTTGCTGTTGTAGTTACGTATTAGTGCATTTATACATCCATCTTATTTTCTATAAACATATGCTACTCCGTAGCTCAGCTAGTTTGCTGTTGTAGTTACGTATTCGTGCATTTATATCCATCTTATTTTCTATAAACATGTCGCTACTCCGTAGCTAAGTCAGTTTCTATATTATTATCGTTACAAATTATTATTGTATTTGTTACTATAATGAGCACCGGCGGTGCGCCATGTTTATAGAAACCATTGGTAAGAACCAGAAATTGAACTCCGGAGGAGCGGTATGTAATTACGCTAAACTATCCACTCCCTCGGGTTCATTAACACCTCAACTAAACGTGCTTCTTTGCTACCCGGTTCGGGATGGTGGTCATACACCCATTGTACATGTGGCGGCAGACTCATTAAAATACTCTCTATACGGCCATTTGTCTTCAGGCCAAAAAGCGTGCCCTTATCATGCACAAGGTTAAACTCTACATAGCGCCCACGCCTAATTTCCTGCCAGGTGCGTTGTGCATTAGTATATTCAAGTTGTTTTCTTTTCTCTACAATAGGCACATACGCCTCAAGGAAACTGTTGCCTACCCCAGTTACAAAATTGTACCAGTCTTCCATACTAAAGGTTTCGGTAGCCTTACAATGGTCAAAGAACAGGCCGCCTATGCCGCGTGCTTCGTCGCGGTGTGCATTCCAAAAATAAGCATCACACTGCTGTTTAAATTTAGGGTAAAATTCAGGGTTGTGGGTATCGCACGCTGTTTTACACGTTTGATGAAAATGAATGGCATCTTCCTCAAACAAATAATAGGGTGTTAAATCCTGGCCGCCGCCAAACCAACTGTCTACCACAATACCCTGCTTGTCATACATTTCAAAATAGCGCCAGTTGGCGTGTACCGTAGGCACCATAGGGTTTTTAGGGTGCAGTACCAGGCTGATGCCACAGGCAAAAAAATCGACATCGCCCACATTAAAATACTGCTGCATAGCGGGAGCAAGCGCACCGTGTACGGCAGATATGTTTACCCCGCCCTTCTCGAATACCCCGCCATTTTCTATAACGCGCGTGCGCCCACCGCCACCTTCCGGGCGTTCCCAAAGGTCTTCTCTAAACGTAGCAGTACCGTCTGCCTTTTCTAATCCCGCAGTTATAGTATCCTGTAGGTTTTGTATGTATTGATAAAATTTTTCCTTCATCATTTTTATTTTATATAGCTAAATGCACCTTAAAAATTGTAACTAACAGATGGCGAAATGTAATTTACTTTATCCCAACGGTTAAAGGCAATGCCGTAGCTTATGCTGCCTGCGGTGTACGATACGCCGGCACCAACATCGGTAAAATTATGGCCTCCTATGTAGGCACCATAGCCAAAGAACACACTGCCCCTAAATTTCTTAATATCATAATATGGTGCTACTTTAGCCTCAACAAAATAGTTAGAAATAAGGTCGCTGTTAGAAAATGCACCGTCGAAATTTCCGCGGCCAAATGAGGCTGCCAGGGTTACATTGCGATGGCTTACACCACCTTCTATACTTGGGTAGGCATTTTGTGCAAAGTCGCCATCAGCTATAGATACCCCAAGGGCAATGTAGGGGTCGTAAGTAGCTTGTGCGGATGCCGAAAATCCTGTAAGGGAAAGAACAAATAGTAAAAGGCTGAATAAGTACTTTTGTGTCATTAATGTAATGTGAATAGTTTAGTATTTAATTTAATTAAGTTATAGTAAGGCAAATGCCTATATGGTCGCTTAACTTTTTATCATGATTCCAGGTTTCTATTTGTATATTCCTGTCTGCAATAAAATGAGAACTTAACGCAATCTGGTCTACATTTTCTTGTAAGCCTTCGGTAATACATTTTAGGTCAAGATCATTAAAAGCATTAAGCAATGACTGCCTGGCATCATGGCTTGGGTAGGCATATCCCGAAAGAAATGTATTAAGATCTCCTGCGATGCATATTGATTCGTTCTTGTCTAATTTTTTAAAATCTGACAGGCACCCTGCAAGGTCACTTTTAAAACGTTCGCCTATTCCGCCAAAAACGCCAATAATAGTTCCGTACACTTTTAAAATCCCAAACTCGGTTTCAATATCAGCGCAAACACTGGTATAATCATCGTATGTTTCTTTAGAAATAGCAATAGGATATTTACTCCATATCGTAGTCCTGTTTTCACCAATTTTATAATCTACTCCATCATAATGTGAAAATAATTCTTTTGTTGCAATGCAGTTATATGTTGCACCAGGGTTTACGGCAAAGTTAGTCTCTGTAAGGATGAAAATATCAGCATCAAAATGATTGAGCGATGATAAAATTTTATCGCTATCCTTTTTCATCCGTTCAATATTCCAGGTTAAAATTTTCACGGCTATTTCTTATAATCGTTCTTTAATAACCCAAAGTATAATATATCTTCCAGTTTGCCTTCGCCGTTCCTGAACTCGTCCCTTAACAGCCCTTCCTGAATAAAACCATGTTTCAGGGCAACTTTTTGGCTGGCAGTGTTAGTAAGCGAAGTAGAAATGTACACTTTGTTTTTTTGCAGGTCGCCAAAGCAATAGGCAAGCACATCGCTCAAGGCTGACGATATAATGCCCTTGCCCTCAAAATCTTTATCTACAAAATAAGCCAATTCACATTTAGAAATATGCTCGTCGATGTTCTTTATCATCAGGTAGCCTATAAGCGCATTCGTGTCGGTATTCCTTGCGTAGAAGTAATAATTATCTTCCCACGTTTCGTTATCAATGCTTTGCTCAATGTATTTTTTGGTCTTCTTTAAGTCGGCACAGCCTGCAAGTGTAAGAGGGAATGTTTTTTTAATGTGTTCCCTGTTCCTGTCTATAAGGGTGTAAAACTCCTCTGCAGTGATGTTAGCAAGGGTATCGGTCTTCCAGTTTATTTGGCTCATGGTTTTGGTTTGAAAATTCCCCAAAAATTAAATTTTAGAGTTTCCTTCTTTATACGTTCCGGGTTATATATATCTATAGATACTTTTTCTCTGTCAACAACTACCACTCCAAAATGGTTTTCGATATTTGAAGTTATACGTTCAAATTTACCCAAGGAAATCATTTTTTCTATAATTCTGTCACCATCATGATAAAAAGAGTGGACATTGAAAGGAAGAGGGTGATACTCTTTTGACGAAATTATAAAAGACGTAAAAAAATATGGGTCAAGATCGCCAAACTCAAGGCTAAAAACCAAAGGTACCTCAATTGTTTGTTTTGATATTTCGTTTTCAAAAAAGCAATGATAACCATGTAAAAAATAGTTCCAGCCTTTTATTTTCCCACGCTGTTTTTTAATAGATTTTCTAAACGTCGAGAGCGGAAATTCAGAATTAATAGAAACTTTTAAATGCTCTGCCAATTTGAAAATCAGATGTTCAGATAATCGCCTGTAATCTTTGGCATATTTTTCAAAAAGATCCTGATTAGTTTCTATCTCTTCCTCGGTAATCAATTTGTCAATAGTGATTTCAGAATTTATATTGTTAACACCTATCAAAAAATCTTTAAACTCATTTTTAAATTTATTTCCTGCTTCTATAAGCGAGTAGTTATTTGTTTTCTCAAAAACCAAAATCAGTCTTTTATTTGACGGGAAGGAGCGTATCCATTCTACAGAAGGAATGTCTTCATTATTATTAATCTTTATTATTTCTGTAGATCTTTCCAATTCTCAACTAATTTTTCAGCTTACTTATCTTCCCCATAATTCCAAAAGACATCATCTTGCTTTCCTGTTGTATAAAATTATAAAGTGAAACAGCCTTTTGCTTAAAGCCTTCCAAACCTGCATTGGCAGAAAGCAGTGCCAGCACATCGGCAAACTGCTCCATATTAGCCCAGTCTAAATGAAACCTAACCAAATAATGATTCAGCTCGTTAGCATCTATTTTGGTAAGTGCGTCTATAGAGAGTCCCAGCTTTTGCAACAGTACATCGGCATCGGCATGGTTCCATCCTTCGGGCACAAAAGTAAGTGCCGTAAGCTGCTTAAGCACATTGTTTATGCGTTCGTTCTCTTCGTCCCGTAATCCTTTTGTAAGCATGTTTTTTAGTTTTTGGTTGATGGTTGTCCGTAGATAGTCAGCTCCTCACTTATTCGTAAACGGTATGGCCTGACAACCATCAACTAACAACCAATAACTCTATTTATACTCCTTAACTGCGTCTATAAACGCTTTGGCGTGGTCTACCGGTATGTTTGGTAAAATGCCGTGGCCTAAGTTAACTATATAATTGTCTTTGCCAAATTCGTCTATCATCTGGTGTACCATTTTTTTGATAACCGGGATAGGCGAAAGCAGCCTGCTTGGGTCGAAATTTCCCTGTAGCGTTATCCTGCCGCCCGACAGGTAACGGGCATTGCGCGGCGAACACGTCCAGTCTACTCCCAGTGCCGATGCCTTGCTTTGCGCCATATCGCCAAGGGCAAACCAGCAGCCTTTACCAAACACGATAACGTGGGTCTCCGGCGCTAAAGCCTCAACAATCTGGTTGATGTATTTCCACGAAAATTCCTGGTAATCTACAGGGCTAAGCATACCACCCCAACTGTCGAATATCTGTACGGCATTAACGCCGGCCTTTACTTTTTCTTTAAGGTAGGCAATGGTGGTATCGGTAATTTTTTGCAGTAACACGTGAGCCGCTTCAGGGTGTGTAAAACAGAACCCTTTTGCCATATCAAAACTTTTAGAGCCTTTACCTTCTACAGCATAGCAAAAAATAGTCCACGGGCTGCCTGCAAAACCAATTAGCGGAACCTCGTCGTTCAGCATTTCTTTGGTCAGCTTTATGGCATCCATAACGTAGCCCAGTGTTTCCTGAATGTCCGGTACGCGTACTCTTTCTACATCCTGCGGTGTGCGAATAGGGTTAGGTAAAAACGGACCTACACTTTCTTTCATCAGCACCTCAATGCCCATTGCCTGCGGTACCACTAATATATCGCTGAACAATATAGCAGCATCCGGCTTTACTATACGTATGGGCTGCACCGTAATTTCAGAGGCCAGCTCCGGGGTCTGGCAGCGGGTAAAAAAGTCGTATTTATCGCGCAGCGCTATAAATTCCGGTAAATACCTGCCTGCCTGGCGCATCATCCATACCGGTGGGCGTTCTACAGGTTCGTTACGTAATGCTTTTAAAAAAAGGTCGTTTTTAATGCTCATGTTTTTTATTTAAAACCTTGTAGGTTTATTGTTATCTATCTTGTTTGTTATACCTACAAGGTTTTAAAAACCTTGCAGGAGCTACGGTTGCTTAAAATAATTCTTTATTTGCATTATAAGATACGCTATGTCATCCTGACGAAGGAAGGATCTCTATATTAAGAGTTTTCAGCTTCGCTACGCTCACAATGATGTGTTTGTAACAAATGCTATTTAATATCTTTATAATAATTCCTAACCTGTATTATAACATTCTCCACGCTTGGTTTGTTTGCCACTATTACATTATCAGTAATTCCCTTAAGCGCAGCAGCCGTTGTAGCCCCAATGCAAAAACAAACCTGTGTTGTTATGGCGTTCGCCGAAAGGTAACTCTCAATAGCCGACGGACTAAAGAACAGCAATCCATCCAATTGTGCCTTAATGGTATGCGGCGTTAAAACCGTTTCGTACACCTCAACCTCATCTACGGCTATGTTGGCTTTCGCTAAAGCATCCGGTAGGGTATCCCTGCGCATGCTGCCACTAAAAAATGTAAAGCTTTGGGCAGCATGGCCCATTATAATTATATCCGATAGTTGTTCGGCAGTATCGGCATACGCCAAAACTGTATAACCGTTTTTCTCTATAACCTCTTTTGTTTTACTGCCTACGCAAAAAATTATGGTATCCTTAAATTGTACGGCATTATCATTAAGCAGGAAGCTTTTAAAGGCATTCTTGCTCGTAAAGATAAGGTTAGTGTTTGTATGTTGTATGGTAAATGGCTTGTAGTTAACACCTATAAAATCTGCCTCGATAACTGATAGTCCTGCATTAAGCAAATACTGCTTTTGGTTGGGTTGCAGTTTTTTGGTAGATAATACACGCGCTGCCATTACTATTTAAGTTGGTCTTTTATAGAAGCCATCAGTTCGGCACCGCCATTGGCAAGAATTTCGTCGGCACACAGGTTACCAAATTCCATGTAGTTGCTTCCGGCAGGCAGTACTTTATCTATATGCAGTTTTTCGCGCCCGTCGATAGACAGCAACACACCCTCAAGCCTTATTTCGTTATCTATAAACGTAACCAATGCGCCTATAGGAGCTGTACAGCCACCCTCTAACCGTTTAAGGAACTGGCGTTCTATAAACGTGGCAACATCGCTTGGGCCGTGGTTAAGCTTGGCAACTGCTTCGGTACAAAAAATATCGTTCTCCATAGTTACCACCACCATAGCGCCCTGTGCGGGAGCAGGTATCATCCAGTCGAGCGTCGTGAATTCTTCAGGTAACAGGTTAATGCGTTCCAGTCCGGCTTCGGCAAAAACAGCCCCGTTCCAGTTGCTTTCGGCAAGTTTTTTAAGGCGGGTGTTTACGTTGCCGCGCAAATCTACCACATTGTGGTGCGGGTAGCGGTTAAGCCATTGTGCCTGCCGGCGAAGGCTGCCTGTTGCAATAGTGGCAACATCGGTATAAAAATTTGTAGTGCCTTTAGTAACTAATATATCGTGTACAGTGGCACGCTCTAAAACGGCTGCCTGCACAATGCCTATGGGTAAGGATGTAGGCACATCTTTCATAGAATGCACGGCAATATCTATAGTACCGTTTAGCATGGCAACATCCAGCGTTTTAGTAAAAATGCCGGTAATGCCAAGCTCGTATAAAGGCACATCAAGAATTAAATCGCCGGTACTTTTTACTGCAACAATTTCTGTGTGGTAGCCCATTGCGTTAAGCTTGCGTTCTACCGTGTGGGCCTGCCACAGGGCGAGTTCGCTGTCGCGGGTGCCTATCCTTATGGTTTTGCTCATTTTACAGGGGTTTCAATCCTAAATACTTTTTCTATCCACTCTATACTGTCGTCTACAACAGTATCGCGGTCTTTTAGGTGATTGGCAAAGTGCGTTGTAATTTTATGAATAATACGCTGGCTGATGATCTCTGCCTGCTCTTCATCAAAATTATTTATTTTCTTGCGCTGAAAATTCAGCTCGTTATCGGCAATCGTGTTCAGCTTTTCTTTAAGGGCGTTAATGGTAGGGGCAAACTTGCGGGCGTTCGTCCACTCTGTAAACTCTTCCATTCCCCCAGTAATAATCGCTTCGGCAGCCGGTATGTGCTTTTTGCGGTTCTCCAGTGTACTGTCGGTTATTTTAGCCAGGTCGTCCAGGTGCACCACAGTAACGCCGGGTAGTGCCTTAACATTGTCGTGTACATTTTTAGGTACCGAAAGGTCTAAAATAAGCAGTGGCTTGGTAAGCTGTAAAATATCTTTATCTATAGTGGGCATTTGTGCGCCGGTAGCCACCACAAGCACATCGGCATTGGGCACTTCCAGTGGTAGCAGGTCGTAATCTTTAACGTTAAGGTTAAACTTACCTGCAATTTTTTCGGCCTTTTCGCGGGTACGGTTAATTAATACAATATGGTCGTTTTTAGTATGCTTAACAAGGTTCTCGCAGGTATTGCGGCCTATCTTGCCCGTACCAAAAAGCAGTATGTTTTTGTTAGAAATATCGTCTACATTATTCATAATGTACTGAACCGATGCAAAAGATACCGATGTGGCACCCGAGCTCAATTCTGTCTCGTTCTTAATGCGTTTGCTTGCCTGTATAACGCTGTTTACCAGTTTTTCGGTAAAATTGTTTACAAGCCCCAATCGTTTCGATTCGTTAAAGCCGGTTTTTATCTGGCCAATGATCTCGAAGTCGCCCAGTATCTGGCTGTCCAACCCCGTGCCTACACGAAACACATGGTTAATAGCCTCGTTATTTTTATATACAAAAGCAGCGCTTTGAAATTCTTCTACCGTGCCGCGGCTGTTATCTACCAGTAATTTTATAAGCTGAAAGGGATGCTGTGCAAAACCATAAATCTCGGTACGGTTACAGGTACTCGTAACAATAAGGCTGGTAATGCCTTCCTGCTGTGCCTGTGCCAGTATGCTTGTCCTTGCAGGAGCATCAAGATTAAATTTTCCCCTTGTCTCGGCATCGGCTTTTTTGTAGCTTAATCCTACTGCATAAAAATAGAGATGCCTCAACGTGTTATTGTTATCCATAGTGAGTATACACTTTTCCTAAAAGTTTCACAAAATTATAACTAACTGCTTTTAAAAAGTAACGCTGTAAGTCCTTTTTGTGTCGCTGCGGGATATTTTGCCTTCAAAAGCTTTTTTTTGACCGAAAACCCCTAAATTTGCAATGAAATCAATGCCTTGCGAATTATTAGTTTAGAACTATTCTAAATAAAAATAGCATTTACATTCGCACTGCTGTCAAAAAAAATACCGCTATGGGGTCTCCGGAGGAGTTAATGATAGAAGATGGTTTTTATGTACTGCGTTTTCAGAACGACAGCGATGAAACCACCCATTTTGAAAGGGAAGTAGACACTAACCTTATACAATTTCACTTTGGTGTTAAAGGCCGCGCCAAGTTTATTTTTAACCAGGGCCGCTATGCACTCGACCTGCGCGAGGAGCTGTCGTTGTTTTTATACAATCCGCAAAAGGAGCTTCCGGTACACCTGGAAATAGCTCCGCATAGCTGGATTATTACTGTACTTATTTCAATTAAAAAATTCCACGGTTTCTTTACAGAGCAGGCCGACCATATACCATTCCTTAGCCCTGACAACAGCGACAAGAAGTATTATAAGGACGAAAAGATAAACCCGTCTATGGCTATTGTATTAAGCCAGCTGTTTCATTTTAACCTGCACCCATCCATCAAAAAATTGTATTTTAAGGGGAAGATTTACGAACTGCTTAGCCTGTATTTTAACCGTACCGAAGACCCTAATGCCGAGCAGTGCCCGTTCCTGATTGACGAGGAGAACGTAATAAAAATACGCAAGGCGAAAGACTTTGTAATCGCTAATATGGCCGAGCCACCCGGTTTACAGGAGTTAGCCGATGAGGTGGGCATTAACCTGAAAAAGCTTAAAATGGGCTTCCGCCAGATTTATGGCGATAGTGTATATAGCTTTCTCTTCGATTATAAAATGGATTACGCCCGCAAGCTGTTAGACAGCGGCTCGTTTAACGTGAATGAAGTGGGGCTGCGCATAGGCTACAGTACATCGAGCCACTTTATTGCGGCCTTTAAAAAGAAATTTGGCACTACGCCCAAGAAGTATTTAATGAGTATTAACGAGAAGGTGTAGGTATAATAGCAACTGTGGCTCCTGCAAGGTTTTAAACCTTGTAAGTATTAAAAAGATACTGATAAATAATAAAACCTACAAGGTCTCAAGACCTCGCAGGTTGAGGAAGTGGGATGTTTGTAATTGCAGCTATAGCAACCGTGGTTCCTGCAAGGTTTTTGTAACCTTGTAGGTTTAAATAAATAAAAAATAATAAATTGAAGTTAGAACCGATTGTTAAAGATTACACCTATCACATTTATAACAGAGGGATAAATGGTGAAAACATCTTTACAAATGGAGAGAACAAAATGTATTTCCTGAGACTATTGGGAAAATATTTAGCAGATAGATCGTCGCTATTTGCTTATTGCTTGATGGACAATCATTTCCATTTGTTGATAAGAATTGATTCTGACGGAGATGTAATGACCCAAAATTTATCTAATCTATTTAATGCCTATGCTAAAGCATTTAATAAAGCTAAAGGCAGAACCGGAAGTTTATTTGAGAAGCATTTTAAAAGAATAAGGGTTGATGATGAAAATTATTTAAGACAATTAGTTGTCTACATTCATTTGAATCCAAAACATCATTTTGGTATTGATTTTACAGTGTATAAGTATTCGTCTTATAATTCTTTTTTTTCAAATAAAGAAACTAAGTTAATGAGAGATGATGTTATTGAACTTTTTGGAGATATAGAAAATTTTAAATATACGCATTTGTTTAGGAGAGATATATTGGATGAGAAATTTACGTTGGAATGATAAGTATATATTGTAGTTCCTACAAGGTTTTCAAAACATAGTAAGTATAAATAAGAAAGATTAGTAATAATAAATTAAACCTACAAGGTCTTAGAGACCTTGCAGGTTGAGTGTCAAAAATTGGAAGTATAACGATTCTATATCAACCGTGGCTCCTGCAAGGTCTCTAAGACCTTGTAGGTATAATAAGGATTAGTAACATAATAATAAATCTGTAAGGTTTCAAAAACTTGCAGGTTGGAGAATACGAAACAGGCATACCACAACTTTACGTTAAATAATAAAAACAAAAACACTTGCTGCATGGTTTTTGAGACACCTGTGGCAGGCATAAAGCAAATAAACAAAACACACAGATGAAAGGAGTACTGTTAGTAAACCTGGGATCGCCTAAGAGCCCTACCGCAAAAGATGTTAAGCCGTACCTTGACGAGTTTTTAATGGACAAATATGTTATAGATGTCCCGTTTTTAGTGCGTGCACTGGTGGTACGCGGCATAATATTAACGTTCAGGAAAAGGCAGGAATCATCGGCGGAAGCCTACGAAAAGATATGGTGGGACGAAGGTTCGCCCCTAATAGTGCTGTCTAAAAGGCTGCATGACAAGGTTACTAAAAAAGTAGAAATGCCTGTTGCATTAGCCATGCGTTATGGCGAACCCTCTATAGAAAGCGGGCTTCAGGAACTGGCTGATAAAGGCGTTACCGAAGTACTGCTTTTTCCGCTGTACCCGCAGTATGCCATGGCAAGTACACTAACAATATTAGTTAAGGCAGAAGAGATACGTAAAAGTAAATTCCCGCAGATGACGTTTACCGATGTCCCTGCGTTTTACAACAAACCCGACTATATTACGGCACTTGCCAACTCTATAAAATCGGGAATTGAAGGTTTTGATTACGACCACCTGTTGTTTTCCTACCACGGCATCCCCGAAAGGCACATCCGTAAGACCGATGTAACCAAATCGCATTGCAGGATAGACGGCACATGCTGCGTAACCGAATCGGCGGCACATGCATTTTGCTACCGCCACCAGTGTTACGAAACTACCCGCCTTGTGGTAGAAAAACTGGGTATACCTAAAGAAAAATACTCACAAACATTCCAGTCACGCCTTTCTGGAGACAAATGGCTCGACCCGTATACCGATGTTGAGGTAAATGCTATGCCCGCCAAAGGCATTAAAAAACTGGCGGTGGTAACACCGGCATTTGTATCTGACTGTCTTGAAACGCTGGAAGAAATTGCCATGCGTGCCAACGAAGATTTTAAAGAAAACGGCGGCGAAGAGTTTCATGCCATACCGTGCCTTAATGATGGCGACGAATGGGTAGGCGTACTGGCAAATTGGATTAACGAATGGGCCTACGCAGAAACACCTGTTGTATAAATGGCCGTATCATCTAAGGACCTTGCAAAAAAAGACATTAAGAGCCTGCTGATAAAGCAGAGCATCCCATCATCTGTAGGTATATTGTTCATGAGCGTGAACATACTTATAGATACTATTTTTGTAGGCCGCTGGATAGGTTCGCTTGCCATTGCAGCCCTCTCTGTAGTAATGCCCATTACGTTCTTTATCTCCTCATTGGGTATGGCTATAGGCATAGGGGGCAGCTCTGTCCTATCGCGCGCACTGGGTGCAGGAGACAAAGAAAAGGCTTATATAACCTTTGCCCACCAAATAATGATGACGTTTATAATATCATCGTTATTTGTAATAGCGGGCATTTTTTGGGGCGACGAAATACTCTATATTTTTGGGGCCAATGGCGAGATCATGGCTCCTGCCAAAGCATTTTTTATGCCTATCTTATTATCGGTGCCGTTCCAGGCATTTTGCATGATGGGCAATAACGTTATCCGTGCCGAAGACAAATCGAAACATTCCATGAACTCCATGATCGTTTCGGCAATAGCCAATATTGTTTTAGATATCCTCTTTATAAAAATTTTTGGTTGGGGTATTATGGGGGCGGCATTGGCTACGGCTACGTCGTTCTTTTTATGCTTTGCTTATATTTTGTGGTTCTTTATTTACAAAAGCGAACTAAAGCCACAGTGGAAACATTTTGTTTTCCACAAAAAAATATCGGCAGAGATACTTTCTATGAGCTTTGTAACCTTTGCAAGGCAGGGCGTTATAAGCCTGCTTACGGTAGTGCTTAACCATACGCTCTTTGCACAGGGAGGCGAGCATGCTGTTACCGTTTATGGCATTGTAAGCAGGATGCTCATGTTTGCACTGTTCCCGGTGCTGGGCATCACACAGGGCTTTTTGCCTATTGCGGGTTACAATTATGGCGCTAAAGATTATGGGCGTGTGCGCGAATCTATAGGGCTGTCTATAAAATATGCAGGAGCACTTGCCATAATTATTTTTGTGGTCATACTGTTTTTTGCAAAGCCCATTGTAGCGGTCTTTACTACCGACCCCGAAATTATTAAAGATACTCCCGGTGCACTGCGCTGGGTATTTGCAGCATCGCCCATTATAGCGGTGCAGCTTGTAGGCGCGGCATACTTTCAGGCGGCGGGCAAACCTATTAAGGCATTATTGCTTACACTTAGCAAGCAGGGATTTTTCCTAATACCGCTGGTATTAATACTACCACAGTTTTTTGGTATCTTCGGGGTATGGGTCGCATTCCCCATTGCCGATGTGCTAAGTACCATTATAACCGGTATTTTCCTCAAGAAAGAAATGGCAACCCAACTTAAAGAATAATATAGAAGAGTCTATTTTAGGAGATTATACAGACGGAATAATCTCAATGTTTTTAAAAATTATTTTAGTAAATTCGAATAAAAATAATTGAATGCATTCATTAGAGCTTGTATTTATCAACGGGGATTTAAAAGGTGGTACTACAAAACCGCTTGAGATATGGGCAACAGATCAATACAATGATTTAGGAAAGTATGTAGTCAAAAATTTTAAAAAAGATACTGTTGACACATATTCTACAGCTAAAGAGATTATTGCCTGTGAGATAGCTGCAAAATTTGATATTTTAGTTCCTGAATATGCCGTTATTAATATTTCAGATGAGGAATTAATGAAGTATTATGATGCATCGGAAATGTTGAGGTTGAAAAGTGGGTATAAATTTTGCAGTAGATTTATTGAGCAATCCGTAATGTTTAATCCATTAGTTTCAAACGATTTTATTAGTCAATATCAAATTGAAAATATTTTTGCATTTGATGTGTTAATGCGCAACAGCGATAGAGGACAATATAGAAATAAACCAAACTTACTTATCAATGATAGTGAGTTAATGATAATTGACCACGAACTAACATTGCCATTTATAAACAGTAATGCCGGTGCAACCGATTATGAAAAGAGTTTAAGTAATTATGGGTACTCTAACCATACCCTAATTGATCATTTAAAGAGTATTAAATCTAAAAATTATATATTTGAAGAATTTATAGAGATTCTTCATCGAATTAACTTCGAAGATTTACATGCTGTCTTTGATGATATGGATACCTTTGAAATTGAATATGGTGACAGGGATAATTATTTACATTATTTTAAATGGTGTAAACAAAATATAGGGATAGTTAAGAAGTATTTATCAATAATGATAGAATGAAAATCAATTTTTGTACATATTGCATCTTAAAATATACACATTCGCCTTACTTAGACGAGAGTATAAATATTGGCGTACTCATATATTTTGCTAAATCAAAGAGATTTATTTTTAAATATTCGAATAACCTTAGTAGGATAAAATTGATTTATAATAATATCCCAGAAAAAACAATTAAGGAATATATTCATCAAATTGATAGTAGGTTAAAAAATATTAATTCTATTCAGAAGCCTGATATTTCTTTAGAAAACTATGATCTTAAGGATTTTCTTTCAAAATACATTTTGTCTCCTGATAGCACAGTATTGCAATTTTCTAATTTTAAAACTATAGAGAATGTAAAATTTGAAGAAGATTTTGTTGAAAAGACTATATTAAAGCAGTTATTCATTGATGACAATATACATTTAATTACTTAATCATGATTCAATAAGCCCCGTATTGGGGCTTTTTATATCATAATACAAACCGGTATTTTCCTCAAGAAAGAAATGGCAACCCAACTTAAAGAATCGTAAATGAAAAAAGCTTTACTATTACTTTTATTAATTACTACCATTTGCGCTGTACAGGCGCAGGACACACTACAGGAGCATAATAATATAATAACACTAAGCCTGCTATCGCCCACGTTTAGCTATGCACCGCGTTACAATATAGGCTATATGCACAAGGTTTCCCGCAGGTGGTGGGCAGGTATAGAAGCCGGTTATGGCAATTATGGCACAGCTTTTGGCATTGGTGCCGAAGGTGGTTCTGATTACATAACTAACGATTATAAGCTGTTTGAAGTACGCCCTGAAATTTATTTCGACCTGCGCCCGTCATCAAAGCTTAAGCACCTGGTTTCGGCGGAGTTCTTTTACATTAACCATAAAGACCATTTTATTACCGACCGTTATTACGCACCCGATGGCTTTACCGAGTATAAATATGACGCTGCCGATTATAAGCGGATTAAAACAGGTGTAAACCTTAACTACAGCCTTATGTTTTATTTTACCAACCGTTTTGGCCTGCTCTGGAAAACCGGGCTGGGCATAGCAAACAGGACGGTAAAATACCGCAATGTGGTTAACAGGACTCAGCTTGATAATAATGGCGACGACGATGAGGGTGACATTTTTGGCACCGACGCTTACCTTGAAGATAGCGGTACGGTTAACAAATTCAACTTTAACCTCGACCTTAAATTATTTTATAAATTTTAATTAACAATGGATTATAACTATATAAAATCGCTGCACCTTATTTTTGTAATAACCTGGTTTGCCGGGTTGTTTTACATAGTGCGGCTGTTTGTATACCATATAGAGGCGAATGATAAACCGTCGCCCGAAAAAGAAATTTTAATAAAGCAGTACAAGCTTATGAGCTACAGGCTATGGTATATTATTACCTGGCCCAGTGCGGTACTGGCAAGTATTTTTGCCTACTGGATGATTTTTTTTACACCAACCGGGCAGGCATGGCTCACCCAGCCGTGGATGCATGTTAAGCTGTGCTTTGTGTTGCTGCTGTATTTATACCACGCTAAATGCCATCAGATATTTAAGCAATTGCAAAATGATGAAGTAAAACATACTACCGGCTTTATGCGCTTATGGAATGAGGGGGCAACCCTTATTTTATTTGCTGTGGTATTTTTAGTAATTTTAAAAAGTGCCATTAACTGGATATACGGAGTGGTGGGCATCATGGCATTCAGCATAGTAATAATGCTTGGGTTTAAGTTTTACAAGAAGGTAAGGGAAAGGAATGGTTCTTAAAATACCTCACCCCAACCCTCTCCAAAGGAGAGGGAGTAGCTACACTTTATTGAAAAATGTACCTGTGAAATAATATTTTAAGATAAAGCACCCGTTATCGGCTCCCCTCTCCTTTGGAGAGGGGTTGGGGGTGAGGTCAGAAAGGCAAAAGCAGGTACTGCAATTGCAAAAATGCGCTTAGATGGCTGCTCCTTTAAATTTTTTTAATATGGAGGTTATCAAGGCAGATTAATAACAGAATAAAACAAAAATTTGGAGTAGATTTATATAACAGTTAATGAAAGAAAAGCTAAATATAAAACGGTGGTCGCTGCGGGTAAGGATATTCCTGTCGATGATATTTATCACCCTCATAGCCTCGTTGCTTATTGCGGTGGTATCTATTTACCAGTTTAAAAAAGAAGCTAAAGAATACCATCAGGACAGGCTGGAGCGCAAAGAGAACTCTATAAAAGAGCACATTAACTACATACTTGCAACTACTACCTATCCGCTCAATACAGAAAATTTACCACTCATTTTCCGCGAGCGCATACACGAGCTGGCAAACATTCACGGTACCGAAATTAATATTTACGACCTTAACGGTAAACTCCTAAAATCGAGTAAAGCGGCATTCTCTGTAGATACCGTGAGCCAAATGATACCCGTAAACGTACTGCGCGTTATCCGTTCTACCGCCGAGAAACGGTATGTAGACCTTAAATCAGAGAACGGCATAAAGTACCGGTCGGCATACAGTTACATAAAAGATACCCGCTTTAAACCCCTTGGCATCCTTAACCTGCCGTATATTGAAGACGATGGCTATTACGAGAAAGAGATAAACAATTTCCTTATCCGCTTTATGCAGGTGTACTCATTCATGCTGCTTATCTCGGTAATAATTGCATACTTTCTTTCCAGTTACATTACCAAGTCTATTAAAGAGGTGTCCGACCGTATTAAGGAAACCCGCCTTAACGAAGTGAATGAAAAAATAGACATGGGCGACTCCCCTCAGGAAATAAGCCTGCTTGTGCATGCATACAATGATATGGTAGAAGACCTTGACGAAAGTGCTGCCCTGTTAGCCCAAAAAGAACGCGAGGAAGCCTGGCGCGAAATGGCCAAGCAGGTGGCGCACGAAATTAAAAATCCGCTTACTCCCATGCGCTTAACGGTGCAGAGCTTTCAGCGCAAGTTCGACCCTAACGACCCCAATATAAAGCAAAAGCTTAACGAGTACAGCGATACACTTATACAGCAAATAGACACCATGACATCGGTAGCATCGGCATTTAGCAGCTTTGCATCCATGCCGGCACAGCAAAACGAAACCCTTAATGTGGTAAAAGTTGTACAGCTCGCACTGGATATCTTCAACGAAAGTTACATTACTTTTTATGCCGAAGAGCCGCGCATTGTTACCCGTATGGACCGCACGCAGCTTATCAGGATCATTACCAACCTGGTAAAAAATGCCACGCAGGCCATACCCGAAGATGAACCACATCCTATGATAGATGTACGCATTTTTCGCGATGGCGATAAGGCTAAAATTACCGTACGCGATAACGGCAAGGGCATAAGCCATGAAGACAGGCACCGCATTTTCGAGCCTAAGTTTACTACTAAATCGAGCGGTATGGGGCTGGGCTTAGGCATTATAAAGAACATTGTAGAAAACTACCACGGCACCATAACCTTTACCAGCGAACCCGGCTGGGGCACGGTATTTTTAGTAACGCTGCCCATTATTGAGGCCGAAACTACCGAAGAACATAACGAAACAACAAACCACTAAACTATAAAATTATGGCTCACGAAAATGTTATTACTACTACCCAAGCTGGGATTGGTATTGTTACCATTAACCGCCCTACTAAACTTAACGCCCTTAACCGCGCTACCATATTAGAGCTTAGCGAGGCCATTACCGCGCTCGATGATGATGCGGCTACCCGTGTAATTATTGTAACCGGCAGCGGCGAAAAAGCCTTTGTGGCCGGTGCAGATATTGCCGAATTTTCTGAATTTAATGTTGAAGAGGGCGAACAGCTGGCATCTTTAGGGCAGCAACTATTATTTGACATGGTGCAAAACCTTGCCACTCCTGTTATTGCTGCCATTAATGGTTTTGCACTGGGCGGCGGGCTGGAGCTTGCCATGGCGGCACACTTTCGTGTAGCGTCAGATAATGCAAAGATGGGCTTGCCCGAAGTATCGTTAGGGTTAATTCCGGGGTATGGCGGTACACAGCGTTTACCTCAGCTTATAGGCAAAGGCCGCGCTATGGAAATGATCATGACGGCAGCCATGATAACGGCAGATGAGGCTAAAGCCTACGGACTTGTAAACCATGTGGTACCCCAACCGGAACTCATAGATTTTTGCAAAGGCATTGCCGCTAAGATCATGAAAAACTCTCCTATAGCTATAACAAAAGCTATTACGGCAATAAATGCCAGCTTTACATCAAGTGGTTTTGCTACAGAGATTACCGGTTTTGGCGAGTCTTTTGGCACTGACGATTTTAAGGAAGGCACTACTGCTTTTATAGAAAAAAGAAAAGCGCTTTTTACCGGGAGATAAATACATAACATTTTTTTAAAAAAAGGCTTACCAAAAAACAGATAAGCCTTTTTTTTATAGCATAAACACCTGTTATTTTTTGGTTAAAATGACTGTAGCCTCTACATGCTATTAACATAAATCGTACCTTGTATGCTTACTCACTTTACTCTATTATGAGCCTCTCTGAACATTACCACACCGTAAGAAAACATACCGAAACCATTTGCAGCTACCTGCATACAGAAGATTATATACCACAACCGGTAGACTTTGTGAGTCCGCCCAAGTGGCATTTGGCACACAGCACCTGGTTTTTCGAAACGTTTTTGCTTACCCCATACCTGCCGGAATACAAAGTCTATAACGACGATTTTGGATTCCTGTTTAACAGCTATTACAACAATGTAGGCAAACGGGTTTTTAGAGCCACCCGCGGTAACATTACCCGCCCCAGTGTAGATGAGGTATATGCATACAGGCAGTATGTAGACATGCACATGGATTTGCTCCTGCAGCTTAAAGGCGGTGATGCAACCGTGCACGAGCTTATAGATCTTGGCCTGCAGCACGAGCAGCAGCACCAGGAACTATTGGTTACAGATATTAAATATATACTGGGCGGTAACCCCATTTTTCCAGTATATAGCGAAGATGTAAATTGGGAAAACGACCAAAACACAACCGAAGGCTTTGTAACCGTTCCGGAAGGTATTTATGAAATAGGCCATAATGGCACTGGCTTTAGTTTTGATAATGAGCATGGCAGGCACAGGGTTTTCCTTAACGAGTTTACCATTGCTAATGCTTTAGTAACCAATGCCGATTATCTTGAATTTATAAATGCAGGTGGGTATACCAACTTTAATTATTGGCTCGATGAAGGCTGGAGCTGGATTACCGAAAATAAAACAGAGGCTCCGCTGTATTGGTACAATATAGAAGGGGAGTGGCACAACTACACCTTATCTGGCTTACAGAAAGTAGACCGTGATGCCATACTTACCCACGTTTCTTTTTATGAAGCTGCTGCTTATGCCGAGTGGAAACAAATGCGCCTCCCTACCGAGTTTGAATGGGAAACTGCCGCAGCACAGCTCGACTGGGGCAAACGCTGGGAATGGACACACAGCGCCTACCTGCCGTACCCTAACTTTGCAAAGCCAGAGGGAGCACTGGGCGAATATAATGGCAAATTCATGATTAATAAAATGGTGCTTCGCGGGGCATCCTGCGCTACCCCAAAAGGGCATAGCAGGGCAACCTACCGCAACTTTTTTCACGCTGCCGAACGCTGGCAGTTTACCGGCATTCGCCTTGTAAAACTATAATTATGGCTACAACCACTACAATACAATCTGCCTTTGCACAAGATGTACGCGAAGGTTTTACAGCAAAAAACAAACACCTGTCGTCTAAATATTTTTATGATGATGCCGGCAGCCGTATTTTTATGGAGATCATGAAAATGCCCGAGTACTACCCCACCGGCTGTGAGTTTGAGATACTGCTGCAACAATCATTACAAATATTAGCAAAGCTGCAATTTAGCGGCTTGTTCAATATTGTAGAATTTGGCAGTGGCGATGGTGCAAAAACAAAGCACCTGCTTAAAGCCTTTACAACTGCGGGTGCACAGTTTACCTATATACCCATAGATATTTCGCAGGAAGCTATAGATGCACTGCAGGATAATATAACCGCTTTTGTGCCGGGCATAAACATGCAGCCACGCACCGGAGATTATTTTGATGTACTGCAGGGGTTAAGCAGTAGCGATGTGCCTAACCTGTTCCTGTTCCTTGGCGGAAACATAGGTAACTACAAGCATGATGATGCTTTGGCCTTACTGCAAAAATTTAATGCCGGAATGAAACCTGGGGATAAGTTGTTAATGGGTATCGATTTGCAAAAAAATCCGCGTGTTGTACAACTGGCTTATGATGATCCGCATGGTATTACAAAAGCGTTTAACATGAACCTGCTGCAGCGCATTAATAACGAGCTTGAAGCAGATATAAGCCTTGACCAGTTTGATTTTTACAGCAATTATAATCCTAAAAGTGGCGAAGTAAATAGCTTTTTGGTAAGTTTAAAAAAGCAGCATTTTCATAGTACGGTACTAAACGAAACTTTCTTTTTTGAAAAGGATGAACTGGTGTGGACAGAACTTTCTAAAAAATACAGCTTTGCAGATATAGACGCCCTTGCTAAAGAAGCAGGCTTTACCGTAACCCAAAACTTTATGGACTGCAAACATTACTTTACCGATAGCCTTTGGGAGAAAGTGTAGTTTCAAGTTCGCAGTCACAGTCTCAGTTTGCCTGTAAAAACAAAGCTGCAAATGTGGCTGTACATTATTGAACCTTATTTTCTGGCTTTGTTGAATTTGCAAATCTGAGTGGAGCTAAGGCCTTAAACTTCGTTGCGTTAAGCAAATTACAAGTTGAGGCGTTAAAAATCATTTGCTGCTTGAGCGCAGCGAGTTCAAAATGATTTAGCCGAAGCTTGTACTTTCTAGCAAAAAAGTTAGAGCCTTGAATTTTTGCTTCTTTTGTTTCAAGACAAAAGAAGCGAGATAATTAAGATGGTATATTACAATCTGGGAATAGTAGTCTAATTTGGTTACTTCAAGGCTCTTATAGCATCGTTCTCAACCCATCCCACACTATCATCGGCCAGTACAACTTTACTCCAGTTACCAGTGGTTTTTTTAATATTCACTTTGGTACCCTCATGCAGTATAAAGGCATCCTTAGCGGAAGCCGATGGCTCTGATTTAACCGAAATTACCTCGGCATACACTATGGCCGGATGTTGTTTTGCATCCTGAGAGCGCACAAATGCCGCTGCAAGAATACTAAGCAGGCAGCCTAAAACAGCTAAACACATGCCTGTAAAAAATATACGCTTAAGCAGGGTAGTACCTGCCAGGTAATAGCCTAAAAACAACAGGATAAAAAATCCGGAAAAGGATACTGCCACCCATGCCCAGGTATCATAATGGTAATTGCCGGTAACGCCATACAGCATTTTAGAAATCCCTACTTTTGGTGCGGCCTTAATATCGTCTATCACCATTTTTTGGGCATAGCCTAAATTTATCTCAATGTCGTTATTGCCGGGATTTAGTTGCAATGCCTTTTCGTAGTTAAATATGGCCGGAGCTACTTTATCCTGCTTGTAGTAGGCATTGCCCAGGTTAAAATACAATTCAGACGATTCCTGTTTTTGTTTCAGGACACCTTCATACTGTTGTGCCGCACCGGCATAATCGCCCTTGCGGTACAGCTCGTTGCCTTTATCAAACGATTGTGCAAAGGCTGCCTGCATTGCCATTAACAGCGATACTATATATAATAACTTTTTCATTTTAAAGCGTTCCATTAATAACTCTCTTTATTCCATTTTTGATAAGGAGTACATTAAAATTAATCAACATGCCTAATTTACAATCAGACAATTTTAAATAGGTAAGCAACTGCGCCATGTGAACATCATTCAATTCAGCAACTGCCTTAACTTCTATTATAAATTTATTCTCAACCATTATATCTATCCTGTAGCCCAAATCAAGCTTAATATCATCGTAGGCAATCGGCATTGGTTTTTCTTTTTCTACGAATAGTCCTTTTTTGTGTAACTCGTAACATAAGCATTCGCAGTAAGCGCTTTCTAAAAGGCCGGGGCCTAACTTTTGATGCACTTTTAGAGAACAGTCAAATACTATTTTGGCTATTTCGTTCTCTGTATAATTGTACTGCATTTTATAGCTTTAATTTTTACCAGTATTATATTTACCACAAAGGTCACAAAGTTTTCACAAGGTTCACAAAGATTACGCTTCGCTTTTTAAGGACACAAGGCTGTATGGCGGTAACGCGTATAGCTTTACATTATCCGTGCTAAGCCTTGTGCACTTTGTGGTTAATTTCGCCAATTTTTTACCACAAAGAACACAAAGTTTTCACAAGGATCACAGAGATTACGCTTCGCTTTTAAATACGTGCCAATTGATGCGTACAGCCTTGTGTTCTTCGTCAGACAACTTGTTGTCTGTTGTGTGCTTAAATTATCTACACAGCTTCGTGTCCTCCGTGAAAAACATGGTGCACTTTGTGGTTAAATTCTAACTAAGCCCCTCAACCTATATTTGCTTCGATAAATTCGTAATCACATTAACCGCATTATCATAATCCTGCTGCATGGCTGTGCCGGACGACGGTGCATACCTTGCAAACTCACAGCTATCCATAATTGTACTAAACTCGTTCACCGTTTCCGGTTTGGCGTTGCGCGATAATAAAAGTTCCCTTACGTTATCGCGGCTCAGCTCGGCGGTCTCAATATTAAGCCTTGCTTTTAGGAAATTGTGCAGCGCTTTTTCCAGGGCAAGGTAAAATGGCTCTTTGTTACCAAGTTGTTTTTTGGCATCCGATAAATATTTGCGTGCCAGCTTGTTGTTCTGCCTTATTTTGTTGCCCGTAACATCACTGTCGTAAGCCTCTTTTTTCTTCTTTGCCAATACAATAACCGGGATAAAGATAACCGGGAGGAATAACAGCATATAAAATAATGCCGACCCAAAGAAATCTTCCCTGCCCACAGCCTTAAGCGATGTGTTAAGTGCCACAGGACGGAATGTTTCGCCCGATCCGGGTTGTTCTTTAACCGCTTTTTTATTGTTGGCAATGGCAGCATTTTCCGGTACGCTAAGTACATCTACCATGATCTCGTTAGATGTTACCGTTTTGTATTTGCCTGTACCCAGGTCGAACCACGAGAACGACAATGGCTTAATAGGATACTTACCTTTTTTGTTAGGTACAATAGTATATACATCGGCTATACTGCCTGTCATGCCCGTAAGCGGGGTTTTTACATTTTCCTTATGTTCCGGGTCATACATTTCGAGTGCTGCCGGAACTTCAGGCTTAGGCAGGTTAAACAGTTTAAGGTTACCCTTGCCCGATACACTCACGGTTAATTGTAACGATTCGCCTGCTTTAAGCGTGGTCTTGCCGGGAACAACTTTAAAGTCGAAATTGCCCACCGCACCGGTGAATGATTCCGGTTTGCCGGCTTCAGGCAATGGCATTACCGTAATATATTTTTTGCCGGTTGTTGCCTGTGTTTTAGCCTGCTGCATTTCCGGGCGGCCAAACATGTCGCGCCTGCCGGTAAAGATTTCTGTATTCAATTCTACCACAAGAGGTTCCAGTACCAGCCTGCCACTTTTTTGCGGGTATAGCACCGTTTTGCGCAGTATTACATAACGGTAAGGTTCACCTTTGTAAGTGCCTTGCTCTACCTTCATGTGCTGGCCGTCTACCAGTTCGTTCTGGCTCCAGAAGTCATTATACTGCGGACTCTCCTTCTCAAAAAAATTAGTAACGCTGCTGTTATTGCTCACGTATAGTTTATATACCACGTTAACCGGCTGGTTAACATACGGGCTGGTATTGGCAATTTCGGCAACAAGATGAATGCCGTCGCCGGGCTTTTGGGCCATTTGCTGGTCGCGTTCCTGTTGTTGCTGTTGCTGCCTTTGGTATGGGTTGTACGGATTGTAAGATGGAGCAGGTTGTGGGTTAGGGTTAGCCACGGCTTCGCCCACCTCGATTTTAAAAGGCGACGATTTGTAGGTTTTACCCCCTATCTCTATAGTTGCCTGCCCCACGGTAAACGTTCCTTTAGCTTTAGGCATAAGCACATACGTGTAACTTTTATTAAAGCTGCGCACCCCGTTAACCCACGAGTTGCTTATCATTTGGCCGGGGCCCGATGCTGTAAAGCCCTGAAAAGTGGGTGGCACAAAATTATCGCCATCCTGGTTCATGCTAAACTCTACGCGCACCCGCTCGTTAACACCTATTTTGGTGCGGCTGGGTGTTGCCTTAAATTCTACAGGAGGCTGTTGTGCAAACAACCCCTGTAGTGATAGCATTAAAAAAACTATTAAAATATACTTCTTCATTGTCTTAGTTCTGTAACCGGGTTTAGCCACGAATTACACAAATTTTCACAAATTATTATCATGAAAAGATTACATCGTTCTCCCTCAACAATCTGTCTCGTTAAAAATTTACGAACGGCAAACTATTAAAATTACCAAATCGACGAATCATCAAATTAACCAGCTTACCAGTCTTTTTCCTGTTTTTGAGGCTGGCCCTGTACCTTTTTAGCATTAAGCTTATCCTGTACTTTTTTCTCTTCGTTGTTCATGGCATCCAGCATATTTTCCATACGCTGTTTACTTGGGCTGGCAGGTTGTGGTTTAGGCTCTCCCTGATCTTTTTTATCTTTACCGTCGTTTTTGTCCTTCTGGTCGCCTTTATCCTTGTTGTCTTTTTGGTCGCCCTTATCTTTATCCTTGTCCTTATCTTTGTTGTCGCCTTTTTTATCTTCAGGCTTTTGGTTCTTGTCGTCCTTTTTATCTTTGTCCTTGTCTTTGTCCTTATCCTTTTTGTCGTCTTTTTTAGGCGGCGGTGGCGGATTGTCTTTCAGCATTTTTTTAGCCAAGGCAAAGTTATAACGCGTCTGGTCATCGGCAGGGTTATTGCGCAGTGCATTTTTGTATGCCTCTACCGCGCCCTGATAATTTTTTTGCTCCATAAGCGCATTACCCATATTGTGGTAAGCAAGGTGCTTTTGGGGTTTATCTTTAGCTACTTCAACTGCTTTAGAATATGCCCATAATGCTTCGGCAGGTTTCTTTTGGCGGTAAATAGCATTCCCTAAATTATAGGTAGCCACCGCCTTTGTACCGTCTTTTGAATTAGATATACGGTAGTTAGCCTCGGCATCTGCATACTCTTTTTTGTCATATTGTTTATTGCCCAGTGGCAGGTTGGTGTCTTTTTCGGGTTTCTTTTCCTGCGAAAAAGCCAGCGCGGCACACAGCATTAGGCTATATGTTAGTACTTTTTTCATTATTCTTTTTCGTTAAACAGGTTTAGCTTTTTAATCCATCGCGTTTTGCGTTCCAGCAGGAATATCTCAAGGAAGAACAGTATAAATGCTGCTCCTAAAAACCATTGAAATTGTGACTCATATAACGCCACTTCTTTCGATTCAAACTCGGTTTTCTCTATATTTTGCAGTGTATTTTTAAGGTAATCAGTTACCTCTTTAGTACTGTTGCCGTATATATAGCCATTTTTGTTTGCAGCAAGGGTTTTAAGTGCATCCGGGTACAGCTTGGTAATTACGGTTTCGCCCTGATTGTCTTTTTTATAACCCGTTACGCGGCCGTTGCTGTCCCTTAGCGGTATAGGCCCGCCTTTCTCTGTACCTACGCCTATGGTTATTATCCTTATGCCTTTTTTCTTAGCTTCGGCTGCTGCCTCCTGGCTGCCTTCGCCGTGGTCTTCCCCGTCAGATATTAATATTAACACCTTACTGGTTTTAGGGTTGTCATAAAACGTACCTGCAAGTTGTATGGCATCGCTAATGGCTGTTCCCTGAGAGCTTACCATATCGGTATTTACGCTTTGCAAAAACATTTTTGCCACGCTATAATCGGTAGTTATGGGCAGTACCGGGTAAGCACTGCCGGCATAACCCACAATGCCTATCCTGTCGCTCCCTAAACTGTTGATTATTTGCGATACTATTTGCTTTGCCTTGCCCAGCCTGCTTGGCTGAACGTCTTCGGCAAGCATACTTTTAGAAACGTCTATGGCAAAAACAATATCTACACCTTCGCGTTTTACAGTTTCGGTCGCGGTACCTATTTTTGGGTTTACCAATGCTAAAATTATACCGGCAAAGGCCAGCGAAATCACGATTAACTTTAAGGTCGATTTAAAAGTTGAGCGGTCCGGGCTTAGTTTTTTAACCAGCTCAGGATTGCCAAATTCACGCTGCTTTTTACGTTTCCAGTACAGGTTGTACAGGAATACCAGCACCAGCACAGGGATGATGAACAGCAGGTATAAATATTTCGATTCGTCTAACTCGTAGTCCATAGTTACAGTAACTTATGTAAAGTGTTATTTTTTATTGTATTTTCCATTTTTAAACTTATAAATGCCTTCCTGATGGTCGGGAATAGAATCCTCTGCCACAGTTACATTTGGCACGACTGACATATCCTCTAAATTAAATACATTATTTACATTAGATAAATTGACTATTTTAATTGTCCCTTTATCATCAATAATAAAATCATAATGATATGCTGCTGTTCCTTTAGTACGCCGTGGAGCAGACAAAGTATTAAATTTGCTAAAGTCACGTTGGTAACTATTTACAGACTGAAATAACAACTCCTTGTTGTTTAAATTCCAAATCTCATATACCCCAAAATTTATTATTTCAGTAATGTCATAAGTTCCTCCATGTTTACCTTTATTTCCCACAAAAGAGCGATATACAACTACTTCTTTATCTCCTTTACCATCAATCTGGATCTCTGCAAAAATTTTACCATCTTCATATCGCCCCAATCCTGTTACAAAGTCCTGGGTTGAATTATAACTATTTGTGGTTAAATGTATAGTATCTTTTGCATTATTATAAACCAGGTCTGTGTTATTTGAAGTGATATACATACCTCCTAAATCGGCCTTAGAAAAAGCCGGACACAAGAGTAACCCTAATATGAATAATACTAATACTTTCATCTATATAAAGCTTCTGTAAAGTGTTTTTCGCGCTACCGCCTCAGCCAGCAGCAACCCAAAGGCTGCCCACACCCACGGGCGAAATTTTTCGTCGTAATTATAAAACTTTTGTTCCTCTATCTCGGTAGTTTCCAGTTTGTTTATCTGCTCATAAATTTCTTTAAGCTTGTTGTTGCTGGTTGCCCTAAAGTAGGTACCGTCGGTTGTTTTGGCAATTTCCTTCATTAGGTCCTGGTCTATTTTTACATCCATCATCTGGTATACAAAGGAGCCGTCGGGCTTTTTAGCATACGGAAATTCGGCCTTACCGTTAGTACCTATACCTATAGTATATACCTTAATGCCATACTCCTTAGCCATGGCAGCACCCATGCGCGGGTCTACAAAGCCGGAGTTGTTTACACCATCTGTAAGTAAAATAATAATGCGGCTTTTAGCCTTACTATCCTTAAGGCGGTTAACGGCAGTGGCAAGGCCTACGCCTATGCCTGTACCATCCTGCAGTACAGAATCGTCATACCGCACCGATTTTATAGCCTGCTTAACCAGCTCCTTATCGCTCGTTACGGGGGTTTTAGTATAGGCTTCTCCCGCATACACTACAAGGCCTATACGGTCGTTAGGGCGGTTATCTACAAACTCTGCTGCTACTTTTTTAAGGGCATCAAGGCGGTTAGGCTTAAGGTCGCGCGCCAGCATAGAGCCAGATACGTCCATAGCCATTACAATGTCTATACCTTTAGTAGAACTTATTTTATTGTTAACATCTACCGTTCTGGGCCTTGCCATAGCTACAATTATAAAGCTTAATGCCAAAACGCGCAGGGCAAAAAGCACCGGTTTTAACTTAGCCAAAAGAGATGGTGCTGCCTTAAAACCATTTAGTGTACTTATAGTTAATGTGGCCGTTTGTTTTTTACGCTTCCAGATGTACCAGCCTATAGCCAGCGGAAGCAGTGCAAAAAGCCAGAAGAACCCCGGATGTAAAAAGGTTACGTCTTTCATATTATTTCTGGTTCAGGGTTCTTAGTTCTATCGAATTTTTTATGCGTTCCAGTATCTGCATGCCATACTGGTCGCCTTCGCGGTACTGCACCATAACCTGTTGCAGGCCTCCCTGTTGCTTAAACACATACAGCTCGTAATAAGCACGTACGGGAGCCTTGGTAATAGGGTCGGGCAGGGTCATGTTGCCATAAGAGCGCATACCGGTAATGCCTTTCTCTGTCGCAAAATCTTCGGTTTTAAGCAGTATGTTAGATGCTCCGCGTGCTTCCCACAGCTTGGCTGCACCATCCAGTACCTTATTAAGGTCTACCTCTGTTTCCTGTTTATAGCTTAGTGTAGATACCTCGATATAAAAATTCTCTGTAAGGGAGCCGTAGCCAAAAGTGCTCATCTCTTTTAGGAGCGCCATAGTTTCTTTAGGCACAGTAGCTTCTACATTAATGCGTTTAAGCACGCGGGGAGTTTCTACAGTAACGCCGGGGCTGCCATACTCGCTCCTTACCCATTCGCCATCTGCGAGCTCTTTAGTGTTGTGGCCTATGTAGTTATCTCTTAAATAGTCCATACCGAATGTTGCTCCAAGAATTATAAGCAGTACAACAACTGCTGCTATAGACCCGCCAATGATCATGTTTTTGCGCTTCTTCTCTTTCTTTTTGCGCTGCGCCTCCAGCCAAAGCAGGGTGTGGCTGTCATCTTCGGGAGTTTCTTCCGGGATGCTGCGGTCTATTACCACAATGGTTTTTTCTATACGGGTTCGGTCTTCGGCAATTTCAAAATCAAGCGGTTTGCTCTTGGCAAACTTTACAAGGTCGGCATTGCGAAGTACCTGTTCCAGCTGCTCAAAAGTTTCCGGGCGCAGGCTCATTTTTTTGCGTTGCACAGCATTGCGCATCGCCTCTATAAGCTCTCCGGTAGTACTTTCCATAGCGGGTATGTGTATGGCCTCTTCTATGTATGTACGGGCAATATCGGCCATTTCGCTGTAGTATTCTTTAACAGCACCACGTTGCAAAAGCTCTTTCTTTTCAAGGTCCTGTAGCTGTGCGGTAGCAATTTCTATAGGCGTTTTTATAACAACAGGTTTTGCTTTTTCTTTGGGTTTCCTGTTCTTTTTAAGATACCACCAAATGCCAAAACCTACTGCTGCCAGCAATATTAACCCTAACAGGATATAGATCCAGGTGTTATCGTTCTTAGCCTCTACAACGGGTTTGATGTCGAACATTTTTTGCTTAAGCGTGTCTACCTTAATGTTGTACACTTCTACCGCAATAGAATCTGTCTGGATGGTTTTGTTGTTGATAACCACCGGAAGGCGCGGAATTACATAGCGGCCTGAATCGAACTGGGTAAGTCCGTATTTTTTAACCAGCTCATAAATTGCCCCTTTACGTATGGTATCTATAGGGTAGGAGTTGATAACCTCCAGCTGCCCAAAGTTTTTCCCAGTAGGGAAACTAACCTTGGCAGCGGTATCTACCGTGGCCTTAAGCGTAAGCTTAGCCTGGCTGCCTATCTTTATTTTAGCGCTGTCTACACTGGTTTGCAGCGGCTTTTGCTGCCCAAAGGCAGTAACGGCGGCAAAGCAAAACAGCAGGACATATAATTTTTTAATGATCATTATCTATTTATAATTTATTAGCCTTTATGCTTATAAATGACAGGCTTACTGTAAAACTTAAGCCATCTGTTGCAACATACTATACAGTTATTCCTGTAAAAAATCTTAAACCAATTTCGTAAACACTGATGACTCAGGATAGCTCTGACACTAATTCCACAAATTTTACCAATTTGTTCGTGAGAATAAGTGGAATTCGTGTCAGTTCCATTTTACCTCTGCATGAACTTTACGCCCTGGCTTTAAAATAGCCCAGCAGTTTGGTTACATACGATTCGTCTACACGGGTGCTTAACGACCCTGCACCGCAGCGGCTAAAGGTTTCTTTAAAATATTTTACGCGCTCCTGGTAGTATTTTTCGTACTGAATGCGCACACTTTTAGAGCCTGTGTTTACTAACAGGGTTTCGCCGGTCTCGGCATCGGCCATGTTAACAAGGCCTATGTCGGGCATTTTTTCCTCGCGGGGGTCATACACGCGCACTCCGGTTATATCGTGTTTCTTGGCTGCAATCTTAAGGGTATGCTCAAAGTCGGCCGACATAAAGTCGGATATCAAAAATACGATAGCCCTCTTTTTAAGCACGCCGGCAATAAACTTAAGTGCCACGGTAATATCGGTCTTTTTACTTTTAGGCTCAAACTCTACCAGCTCGCGGATGATGCGCAGCACGTGCGATTTGCCTTTTTTTGGCGGGATGTAAAGCTCTATCTGGTCGGAAAAAAGTATCAGGCCTATCTTGTCGTTATTTTGCGTAGCCGAAAATGCCATGGTAGCGGCAATCTCTGTAACAATATCTTTTTTAAAGGAATTTTGTGTACCAAAACTTTCGCTGCCGCTAATGTCTACCATCAGCATCATGGTAAGTTCGCGCTCCTCTTCAAAAACCTTTATATAAGGCTCGTTGTAGCGTGCGGTAACATTCCAGTCAATAGCCCTAACGTCGTCGCCAAACTGGTACTGGCGCACCTCGCTAAAGGTCATACCACGGCCTTTAAACGACGAATGATATTCTCCCGAAAAGATATGATTGCTCAGCCTTTTGGTTTTTATCTCTATTTTACGAACCTTCTTTATTATATCTTTTGTATCCATTTTACTTAGTTTAATGTTGGAATGTTGAAAGTTTCAAAGTTTAGCACAACACTATGCGAAACTTAATTTCTATTAAACATTTAAAGCGGCCTGATGGCAACATTTAAACATTTAACATTCAAACTTTATAACTACTATGGAACCTCTATCTCGTTTACTATTTTATTAATAATGTCTATAGATGTTATGTTCTCGGCTTCGGCCTCATACGTAATACCTATACGGTGGCGCAATACATCGTGTACTACAGCGCGAACATCTTCCGGGATTACATAACCCCTGCGCTTTATAAATGCATAACACTTAGCAGCGGTAGCAAGGTTGATGCTTCCCCTTGGCGATGAGCCAAAGCTTATAAGCGGTTTTAATTTTTCTAATTTGTATTTTTCGGGGTAACGGGTAGCAAAAATAATATCGAGAATATACTTCTCTATTTTCTCGTCCATATACACCTCGCGCACAGCGGCCTGTGCCCTTAATATCTGGTCTACAGAAACTACCTGGTTAACAGTTTCAAACGCGCCTTTAAGGTTGGCACGCACTACAAGGCGTTCGTCTTCCATTTTAGGATAGTCTATAACAGCTTTAAGCATAAAACGGTCTACCTGAGCTTCCGGTAACGGGTAGGTACCTTCCTGCTCTACGGGGTTCATGGTTGCCATTACAAGGAACGGCTTTTGCAGTTTAAAAGTTTCTTCGCCTATGGTTACCTGCTTTTCCTGCATGGCCTCAAGCAAAGCCGATTGCACTTTTGCCGGAGCCCTGTTAATTTCATCGGCAAGGACAAAGTTTGCAAATATTGGCCCTTTTTTTATGGTAAATTCGTTTTGCTTAACGTTGTATATCATGGTACCCACAACGTCTGCCGGTAAAAGGTCGGGTGTAAACTGTATACGGCTAAAACTGCCTGCCACCGCCTGCGATAGTGTATTAATGGCAAGTGTTTTTGCAAGTCCCGGTACACCTTCCAGCAATATGTGCCCCTGGCCTAAAAGGCCTATAAGCAAGCGCTCTATCATGTACTTTTGGCCTACAATAACCTTGTTCATTTCCATTACAAGCAGGTCTACAAAGGCGCTTTCCCTTTCTATTTTTTCGTTGATAGCCCTTATGTCTAAAGCGGCAGTATTATCTTCCATAGTATATTAAAATTTGGAGTGTGAATTTAGTAAGCTTTTTTCATATTGCAAATTCATTGCCGAAAAATTTGCGTTATCTGTTAACGTGTTGTTAATGATAGTGTTGAATTTGTAAGTAACTGTGTAGTAGTGCATTTTTTTAATAACGTTTTGGCAATTTGCTGTAAATGCCCGTTTAAGGGCTGCTTTACAACGAAAATATTTTAAATAAAGTATAAAACTGTTAAAAATTATAGCATAAAATAATGCCAAACCCTGCGGGTTTGCTATAATTTTGCTCAATTTACGTATTATAATAAAGGTATCTGCAAAACGGCAGCAGGTTTTACATTTATTTTACTATGCATGCCTTAATAAACGAGCCTTTTGTTTAATTTTATGGCCGAAATATAGATGTCGAAAACGAAGTAGTTAGCAGCACCAAACCGCAAAAATCAAAATATATAGTAGTGGGTTCTAATAAAAGATATTTATTGATTTTATTGCTTGTGTTTGCATATGGATGTGAGTATGATGACATACGCCTGAATATCCTTAATTCTTCAACGAATAATTTGCATATTGCATTTGCAATAGATACCGAACTTAATTATCCTGAAACGCTGACTTTTAATGAACCCGCTAATAAGGCAACATACACCCGCGATGTATTTGTTCAAACTACCGAAAATATAAGTATGCGTGGTAGAAATTACTGGCCAGATCTTGTTGAACGTTCGGCTAACGCAAAATTGCATTTGTATGTTATAACAGATAAGGTTTTTAAAGCAAATGACTGGGAAACTATACGTACAAAAAAATTATATAAAAGGGTAGACTATAGTTTACCGCAATTAAAAAAACTAAACTGGGCAATAGATATTAATTGACTATTACCTACAAATCTGAAATCTGAAATAAAACATGAAGACAGTACTCATAACAGGAGCAACAAGTGGTATAGGCAGGGCAACAGCACGTTTTTTAGCTAAAAATAAATTCAGGCTTATAATATGCGGAAGGCGTGAAGACCGGCTTGCCGAACTTCAGGATGAGTTCTCGGCGCTTACAGAGGTGCACACCCTGAACTTTGACGTGCGTAAAAAAAAGGATGTTAAAAAATCTATAGCATCACTGCCGCCCGATTTTGCCCACATAGATGTACTTATAAATAATGCCGGTAATGCCCACGGACTTGACCCTATAGAAAATGGCGACGAGGAAGACTGGGATGCCATGATAGACATTAACATTAAAGGGTTGCTGTATGTAAGTAAAGAGGTAATACCGGGAATGGTAGCGCGCAGGAGCGGCCATATTATTAATATAGGCTCTATAGCAGGTAAAGAGGTGTACACTAACGGTAATGTGTATTGTGCTACCAAACATGCGGTAGATGCCATAAACCAGGGCATGCGCATGGACCTTAACCAGTATGGCATTCGCGTTGGGGCTATAAACCCCGGTATGGTAGATACCGAGTTTAGCGAAGTACGCTTTAAAGGCGACCGCGAAAGGGCAGATAGTGTATATGTGGGTTTTGAACCGCTTAAAGCCGAGGATATTGCAGATATTATTCACTTCGTAATCAGCCGCCCGTACCATGTTAACATTGCCGATCTTTTGGTATTGCCTACGGCACAGGCAAGTGCTACGCTGGTAAACAAGACGGTGTAAAAGTATACTTGTAAACATACTGTGCTGCGGGACTTAAATTTTATGCATGTAAAATCCTATTCACTATTTTAATTTTATACAAGGCATACAAAAATTGCAATAAACGCGTTTTACCTATATTTGCGCAAATAATTGCTGATGAAACATTTTCTCCCCTTATTTCTTTTATTCTTTTGCCTTAATGGCAATGCACAAGGCAACCAGCAATGGGGCAGCTATTTTTCGTATACTGATATTGTAGACCTTGCACAGTCTGGCACCAGGGTTTTTGCCGCGAGCCAAAATGCAATGTTTAGCCAAAACAATATTAGTGGCGAGCTTAAAACAATAACTTCTATAGACGGGCTTAAAGCCGAGACTATATCGGCCATATATTACAGTGCTGCTTATAACAAAACGCTTGTGGGCAGCAGCAATGGCCTCTTGCTTATTATTAATGCTAATAATAGCATTGTAGCAAAAAATGCCATAGTGCAGGAAACCACTGTTGTGGCCTCTAAAAAGAAAATTAACCATATATATGAATACAATGGCATAGCCTACCTCTCTACCGATTTTGGTATTGTAGAATTTAACCTTGCCACATCAGAGTTTGGCGATACATTTTATCTTGGGCCTAACGGTGCAGAGGTTGCCGTAAGGCAGGCTACCGTATATAACGGCTACATTTATGCGGCTACTTATGAGGGTTTTGGCATACGCCGTGCGTTGCTTACTAACCCTAACCTTAACGATTACAGCCAGTGGCAACCACAGTTTGCAGGAACTTTCTGGACAGGCATCCTTACCTTTGGCACCAGCCTTTTTGCTGTAGATAATTACGGAAACATAGTACGCCTGCAGGGCGATGACCGCCTTGCTTTTGGTAATTTGCCATCGGCAGCGACAGATCTAAGGGAGAGCAGCGGCTTTATGATAGCTACCTGTGCTACAAAAATAATAGTTTACAACAGCCAGTTTCAGCAACAATTGCAAATAAACGCCATACCCGGCGAGGCAGAAAATATTACCTATACCGCTGCCACCATAGTAGGGCAAACATTATATATAGGTACAGCAGAGCGCGGGGTTTTTAGTGTACCCATGAACTTTTCAGGAGCCTTTGTAAACATCACGCCCGACGGGCCACTGCGCGACAATGTCTTTTCGATAAGAAAATCACGTAACTTCCTGTGGGCGGTATTTGGAGGGTATAATTATTTTTATACTCCCGATTATAAAAGGTATGGTGTTAGTAAACTTACTAATGAGGGCTGGAAGAATATCCCCTATGATGACCTTGATGTTTTTGGCCCATTCGAGTCTATTTCAGACATCAGCATTAATCCTAATAACGAAAAGGAGGTATATCTTAATTCTGGCCATTCCGGCTTGCTAAAACTTATAGATAATGTGCCAACTACTCTTTACAATAGCGTTAGGCCTACAACTACAAAACTGCAAACCGTGCAGGATTATACCGGTACTGATTATACAAGCGTGCGTATAAACGGTGGTACTTTTGACAGCAGTGGCAATTTATGGATGACCAATGCCCATATTGTTAAGCCCCTGAAAGTGCTTTCGCCCGGTGGCGGATGGACAGAATATTCTCTTGAAGATGTTTTACCTAACCTTATAAAAACATCTTATGGCAAGATGCTTATAGACAGGAACGGCACAAAATGGCTGCCCACTGTGGCCGAAGGGCTTGTAGGGTTTAATGAGGCACTTAACAACAAGTTTATAGTTGTAAATGTAGATAGCGGACTTGAAAGTAATTATGTAAAGTGTGTTGAAATAGATAATAGCAACCGCCTGTGGATAGGTACAACAAGTGGGCTGCGCACTTTGTATGCAGATCGTTTTATGACAGAGAATACCCTGGAGGCTACTAACATTGTTTTTCTTGAAGATGGCGTGCCGGTAGAACTTATGAACGAGCAGAGTGTTACTGATATTAAAACAGACGGATCTAACAATAAATGGATAGGTACTGCCGGAGCAGGTGCATTTTTAGTATCGCCCGATGGGCAAAGTACCCTGTTTCATTTTACTAAAGACAATTCGCCACTGCCAGCTAATAATATTAACGATATAGAGATAGACAATGTTACCGGCGAAGTATTTTTTGCTACAGATAAAGGGCTGGTGTCTTACAAAGGTACATCTACAGAGGCTGAAGATGACCTTAGCCATGTATATGTATACCCAAACCCGGTGCGTCCCGGTTTTGAGGGCGATGTAAAAATAAGCGGGCTTGTAAACAGGGCTACTGTAAAAATTACAGATATAGAAGGTAACCTTGTGTATGAAACAACATCCGAAGGCGGAACCATATTATGGGATACCCGCGCCTTTGGTAAATATAAAGTAGCAAGTGGCGTGTATATGATATTTATATCATCGGAAGATGCTACGCTTACCAAGGTTAAAAAGGTAATGGTTGTTCGATAAGGATTTAAGATTTAGCTTCACTCGATACGATGTTTTGTGCTCTAATGGCATTTGTAATTCCTTAATTTAAAAAAGTTGCTTGTAAAAACAAAAGCCATAGTACTTAGTGCATTGCGCTACCAGGAAAAAAGCCTGGTGGTAAAATGCTTTACCGAAAGCGACGGACTTAAATCGTACTACGTGCGCGATGCATTTTCATCTAAAAAAAGCAGCCAGAAAACCATTTATTTCCGGCCGCTTACTATTTTAGCTATGGAGGCTGCCCATAAAAATAAAGGCACGCTGGAGTATTTTAAAGAGGTTAGGCTGGCTTTTCCTTACCTAAGTGTAAATACAAATATGCTTAAAACAAGCATAGCACTATTTGTATCAGAAATGCTGCATAATTGTATTAAAGAAGAAGAGCAAAACCAAAGCCTTTATAATTTTCTTGAAACTGCATTGTTGTGGCTGGATAGCCATGACGAGGTGGTTAACTTTCATTTAATATTGCTTATGGAGCTAACCAAGTTTCTGGGTTTTTACCCCGATAATTCGCAGCAGGATTGCCCATACTTTGAAATGACAGAAGGGGTTTTTATTCCGTATCAGTCTACCAGTTGCCTTAATGCCCATGAAACAGCATTGCTTCTCAGGCTTATAGATTTAAAGTTTGATAACAGCACCAAAGCCTTTCATGTTACCGAAAGGCAGGCGTTATTAAAAATACTTTTAGATTATTATGCTATTCACCTTGATAGCTTTCGCAGGCCAAAATCGCTCGATGTGCTTCGTGAGGTGTTTGAGTAAGTCTTATTGGGCTAACATTCTGCCCACTATCCCTGCAGCTAACCATACATACCACTTTTTATACCAGGGTGACGGCACAACAACTTCTACTGAATTAAGGGTTGTAACTTTTACGTATGGGTTGGTATTGGTAACATCTGTTACTAAAATTTCTTTACCTAAAAACCATGAACGCTTAAAACCGGTTATAACTGTTGCGTGATTGTTTATGCTAAGGCTGTCTATAATAAAACCACTTTGTGTAGCCGTGTAATTAAAACAATACCATTTAGTGCTAAGGTTACCCAGCCGCTTAAAAGTGCAGGGCACACTATCTTTATACCTCACGGTTATAGTGTCATACTTTATGAGTTGACTATACTGCACAATAGTTTTTACCTGACTGAATTTTTTTGTAAGGGCAGCCAGTTGTTTATCTTTTTCAATGACAGTTTCTTCTAACTGCAATTTGTTCATTTGCAATGTTTTTATGCTTGCAGATTGTGTACCCAGCCGGTTTGTAAAATGTGTTATACTATCAGCCAAAGCGGAAAAATTGGCATCAGCATTTTGCATGTTAAACCGGCAACGGCCTACAGAAAATAAGAGCATCAGCATCAAGATAATTATGATGGCAGGGTAGGTGTAGTTTCTCATAAATTGATCCATTTACAGGTCACTCCATCAACAACTTCGGTAAACACATCACCGGCATTATATTTTGCATATAACGATTTCCAGTTATGCCCAAATGTCTTCTCAAAATGAGGATAATCAGGAAAAGATTTCCAGTCGCCTCCCCACGCCCATCCCACTTTTTTAAGGTAAGCAACGGCTTCCATCCAGTCGGGCACCTCGTCTTTGTCGTCATCGCTTGTAGTATTCCAGGAAGCAATTTCAAATGTACCGTCGCCATTTTTATCAATCAGGATAACGATATCAAAAGCTAATCCGTAATTGTGGATGGACTGCCCAGCTTTAGCATTGGTTACTTTCTTGCCAGGTTGAGTTCTTCCACGAGCGTAAAGTGCATCCTGCTCCTCATAGGAACGCAAGGTGTAGGCAAACCTCAACCTTATATTTTTATCAAAGAGATTATTGTTAATATATTTGTAAGCCGTAAGTGCTTCCTGCCTCACGGCGGGGTGCAGGTGCTTTATTCGTGTTAAGGTTAGGGTATCCATCAGGGATTTTTAGTAAGGTCAAACACATCATTTTTTAAATCTTTAGTGCGCTTTAAAGCATTGCGTAACTGTTTAAGAATATTTATGCCATGCGCCTGCTCAATATTTTCTTTGATAGAAACCATCTCGGTAAAAATGAGCACTATAGTACAGGCTTTAGTGAAAAAATAACTTACGGAGAACCACAAGCAAAAAAACTCTGACAGTAACAAATGGTCAATGGTAAAAATCATGATTGTTACCAGTTCATATACAAACATTTTAAGAATAACATCGGCAAAGCGGCGGCTTATAAAAGACTGTCCTGTTTTAACAGATTTATAAATGCCCGTTAAGGTGTCCAGGGCTATTGCTACTCCCACAGCTATAAGTATTCCCTGTACCGGCATAAAAAATGCAAGCAACGAAATGCTAAACGATTGAATAAGTTTCACGTTTAAAAAATGTTAGCAAATATTCATTGTCAGATAAATAAAACTATGTTGTTATTCCGCCATCGGTTATAGCCCACCTTTTTGTTGTAGTTAAAAAATTGCGGCCTGACTGCCCTGCAGATGTGTACTTTATAGTGCCAAAATTAACTGATTTATTAGCAATAACATTTTGTGACGCCCAACTGTTAAGTATAGCATTATAATTTGAAGTAGAGTAATCAGCGAATGTTTTTCCTAACATGAAATTTGCAAAATTGTTAACTTTGTTAACATTCCAACTGCTTATATTTTGATTGAATGCTGTGGCATTTTGAAACGTAGCAGTTAGTGCGGTAACGTTGCTTACATTCCATAAATTAAGTGGCTGATTAAAAGCTTTGGCTTCCAGAAACATATTGCTCATGTTTGTAGTGCTTGTGGTATCCCAACTATTTAAGGGCTGGTTGTAAGCAAATGCTTGTCTAAATAAAGAATCCATGATTGTTACTTTAGAAACATTCCAACTATTAAGTGGCTTATTAAAAACCGGATTGTAAGCAAACATGTAGAACATTGTTGTAACATTACCGGTATCCCAGGATGATATATCCTGATTAAATTCGCCAGTTAATCCTGGTGCAAGACGAAACATATTAGTCATATCAGTAACTTTACTGGTATCCCAATTGTTTAACGGTTGGTTAAAGGCCGTTGCACGGCCAAACATTTGAGCCATATCTATAACGCTACTCGTATTCCAGTTGTTTAGAGGCTGATTAAATAAGGGTGTGATATAAAACATAGATTGCATAGTTATTACATTACTTACATCCCAATTGTTAATATTTTGATTAAAAACAGATGCGTTACTAAACATACTGTTCATTAAGGTAACATTACTCGTAATCCAACTATTTAAGGGCTGATTAAAAGAAATAGCTATATTGAACATTCCTATCATACTAGTTGTGTTACTAACATCCCAACTGTTAATATTTTGATTGAAAACAGATGCATTACTAAACATACTATTCATTGCGGTAACTCCACTCGTATTCCAATTATTTAAGGGCTGATTAAAAGAGGCGGCCATATTAAACATACTGGACATTGTTGTCACCTTACTAACATCCCAACTATTTATATTTTGATTAAAGGATGAAGCACCATTAAACAAGCTATTCATTTCAGTAACATTACTTGTATTCCATCCATTAAGCGGACTATTAAAATTTGAACACAGCCAAAACATTGTGCTCATATTTGTAACGGTGCTAACATCCCAATTCGATATTAAGTTAACTTCTGACAAGGAAATGCATCGGGCAAACATATAATTCATGTCAGTTACACCTTTTAAGTTCAGTATGTCATTTACATCGCTAAGGTCTAAGTTAGCACAACCATAAAAAACTCGTCCCAAATTCCCAACCCGTAAACAGCCCCACTGTTGTACAGATATTAGTTTAAGCCTGTCGCCCTGATTGTTAAATCTAAATCCTGTAATTACTCCCCTTATGGTTATAATGTATGTTCCAGCAACTGCATAATTATGGGTAACCTCTTCCTGATTATACGATGTAATCCTTGATGTAGCCCCATCTCCCCATTCAACATTAAAATTGTAAATACCGCCATCATATAAGGGAATTCTAATCTGGTTTACAGCACTGCTGCCAGTACTAATATTATCGGTTTTCCATGTAGAGATAAACGGAATAACCCGTTGCCTCATCCTGCTTGCTAAAATTGCTCCCATAGTTATCGTAATTCAAGTTTACCGTATAATGAAACCTCTGTGGCCGACCTGAATTTTATTCCAAATACACTGTTCTTCTCTGCGGTCTTGGGGTTTTCAGATGCGCCATGATTTAGCGTTATCCCAGTACCTGTAAATGTAGCCTGGCCAATATCAGCAGTTTCTCCTTCTATAAGGGTGTTTGTTGTAAATACTGAATCGGGTATTTTAATTATAAAATCAGTTGGAACTCTAAACAGTAGCCATTTATCCTTATCTTCTGCCTGAAGGGTATAAGTTCCACCGTTAAAACCCAGTGTAGTTGTAACAATCGTTTTAACCGGTTTATGAATATCACTTTGCATAGCGAACATGTCATTTGCCTGTCTTGCCGGGATGCTGTAGCGTACTGTAGCCACCGGCGCTTCAAAATCTATAGTTATAGATCTTCCATCAGTGCTTGTATGCTGTATATCGGCTCCATAAGCAGTTACAACATCAGTATCTTCATGAATGTGCACGGCATACTGTGTTGTCCGGTTGTTTTGGCTAAGCACCTGCGCATAACCGGGTGTAAACGGGGCGGGTGGTGCATCACTTAGTAACTGAAAATCACTATTGGTACTCTGCAATCTGCCGGTACCATATCGCCCTGCTGTACCTATCCATAAATAAGATATTTCTTCGTTATTTATAGTTCCCTTAAAAATGGTATAGCCCTCTTCCTGTGGTTGTATGGTTTTATCCGGACTCTGTATATTCAACCATTCGCTTAACGTCTGGCCTTGTGTCAGGCTAAAAGTAATGATCTGTGTTTCTGTGCCTTGCTCTAAATCTTCCAGCGAGGCTTCATTGGTATATACCAGTTCTATATTGGCAGCGGTTAATGCAGTACCTCCCTGCCCATACCAGCCTTTGCCTTTGTTAAGCATTTTATATTTCAGGACAAGTGGCCCTGCAATCTTTATGGGTGCTTCGGGGCCTGTACCAATAGGTCTCTGAATTATAGTTTGCTGCCGGCCAATGAACCAAACCGATTGCGTGTCTTTTATCTCATAAGCCCTTAAACCGTTTATGGCCGAAAGTATACTGGCTGTAGTGTAATTATTAGGTATGGTAAACGTTTTTTTAATGTCTATGTTATCCTGGTTAACGGGAATAATTGCCTCGTTAAGCAACTGGAAATTATCTGATACAGATTGTGTCCTGCCGCTACCATACGTACCTGCGTTACCTATCCATAAATAGGATTTGTTGTCTATACCTGTGCTTTTAAAAATAGTATAGCCTTCTTCCTGTGGCTGTATTGCTATAGCTGTAATTTGTGTATTAAGCCACACACTTATGGTTTGTGTTTCGGCAAGCGTAAACAAAACTATATCTGTTTCTACGGCAACTTCAAGGTCGTTTAAGGATGCTTCATTGCTGTATACCAATTCAATATCGGTCGATGTTAATTGCGTTTGCCCGCTTCCATAACTGCCCTTGCCCTTATTAAGCATTTTGTATTTAAGTATAAGCGGATTAGTCGCAATGGGTGCTCGCGGAGTACCTGCAACACTATCTAAACCGTTAAGATCTCTACCCACAAACCAAACCGACTGATTGTCGTTTACCGTATAAGCAGGCAGGTTGTTTATTTTACTTAGTATTGTTGTACTATCATAAATACCACGTAAACTAAAGCTCTTTTTAATGTCTATATTGTCCTGCCCGGTGGTAACTACAATGTCAGGTATTGCTAAAAAATCTAATGCAGATGTTAGCCTTCCACCTATACCATTAGTTCCCGCAGTGCCCACCCACAGGTAAGTTATTGCAGTACCATTTATAGAACCCGTAAAAATAGTATAAGCATCGGCAGGTGCGGGTATGGTAAAGGCAGGATTATGGAACAGTACCCACGAAGCAATATTTACTGTAATAGTGCCGTAATCAATAACCTGAGTGTTGGGTTGTGCCTTAATATCCTGTACCGTAGCCTCTGCAGCATACACCAGTTCTATGTCGGTTACTTCTAACTGAAAAGCACCCTGCCCATAAGTTCCCTTGCCATAGTTTACCATTTTGTATTTAAACGTGCGCGGGTAGGACAATTTCCCATTAGGCTGTGCCGCGCCTGGAACGGTTACAATAAACCACAGGCTTTGCTTATCATCAAGCATGTACATTTCGAGGCTGTTTATTTGTGCCAAAATGCTTTGGGCAGACGCCGATGCGCTTCTCAGATAATGTACAATATCGATGTTATCCTGGTCAATATCCGGGCTATCTCCGCCCAGATTATTGCGCGAATATAATACGGGTAATAATGCCGCCTGAAGGTTAACCGCGTTAGGATACACCACACCGTCTACCATAAAATTGCTGTAATGCGTTAGCGGTATCAATACATCATGGCGTTCGTAGCAATTAAAGATCTCTATCTTATTGCCGTGTACCTCTGTAACATAATTTTTTAGGTACTGTATGTTGTTTATAGAAAAGCGCTTATCGTTTACTGTAGATATAATATTCATCAGCCTATTTTTTTAAATCGAAATCCGCCCTGCTTTGTTTTGCAGGTTTTAAAATCAGGGTGTGCGGTTCGCATGAGGTAGTTTTTTACATTTTCCCACACCTGCACGGCCGCTTCCCGGTTAAGGGTATACAAGGTTTTTTTTGTAGCTGCCTCTACCGGCCTGCTGTTATCGTTTAGCTTTTCAACTACAGAGAAAGGTGTGTCAATTGTGCCCGAGAACATCATGTACCGCGCATAAGCAAAGTAGGTTAATACCATGCTCAAACCGTAATTGGTGTAGCTTATGCCGTCATGCTCATAAATGCAGCCTTCTAAAAGGTCGGCGTAATCTTCGGGGGCAGAAAGTATTTTATTAAAAAAGCTTTCGCCAATAAGCGGCTGAAGGTCCAGCAGCTGGGCATCAAGTATTTGCTCGTGCAGCTTGTCGTCATAAGGCGTTTTAGCTATTTGCTTGTAACGGGCAATGTCGCTACGGGTTATCAGGGGTTGCATCGTCTATCAGTTTTAGGGGTTCTGCAATAAGGCTCGCGTAGTCTTGCGACCGCTGCAATAATTGATTGATAACCGCTGTTAAAAGGCTGCGCTCCTTGCTTGTGTTTTCCCAATAGGTGCGTTTCATTTCGCGGATTGCCTCGCCCGAATTACCAAATAACGCCGAGTCGTTGGTCTTTATAAGCCCGGCCGGAAGGTTGTTAAATGCTACAAGGATATTCTCGCGCACGCTGGTCTCGGTATAGTTAAAAAGCTTGTCGTCTATCTTGCTTTCTATCTGTTTTATCAATATGGCATCGTCCAGTTTTTCTCCGGCAAAATCCATCTCCAGGCACAGCACGCCTCCGGTATTTTGTGCGCCAAGGCTGTCTTTTATGGCCTGCTGAAAACGCTCCCGTTCGCTTTCGGCTTCTACCAAAGCGGTGCTTCCGGGTTCAAGGCCTTCGCCCACAAGCGGACGTGTAACCACAAGCGTATTGCCAAAAAAACCTTTACGCAGCAATTTGTTTTTATAAATGGATGCCTGCGCCTCACTGTCGCAATCTTCGGAAACCGAATCAATGCGCGACAGCGGATAAATAAGCTTGGTATCCATGTTAATGAACAGTATCTGGCCTTTGTAATGTTCCCAGCTGCCTGCCTTTTCTACCTGTGCATCTATTACCGCTTTGCGCGGATTGTAAATGTCTACAAGCTCTATTTCGCTGCGCTTTGGCTTAAGCCATTCTTTACTTATGGCTATTTTGCCGGCATAGTCGTTACTGTCTTTTTTACCTATGCGGCACCACTCATAAGGCACCACGCTGCAATCGGCAATTTGGTACAGGGCATTCCAGTTAATGTGAATAAACACACCGCGCTGCTTAACCAGGTCGTCGGCCACATCATCGGCAAAGTCTATCAGCTTCAGGTTTTTTTCTTTGTTGATGATCAGGCTGTCGGCATCCGGGCCATACCCTTTCCCGATGAGGTACTGTACCATTATAGCAGCGGCACTCTTTGCAGTAACGCTGTTGTTTATTAACCTGTCCATCCGTTCGGGGTAGGCATTATCAGTGTCATTGGCATACACATCGGCGCTTTTACTCCATGGCGTGAGCCTTTTCCATACGTCTATTAAAAGAGTCCTCATTCGGGTTGGCCGGTTTGTAAAATCTCGGGGTCATCACTTCCTTCAAGCGGAATTTCCTCAGCTAAATCAGGATTAGGCTCTTCTTCTTCTTCAGGACTCATCCTTTCATCAGTTGGTACAAATGCCTCTTTAAAAGGGTCGCCTTCCGATGGTATCTCTGCAAAAAACCTCATGCCGTTGGGCTGCTCTAAGAGTGTTTCGGCATACTCGTTTGTCATATTGCTGTTGTTAACCAGTATGGGTGAGCCAAACTGCAATGGCATATTTTCGTATTTTTTGTGTAGTTTATAATCGCAGGTGTTTTGCATGGCTTTAAAATGGTTTTGATAGTTAGTTAAGTAAGCGGTTAAGCATTTAGGGCAGGAGGGATTAACCGGCCCGCCAAAAAGGGAGGTATATTCTTTAAGAAACAGCTCCAGGTATGGCACACCCTTACCCGTAACACACTGGGTAAGGGTGGCAATATCCATAGTGGTAAAATCCATAAGGGGAGGTTATGCCTCAATAAAATTATTGTCGAACAGTGCTTTCCTTATGCCGTATGCCTCGGCTTCTTTAAAGTAAGTTTTAGGCATGGTGGTTTCTTCAAAACCATCGGCAGATGCGAGTTCGAACATGATCATGTTATCGTTCTCTTTAGAGCTGTTGGTCATGGTAGTAAGCTCCAGGCCGGAGTGGTAGCCCAGTACCTCAAAAGCATCGGCATTGGCAGCACCTTTCCACACCTGCTCTATAACAACAATATATTTACCGCCTTTGCTAAGGTTATCGGCTTGTTTTTTATTGGCAAGGCTGGGGTTAAAGATCACGCCGCTAAAGGTGTGCTTAAACTTATCGGGTGCATTTTCTTTTTTAACCAGTTCCCACGCCTTACCGTTACTTTGTTTAACACCCGTAAGCTTGTAGCCCGTTTTGCCCGGTTTAAGCTGTATCTGCGTTACCTGAAGCCTGTTATCGTTGCTTAGAGTTGTGGCAGCAACATCTATATCGTCTTTATTAATGAGCAGTACGTTTTGTTCTATACCGCCCGTTGGCGTATTGGCGCAATCAAATAAAATGTCTGCGGTTAAATGTCCTGTACAATCAAATGCTGTTGGCATATTGTTTTTGTTTTTTGTTGAAGTATTTTTATGTGTCCGAAGTCTTAAAGTCGAAAGTCGGAAGGACCTCGAAGTGGAGTAGATGACCTCACCCCCAGCCCCTCTCCGAAGGAGAGGGGAGCAGCTATACTCATAAATCTAATGCAATTGAGTTAGCGGGTTAGAGTGAAGCTAAGGCATTAAACTTCGTTGCGTTAAGCAAAACATAAGTTGAGGCGTTAAGAAAGATTTGCTGTTTGAGCGCAGCGAGTTCAAATCTTTTAGCGGAGACTTATGTTTTGTAGCATAAGAAGTTAGAGCCTTTAATTTTTGTTTCTTTTGTTTCAAGACAAAAGAAAAGACTGACACACCCCAACCCCTCTCAAGAGCTATCGTGTGGACATATCTCCATAACCACTCTTTTTTGACCTCACCCCCAGCCCCTCTCCGAAGGAGAGGGTAGCCAGCTACACTCCTGGTGAACAGTGTTACGTTTGAATAAGTGGGTTTGAGTTCCCCTCTCCTTCGGAGAGGGGTTAGGGGAGAGGTTATAACGAAAACCACCCCGGCTTTCAGCCACCCCTCCATGGGAAGGGAATAGCTACACTCCTTAAGCAAAGCTCCGTTTGAAATAGCGGCTTTAAGTGTCATTCCGAATGCAGCGCAGCGGAATTGAGGAATCTCTTTTTATTAATTTAAGATATTCTCCTTCGAAATTGAAAACCGTCTGAGTCAGCCATCCGAGTTCCCCTCTCCTTCGGAGAGGGGTTAGGGGTGAGGTTTTTTGCGCCTTTACCAGCTACTCATAACTTTAAACCTTAAACTCTAAACTTTAATACGCCGCTACCACCATATATTCTTCCAGCAATTTGGCATCAATAGTATAGGCAGCATCCATAAAATTGGTTTTAAGGGTCTTGTCATAAAACACATCCAGTTTGGCAAGGTCGGCGTCGCTAAGAGTGCCTACGGGTATGTTGCTCTTAGTAGTAAATACCGCCCTGTGTGGCAGGTTGTATTTAGTGCCGTTGTCCTGGTAGGTTTTAATATAGCGGTCCCAGTCGTAGCGTACTTTAACCTCTATACCATCAAACAACAGTTTAGGGCGGCCACCTTCAACCACTTCCATGTAGCCCGAACCTAAGTTCTTGTTGCGCAGCGTGGCACGGTAGTTATCGGCAAGAGAGCGCGAGGCAAGTATAAAAGCATCATCTGCAGCAACAAGCCTTTCATCGGCAGCGGTTAACAGCTTTTCGAAAATACCAATGGCAGCATCTGCAGCAAGAGCCTGGGCATTATAACCCGCACCGGTGTTAACATCTATAGGCACACGGGTAACTTTGTTTGCCGTTACCGCAGTAAAGATTTGCTTAAAGAGCCCGTTAAAAGAGTTAAAGTAATCAAGATCTGTACCCACTTTAAACACCCCGCCGTTTGCTGTGGTGGCAGCAGCGGTATCGTTAAACCATACCTTGCGGTGAATGTTTTCCTGCAAAGCCGTCTCTACCGCCGATATGATAACGCCAAACTCCTGAGAGCCCACGGCATCAAAAAAGTCGGGGTTAATGCGCTGCGATTTCCTGAACATTTTAAACAGTGCCGGCATATCTGCCTGGCAATGCCTCAGCCTGAAATCTTCGAGTACGGGTGTCCAGAATTTCTCGGTCAGTGCAAAACCGCCTGCCTCATTGGGCTGGCACCCCACCGTTTTTTTACCCAGCAGGCCAAGCCTTCCTGCAAAGGCAATCTGGGTGTTTACATCAATACCCGTTTCTATCTCGTGGTATTCGGCAAGGTCGCTTTCGTTAAAAACCCTCGCAAAAATTACCTCGCTTACCGTTTCGGCCTCACGGGCATGTAGTGTTAATCCATCTGCATTAATAACGCTCATTACTTACGGGTGTTTTGTTTCAAATATTCTTTCATTCCGGCAAGCCTGTCGGTTTCTCCCGCCCTGCGCTGCGCCACCTTTTTACCATCTACACTAAATTTGCTTGTTACCTGCTTTTTTAGTGCCAGTACCTCACTTTTAATAGTGTTTAGCTGGCGTTTTAAAGCCTTGTTCTCTGTGCGTAACGATGCTGCCTCGGTGTCTTCTTCGGGTTCAATGATCTCGGTTAATTCACCGGCTTCAAACACATACGTGTAGCCATCGGGCAACAGGTATTCGCCTTCGGCAGGAGAACCGTCTACGGTGGCGGTTGCACCCACTTCGATCACTGCATCATCGGGCAGGTCGGTAAAATCAAGTTCGGCACCGGTAGCATCCTGCACCACTTTGTTAAAAATGTGGGCACTTTTAAACTTGCCCAGTACTTTAGTAAACAGGCCTTCCATCCAGTGCCTGTCGTTCTCGGTAAATGTTCCTCTCATAGTAGAGTTGGGGTTAATGAAAGCTTTTGCTGCGGCCTTAACCTGCCGCGAGGTAGTAAAGCCCAGGGCGGCAAGCTGCCTGCCCGTAAGCCACGTTTCGTTTTTAAGGAGCGGCATAATGGCCTGCTCCTGCACGTTAAGCGCTTTTTTGTAAAAGCCCACCATTTTTTTCTCTATAGCACGAAGCTGGTCGGCAAATTGTTCCAGCTCGTCTGCCGTACCCATAGACCCGCCCCACGGCAGGTGAATCATGAACGGAGTATTTTCGCGCACCTGCCTTTTATCGCCTGCCATAAAAATTACGGTGGCTATACTGGCTACAATGCCGCTGCCTATGGTGGTAAGGGGCTTTTTAAGCGATTTTAGATATTGGTAAATGTCGAAACCCACATCTACCAGTCCGCCCTCGCTGTTTATGTGCACATTATAGGCGGTGGCTTTGGGCTGCTTTTTTACCTGGCTTACCACGTCTATAAGTTCTATGCCGGTGGTACCGTCAAACGTGCCTATCTGGCCGGAGATATAAATGTTTGCTGTCATTCATTTTATTTAAGTATTGAAATATTGAATGATTGAAAGCGGAAGAAGTATTGAGAGAAGAATTAAGTAAGGCTTTATAGCTATAAAGGTTTCTTGTTTTGATGATGCAAAGGTACGGCGGGTATTTTGGTTAAGCGCTGAAGCGGGTGTTGCAGTAAATTTATTTCAGATTTAAGAGTGTAGAATTCAGATTGAGCTGCACCGATGCCTCTCCTTTGGGTTGAGCTATCTTATTTAATAGTCTTTCAAATTTTTTTTGCAAAGTTACGGGGGGTATTTTAGTTAAGTACTGAAGCGGGTGTTGCACTAGGTTCTTCTTTTGTCTTGAAATAAAAGAAGCAAAAATTCAAGGCTGGAACTTCTTATGCTACAAATTTAAAGCTTCGGCTAAATCATTTGAACTTGCTTCGCTTCAAACAGCAAATGATTCTTAACGCCTCAACTTCAAATTTGTTTAACGCAACGAAGTTTAAGGCCTTGAGCTTCACTCGGTCGGAGCAATTACACCTTACAGATATATATAGTTGAGTGAGCGGGTTTGAGTTCCCCTGTGACTAATTAAATTATTTAGTAATTGAAATCTTCTTTTGCAAAGTTACGGCGGGTATTTTAGTTAAGTACTGAAGCGGGTGTTGCAGTAAATTTATTTCAGATTTCAGAATGTAGATTTTAGATTTAGCTGCACTCCTGCTTAAAGGGTTGAGTGAGCGGGTTTGAGTTCCCCTCTCCTTTGGAGAGGGGTTAGGGGTGAGGTTGTAAAGCGATTCCGTACAGCCTTGTGTACTAAAGCGAAGCGTTTTTCATTGTGTTCTTAGTGTGTGCTTATCTTAGTGCACTTAGTGGTTCAATTGATTTCAGATTTCAGAATGTAGATTTCAGATTGAGCTGCACTCCTAACTTTTTTATTAGAGTACTAAAGCGGGTTTTGCAATAGTTTAATTTCACCACAAGGATCACAAGGTTTTTCACAAGGGCCACAAGGCTGCATAAATATTGCACGCGGCGGACAACATCCCGATAGCTATTGGGAGTTTTACAAAGGACACAAGGCTTTTCCGCACAGCCTTGTGTCCTAAAGCGAAGCGTTTTCCTTTGTGTTCTTAGTGTGTGTTTATCCTGGTGCGCTTAGTGGTAAATTGATTTCAGATTTCAGAATGTAGATTTTAGATTTAGCTGCACTTCTGCTTTAAGGGTTGAGTTCCCCTCTCCTTCGGAGAGGGGTGAGGTTGCAAAGCGGTTCCAATACTCCGCTATTTAACTCCCCATCCCCCTTCGGCATGGTTTTCCCTACACCATCACAATACAAAATACACTAATTTTGCAGTATGGAGTCCACAATACCGCAGCGCAAAATAATCCACGTAGATATGGATGCCTTTTATGCCTCTGTAGAGCAGCTGGATAATCCTGCCCTGCGGGGTAAGCCCCTTGCTGTGGGGGGTGGCGAAACACGTGGTGTGGTGGCGGCTGCCAGTTATGAGGCGCGAAAATTTGGCGTGCGCAGTGCCATGAGTGGCTTTCTTGCTAAGAAACGCTGCCCGGAGCTTATTTTTGTGCGTCCCCGCTTTGAACGGTACACCGAGATTTCCCGAAAAATACGCAGCATTTTTCATGAGTTTACCGATAAGGTAGAACCCCTCTCGCTCGATGAGGCCTACCTTGATGTTACCGTTAATAAAAAAGGCAACCCCAGCGCGACAATTATAGCCAAAGAAATCAGGCAGCGCATACTGGAGGAAACCGGGTTAACGGCATCGGCAGGGATATCCATCAATAAATTTATTGCCAAGGTTGCCAGCGACTACAACAAGCCTAACGGACAAAAAACGGTAACACCCGATGAGGTGCTTCCCTTTTTAGAAAATCTTGAGATTGGTAAATTTTACGGTGTGGGCAAAGTTACTACCGAGAAGATGTACCAGCTTGGTATTTTTACGGGCAAGGATCTTAAAGAAAAATCTATAGAGTTTTTGGCACAGCATTTTGGCAAGGCAGGAACGTTTTATTACTATGTGGTGCGGGGCATACATAACAGTGAGGTAAAGGCCGACAGGATTGTAAAATCGGTAGGGACAGAGCACACGTTTGACGAAAATTTAGTGTCGGAGGTTTTTATGCTCGAAAAGCTGGAGGATATTGCCATTGAGCTCGACCGACGCCTAAGAAAGAAAAAAATTGCCGGAAAAACCATTACCCTCAAAATCAAATACTCTGATTTTACGGTGCAAACCCGCAGCAAGACACTCCCTTATTTTATATCAGACAAAAGCCTGATATTAGAAGCTACTAAAGAGCTCCTGTACCAGGAACGCCCCAAAGAGTCGGTACGGCTGCTGGGTATTTCGCTGTCTAATTTAAATAATGAGGCAGGCGAGAAAAAAGCGGTTGCAGTACAATTGAAGTTTGATTTTTAGGTAGTTGTAATTGCGAGCATGACTTGTTTTATATACGGCCGGTTTGTCATTCTGACGAAGGAAGAATCTCTCTTTTAGACAAGATTCTTCAACTCCGTTGCACTCCGCTCAGAATGACAAAACCACCGTATATATTCTCTGTGAAACTTTGTGTGAGCTATATTCTCATTAGAGATTCTTCGACTGCGCTGCGCCTGCCTACCTGCAGGCAGACTTCGCTTAGAATGACAGCGGCATATTAGTAGATTTATTCACACGCCGTCACTGCTATGCACAAAGCAGTCTTATTGTTTAGCAAAAAGAGATTCTTCGACTCCGTTGCACTTCGCTCAGAATGACACTTGGCCGTTCTCTTTGTGTGTCTTGTGTTTTCTTTGCGAAACTTTGTGTAATAACAATATGTTTCATTAGATATTCTTCGGCTGCGTTGCACCTGCTACCGGCAGGCAGGCTTCGCTCAGAATGACAGTTACGGGTACGGTATGTAAATTGCTGTAAAATCGAACTAGTGCATTTTTTGCACAAGTTCAAACTTCCCTAATAAAAACTCTTTTTACCCACCGTCCTGTTTACATCTATAACATAAAAGAGCGCCTGGATGTCGTTTACATGAAGTTTAAAATCGGTAAACTCCGGGCTGTCGTTCAGGGAATGGCAGGTAATATAGCCCTCCTCTGTATTATGCTCTATAATTTCTTTAAGCAGTGGCATCTTGCTTTGGGTAGTGTAAATAACCCAATACGGGAAATCGCGGTAGCGCAGCTTGCCGTTCCAGTGGTGGCGCTGCAGCTCGCGGGTACTTACTACACTGTTGCGGGTTATGGCGCGGGAACTGGCATCGTCCATACTATCGCCGTTAACGCGAAAGGCCACATAGCGGCCCTGCACAGGCTTATCTACAAGGATACCATGCTGGCTAAGGTCCATCAAAAAATCAGCATCCTGATACGTGCTTAAAAAACCTGCCTGCACATTAAACTCGGCCAGCGGCATAAGCATGTAATACTGGCCATTGGGCAGTTGTATAAAGCGGTTGCCGTTCTTGTTCTCAAAATCGTCTACCATGCTTACCACCTCCTCGTTTGCCACCACTTTACTATAAGCTACGCTGGGTTCTAATACTTTGTGTAATATTTCACTTTTACTCTTAGGTATCGGCCTGCCCTTCTCATAATTAATAATTGTCTCGCGGCTGGCACCTATAAGGTCGCCCAACTCTTTTTGGGTCAGTCCCAGTTCTTCGCGCTTTTGTTTAATCTCTAATCCTTCCATAATCAAAACTTTAGCCAACAGTTAAAAAAATTTCACAACAAAGTGAAAAAATAAACTCAAAATGATTTTGCAAAGTGGAATATTACACTTAATTTTGCAATATACTTCACAAAGATACAAAAGAAATGCGTAACAAACAACTCTTAACCAAAGAAATAGTGGAACTAAGTGCAATAAAAGCTTCCTATAACCACTATTTAGCCTCTGGGCGTTCGATATTTGAAGTGGAAAATACCACACAGCTGCATTATAACCTATGTGTAATAAACCGCTCACTACGGGAGCTTTTTGAGGAACTGAAGCAGTTAAATATGCAACAGGCAACAGGCGGTAAGCAATGGGCAATAAGCAATGGGCAACCATCAATAGATAATAAGCAATTTACAATTGGTAAGTACTTTGCGTCGGCAGAATTTAAAGCACTCGAAACCCTTGCTATTATGCAGTTTAACAGCGACAGGCGGTTTACGATTACAGAGTAATATGGTTGTTGGTTAGTGGTTGTTTGTTGCTGGCAACTTCACTCTTTCCAGGAAACCAACAACCAATAACCATCAACCAACAACAAACTTTAAGACTTGACAACTTTATAAACTTTTAAACTTATTTAAAGATGACAATTACAGGAACAATTGAAAGCATTGAGTATCGCAACACAGCAGGCCATGAAAAAAAAGTAGTAACCCTGGCGCCCGATGGCAGGCAAAGGGCCTTTGTAGAATTTCGCGGCCGCCGCATGGACGACCTTGATGCCTACAAAGAAAACGACGAGATACAGGTAGCCGTAACCCTGGAAGGCAAAATAAGCAAGAACAGCGGCATACAGTATAATAACCTGGTGGCGCAGAGCGTGCTCAGTTAAAAAGGTATTGGTTGCTGGTTGCCGGTTGTCCGTTGCCGGGAACATCACTCAGGCCTTACGGCTATCAACCATCAACCATTAACCGACAACCAACAACCACTTACAACTTTAAGACTTGATAACATTACAAACTTTCAACTTTTAAAATCATGAACTACAAAATAAAAGGCATAATAACTGCCGTAGGCGATATAAAAACCACCAAGCTGGGCACTGCGGTGCAGCAGCTGCATTTTGAACAGGAAACCGGCAGGATGTTTTACCCATCGGCACTGGGTACAAAAATAGAGCTGTTAAGCGACATGCTGCCGGGCGATGTAGCCGAGCTTGAATTTCATATTTGCGGGTCTAAGGGTACGTACAACAACGTGATTATAGACCATATAGCAAGGGTATAATGAAAGATCCTGCGTTTCTTTTTTACACCAAAGATTTTCAGAGCGGCACCCAGGACATGAGTTGTGAAGAAGTAGGCGCATTTTTAAGGCTTTTGCTTTACCAGCATCAGCACGGGCATATACCATCTAATATCGAAAGGCTGATGCGTATTACAGGGATTTTTTCGACAGAAAAATTCAATATGGTCTGGCAAATGGTTAGCCATAAGTTCAGCGAAAAAGGAGAGCATTTGGTTAACCATCGGTTACAAATAGAAACAACATTGCGTGCCACTGCCAAGCCCAAGAAACTTGCATCGGCAACGTTGGCCGGTTTAATTTCGGCAAATAAAACCCTTACAGATAAGCAGAAGTTTAGTATTAAAAAAGCATTTAAAATTACTGATTATGAGACTTTAAACGAAAATGAAATTAGTAAAACTGTAAAAGAATGGTTTTATAAAATGCTTAACCAAATGGTTAACAATTTAGCAAATGAAAATGCAGATGCAAATGTAATTGAAATTGAAATTGAAAAAGGAAAAGAGGGTTCGGGAGAAAAACCAGATGAGAATGGCTCTCTAACTTCGGCAAGTGTAGCTGGCTCCCCTCTCCTTCGGAGAGGGGCTGGGGGTGAGGTAGTTTTGCCTTTCGCCTCCGCAGAATTTACAGTCCAGTGGCAGGCCTGGAAGCGGTACCGTGCTGCCGAGCATAACTTTACCTACCGCAGCGCCGAAAGCGAGCAGGCCGCCCTTGCCGAACTGGGTACCCTGGCACACACCAGCGAAGCAACGGCTATAGCCATACTGCACCAAAGCATGGGCAAGGGCTGGAAAGGATTTTTTGAACTAAAACACGATGCAACAAAACCCGCTGCCGGCAAAGGCAAAGTGCGCTATAGCGACGATTTCAAAAGAAAAATTGCTAACCGTTTACAGTCCAAATAACTGTATGCTGCACGCTCACAAGCTTACTAACCTTAGCGCGGCAATGAACACTACAGCACCCACACTGGCGGCTATACACCGCGAAAACGGGAAAGAATTCTCTGTCGCCCTGGTCATGGGCTGGCTCGTGTACCTAAACGACATGCTAAACCTTAACAAACCGATGACCGAAGACCAGATTGAGCACTGCGCCACCGAGGTTATATGCCTGTACGGCTCCCTCAAAATGAGCGACCTTACCTACCTGTTTCGCAAGATAATCAGTGGGCAGTATGGCGAGTTTTACGAGAGCCTCACGGTACAAAAGGTGCTTACGTTCTTCCGCCAGTACTTTGACGACCGCTGCTCCTTAGCCGAACTGGAGAGTCAGCGCGACCACGCCGATTTTGCCTCCCGCGACACGTTTAACTACAGCAGTAACCTACGGAGGATATGGGGAGGCATGAGTAGTAAGAGTTAGTATTCAGTGATCAGTGATCAGTGATCAGTCGCAGGAGTATCCGGTAGGAGTGTAGCTGGCTCCCCTCTTGAGAGGGGTTGGGGGTGTGTTTCTACAGGCTGAAGATTTAAAGCCTAATAACTAATTCGTTCTTTGACATAATGTAAAAACAATACAAATGACTGCACCAATATGTAATCATTAACAAGAAAAGTTTCATTATATTTGGTGTAACATATTCTTTTTTAGTGCTACCCATCCGTAAAACCATACACCAATCTAACACAATATACGATACAGGCACCAAGCCTATACTTGTTACATGCGATGATTTACAAGACTGGGTATGCAAGCATGATCACGTAGCAAAACTCGTTAATGAGATAATTGGTTCGAAATTTGCAGAAATATGGAATATAAATACGCCTGAGATATGTTTGCTTGAAGTATCTGATGAACATATACCACGATTGCCTGAACGTTATGTACAAGAAATAAATTTTAGAAAGTTATGCTTTGGGTCATTGCTCTTAAAGAATTGTACCCAAATAGATGATTCATCTGTACTGATGTTTAAAGATAAAAATTTCAAAACAAAAATTAAGAACAAAAAAGATTTTCTTAAAATAGCCTTATTTGATATATGGTTAAGCAATGAAGATCGCAATCAAAATAACAGTAATCTTTTTGTAGATTTTTCTGACCTATCGGAACACAAATTCTTTGCTCTTGACCATGGTGAAATATTTAACTCGGGAAACTTAAAACACGGACTTTTTCAAATTAGTGAAGATGAGTCTATTATAAACACTGAACTTGCAAATGTATTATTCAAAAGAGGTGCAAAATTAACAAAGATTGTTGATGAAATTGTACAAAATTTTTACCTTTGCGCATCTGAATGCGAAAAGGCTCTGACGGAAATTATTAATCTGATTCCTCCACAATGGGGAATAGATAGTGAAGCACTTGAAAATAATATCAAGAAAAACTTATTTAACGAGCAATGGCTTAAAGAGTGCGAAAAATCTTTCAGGTCATTTATTCAGATAAAAATTCAAAATAAATGAAAACATTTTTCAGCATAATATATATACCTTTAAATGCAGCTTTGGATGAAAAAGTGAGTATTGGGCTAATTATGTTTGACAATGAACATGATTTCTTCAAAATTTCTGAAACAAAATTAAATGCTATCAGGAGTTTAATCCCAACTCAAAACTTTACAATTTTAAAAACATATTTTAAAAGTTTAGAAAAAGAACTTAATAAAGGTGGTAATTTAGAGGCGTTAAGAATAGATACTGCAAATAAAGCAAGCTGGGTAAAGGAATCATATATGTCATACCTTCATAAGTATGCAAATAACATGGTTACATTCTCAGATGTTACATCAATCGAAATTCCTTTAAATAATACTAATTTCAGGAGAATTTTTGAAAAATATATTTTTCAGTTTGATGAAGAAACAGAAGATAAGACTACATCTTTTGAAGAAATAGTAGAGAAAAAACTATATCCGAAAATTGAAAGCAAAGTAAACATCAACAGGTTGATAACTCCTTTTGATTTTGAAGAATTAATAACTCCTGTTGAAGTTGATTTTATTGGAAAAAACGGAATAATTGTTGCTGGACAAACTATGGACTTTTCTAAAAGGCTTTATAATTTAGAAAACGATTTAAATAAATATATAACCTTTACCAAGGCAGCTGATTTTAAAGACGGTAAAAAAGGGCATTATTTTGTTGTGGGCCAGGAGCCGCCTAAAGAACAAATCAAAAATCACATAACATGGGAATATGTTAAAAGCAATAAATTAGTTGACTATGTTGATTTTAGCGAAACCGATAAAATTAAAGAATATATAGATGATAAAGGAGTAACTCCTTATTTTGATTTACAAGCCTCATCCTAATTGAGGCTTTTTTCCTTCCCCAATATTTCCTCACCTTTTAAAAAATGAACGAAGCACTAACAGCTTCCGTCATACATAAAACCACACAAAAAGAATATAGCGAAACCTATGCGGCGCAGGCAACAAAGCTAACGCTGCTGGGGCTGACAGAGCAGGACCTGGCAACGTTTTTTGGCGTAAGCCGGCGCATGCTCACGCGCTGGAAAAAAGACCACCCGGAGTTTGCCGATGCCCTAAACCGGGGCAAACGGCAGGCCGATATGGAGGTGGCACATTCGCTGTACCAGGCCACGGTAGACAGGGTTATAACCACGCGACAGGCCATTAAGTGCAAGGAAATTTATTATGACGAGAACGGAAAACGCGTTGAAAAAGAACGCATAGAAATTGTAGAGGTCGAGAAGCATATTCCGGCCGACTTCAGGAGTCAGCAGTTCTGGCTGCGCAACCGCAACCCTGCCCAGTGGAACGAAAAGTATGACGATAGCGATGAAGCATCTCCCGGTGCCGTAACGCTCAATTTGGGCTCCGGCCAAAACCCCCTTACAGATGAAACTGCTGGTTAAACAGGAGCATGCCGTCTTTTACTTAAAAGATGCGGTAACCGAAGAGGTGCTCTACGGCGGTGCTGCCGGTGGTGGCAAGAGTGCCCTTGGCTGCCTTTGGCTAATCGAAATGTGCCAAAAATATCCGGGCACGCGCTGGCTTATGGGTCGGTCTAAATTAAAAACGCTTAAGGAAACTACGCTCAACACCTTTTTTGAACAGGCAACGCTGCTACGGTTGGGCAACCAGTTCAAGTACAAATCTGTAGAGCATGTAATTCAGTTTAACAACGGCAGCCAGATACTGCTCAAAGACCTGTTTTCGTATCCATCCGACCCTAACTTTGACAGCCTTGGCTCGCTCGAAATCAGCGGCGCTTTTATAGATGAATGCAACCAGGTGGCCTATCATGCCTGGCAAATTGTAAAGAGCCGTATTCGGTATAAACTAACCCAATATGGCCTTATCCCCAAGATGCTGGGTTCCTGCAACCCCGCCAAGAACTGGGCATATAAAGAGTTCTACAAACCACAGCGTGATGGTGTGCTGCCGTTGCACAGGAGGTTCATTCAGAGTCTGCCTACAGATAACCCGTACCTGCACCCCAGTTATTTACAGTCGCTTTTACGGCTCGATAAAAACAGCCGCGAACGCCTGTACTACGGCAACTGGGAGTATGACGACGACCCTGCAACGCTAATGGACAACGACAGCATTGCCGATTATTTTAACCCCTCGCACCTTACACCAAGCGGACTCAAATTCATGACGATTGATGTTGCCCGTAAAGGCCGCGACAAAACGGTGTTTCGCATTTGGCACGGGTGGGTGTGCATCGCGCGGGAAAGCATTGCCAAGAGCGGACTCGATGAGGTAGTGGGACGTGCTAAAATTTTGCAAACCCGCTACGGCATTGCCCTTTCTAACATTGTGGCCGACGAAGATGGTGTGGGTGGCGGCGTGGTAGACTTTCTTAAATGCAAGGGTTTTGTAAACAACTCGTCACCGCTCGAAATGCTCGAGGGCAACACGTACATTAAACCCAACTACGACAACCTTAAGAGTCAGTGTTCTATAAAAATGGCAGAGATGATTACCAATCGCCTTGCAGGCGAAGTTTGCGATAATGATGCCGTAAAGCAAACAACCGCCGAAGAGATGGAGCAGGTTAAACTTAAGGATATTGATAAAGACGGCAGGCAGGGCATCATCCCAAAAGACCGCATTAAGGAGCTTATAGGCCGCAGCCCCGATGAGTGGGACAGCATCATGATGCGGTACTGGTTTGCATTGCGAAAAACGTATCAGACTAAAATCAGGGTGGGAGCCCCCTAACCCCAAAGGGGGAATTTTGCCTTGACCCTTTAGGGATGGAACGCGGATTTACACTGATTTTTATAAGTTCCTTTCTTCACGGTTCTATCCAGCGTTGGGGGCTGGCTCCCCTCTTGAGAGGGGCTGGGGGTGTGTCTTTTAAATCTACTTTAAATTCATTGGTAAACACACCCCTAACCCCTCTCAAGAGGGGAAGAACTTCACTCAGAATCTCTTACTCTTCTTATAAAATCAGTTAATATCCGCGACTGCGCAGCATCTGCATAATCCACGTTTAATTACAATCTTACATGAAAAACATCACCCTAAAACAATACACCGCCCTTAAAGACCCTGCGCCTTACGATATACTAACCCACTTAAACCCAAAGAACCACTTCGCCAAAAGGCAAATGAACGTAAACCAAATGCCTTATGCCAATGTAAAATACTGCATACGGCAGTTGCCAAAAGTAATCAGCTGGCAGGGCATACAGCAACTGTTTGAGATTTGCTTTGAAGTGCCCGAAAAAGACTTTTGGAGGGCAACGGTTATAGAGTATTTTTCGGCGCGGAAGTTTATGATAGCCGAATTTGAACGCATAATTGCTACCGAAAACAAGCTGCTCGTCACGCAAAATACCGATACCCACCTGTGGGAAATGGCCGGTGCCGATAAACTGAAACCCTACAGCGACACGCTACCGCTACTGCAACTGGGCAAGCTGTTTGGGCAATACCCTTTCGACCTGGGCAGGAAACCGTATAGCGAGATCTTTAACCTCCTTGCCCAAACTAAAACCCAAAACGAGGTAGAGGCAGAGTATGGGAAACTTTCGAGGAACAGTTGATCGTTGTCGGTTGATGGTTATTTGTTCGCAGTTTACAGAAAGGGAACGCGGATGACGCGGATTGAAAGCGCGGATTAGCGCGGATTTCTTTTAGGATATTTCTTTTGTTAACTTTTCTTCACGTACTGTCATTGCGAGGCACGAAGCAATCTTTTTATTCAGGAAGTTTCCGGTGTTGGGGGCTTGTTCCCCTCTTGAGAGGGGTTAGGGGTGTGTTATCTTTATAAAATGAGAAAAGTATCGGCAATCTTTAAATGATGAGATTGCTTCGTGCCTCGCAATGACGACGACGTAAAGAAGGGGATGTGAAAAAGGTAAAACACATAAACAACACACCCCTAACCCCTCTCAAGAGGGGAACCAGCTACACTCACGCGTGAAGAAAGCAACAAAAAAATCCGCGTTCATCCGCGATTGCGCAGCAGCAGTGACCATCCGTGTTCCCTTATAATATTTCTTATAAATAACACACCCCTAACCCCTCTCAAGAGGGGAACCAGCTACACTCACGCGTGAAGAAAGCAACAAAAAAATCCGCGTTCCTTTTTAAATCACATCAACAAAAAACAAATAACCAAATCCACATTCTCAAATGAAAGACATAGTACGCATTCTCCAGGACATTGCGCTTAGCAAAAACCTGGCATATCATTACGGCAAGAAAGCCGCGCTTAACCTCCTGGATGGCACACTCGAGCCTGACAAAATTTTCCTGCTGCATGAGTTTACCAACCGTAAGAGCGAATACAACACGTCGGGTACAAAAATTACGGCCGCTACCTATGAGGGGAAATTCTTTTTGGTAAAGCACGCCGACTTTGACCAGCAGTATTTTGCCGAAAGGGGTAATGAGGAAACGTCTAAATATGCCGTAAACATTGCCCCGCTGCTTGATGTTTTTCAGGATATTGGTAATACACTCGCGTGCCTTGATGCCGAAGTATTGCAGTGGGACAATATAGACGTTACCGATGCGCTCGATGCTAATATGGATGGCCTGTTGTGCAGTTACCGCATTAAATTTCCTGTGAATTATGAGTGATGCCAACCAAGTTTTGGCAGCCGAGTTTGAACTGCTTAGGGCAGATATTATTGCGGCGTATGAAGCCAGCGGGCAGGCGGTAAGCGGCAACTGGGCAGATACGGTTATGGTTAAAGCCACACCCCACGGCTACAGCATTACCGCTGCCGATTATATAAACGGCCGTGCCCCGGGAACCCCGCCGCCCAGCGAAGCTATAGAGCAATGGATACAACAAAAAGGTATTGCCACGAGGCTGCAAAAGAACATGACCGTAAGCAGTCTTGCCTTTTTAATTGCCCGCAAAATAGGGCGGGAAGGCTGGCAGCCCAAAGCAGGCACGCCTAATGTAACGGACAGCGTGGTTACGCCACAGCGAATTCAGGAAATACTGGATAAGGTGGGCGAAGTGTACCTGAACAATTTTACTACCCAGATTTCTGATTACTTAAAACAAATTGCCTTATGAGTATTATTTTCTCTAAGCCCATAGAAGCAACAAAACTACGTATGGCCTATAACAACGATGTGCTTAGGTTTTATTCGGATAGCACTGTGGCGGCAAAATTTTGCACCATAACAAATCGAAATGATACTACCGCGCTTAACATTATGCTGTATCCTGCGCCCGACGGCACGTTCTTTTTCAACTTTAAGCCCTATGTTACCGCACTTATAAACACACGTAATTTTCAGGACACATTGCAGCCGGAACTTAACCGTACAAACCCCGATACTTTTGTATATAATGCCACGCCCGGCACACTCTTACAGCTTAACGTAAATATAGAAATCACGTTTACAGATGATAGTACCAATGATGTTACCCACACCCTAACCTGGATTGCGGGAGCGGTACAACCCGGCAGCTACACGCCACTCAGCACGTTAGGAACTTATGTATTAAGCCCGTTTGCAAAAGCTTCGGCGAATGCCTGGTATTTAAACTACTGGCAGGGCTACCCCTACGATATTTCGGTCTATGCGCCTGCAACACCGTTCAGGGTAAGCAATGAGACTAATTTGCTCACGCAGCAGTTTACTGTGGCAAACCCGGTTTTCAGGCTGGTGTTTAGCAATGGCGATGATGATGAAACGCTGGAAGATGTATTGCCACTATCTAACGGGCACAACAGCCTGCGCATTTTGGCTACAGATGAACCGTCTGAAGAGGATGTTTTTATATCCCTTAATAAGGTGCCATACAAACCCGGCGTGTACCTTAAGTGGCTTAACGCCATGGGCGGCTACAGCTACTGGCTGTTTGAAGATACCTACAGTATAGACCGCAACACAAAGCAACTGGGCGAACTGGACAGCGATAACGACAATCCCGAAGATAGTTTTGGGCGAACGATACAGATGGGGAAGGAGAGTCAGGATACTTTAAAAATTGTTGCCGAACTGCTTACTGAAGAGGAACGCCGCATTGTAGAGGGGATTCTTGATTCGCCAAAAATTTACCTCTTTACAGGTCAGCCCTACGCCCGTAATAGCTATAACGACTGGGTAGAGGTGGTGCTTAAAACCACAGGGGTACGCATTAAAAATCCACGCCAGCCGCTTACTAATTTTACTTTTGATATTGAGCTGCCGGTGAGGTTTACGCAGATTCTTTAGTAGATGATAGATGATAGATGTGAGATGATAGATGATAGATGTGAGATTATAGATGTTAGAAGTGAGATTTTAGATTGAGCTGTACTTGGTTGGAACAGACCCCTAACGCCTTTTTACCTCACCCCCAGCCCCTCTCCGAAGGAGAGGGGGGCAGCTACACTCGGATGTATTCACTCGATCGTAAAGAAAAATTCACAGGAGTAAGTCGGCAGGAGTTCCCCTCTCCTTTGGAGAGTCCCGATAGCTATCGGGAGGGGTGAGGTTAATATTTGTTCACACGATAAAAACACACCCCCAACCCCTCTCAAGTGGGGAGCCAGCTACACTCCTGCCCTAAAGCTGTGCTTGTAAAGATCACTCTTTTTTTCACGTGCTCATTACGGTGTTGGGGGCTGTTCCCCTCTTGAGAGGGGTTAGGGGTGTGTTAATAGTAAAATACGAACAAAGATTGCTTCGTGCCTCGCAATGACAGCGCGGGAAGAAAGAAGCGGATAGATGCACATAATAAAATCCGCGCTAATCCGCGTTCCTTTTACACAGGCTTCGGACATCGGACATAAAACCTCCTGTCCAAAATCAATATTTCCTCCAATACAAAACCATTGGCACTACTATTATACATTAACGGGCAACTTACAGATGTTGATGCCGGTACCGTTATTGCCCAAACCCGGCAGGTAAACGACCTTAACAGCCTCGATAACCGGCAGGCCAGTTACACGAACAAATTTAGCCTGCCTAAAACGGCAAACAATATCCGCATTATGCAGTTTTTAACCCTCGTGGGTAACAAATCGGCAATACCCTATCAAAAAAATGAGTGTTCACTTTATAGTGCTTCGGGCGAATGCTTTGTTTATAAAGGCTGGGCTGTGGTTACAGATGGTGGCGACAATTATGATGTTGCCGTTTACGATGGCATTATAGAACTCTATAAGGTTATAGAGAACAAGATGCTGAACGATATAGGCCTGGAAGAACTTACACACAACAAAACGGTGCAGGGGGTAAAGGGTTCCTGGGCTGCTACCCTGCCGTACCGCTACATCATTGCCGATTATAATGGTAACAATGCCCCGCTTGGCACCGGTAATAACCGGGTAAACATAGATTATTTAGTGCCATCTGTGAGTGTGTCGTGGCTTTGGAAAAAGATCTTCGAAAAATACAATAACAACGTGCAGCCTACAGGATCTATATTTAATTCGCCCGATTTTAAACAGCTCTACATGACGTTCCCTAAGGGGCAGGAGCGCAGCGAGGTTAACGATGTGCCACTTTTTAAATGCAGCGATTACCATTTTATACAAAGCAGCGGCAATGGTATATTTTCACGAAAGATATACTATTGCAGGTTCATGACTACAGAGCAGTACCAGTCGCAATGGCTTAGCAATAACGGCGGCATTCACTTAAAAGTACTGGCATCGGCATCATACAAGCTTAAAATAAAGGGCAAGCTTTTTGGGCACCGCGATGGCAATTCGGGCATTCATAAAGACAGTTTTATAAAATTTGGTAAAAACTGCGACAACCTTCATGCTTATCAGGCGGGCAACAATATTATAAACGTGTTTAACGAGCAGCCTTATTTAATATATGGCGAAGATTTTGAGTTTACGTCTAACCCCTTTCAGCTTAATGCTTTTGATAGTATCTGCGGTATTATAGGCGGGCAGGGTACCGATAGTTATGAGCTTAATGAAGACTGGTATGCCGATGAACTTACTATAGAGCTTATACGTTTAGATGCCGAGAGTGTAGATTTTAGTATAGTACTTTCAGATTTTGCCGTAAAGGATTTTCTTAATGAAGTGGTGCACCGTTTTGGGCTTACCATGTATAAGGAAAAGTTTAGCAATAACTACCGGTTTTTAACGCTGCAGGAGCAATTGCAGGGAGCTGATGTTGTAAACTGGAGCCATAAATTAAGTAAAAAAACAGGCGAAAATTATATATATGGCACTTATGCCCAGAGCAACTGGTTTAAATATACTTATAATGATAAGGAGAGCTCGCATAACGACTGGGCCATAGGTATTGCTAATGTAAACCTGCCCGATACCCGCGATGTTATAAAATCTAAAATATACAGCCCGGAGCGGGTGCCATCACTCTACCTTGGCCAAAACAGCAATGTGTACAAGCTTTGGGAAAAAGAGGTGGTAGAAGACCCGCAGCCCGGCGAGCCCACTGTTACTTATAAACCATTAGATAAGCGTTACTACTTTTTAAAATCGCAGCAGGTATCGGGCACTATAAATGTGGTATCTAATATTCTTGGCGATTTAAATAATCCTACAAACGGTTACTATAGAGAAACTTTTAGCGGCCTTAGCTTTAAAAGTATAACAGAGCGATTTTATGCACCGTTACAAGCTATACTTAACAACGCTGTGCTGGTCACGGCACAGCTATGGCTTACCGATGTTGACATTGCCAACCTTGATTTTAAAAAGATGTACTATATAGAGCAATTGTCTAACTATTACATTTTAAACAAGGTAAACAATTACATACCCGGTAAGGTTACAAGTTGCGAACTGGTACAAGTGGCCTACAGCACACCGCCACCGGTTGCTGCACCGCCTGTTTTTACTATTACAGGTATACAAAGAACAGGTGGGCTAAGGGCTATAATTTACTTTACGCGGGCTATAGATAATTACCCCTGCGTTATAGAAAAATCTATAGATGCCGTTGACTGGATGAGCTATTCGGGAGTATCTGAAAATTTATCCAGCCCCTATACCACTACACGGTTAGCCAGTGGCACACATTACTTTAGGATAAGCAGTTACGATTATACAAACAGCTCTGTAATTAATTATTCTAACATCTTTTTAATTACCATACCATGATAGATCAGCTTAAAAACATACCGCCCGCTATAGATTTTGGCTTTGGTATTATGCAAAAACAAGTTGCTGTAAACACGCCCGTTACCGTGTGGCTAAACACGCTGTACAACCAGGAGGTGTACAGTTTTGCACTCACGGCGCAGGGTGCGGTAACTAAAATTTCTAATTATGAATATGTGGTTACCTGTGCGCAACCGGGCACTTATACCATTAAACTAAGTGTAAGTACTACAAATAAAAAAATAAGCCTTGAAAGTAATATTTTAACCTTGATTGTAACCTAATGGCAAAAGACAAAATAATATTGGGCAAGCTAGATATAGATACTAAAGCATTAGTGCAAAGTGCTATAGACTCAAAAAAGCAAATTGACGAACTTAATGCCAAGCAGGCAGAACTTACCACAAAAGGCAAAGAAGGGTCTATACAGTTTATGGCAAACGCCACCGCCATAAAAAATCTTACATCGGCTTACGCGTTACAAACGGCAGCGATTGCAGCACAAACAACAGAAGACGGCAAATTATTATCGGTAAAAAGAGCCGTAAAAGATGCAGTTAATGAAGTTAATAAATCAGAGAATGACTACCTTAACAACAACAGGCAGCTTATAGAACTTAAAAAAAACCTGAATAGTACCGATGATGATTATGAGAAACGGTTGGGCAAAATAAACGCGAAACTTCAGGAAAATAACAACTGGTTAAAAGAAAATGGGTCGGCTAACACAAAGCTCATTACCACCATGAGCGATTATAAAGACCAGGTAAAGGAAGGCTTTAACAGCATTAATATTTTTAACGGCGGGCTTACAGGGTTAATAAGCCGCGCACAGGAAGCCGGCGGTACAGGCCCTTTGCTTAAGGGCGCGTTCGAGAGTATGTCTCAAGGTATAATGGGCATGACAAAATCGTCGATTGCTTTTGTGGCTACCCCTATAGGTGCTATACTTGCGGCACTGGTACTGGTCTTTGCCCTGGTGCAAAATGCCATGAACAACAGTACAGAAAGTGCTAATAAAATTACAAAGATATTTACAACTTTCTCGGTCATTACAGATGCGCTCATGGATTTGCTAACCCCCCTGGGCGAAATATTAATAGACGGTATTGCAGCAGGGTTTGATCTGGCAGGCAAAGCAGCAGAGGCAGCCATGGGCTTTATAGCCGATGGGCTTGCTTTTTTAGGGTTTGATGATGCAGCAAAGGGTGTTACTAATTTTACTGCCGAGGTAAAAAAGACTGCAGAAGAAACCATAAGCCTTAAAAAAGCACAGGAAGAACTTGCCACACAAATGGCGGTGCAGGAGGTAAATAACGAAAAGGCAAAGCAGCAGGCAGAAGCACTTATTAAGGTGTCGGAGAACCAGAAGTTATCCGAAAAGGAACGCCTTGATGCCCTTACCGCCGCCGCCGCTATAGAAAGCACAAACATGGCTCAACGTAAAAAGCTTACCGATGATGCTTATAACCAAACGGTGCGCAACGCGGCTTTAGGCAAGGGCCTTACCGCCCAGGAACTTAGCAGCCTGCAGGAACAGGGTGCGGCATACGCCGAAAAAATGATGAAGGTAATGGGCTTTACACAAGCCGAAATTGATGCATTGCAAAAAGCACAGGTGGCAAAAATGCGCCTTAGTGGCGAAGAAGTTAAAATGGTGGAAAGCCAGGAGGCTGCAAAGCAAAAAATACACGATGATGCCCAGCAAAAACGCCAGCAGGCCGAAGATGCCCGCAAGGCAAAGGCAAAACAGGCGCTGGATGACGAGGTGCAAAGGCAAAGCTTGTCGCTTAACCTCTTTATAGAGCAGCAGGGCGTTAAGGCAAAAAGCCTTAAAGACGAACTGGAACTGGCCGAAAAGGTAGCTACGGCAAAGAGAAAATTGGCGCAAGCCGAATTTGCCGCATCAGATAAATCGGCGAATGCCAAATTGCAAAAGGAAATTGCCGACGCCAAAATTACCAATGACCTTGCAAAAGCACAGGCTGCTGTTGCGGTTGAAAATGCCGACCGCGAACTAAAAACCTATCTTAAAGCACATAGTGAAAGGGTAAGCTCAGGGAAATTTTTAAACGATGAACTGTATAAGCAGGAAATAAAGCGCCTTGATGATATTACCACAGAAGAAAAAAAGTACCAGGAAGTACGATTAAAAAATGGCGTAATTACAGAGCAACAAAAAAAGGAAGAACTTGACAAAATTGATGCTGCCGCCAAAGTAAACAGGGAAAAATTAGATACCGAAAAAGATGCCGCCGACAAAGGAAAGGTGGCGGCAGACCTTGCCAATAAGCGTGCTCTTGATACTACTAATCATGACTACGACCTGCAGTTTCAGCTTAAGGCTTTTGACGCTACTTACGCACAGGAAAAAAAGGCTGCTGAAGATAGTGGCGCCGATATGGAACTTTTTGAAAAAAACCGTGCTGAAAGAAGAAAAGAGATTGAAGCATCAGTTATGGATAACAAGCTCAGCCTGGCTAACAGTACCTTTGGCAGCCTTGCAGCAATATTAGGCAAAGAAAGCGCAGCCGGTAAGGCTATGGCGGTGGCACAAGCTACCATAGATACTTACAAGAGTGCGGTATCTGCTTATGGTGCTATGTCTAACATTCCCATTGTAGGGCCTGCACTGGGTGCCGTTGCAGCCGCAGCCGCGGTGGCAGCAGGTATTGCCAATGTAAAAAAGATAACAGCTACTAAAACGCCAAAGGCAGAGAAAGGGGCTTTGTTTAACATAGGCGGTAACCGCCACAGCAACGGCGGTACACTTTTTACCGGTGCCGACGGTACACAGTTTGAAGCCGAGCAGGGTGAGCTTATAGGTGTTATGAACCGCAATGCGGCAGCACATTTTATGGCGTTTAATAATGCATTTCCCGCAGGGGGCAGCAACACGCCTAACTATTTTGCAGGGGGAGGCATAGTAGCACGCGAGGTGGCACAACAGGGGCTAAACATAGATGAGCTTGCTGCTAAAATTGCTGTTGCAAACCGGGCGATACCTGCACCTGTAGTTGCCGTGCAGGATATTATAACGCAGGGAAACAGTTATGTACAGGTAAGGGATGCTGCTAATTTTTAAAGCAGCTTTTAGCACAGTAACTCCATATAAAAATTCCGGAAAATGGCTTGCCGCCTTTTTCCGGAATCATTTCCTTTCTTTGTAAAATACGCTTTTTTTGTAAAATATTTGAAACTTATTTCGTTAAGCATTTAAGTATTTCCTGTGTTTTTTTTCCATTAGCTAACGGTGCTACCTGATCGCCTATCCTAACGCCTGTAATTGCATTAGTTTTTATTAGGGCTATATCTTGCGGGCTAAGGAATGCTGTAAAGCGATATCTAAATGATCTACCATCATTATATTCGGGTATTATAAGATCGGTTTTTTTTACGATCGTCTTTTTCCCGTCTAACAGTAAGGTAAAAGAGTCTACGGCTTTACTGTCTTTGGGTAAAAATATTGAATATGTTATATAATACCTGCTTTTGCCATTATCAACGTCTTTGTTAAGATTTACACCCGGACTAAGGAACGCTTTATAGTTTGTCCCTGTTTCAGTTTTTGTTGTTTCAATATAGTCGCAATAAAAGTCTGCAGGTAGCGTAAGGCCGCCTTTTACTTCAAAAGGATAGTCAAAATCATAATTTTCATTATATCTATAATATAATTTTAAGTTGTCCTGCCCTTCCAGTTCTATTGTAACTCCTCTATCTGTCCTCAATACATTTGTTACTTTAAATGTTTTGCCTAAAATGGCTGCCCTGTCTGTGTAAATCTTTTTTACAGGTTCGGGTGCATAGGCAGTTCTCATATCTATGTCTGTAAAAAAATCAGGATATCCACTAGAGTTATTGTTTTCTATAACTTTAACTTCTTTGCCCAGTAGTAGTTCGGCCTTTTTGGACGGATAACTTTCCTGAGCATGCATAATAAAGTTGCATAATAGTAGTACAAGAGTAAAAATTTTGTTCATGTTTGGTGTTTGTTTAAATTCTTTAAATAGTTTTAAATCATAATGCCTAAATACTATTTGCAATGGTATAGCAATTTTTGTTATGATTTGTAAGGAAAACATCATTATTAATGCTGCAACATATTTTATCGGGCTGGAAAAACTATCTGGCAAAAAGCGAGGTTACAGAGAACATTGCACATTGTCGTGCCACGCTTTGTGCCGCCTGCCCCCATGCGCGGCAGGGAAAACTGCTGGCCTTTATAAACGATAGCTTAAAAGAAATTGAAGGTGCTTACTGCAACATTTGTAAGTGCCCGCTTAGCGCAAAGGTGCGCAGTACAGATATTTGCCCAATACATAAATGGTAACATGACGCGATATGAAACAATAACCGCCTTGGGCGATAACTTTATAAAGCTTATGGGCAAAAGCCTTATACCGGTACATATACTGGACTGGAAGGTGTATTATGAAGAGTATCTTAAGCAAGCCGACCTGCTTTTTAAAGAGCATGGCAAAACTAAAAAAACCCGCGCCGCAGGAATTACTGCCGCTACTTACAATATAAGCGACCGCAGCATGTTTAGCATTATTGCTTTTATGGAAGGCGCTTAGTCGCAGTGATCAGTGTTCAGTTGCTTTTTGGAATTTGTAATTTCCTTTTTGCGTTATTCAACAAATACTGGTAACTGCCCAGGGATAATAATTACAGGTTTGCCGTCTTCATAACCCGAAGCCCAGTTGCCGGTTGCTATACCCGTTTTAATTGTTTTAAGCTGTACATCTTTATAGTTAATGTAAACAAGCATCCATAATTGCGTATTGCTATCCTGCTGTTGTAAGTAAATTCCGGTTGGGGTAGTGGTAAACCATTCGGCAAAAAGTTTACGCTCCAGTTCATAAACTTCGGGGTAGCTTTTTAGGTAAATAAAGTTGCTGTCGTTTGCACCCGGTATGGTTGCCGCATTGCGGCAATATAATGTAATGCCATGCCCCTGAAAAAATATTGCCCATGCATTTAGTGCCGGCAGGTTTTGCAAAACAACTGCTGCTGTAGTTTCGGGCTTTTTCTTTTTAAAGAATTTAGAGAAAAACATATACCTCCGGGTTAATAAATTATTATACATTGTTATATACCCTCTATCAATATATCCGGCTGATTTTTGTGTTTTTTTTTAAATTGATTAGGCAATACTATTTTGTAACGGGTGTAAAGCAAAGATATTAAAAGCCGTTAATATACAGGTATAAAAAAACCCCACGCAATGCGTGGGGCCTTAGTGCCTTGCGGCTATACTTTATAAAGGTATTAGAAAACTAATTTTTTGCTTACTTTACCTTTTACTGTATTAACTTCTATAATAAGTACTTCTTGTGCAGCTTGTAAACCGGCAACTACAGTTGTTGTAGCATTAATACCTGATTTAGTGAAAAGCACCCTGCCACGAACGTCATAAACTGTTACGTCTGTCATTTGTGCAGTACCTGTATTAATGTTTATAGAAGAACCTTCTTTAAATATAATTACACTGTTAGCATTAAGCTGAGGTGTTTCTGTACCAAGAGCTTCTGTAGTATACACAATTTCAAACCTGTCGTCAAATCTGCCTATCTCGGTAGAGAAGGTATAATTGCCGCTTCTTAGGTCATGCATATTTCCTGTAGTGTTATCTTTAATATAGATGTTTTGTCCATCTGTAAATACACCATCAAAGTGGTCAAGAGATATGGTAAGGTTACCGGCAGCAGCAGTTTTGTAACCTACAGGTACAACATCTGTAGCTGTAAATGTTGGCCTCGCTTGTATAGTAAGCCTTTTTTGTTCGGCTATAGAGTATAGCGATACATTATTGTTATCTGCATATGCTGCACCATCTAAACCATAATCAAGGCCCAGGGTTGCATCTGCAAGGTAAGCTACGGCTAACTGGCTAAAGCTGTCTTCTGCACTACCTGCAAGGTTTAACCATACACGAGATGCTACAGATCCTCCGGCTGCTGTCCTAAAGAAAGCCTGGCCTTGTGAGCCCGGAGCTTCTCTTCTCATAGCATTTGTAAAAGTAACTACCGGGTTAGGGTTAGAAGGAGTGGCAACTTTTGCCCTTACAAAGAAACCTTGTCCCTGAGATACTCTCCATGCCGGGTTAGCGCTTCCTGTACTTGATGCAGGATAGTAAACTGCCTGAGCCTGTCCTCCAGATTGGTATGGGCCTTCGGCATCCGGGTCTTGTGCCGGGCCACTTACTCTGTAAGCAGTGTTAGGTACAAAAGCAGCATTGTTTAACAGAGCGTAAGAAGATACGTTAGTATTGTTTCTTTTTCTCCAGAAATATAGTGCAGTCTGGCCATCTAATACATCACGATTTGTTTCAAAGAAATCAGCAACACTTATAGGAGATGCATATGGGTTACCAACTGCTGTGTAGCGTGACGCTGCAGTATTAAGTGGGTAAGTAATAGTACCGTTGTTAGGAACACCGTTAAATTCTCCCTCGAAAACTACAGATGCCTGACTGTTGTTATATTCGTCATCACCAGCAATTCTATCCGGCATACGTATAAGGAAACCTTTTGCAGGAGAGAAGTTTGTTAAAGACGGGTTAGGTATTAAAATGTAATACTCTGCCATTGCATTAGGGTTAGCCGTTGTAGGCTGTGCTACTGTTCCATACTCATAAAAACGTGTAGATAGAGTAGATGGAGAGAATGACTGCAGGTTTTGACCAATTACCGGTGAAGACCATAATGTATAATCAAGTTTAAACAGAGAGTTACTGTTCCTTATAACTTTAACGTTACCCGTATTTGGCGTAGTAGCATTTGTTTGTACAAGAGATGCATTGTTCTCTACAGTAAAGAAACCACCTGTTGCTACGTCTATATTATCCATAACATTTAGTGTACCAGTGTTAAGTACAGTTAAACGTGCACCATTTTCTATAGTTATATTTTTAGCATAACCCTGGAATCCTATTACGTTAGGCATTCTGCCTTGTACAGTACTTGCAGGAATAAGTACTTTAGTAATTTCTGTAGGTACAGTACCACAGCTCCAGTTACGTGGTTCATTCCAGTAAATATCTCTTGTTCCTAACCATATATCAGTATCGGCAACTGTAATTTTAACAACATTTGAAGATACAGCTGCTACAGCACATCCGCCAGAACTTGGGCTTACAACAGCTTTAAACCATGTTGTTACAGATAGCGGGTTAGACCTGTATGTAGAAGCATTAAGAGAACCTACACCATCTGTTACAGGTTCAAATGTAACACCGTCTATAGATTTTTGCCACTCAATATCACCTACATAAGTTGAAGATAAAGTGATTACAGCAGAACCACCTGAACAAAATGATGCATTTTGAGTAGTTGCAGTACCGGCACTTGCTTTGTTAATCCTAAATTCTAATACCGGGGTATACTTAACAGCAGCTGCACAGTTAGTGTTATTGCTTAAGGCCGATGGAGTAACTTTTGCAAAGTATTTAATATCTGATGAGTTATATACATAATTAGCAGGTCTAGGAGGAGTATATGTTGCCCCTGTAGCACCCTGAATTAGTACATCTGTTGAGATAATACCGTTAACAGTTGCGCCAATTCTGCGGTCATTATTACCGTTATTAGCACCTGTAGTAGTAGCAGTAGTCCTGTACCACTGGTAGGTTGGGGTGTTACCTGCTGCACCAACTTCTAAGTAAGGAGCTGCCGATGCGTTATAGCATGTAACGCTACCACTTGAAGATATAATTACAGTATTAAGGTAAGCTGGTGAAGTTCTTACAGCACCACTTGGGTTTGTAATAAGTGCAGTATATATACCAGTGTTATCTGGTGAGGTAGTTACAGGTACAGATAATGTAGCTGTAGTAGTGCCTGTTATGCCATTAAAACCTTCTGTAATAGGCGATCCGTCTTTTTCCCATTGGTAAACAGGGTTTTCTGTACCAACAGCCGGAGTTTCTAAAGATGCGCTAAATGTAGCGGTGCCAGAACATACTGCAACAGATGGAGGCTGTGTGTTAACTATAGGGGCAGGAATTTGGAAAGAGGTCCTGTTATAAGCTATAAACGCAGGGTCGCTTGTACCACTTGGCACTACTTTAAACTGTGCAGCACTACCTCTGTTTTGCTCTGTAATTCCAAAATCGGCAAGCCTGTAGGCAACAAGTCTAATATCTCTTGTATCTCCTAAGCCCGTTGCAACACCATTTATCCTTGCAGCATTTATTGAAGTGCTTGTAGGCAGGGAGAAAAAGTCTGTTTTATATGTACCAACGGCATTAACACCGTTTATGTTAATTTGTACGGGATTACCCACAATGTTTCCCTGAGTATCTACAAAGTAAAAAACGTCAAACGCACTTTCACTTGGAGCAGCAACCTGAGAAACAAGGATATCCGGAATAGCATCATTTACAACACCACTAATTATGTTACTTGCCTGGAAAGTAAGAACAGAACTTGATGGCAGGTTAGTAATTCCTGTTCCAAGATCTAATCCACGAATACCATCAATAAGTACATCCCTTACATTAAGGTTTCTAACGTTTGTTGCTGTTGCTACAGCCGACGTAGAGCTTCCATCTATTTTTTTAGCAAGAACAATAGCATTTGTGCCGCCCCCTGCAGCATTAGTGGTACCCATAATGTCATTTATAGGCAATGCTCTAAAGTTACCTTGCTGATAATTCTGTCCACGGCTTGATAGCACTGTACCTAACTCGGTGTCTGGCGCAGTACTATATTGCGTACCATCATAAGTAAACGCTAAAAGGCTGTGGCTTGTATCTGGCTGTAATGCAGCACTAGTAGTGGCTGCACTGGTTTCAAAGTAACCGGTAGGGCCAAAATTTGTAATAATTTTTGTTATACCGGCGTTAAGTGGCGTTTCGGCAGGAGCAACATAAGTTATCGCAACGTCAGAAAATGTTTCGGTGGCGCCTTTTATTACACTTACAGTTACAGGGCTGGATGTACCGGCCGCTACTGTAGTAATTTGTGGTAATACAGCTGTAATAGATGTACTGTTTACAACAGAGTAAGAAGAATTAACACCATTAAACCTTACCGATGTAACTGAGTTAAAGTTTGTACCGGTAATTGTTATTGAGGATCTGTGCGTTACCACGCTTGGAGCGTATGGCGTAGCGCTAAATGTGGGCGTTTGTGCAAAGGCACCGGCCGAGATTAAAAACAGCAATAGCATGAGCTGTTTTTGTAAAAAGGTAGTTTTTTGAACCTTCATAGTAATTGAATTTTGAATGACACAGTAAAATTTTAAAAAACGGTTTTTTGGGCATCAACAGTTTAGAGCGCGTAGAATTGACCTGGTACGCTAAGTTGGGGGCAACTTTGGCACAGCTCTTTTTAACAATTTCTTAACGTTGACAGTATATAGAGAAGAATAAGGCGGGGGCCAGACCTTCAATATTTCTTATTTGTGTAACTATACAGATACGTTATAGTAACACGGTTATAATTTCAATACAGATACAATTAATTACTAATCAATTAATTGGAAGACAAAAATACATACACATCATTTGTAAAGCAAGAAAAAAATGCTTTGATAACAAAGAAATATATATACGTTAAAGATTTTGAATTAAAATTGCATTATTATTACCTAACATTTAGTTTACCTGATAAATTTCCTTGTTTCAGGCAAAATGGTACTATTCAAAATTTAACTATTTATCTACATATCAGCTATTGTAGCTGTATATTACACTACAAAAATACAAAAATATGTTGTACGTCGGTTATTTTTTACCTTTAATCGGCTAAAAACGTTTTGGCTAATTAAAATATAGTTTTGATGTGGTTAAAGATTTTCTTAGTAATTTTGGTAAATCATTAAAATAGTACTATGAAATATACTCCTATAGACCAAAACCTTTTTATAAAAAACCGTGCAAAATTTACTGCACAAATGAAACCTAAAAGCGTAGCTGTATTTAACTCTAACGATATTTACCCCATAAGTGCAGATAGTACCCTTCCGTTTGCACAACACCGCGATATTTTTTACCTGAGTGGTGCAGATCAGGAAGAATCGGTACTGGTTCTTTGCCCCGATGCTCCTTATGAGCACCTGCGCGAAATACTTTTTTTGCGCGAAACTAACGAACATATTGCCGTATGGGAAGGCGAAAAACTTACTAAGGAGCGCGCGTATGAAGTAAGCGGTATTAAAAATATTATGTGGCTTCAGGATCTCGAAAAAACATTGTTTGAGATCATGACCTATACTGATACTGTTTACATTAACACTAACGAGCACTACCGCTCATCGGTACAAACGCAAACCCGCGAAGACCGCTTTATAAAATGGTGGAAAGAAAAATACCCAGCCCACCAGGTGGCAAAAAGCAATCCCATATTGCAACACCTGCGCTCTGTAAAAGAACCGCAGGAAATTGCGCTTATGCAACAGGCTTGCGATATTACAGAGAAAGGTTTTCGCCGGGTGCTTAACTTTACTAAACCGGGTGTATGGGAGTATGAACTTGAGGCCGAATTTATACACGAGTTCATTCGCAACCGATCTAAAGGTTTTGCCTATGGCCCTATTATAGCAAGCGGCAATAATGCTAATGTGCTGCATTATGTAGAAAATAACCAGCAGTGCAAAGATGGCGACCTTATACTGTTTGACGTGGCAGCAGAATATGCTAATTACAGCAGCGACCTTAGCCGTACCATTCCTGTAAACGGCCGTTTTAATGATCGCCAAAAAGCAGTTTACAATGCTGTTTTAAAGGTTAAGGATGAGGCAACAAAAATGCTTACGCCCGGTACTTTATGGAAACAGTACCATGTAGAGGTGGGTAAGCTTATGACATCTGAACTACTTGGCCTTGGCCTGATTGATAAAGCCGATGTGCAAAACGAAAAACCGGAATGGCCTGCTTATAAAAAGTACTTTATGCACGGTACATCGCACCACCTGGGCCTTGATACCCATGATTATGGTTTGCTTTACCAGCCAATGGAAGCTAATATGGTATTTACCGTAGAGCCGGGAATTTACATTCCTGCCGAAGGTTTTGGTATTCGACTGGAAGATAATCTTGTTATACAGCCACAGGGCGAACCGTTTAACCTTATGGGTAACATCCCTATACAGGCAGATGAGATTGAAAGCCTTATGAATGCGTAGTTGAGTGATTTGTCGCAGTTACAGCGTGTCATTTTGAGCGGAGTGCAACGTAGCCGAAGAATCTCTAAAGAGAATATGGCTATTAATCAAAGTCTGCCAACGAAAACACAAGGGGAATGGCGAAGTGTCGTTCTGAGCGAAGCGAGTTGAAGCCGAAGAATCTCAGCACTAAAATAGATTCTTCCTTCGTCAGGATGACAGGCTCTATGTTACATAACCTGAGGTGTCATTCATACTATAGTAGAGTAAATTTACGTGTATATTTTACAATCAATAACATGAAAGTCTGCATTATGCAGGCTTTTTTTGTTTAAAATAATTATAATTTGTTATTCAGGGGTAGCGTAGTATGCCTAAGAATAGCATTATCCAAGACTGCTTCGTGCCTCGCAGTGACAGTATGAAGAAAGAAAATTAAGAAGCATCCTGTACCTGGAACCCGTCATCGCGAGGCACAAAGCGATCTTATAAGCAATGCTTATTCTTTTAAAGGCAGTTTAATTTGGGGCAATGGTTTGCACATAGATTATTTAACTTACAATACTTTGCTGTATTTATACAGATAGGCTATTTTTGTAAATCTGTCAGTACAAAAAAGAAAATCAGCGGTAATCCGTGTTATCCGTGTTCCATATTATGAAGAAACTTAGCTACAAAAACATACAAATAAATTATAGCGATACAGGCAAAGGCGCCGCAATAGTACTGCTGCATGGCTTTCTTGAAAACAGCACCATGTGGAATTTTTTTGCAGAGCAGTATACTAAGCGCTACCGTGTTATAGCGATAGACCTGTTGGGCCATGGCCTAACGGGCTGCCTGGGCTATGTACACAGTATGGAAGATATGGCCGATGCCGTGCAGGCGGTACTTACAGAGCTGCGCATTCGTAAAGCCATAATGATGGGGCACTCTATGGGTGGCTATGTAGCATTGGCTTTTGCAGAGTTGTATCCGGATGTTGTAAAGGGCATTGTATTGCAAAACAGTACCACACGTGCCGACAGTGATGAGCGTAAAGCCAACCGCGACCGTGCCGTTACTGCCGTAAAAAAAGATTATACCTGCTTTGTAAGCATGTCTATAGCTAATTTATTTAGCGAAGAAAACCGCGAAAAATTTGCCACCGATATTGAAGACCTTAAGCAGCAGGCATTGCTAACACCCGTTCAGGGAATTGTTGCTGCGCTGGAGGGGATGAAGATTAGAAAGGACCGCGAGGTACTCCTGCATTTTGCGCCTTATCCTGTTTTGCTGGTATTAGGGCAAAAAGACCAAAGCCTTGTTTATAATGAACATGCCGATCAGGCAGAAGGCACATCGGCTAAGCTGGTTACATATCCTTACGGCCACATGAGCCATATAGAAAGCCGCGATTTACTGCTTAAAGAAACCCTCGACTTTTTTAAAAACTGTTAGTTAGCCTACACCTCTTTACTTTATAAAAAATGTGCTTTTTAACTCTTAAAAAGCTTGTTTGCTAAGGTTAAAAAATATCTCGTCGATATCTAAAGAGTCGTTAGCAAAAATGTTTTCTTTATTAAGGCGCAGCCTGCCACGGGCACGGCCTATAATGTTTACATGGCCTTGCTGGGCAATAGTATCTTCGGCAGAAATTAATCCGCGCCTTAGCATAATGTTTTTAATGTAGTTGTCGTGTTTAAGGGCGTAGCTTTTTAAGTCGCCTTCGCCACTAAAGCGGTACATAAATGTTTTAGGGCTTGGTATAATGCTCGCAAGGAAAACGCATTCATCCAGGGTTAAGGCGGCAGGGCTTTTATCAAAATAATAGCGCGAAGCCTCGCCTATACCATACACATCGGGGCCCCATTCTATCACGTTAAAATAAACCTCCAGCATACGCTCTTTGCCTGCTATGTGGTTGTTCTCTAAAATATATACCAGTAGTATCTCTTCCATCTTGCGCGAAAGTGTTTTTTCGCGGGTAAGGAATACGTTTTTAACCAGCTGCATACTTATGGTACTACCCCCGCGGGAGAATTTTTTAGTCTTAATGTTCTTAATTAAAGACTGTCTAAAAGCTTCTGTAATAAAACCACGGTGCGAAAAGAATGATGGGTCTTCGCTGGTTAGCACGGCCTTGCGCAGGTAAGGCGATATCTGGCTTATGGGTGTATAATTAGCATTGCCGCTGCCCACAAGCACCGGGCGCTGTGCACGGCCATGATCTATAGCACGGTACACAAAGCTGCCGTTAAGCTTGGCAAGGTCGGCGGCACCATATTTGGTAATTTTTAAATTATCTTTTTTAAGGCTGCTGTCAAACACCAATGCGTTGGGTTTGTTCTTGTTCATTAAAAAATCGAGGTTATAGCTAAAGCTGCCTTCGGCTTCCATGCCTTCAAAATTGGTAAATAGACCTTTAGGTAATGATGTTATAAAATCCTGGGCAGGCATTGTGGGTATATTTGCCTTTATTTGATATATAGTATCTTGCTCTACACTGTATTTTGCAAACGGTTTTACTTTTAATTTATTAAGCTGTAGGGTAGAGGTGCTGTCTAACGCTACAAAGCTATCGCCAAAAAGTAAACGGTAATCAAAACGGGCATTGTCTATAACAACATCCTTAAGGGCAATTTTAGGGTGGTTAACCATAAAGTTACGTATGGATGCATACCCGTTTACATGCAGCTCGCCGCCTTCCATTTCTATTTTGTCCAGGTTTACGTGTATAGAGTCGAACCCTGATTTAAGGCCGTATCGTTCGCTAATGTAAGGCACCGCAATGCGTGAAGTATCGGTGTTGAAAAATTTAAGGTCGGCTTTACGGTTACGCGGGTCGGCAAAGCCCTTTACCTTCCAGTTTTGTATTATAGTATCTTCAACAACATGAATGTTACTTTCCAGCTGGTTATCGGCAAGGGTCATTTTGCTAAGGTTCATGCTTAGTTTCCTGCCCATATCGTCTACCTTAAAGTTAAGGTTATCCAGAGCCATATCTGTAGGTACAAGATTGAGCACTTTTGTAAGCAGGCGGTAAGCACGCTCAGCATAACTGCGGCGTGTATCGTCGTCCTGGTCTTCCTTATCTTTTTTGGCGTGCAGGAACGAGCGAAAATTCCATCCCTGGTTATTCTTTACAAGTTGCACATAGCCATCCTTCATTTTAAGGGTACCTAACTGTACATCGCCCACAAGGAGGCGCGACAGGTTTACACTGGTACTTATTTCCTGAACCTGTAACAACGTATCGGCATTTTTAGGGACTATGGTAACGCCTTTCATCTCTATGCCGGAAAGCCCATTAAATTTAGCTTCCTTTACACTAAATGATGAGTTGTAATCGCGGCTCATTTTATCGGTAACCTTTGCAACGGCTTTTTGCAGGGCTATATCCCTAAAGGCAAAGAACGATATGCCCGCTATAATAATAAGTATAACGAATATAGAAATTACCCAAAGGGCTATTTTTTTGAAATTTATTTTTTTACGCATATATAAGTTTAACCAAACAGGTGGCCGGCTACATCTTCAATTTTTGCCACCAGTTTAATATCTATCATAGTATTCTTTAAAGAGATCTTATTGTACTTAGATACAAAAATAGCAGAAAATCCTAACTTCTCTGCTTCCAGTATGCGTTGTTCTACACGATTTACAGGCCGTATCTCTCCGGATAGCCCAATTTCGCCTGCAAAACAGTAATCTTTATTAACCGGAATATCTTCGTTAGACGATAGTATGGCGGCTACTACGGCAAGGTCTATTGCAGGGTCATCTACATTTATGCCACCTGTAATGTTAAGAAAAACGTCTTTTGCACCCAGGCGAAAGCCCGCCCTTTTTTCTAATACGGCGAGCACCATGTTAAGGCGCTTGGCATTATAGCCTGTAGTGCTACGCTGGGGTGTGCCATATACAGCACTGCTTACCAGTGCCTGTACTTCTATCATTATGGGGCGCATACCTTCCATAGTAGTGGCTATGGCAGTACCACTTAATTCTTCTTCTTTATGCGATATTAATATTTCGCTGGGGTTTGCCACTTCACGAAGCCCGGTACCCAGCATTTCATAAATACCCAGCTCTGCAGTGCTGCCAAAACGGTTTTTAAGCGAGCGCAGTATGCGGTATACATGGTTGCGGTCGCCCTCAAACTGTAGTACGGTATCTACCATGTGCTCCAGTATTTTGGGCCCTGCAATGCTGCCATCTTTAGTAATGTGGCCTATAAGTATAACAGGTACATTACTCTCTTTAGCAAACTTTATAAGCTCTGCAGTAGTTTCGCGTATTTGCGAGATGCTTCCGGCGGTACTCTCAATATAATCGGTATGCAGCGTTTGTATAGAGTCTATAATAACCACTTCGGGGTCTAAAGCCTCAATTTGCCTGAATATATTCTGGGTTTTAGTTTCGGTAAGGATGTAGCAGTTATCTGCCGAAGGTGTAATCCTTTCGGCGCGCATTTTTATCTGCTTCTGGCTTTCCTCGCCGCTTACATAAAGGGTTCGGTAGGGCAGCTTGAGCGATATTTGCAACAGCAGCGTACTCTTGCCTATGCCCGGCTCTCCGCCCAAAAGGGTTAGCGACCCCGGTACAAGCCCACCGCCAAGAACACGGTTAAGCTCGCCATCGCCGGTATCAAGCCGTATTTCGTTAGCCGAATCGATCTCTGTAATTCGTAGGGGTTTGGGTATTTTTTTAGTTTCAGATGATGATGCTGGTTTCCACGACGGCTTCTCTTCTTTTTGTACAAGCTCTTCTACTATAGTATTCCATTGCTTGCAGGAGTTGCATTGTCCCTGCCATTTTGCATACTGGGCACCACAGTTTTGGCAATAAAAAACAGTTTTAATTTTGGCCATTTACTATTTTTAGGTAAAAATCAAAGATAGTTTTTTTAATGTTAATTGTTATCGTGCCGGTTTTGTAGATTTTGTTAATTGTGCATCACTTTTATATCGCGCTACTGCATTTAAGCAGAATATCATTTGAGCGTGATAAAAGATGCATAAGGAGCGTGTTTAACCGTAATAGACACAGTGCCGGCTATCAATAATTATTGATTAAGGCTCTCGCCCTTTTGTATCATAAAATCTTTAGTGTACTCGCCTATGGGCGATAATCCGTAGCCGTTCATATACGATTTTTTAGCCCTTTTAAGGTCGCCGGTCATTTCATAATACATGCCCTCATAATACTCGCCAATGGTTTTTTTAGGGTAGTTCTTTTTTGCCAGTGCGGCAAGATCCCTAAGCTCATCATACATGCCGTTTTTGCGTATGGCAGCTTCTATAGCTTTAAAATCGGCAAGGCGAATTACCATTTTAACGCCAAGGTCTTTTTCTATAATGTCGTACTTGTTTTTAAGATAATCAACATAGCCTGATTTTAAGCTTTCTATTTTATCTTTATATTCAATGGGCGATATAGGCCTGTAAGATGCAAAAATATTATACAATGCACCCGGCGCACCATAAGGTACAAGGGAGTAGTGGGAGCCTGTAATAAAATCTTCGAACAGGTATTTTACATTGGGGTTATTTACTGCTTTAATATTCTCGTCCAGCACTTTTATTTTTTTGCGCAGTTTAGGCGAATCACCTTCTGCAGTGCATAAATAAAAGAAAACGGGTTTAGTGCTTGTAGCCAGCATTTCGGGCAGGCGGGTTTCCATATCAGTAGCCATTACGGGGCTAAATGCTATAAAGCCGGTAAAAGGAGATTTTTCCCTGTACAGGAAAAAAGCAGCCGTAGTTGCGGTAACATCATGTCCGGCAATAATTTTATAGGGAGAAAGGCGGTAATTTTTTTCGAGGTAAGGTACAAGCTCTTCGCCTATAAACTGAAAAAATTTGTCTCCCGTTGTTTCCGGCAGTCCCTTTTCTTCACTCACGCGGGAGTCGTCTTCGCGCTGGTTGCCATAATTTTGATTAACACCTACAATAATAGCCTCAGGCAATTCGTCCCAATATGTTGTGTATGCAAGAGTACCTTCAAACGGGCCCGTTAAATACTCTCCGTCCAGTACAAGTATAAGCGGATATTTTTTATCTTTATTCTGGTCGTAAAAAGGCGGTAAAGTAACGGTTATAGATCTTTTTGCATTCAATTTATCAGAAAAAACTTCCTCATTTTTTTTTTGGGCAAATAGAGGGCTTGCTGTAATAAAAAGCAATAGTAAGGTAATGTATCTCATAGCGTTACAAATTTTAAGGGGATAAAATCAACAGGCAAGATACTAATTATTTCTTTCTGTAAAGCAAAGGCAGCAGTAAAAAAGAAAAACCGCCCAAAATAATTACAAGCCCGGTTTGAGATGCCCATATTATCCAGCCAAAGGCGGTGCCTGCAACATAAGGTATGCCGTACACCTCTAACAATTTTGCGACCGCAAACGGGAACACGCCAAAACCACCATTACTAAATGTTATAGACAGGCTGCCCACCACAAATGCAAGCATTATAACATTAAAACTAAGCTGCGAAGTTTCGGGCAATGCAAATGTAGTAATGTAAAACATTAATATATAAGTAAACCATATGTATACCGACAGGATGAGAAAAGGCCATTTATGGCGCATTTTAAAAACGCTTAAAACACCTTCTACAAGCCCGGCTATTTTTACTTTAAGCTTTAACAGCCACGCCATGCGCGAGTACATATAAAAAAGCACCGAAGCTGTAAAAAGTATAAATGCTATAATGGCATAAAACAATAACTTTTGGTAAGGTATATTTGTACTTACATACTCTTTAAGAGAGCTGTATTGCAATGCTATTGTACCCCCCAGGCAAATAATAAGCAGAAAAAGGTCTATAACCCTCTCTGATATTATGGTGCCAAAAGCTTTATCAAAAGGTACATCGCTGTATCGTTTTAAAACCAGGGCACGGCTTACCTCGCCACTGCGTGGTATGGTAATATTCATAAGATAAGTAATGCATACTGCCGAGAATTTTAACGGGAAAGGGGCTGTATACCCCATGTGAGCCAATGTATATTTCCAGCGGTAGGCACGTGCTATATAACCCGTTAAGCCTATAAATAATGCAAGGCCCACATAAAGATAATCGGCTGTTTTAAAACTGCGCTGTATCTCTTCAAGTTCTTTAGGGCTAAGCTGGTTATAGGCATATATAACTAAAAATACTCCCAGTATAAGTGGGAGTACTATGCTTAAAATACGAATTATTTTTTTTTTCAAAACTATGTTAGCGAGTTATCTGCCTCGTTAGGAAAAACAATAGCAGGTTTAAATGTTTTGGCCTCCTCAAAATCAAGGGTGCCGTAAGATATAATTATAATTATATCGCCGCGCTGTACTTTGCGTGCCGCAGGGCCATTAAGGGTAATGTCTCCGCTGTTCCTGTTCCCTTTTATAATATAAGTTTCTAACCGCTCACCATTATTAACGTTTACGATAGATACTTTTTCTCCCTCAATCATATTGGCAGCTTCCATCAGCGCTTCATCTATCGTGATGCTGCCTATATAGTTTAAATCGGCTCCCGTCACCATAACGCGGTGAATCTTGGATTTTACAACTTGAATTTGCATAGCGCAAAGGTAATCAATTTAATGAAATATTGTCTATTAACCTAACATTGCCTAAAAAAACGGCAATAAAAGCCCTGTATTTTGTGTTTTCCTTTACTGTTGCAGGCTCCAGGGTGTCTTCGGGGGCTATTTCAAAGTAGTCGGTTTTATATTCCGGGTGTGCGGCAAAGGCTTTGGCTACAAAATCTTTTACAATGTTAATAGGGCTATTGGCAAATTTTGTTTTTGCTTCCTGCAATGTTTGGTAAATAAAAGCGGCGTTATCTTTTTCGGCAGGGTTAAGGCGCTCATTGCGGGAGCTCATGGCAAGCCCGTTAGGCTCACGGCTTATAGGGCAGCCTATAACATTTACAGGCATATTGTTTTTCTCTACGAGTTTTTTTACAATTTGCAATTGCTGGAAATCTTTTTCGCCAAAGTAAGCATTTGTGGGTTTAACAATATCAAACAGTTTTTTTACAATGGTACCCACACCATCAAAATGGCCGGGGCGGTGTGCACCTTCCATTTGGTTTTCCAGCCCGTCAAAATTATAATGCTGCGAGGTGGTTTGCCCATCATACATTTCGTCAACATCTGGCGCAAACACAATAATATCATCGCTTAACGTTTTTATTTTGGCTACATCTGTTTCCAGCGTGCGCGGATATTTTTTAAGGTCGTCAGGATTATTAAACTGTGTAGGGTTTACAAAAATACTTACAACAGTTATTTTGTTTTGGTTTATGGATTGCTGCATGAGCGACAGATGGCCGCTGTGCAGCGCCCCCATTGTGGGTACAAACCCTATAGAAGTTTGGGCTGAAATTGCGGTGGCAAGATGGTCCTGCAGGAGGGCTTTTTTATTGAAAATGAGCATTTGCGCAGTATTAATATAAGGGCAAATTTAATATATAGTTATAAACTGACCAAAAATGTTTAATTTTGCATGTTTTTAGAACCAAATAAAACTAAGTATTGAAGATGGAGGATAAGAGGATATTGTACGTATCATCTGAAGTTGTGCCCTATTTGGCTGAGAATGAAGTGTCTTTAATGTCGTATGATGTGCCAAAAATGATTAACGATCAGGGTGGGCAAATCAGGATATTTATGCCTCGTTATGGTAACATTAACGAGAGAAGGCATCAGCTGCATGAGGTAATAAGGCTTTCGGGTATGAACCTTGTGGTAAATGATATGGATATGCCGCTTATAATTAAAGTTGCCTCTATACCAAAAGAGCGCATACAGGTGTATTTTATAGACAACGATGAATATTTTAAAAGGAAAGCCACATTTAGCGATGAGGATGGTGTGCTTTACCCGGATAATGACGAGAGGGCTATCTTTTTTGCAAAAGGGGTGGTAGAAACCGTTAAAAAACTTAACTGGGTGCCCGATATTATACATGTACACGGGTGGCTTGCCGCCATGCTGCCGGTATATATGAAGCATTATTATAAAGATGAAGCACTTTTTGCCGATACTAAAATAGTAACATCTGTATACAACCAGTCTTTTGATGGTACGCTCGACGAAAATATGCTTAAAAAAGTATTATTTGATAATGTGCCCGAAAATGATGTAAACATGCTTGCCGTGCCGGATTATACAAACATCATGAAGGCAACAATAGCGCACTCTGACGCGGTTATTATTGCATCAGAAAATTTATCTGACGAGCTTGTAACCTTCATTGAGGCATCCGGAAAACCGTTTCTTCCGTTCGTATCTAAAGATAATTTTGCATCGGCATATACTAATTTCTATAGAAATCAGGTTTTATAGTAAAACCTTCAAAAAAATTGTATGAATACTATTTACCTCGTTAAGAGATTTTTTATTGCTTTAACCATTATCTTTTTTGTGTCGTGCGATACTGATTTTACAGAAATAGGTGCTAATGTGGTAGACGGCGATTTACATAACAGCCTTACACAATTACAAGATAACGTAATTGCTTATGACAGGGCTACGGGTGCAGTGCAAAGTAATAACCTTGCAGTAAATACACTGGGTGTTTATAATAACCCTGTATTTGGTAAAACTAAGGCTACTTATGTAACACAGGTACAGCTGGCATCTGCAAATATAAACCCTACGTTTGTTTCGCCAACGTTAGATTCTATCTGGATATATATACCTTATACCAGTTCGCTAACTGCTGCTGCTACAACTTCGTCTACCGCAAAATATACACTTAGCGGTGTTTATGGCGATACCCTTAATACTTTTAAACTGGATATAAAAAGAAATAATTATTACTTAAGAGATAGTGATGCGGCATCTGGCGGTACGGCAGGGCAAAAATATTACTCTGACGATTATGACCTGATTCGTGGTGCTGCAGGTGCAAGTATTCTTGAAAATGGTGCGGTACCAAATTTTAAATACAGCGCGAGTGTAATACAGCGAAAATCTACTTACACGCCTGCTAATGGCACATCAACTGAAGCTAAAGAGATTTTTGCCCCGGGAATTTTTCTTTATCTTAAAAAAGAAACCTTTAAGACTTTAATTTTTGACCAGGGAGGAACAGGCAACCTGCTTAACAACTCGGTCTTTACAAATTACTTTAGGGGATTATATTTTGATGTGGAAGACGGTGGACAGAATGTAATGGGAACGCCTGATTTTACTAAAGGGGTAATTACCATGAAATACAGGGATAGTGTTATTACAACTACCAGCAGGACAGAGGTAAAAAAGACGCTTACGCTAAACCTTACCGGGAATAAAATAAACTTTTTTGAAAATACTAACAGTGCTGATTTTACATCGGCAGTTACTGCCAGTAACGATATATTGGGAGATGACAGGCTGTACGTTAAAGGTGGTGCGGGTTCTATGGCGTTTATAGACATTAAAAAAGCTACTATAGACTCTTTAAAAAATGCTGCTCCTGCCGGGCAAAAAGTACTTATAAACGAGGCCAACCTTGTTTTTTATATAGATCAGTTAAAAATGGAACCCCTGCAAAATGTAAATGTAAGGGACTCTACAAAACTTGTAGAGCCATTAAGGATATATTTATATGATGTAAATAATAAAAGGCCATTGTACGATTATTATACAGATGGTACCACGGTATCGTCTAACACTAAATATTCTAAATATGTACATGGCGGATTGCTGGAACGCGATAAGGTAACTAAAAGAGGTTCACGCTATAAAATTCGTATTACAGAGCATATAAATAACCTTGTAAATAACGATAGTATTAATATTAAGCTGGGCCTTGTTGTTACCCAGGATATTAATGTGATAACCAGTGCAGCTTTAAAAGCACCGTGGGATAATGAAAGCTGGATAGGTGCAGTGCCGCCGGTATTGCCTTTTGTAAAAGTTAACGTTGTGCCCACAGCAGCTGTAATGAATGAGTTTGGTACGGTGCTATATGGTAATAATTTGCCTGAAAGCGACCCCAACTATGACAAGCGTTTAAAGCTTGAAGTTTTTTATACGAAACCTGAATAAAGAAAGAGTATGTGCGGAATTGTAGGTTATATAGGCCACAGAGAGGCTTATCCTGTTATTATAAAAGGACTTCAAAGACTTGAGTACCGTGGGTATGACAGTGCCGGTGTGGTACTGTATGACCAGGGAGAACTTAAGCTTTGCAAAACAAAAGGTAAAGTAAGCGACCTTGAGGCTAAAGCGGCAAGCGAGCTTGATACTACCGGTACTATAGGCATAGGCCACACACGCTGGGCTACACATGGTGTGCCTAACGATGTAAACTCGCACCCGCATTACAGTAATTCGGGCAACCTGGTTATTGTACATAACGGTATAATAGAAAATTACGACCCGCTTAAAAAAGAGCTTATTAAAAGAGGCTACACTTTTACAAGCGATACAGATACAGAGGTGCTTGTTAACCTTATTGAAGAAATTAAAAAGCAGGAGCATATAAAACTTGGCAAGGCAGTACAAATTGCCCTTAACCAGGTGGTAGGTGCTTATGCTATTGTGGTTTTTGATAAGCAAAACCCAGATGAAATTGTGGCAGCCCGCCTGGGCAGCCCGCTTGCCATTGGTGTGGGCGAAGATGAATTCTTTATCTCGTCTGACGCTACACCATTTATAGAATATACTGCAAATGCTGTATATCTTGATGATGAGGAAATGGCAATTGTAAGCCTTGACAAGCCGCTTGCCATACGTAAAATAAAAGACGACTCGTTAGTAGACCCTTATGTACAGGAACTGCAAATGAACCTTGAGCAGATAGAAAAAGGCGGTTTCGATCACTTTATGCTTAAAGAGATCTATGAGCAGCCTAATGCCATTAGAGATACCTTTAGAGGCAGGCTTCGCGTTGCCGAGGGTATTGTAAAAATATCGGGTGTAGAAGATAACCTGCAAAAGTTTATGAATGCCGACAGGATACTTGTTATTGCCTGTGGTACATCATGGCACGCCGGCCTTGTAGCCGAATACATTTTTGAGGAATTTGCACGCATACCTGTAGAGGTAGAATATGCCTCAGAATTTAGGTACCGTAACCCGGTAATTCGTCCTAATGATGTGGTTATTGCTATATCGCAAAGTGGCGAAACTGCCGATACCCTTGCGGCTATTAAGCTTGCTAAAGAAAGCGGTGCATTTGTATTTGGTGTGTGTAATGTGGTAGGATCGTCTATATCTCGCGAAACGCATAGTGGTGCTTACACCCACGCGGGACCCGAAATTGGGGTGGCTTCTACAAAAGCATTTACTACACAAATTACCCTGCTTACCCTTATGGCATTGCGCATAGCGCGTGCTAAAGGCACTATGGCAAGGGCAGATTATTACCGTTACCTTCAGGAGCTGGAATTGATACCCGACCTTGTGGCAGAGGCTTTAAAATCTAACGATAATGTGCAGGCTATTGCTGCTATTTATAAAGATGCGCCTAACTGTATTTACCTGGGCCGTGGCTACAATTACCCTGTAGCGCTGGAAGGTGCACTTAAACTAAAAGAAATATCATACATACACGCCGAAGGCTACCCTGCTGCTGAAATGAAGCACGGCCCTATAGCACTTATAGACGAGCGTATGCCGGTAGTTGTAATTGCGCCTAAACAGGAGCATTATGACAAAATTGTAAGTAACATACAGGAGATAAAAGCCCGCAGCGGAAAGATAATTGCCGTGGTTACTAAAGGCGATACCCAGGTAAAAGCCCTTGCCGACCACGTTATAGAAATCCCGGAAACAAGCGATGCCCTGTCACCATTATTGGCTACCATTCCTTTGCAATTATTGTCTTACCACATTGCGGTAATGCGTAACTGTAATGTAGACCAGCCAAGAAATTTAGCAAAATCGGTTACGGTAGAGTAATCTTTTAATTATAGAATATTGAAAGCCGCAGGATTTATTTTTCTGCGGCTTTTTTTATGTGTGAATTGAATTCTTGTTTTATTGTAACTTTTAAGTTACATTTGTAAAATGAAAGTCCGCGAGGTAATAGCCTATAAAAATTATTTTGAAGATTTCTTATTAGAACAGCCTACAGAGGTACAAGATAAGATATTTAAGATTATTGAGGCAATAGAGACTTTAGAAAGAGTGCCCTCTAATTATTTAAAGTCAATGCAGGGTACTGATGGATTATATGAGGCGCGTATCCAACTTGCTTCTAATATTTGGAGAGTTTTTTGTTTTTTTGATAATAACAAACTTGTAATCTTATTAAATGGTTTTCAGAAGAAAACCCAAAAAACACCCAAAAATGAAATTGAACGGGCTTTACGGTTAATGAATAATTACTATCAGGAAAAACATGATGAAAATGGAAACTAAGAGCTGGAAAGATATTAAAGATAATGTATATGGTGTGAAAGGTACACCAAGACGTGATGAAATCGAACGTGAATTTGAAGGTTTTAAAATTGGCCTTCAGTTAAAAAAAGCTCGCGAAACTAAACAATTGACACAAACAGAATTAGGCGATCTTATAGATAAGAAGCGTGAATATATATCAAGAATTGAAAATAATGGAAGTAATATTACCTTAAAAACATTGTATGACATTGTTGAAAAAGGTTTGGGGGGTAAAGTAACAATATCCATAGACATATAGATGAGTAACTATTATTGCTAAGCCGCAGGATTTATTTTCTGCGGCTTTTTTTGTTTGATAACAGGGGGCCTGGTATTTGTTGCTCAAAATTCTTGATTATATTTATGCTCAAATAAATACTTATGGTTTTCGCTATTTTTTTAGTGGTGGCTGTTGCTGCCGGATTCTTTTTATATAAAAAGCCAAAGAACATTGCGGTTACGGCTTTTCCGGAGCAGTGGCAAAACCTGCTGGAGGAGAATGTACATTTTTATCGTGAACTGGCTAAAGAGCGTCAGCCCGAATTCAGGCAGCGCATTATGCTGTTTCTGGGCGAAGTGTATATTGACGGTGTTAATACTGAAATTACCGATCTTGATAAAATACTGATAGCCAGCAGTGCCGTGATACCGGTGTTTGGATTTAAAGAATGGCATTATTTTAATTTAAGCGGAGTATTATTATACCCCGATAATTTTAATGACGACCTTGAGTTTGCTAATACTGCAAAAATGCGCAATATAGGCGGGCTGGTAGGTTCGGGCAGGTTTGAAAAGCAAATGATATTAAGCAGGAACGCGCTGTATGCCGGCTTTGCCAATACGACCGATAAAAATAATACCGGCATTCATGAATTTGTGCACTTGATAGATAAAATGGATGGCGTTACCGATGGTATCCCGGAGCATCTACTCAGTAAGCAGTACATCATACCCTGGATAGATTTAATGCATAAAACCATGGAAGAAATAAACGATGATAAATCGGACATTAGGGAATATGGCGGTACTAACCAGGCAGAGTTTTTTGCGGTAGTATCTGAGTATTTCTTTGAACGTCCCGATTTGTTGGAAAGCAAACACCCCGAACTTTTTAAGATGTTAGAGATGTGTTTTTATCCAAAGGGGTAAATTTGGATTAGTATTTTTTTGAAAGTGTTTCATTTTCATTAAAATAATTATATTAGCTGTTGTTTACCTAAATGCGGCTATAGGTTTTTCGCGAAATGAAGATAGGTCGTTTCGTGAAAATAATGTTAGCGGCCAGCATAATACGATACAGATATAAGGATAGTCCACAACTTAAAACATTTATGAAAAAAATATTTTTTGTATTAGTAATTTCTTTGACAACATTTTCTGCTTTTGCTCAAAGTATATCTGATGTGCCAAGTCAAAATATTTCTACAGATAATGATATTGAGTATAGGCTTTTTTCTACAAAAAACATGTATACTTTTATCAAATTGAATACAAGAAATGGACAAATGTGGCAAGTTCATTGGAGCACAAAAGGGAAAGAATATAGATTCGAGACTACACTATCTGGTATATCCCAGGTCAACAAAGATGAAGAAAAGAATGGTAGATTTTTCCTTTATCCAACAACAAACGTGTATAATTTCATTCTTCTCGACCAAATAGACGGAAGGACGTGGCAGGTGCAGTGGGGGAAAGAAGAAGAAAGAATGGTAATTCGAATATATTAAAGCGTTATGAGACCGCTAAGATTTCGCAATGCAGAACTGCTAAAAGCTATTTTGCAAAATAAATAGCTACTCAGCGAATTTACGTTTTTAGTAAAGAAAATTTTATCTAAAAGAATAAATTATTTCTACAAATCCTTTACGTCGCAATACCTCAAGATGTTTGAAGCAATTTTACCAATTCAGATATTATTGTTGCTTCGACCCCCATTATCAACAAAACAAGCCATAACTTACCACTATTCCCTATCCGAATTTGTGAGAAACCTCCTTTTTATTGAAAAAAACGTAATTTGGCTATTGCATTATTCACTTATAAAAAACTATCTTTGCACTCGGAAAAAAGAGGTTTTTCCTTAGTCGGTAAATAGCTGTTTAATAAATACATAAGCAATGTCTAAAGTAATAGGAAAAGTTGCACAGATTATCGGACCAGTGGTAGACGTGGTGTTTGACGCCCAAAATGCTGAGCTTCCAAAAATTTACGATTCATTAGAGATCATTAAAAAAGATGGTTCAATACTGGTACTTGAGGTACAATCGCACGTAGGCGAGAACACCGTTCGTACTATAGCAATGGACTCTACCGATGGTTTGAGCAGGGGTACAGATGTTGCCGCTACAGGCGCTCCTATCCAGATGCCTATAGGCAGCGACATTTATGGCCGTTTGTTTAATGTTATAGGCGACGCTATTGATGGCCTTGGCAACCTGCCAAAAGAAGGTGTGGATGGTTTACCTATTCACCGTTCGGCTCCAAAATTTGAAGACCTTTCAACTTCGTCAGAGGTTTTATACACAGGTATTAAAGTAATCGACCTTATCGAGCCTTATGCAAAAGGTGGTAAGATTGGATTATTTGGTGGTGCCGGTGTTGGTAAAACCGTATTGATCCAGGAGTTAATTAACAATATAGCAAAAGGACACGGTGGTCTTTCGGTATTCGCAGGAGTAGGTGAAAGAACACGTGAAGGAAATGACCTTCTTCGCGAAATGCTTGAATCGGGCATCATTAAATATGGTGACGAGTTTATGCACTCTATGGAAGAAGGCGGATGGGACCTTAGCAAAGTAGACAAAGCCGGTATGAGGCAATCTAAAGCTACGTTCGTATTCGGACAGATGAATGAGCCACCGGGAGCACGTGCACGTGTTGCACTTTCGGGCCTTACCATTGCCGAATATTTCCGTGACGGAGCTGGTGAAGCACAAGGTAAAGACGTACTTTTCTTTGTTGATAACATTTTCCGTTTTACACAGGCAGGGTCTGAGGTATCCGGTTTGTTAGGCCGTATGCCTGCAGCGGTAGGTTACCAGCCTACACTTGCTACAGAGATGGGTGCTATGCAGGAGCGTATTACTTCTACAAAAAGAGGTTCTATTACATCGGTTCAGGCGGTATATGTGCCTGCGGATGACTTAACCGACCCGGCTCCGGCTACAACTTTTGCCCACCTTGATGCTACAACATCATTATCACGTAAAATTGCCGAGCTTGGTATTTACCCAGCGGTAGACCCGTTAGAGTCAACCTCAAGGATACTTACCCCGCTAATTCTTGGCGATGAGCACTACAACTGTGCACAAAGGGTAAAAGAAATATTACAAAAATACAAACAACTACAGGATATTATCGCGATCTTAGGTCTTGAGGAGCTAAGTGATGATGACAAACTATCGGTAAGCCGTGCACGCCGTGTGCAGCGTTTCCTTTCTCAGCCATTCCACGTGGCAGAGCAGTTTACAGGTATACCGGGTGTTCTTGTAGATATTAAAGACACTATAAAAGGCTTTAACATGATTATAGACGGTGAACTTGACCACCTTCCTGAGGCTGCCTTTAACCTTAAAGGTACCATTGAAGACGTGATCGAGGCCGGACAAAAAATGCTTGCTGAAGTATAAAAATAGTTAATGGTTGATGGTTGTTCGATTTAGTTTGAAGTGCTATCAACCATCAACTAACAACCAACAACTTATAAGATATGTTATCATTAGAAATAGTATCGCCGGAAGGCCATTTGTTTAAAGGCAATGTAACATCTGTTACAGTACCGGGTGTAGATGGCGAATTCCAGATGCTTAACCACCACGCTAATATTGTTGCAATACTGGCGCAGGGTAGCATTAAAATAGCGGTTCCTGATTTTAAGGCAAATGCAGCTTTTAGCGAGCGTTTTACAAAATCTGATAAGGACCAAAAGTTCCTTTTGCCAATATCAAGCGGCACACTGGAGCTTAACGACAATAAAATCATTATTTTGGTTGATTAGTAATTCATCTATTCACTTAAAAGTCCCCACGCTTATTTTAGCATGGGGACTTTTTTTATGGTTTTTGAATATAACGATTTACACACCGTAGCCATAATTTGATTTCAAATAGCTCAAACAGTAAACTTTAGTGCATTAACTTTCAGATTCAAAAAAAATCAGACACTAATTCCACGAAATCTCACCAACGATTCGTGTAAATATGTGAAAATTAGTATCTGATCTTGCGAATATCTTTGCGCTGTTTGTAGTTAAATTTATAGATCGTAATCTTATGAAAATGAAACAATTTATCTAAGAATTTCTGCGTTTACTACTATAGCTTAAAACCTGTAACCTATAAACTTATGGCAAAAACTACAACCGACATTATTATTAGCGAAAGAGAGCGAGCGGTATGGCAGCGAATTGTAGCAGCGGTATGTTACGTGCTGATGTTTATGTTTTTAGGATTGATGATTTTTGGCGTTTATAAGTACGAGGGCAACCAGAGTTTAAAGGCATTTACCAGTTCCTTTAATTGTGCGGTTTTTATGATGGTGCTGGGGCTGCGCTTCTCTGTAGTAACCAGTATTTATTTTGATATGAACGAGCGCCGCTATAAAAAAGAATACCGGGTGGGGCCGGTACGGGTGGGCAAGTGGGAGCAGTTACCGGATATTGATTATGTATCTGTCTTTAAACAGGCTGTTACCTTGCCGGGTGAAGATGATGGCCATGTGTTTAACGTAAACGTATGGTACGGCCACAACCAACATTTTACCATTTATACTAAACCGGAGTTAAAGCCGGCTTATGATATGGCATTGTACATTGCATCGCGCACAAGGGTAGAACTGTTAGACGCCACCGACCCGCTCAATAAAATATGGATAACACCGTTTGTAGAAACCCAAAGCTGGGGGCTTCCCGCGGCTAAAGTAAATAAGAGGGGGCTGAGGTAAGGTAGTAAGTGATAACCATTTTTAGGGCTTGGCTTACAACTTATTGTCTTCTACAAACTCCATAATATCGCCGGGCTGGCATTCTAAAATTTCGCAAATAGCTTCGAGGGTGCTAAAGCGTATGGCTTTTGCCTTGCCCGTTTTAAGTATAGAAAGGTTAGCCGTGGTCATGCCTATACGGTCGGCGAGTTCGTTACTACGCATTTTGCGCTTGGCCAGCATAACATCAAGGTTTATTATTATAGGCATAGTTATACGGTTAATTCGGTTTCTTCGCGCAGGTATTCACCTTTTTCGGCAAGGTAATATAGTACGAGTATAAGCTTTCCTAAAAGGTACACTACTAAAAATGGTGCTACTTCTTTAAAAATGATGCCTGTATCATGAAATGGCAGTGCGCCAAAACTACAGAATAAAAGATATTTGCACTTGGCAAAAGTTATAATGCCGCTGCCTGCAGCCTTAAATTCTTTAGACTGTTTAGGGTAAAATACATTGCCCTTTTGAAGGTTATCAAAGCTTTTGTAAAGCCTTACAAGTACAAATATCAGGTAACCCAACAATGCACTGTATAATCCAAAAAATAAAGGTTCGGCCCAGACGTCGGCAATGCCGGCAGAGGGAGTAAAGTAAGCAGTGATAGTTGTTGTAGCATCGTAGTCTTTAAATAATGCAAGGTATAATATGTATAGATGATAAAGGCATATAGCGCCCACCACTATAATTATAGCACGAACGGCAAGCAGGATAATGTTTAAATTTCGTTTCATGATGGTATGATTATAACGTTAGATCATTTTCTTCTTTTATGGCTTTTGCCATTTTAAAAACCTCACTAAGCACTATAAAAAATAAACCCATGCAAAGGTTTATCAGGACACCAAGGTCTGTATCTTCAAAACCAAAAGTTTGTTCCACTACAAGGTGATAAATAAAAGGCGGCACCGCACTTAACAATACCCCTGCTACTACGCATTGCCCTATTTGTTTAAAGAGTTTAATTACCTCATTGTCAAAAATCCTCCTTTTTTGTAAGAGCCCTAAAACTTTCCTGAAAAGGTATAGCCCAAGTACTGCAAGTAAATATCCTATAAACCTGATAACGCTTACGGCATTATGTATAATGCTTTCATGAATGTCTATCTTCACATTTTCAGGAACCATATCCGGACTCACAAAATGGATAAGCACAAAGCCGGGCATGAGCGCTATATAGATTATATTGATGACAAATATCAAGGTAATAAGCTTGTGTAAAAGGTCGAGTTTTTTCATGGGTTTATAGTGTTAGGTCGTTTTCTTCTTTTATCATTTTAGCCGAGCGGAATACGCTGCTTAATACTAAAAAGAACAGTCCGGTGCCAAGAAATATACAGCTCAGGATGATGCCCAGGAGTATACTTGGTTTCTCCTCTGCAAATATATCGTCCAGGCAGGTTATTGTGGCTATCGTTATATAACCGGCAATTACAGCTTTGCCTATATGGTCTAAATTTTTTACAACTCCATCATCAAACAATATCTTTTGGCTAAAAAGAGACAATAATTTTCTAAATAGAGAAAGTGCATGTACAAATAGGGCAAATCCTAAAAATAAAATAATCAGCATTGCAATTTCTATTGCTGTAAGCGGTTCAAAGACTTCATACAATTTAGATGGGCCCTTCTCCGGAAAGATGGCAATAAATAGTACAAACGGGCAAAAAAAGAAAAGTATCAATTTGCCGGTTACCTGCAAAATAGCAGTAAATGTTTTTAAAAGTGAGAGGCGGTTCATGAATTACTTGTTTTAGTTTCGACAAATATATAAATTATTGATAAACGATAATTAATAGTTGTAAAAAAATATTTAATTATTTTTTTGCCGTTATTTAGTTTGTTATTTTTGAAGTATGAAAAGCCTTCCTAAATCATTATCGGATAAATTGGACGAACGTATAAATGCCAATGCCCTGCGCCTACTGGGTAATGATAATGCTTTGGTCGATTTTTCGTCTAACGATTATTTAGGGTTATCAATTTCAAAAGACATTTTTGATGGGGTACATGACTACCTGATTCAGAATAGTATCATCTCTAATGGTTCTACTGGATCCCGGTTAATTTCCGGTAACCATAACCTTTATGAAATTACAGAGAGAGCTATAGCCAATTTCCATAATGCCGAAAGTGCACTTATATTTAACTCTGGTTATGACGCTAATGTGGGGTTTTTTAGCAGTGTGCCACAAAAGGGCGATGTGGTATTATACGATGAGTATATCCATGCATCAATACGTGATGGTGTACGGCTTAGTAATGCGGCTGCTTATAAGTATCCGCATAACGATATTGAGGCGCTTAAAAGCCTTATATTGCGGTACAGGGACAAGGCTAACGAAGTGTATGTAGTTACAGAATCGGTATTCTCTATGGATGGCGACAGTCCCAACCTGAATGCGCTGGCTATTATCTGTGCAGATAATAACTGTAGGCTGGTGGTAGACGAAGCGCATGCCCTTGGCGTGTTTGGACAAAAGGGAGAAGGGCTTATTCAGTCAATACAAGTACAGGATAAGGTTTTTGCCCGGATAATGACTTTTGGTAAGGGTTTGGGTTGTCATGGTGCGGCAATTTTAGGTTCGGCAGCATTAAGGAGTTACCTTATAAACTTTGCCCGAAGCTTTATTTATACCACGGCCCTGCCACCACATGCGCTGGCTACTATATTTATGGCTTATAAATACCTTGCAACTTCGGTTTTAGAGAAAGAAACGCTAACAAACAACATTGAATTTTTTAGGCATCAGGTAAAAAAAAATGAATTGACAAGCTTTATAGAAAGCAACTCGGCTATACACTGTGCGGTAATTGCGGGTAACGAAAAAGTAAAAAAAGTGGCTGCCTCTTTACAGCAGGAAGGTTTTAGCGTAAAAGCAATATTGTCGCCCACGGTACCACAGGGGCAGGAACGCCTAAGGTTTTGCCTGCATGCCTATAATACAAAAGAACAGGTTACACAGGTGTTAAAGCTGCTTGCTAATTTTCTCCTTTATCCATAATGTCTTTTATTTTAGCATCATGCTCTTTGTCTTTTTCGTTTTCAATTTTTGCCTTTTTGGTTTTCCGGTTTCGTTTTTTAAACCAGTTGTCGTCTTCCTCGCCAAAAAGATAGGCGTAGGGCTGTGTATCAGGGCTTAGCTCAAAGAGTTTTTTAAGAATGGCAATAGTGGGTATAATAAGTATCATGCCCAGCACGCCCCAAATGGCACCCCCTACAAGCAGGCCTAAAAAGGTAACAAGCGCATTAAGGTTAACATTGCCTCCGGTAATTTTTGGGGTAAGAAACGCACCCTCAAGCAACTGAATAAATATAAACGAAACCGCAACAGCTATGGGGTAAAAGAGGCTGTCTTTTGTAATCAGCGCAAAAAAGAAGGGCATTATTACGCCCAACGATGGTCCCAGGTACGGAACTATGTTGAGCATACCCGCTACCACGCCAAAAAATATTGCATGCTTAATGCCTAACGCAAACAGCACAGCAGTATTTACTACGGCCAGTATGGCCATAACTTTACCGGCACCAAAAATATAAGAATGTACAATTTTACGGATTGATGTTAGTTTTTCTAACAGGAAATTATCGTCCTGCTTACTAAATACCTTAGTTACAAACACAGCAAGGTGGTCGCGGTATATAAGCAGGAAAAAAATAAACACAGGCAATAAAATAACGTTAGATAATGTATTGAGCATGTTTACAAGCAGTTGTGTTGCACTGCCATCTACCGGTTTTACCATGTCTACCGCTTTCTTTAATTCGAAACCATTAGGCATACCCAGGTCGAACCCAAAGGTTTCCATACACCATTTATTAGCAGTAATTACAAAAGAGTTTAACTTTACAGTAAGGTCGCCGCCCAGGTCGTGCATAAAGCCACGAAGCTGAAGATATATAAGGAAAAATATACCGCCTATAACAGTAATAAAAAAAATAAGGCAGATGGCTGCGCTTACAGACCGCGGAATTTTTCGGCGTTCCAGCCTGTTGCAAGACGATGTAAGCAGCATGGCTATGTAACCCGATATAAGCAGGGGTACTAATATGGGTTTTGCTATTATCATAAAAAACACAATGATAATAATAAGCAGGGCTATAAAAACTGTTTTAATATAGTTAGGTACTTTAAGCGTTTCCATATCAGTAAAAACATGTTAAATTATGGTGGTTTCTACTCAAAATTAGTAATTACAAATGCTGATTGTGGTAATATTATATTAAAATTGTGGTCTACATTATACAGATTTAATTATTAAGGTACTGTACCTTCATTATAAGGAGTTGCAAATACGGCTATAATTAATATGGGTTTGCACGCAAAGCCCTGTGCCCTTATATCTCACTTTTGGCCGCTTCGTGTTCTTGTGAAAACCTCATGAACTTCGGGGTAAAAATTTATGCGGTTAAAATAAAAGCAGGAGAACTATCCTTAAATTTGTAGCACAGTTATGTAAATGCTGTAAACAACTTATAACACAATGAAATTATTTATAACCGGAATTGGTACCGATGTAGGCAAAACCATTGCCGCTGCAATTGTAACTGAAGCCCTGAATGCAGACTACTGGAAACCCATACAAGCGGGCGACCTTGAAGAATCTGACAGCCATAAGATTAAAAAATATTTGTCTAACGGTACAACAGTAATTCATGCTAACAGTTATGCTTTTAAAACACCGGCAAGCCCGCACCTGGCAGCAGAACTTGATGACATAGTGGTTAACCTGAGCGACATAAAGGAACCACAAACAGCTAACCATCTTGTAATTGAGGGGGCCGGAGGAATTTATGTTCCGCTAAATGATAACGATACTATTGCAAACCTGATTAAGCCTGATTATAAGGTAATTGTTGTATCGCGCCATTACCTGGGCAGCATTAACCATACGCTGCTAACGGTTGAGGCTTTAAAGCACAGAGGGATTACTATTGCAGGAATTATTTTTAACGGTGATGAAAATGCGGCATCAGAAAGTATAATCCTTAAAAAAACCGGCCTCGCAATGATAGGCAGGATTGAGAACGAACCTTATTTTGACCAGAATGTTATTGCAGATTATGCTGATAGTTTTAGGGAAGCGCTGCTAAACCTATAATTATTAGTTACGCACTATCCCGTCTATAACTTCGCCTACTGTAATATCTATAGTAGTTTCTGTAAAGCCATTATCGTTACGTTCTGTATAATTAGAAACATGCGATGGCCTGAAATCTAAGGCATCGCCAATGTACTTTAACAGGTTGTGGCGGTCATCAGCAAAAAAAGTTTCGTTTTCAGGTTCTACGCTAAGGTGAATATGTAGAATAGTTTCATCTTCAAAAAGGGTAGGCTTGTCGTGGTCGCTATAGTTAAGGTTGTTTTCGCTTACATCCTTATATTCAATAAAGTCGACAACATTAAGATGTATTTTTTCTAATAAAGATCTTACGATCCTTAAATCGCGGGTGCCACTATCATCTGTAATATCCAGTTTGCCGTTAACGCGTAGCTGTACAAGTAAGTTCTTCATCTTAAGTAGGATTTTTAGTAAAGTTATCCCTTTAAATTATAAAACTATCTTAAGCAGATTATAAAAAATGCAGCTATAAGGGTGGGATGTACAATTAATGCCGGTAGATGAGCCGGTTTTTTTAGGTTTGCCGTATTTTTGCATAAAATAATATTACATTGGCAACACCGGTTTCCATCATGTCCCTTGCATCTTTTTCGCCACTGGGCAATAACCCCAATAGCGTTTGGGAAAACTATCTTAGCGGGAAATCTTACATACATCCCACCGTTATAGGAAATAAAAATGTACCTGCAGCTTCGCTTTCAAAAGCATTAGTAGTAGAGGCAGAAGCCTTAAGAGCATCTAATCTTAATTATAAACACCTCGATAATTCGGTGCTGTTTGCATTACTGGCCTCCCGGCAGGCAGTGCAAAATGCAGGTTGGGGCGAAGATGATATTTTTGGGGTTAACATTGGTTCATCCCGCGGTGCTACCGATCTTTTTGAGAAACATTTTACCGAATTTTTAGAGACAGGTAAAAGTGCAGTGCAGGCATCTCCGGCTACTACGCTGGGCAACATATCCTCATGGGTGGCGCAGGATCTTAAAAGTAGCGGGCCAGATATTTCGCATTCCATTACCTGCTCTACAGCATTGCATGCATTGTTAAATGGCGTAGCGTGGTTGCGGGCGGGCATGGCCGATAAATTTTTGGCAGGAGGCAGCGAGGCACCCTTAACGCCTTTTACCATTGCCCAAATGCAGGCCATGAAAATTTACTCATCTCGGGAGGACGAATATCCCTGCCGTGCTTTAGACCTTACTAAAACCATGAACAGTATGGTTCTTGGCGAAGGTGCTGCTATGGCATGTTTAAAATTAGGGCATTTGCCCAATGCCCTGGCTTATATAGAAGGAATAGGGTATGCTACTGAGGTGTTGCAACACAGCGTGTCTATATCTGCCGATGCTGATTGTATGCAGAAATCGATGCTCATGGCAATGAAGGATACTAATCCTGCCGATGTTGATGCTGTTGTAATGCATGCACCGGGCACGATAAAAGGCGACTTATCCGAATATAACGCCATACATAAAGTATTTGGCAGCAATGTGCCGCTGCTTACCACAAACAAATGGAAGATAGGCCACACCTTTGGCGCATCGGGCCTTCTAAGCCTGGAGCTTGCGGTGCTCATGCTGCAGCACAACTACTTTATACCATCGCCTTTTTTACCGCAGCAGGCCGGTAGGCCACTGCGTAAAATACTGGTTAATGCGGTGGGCTTTGGTGGTAATGCCGTTAGCGTACTGGTAAGTAAATAGACTACTAATATATATAAACATTAAAGCCCGGGCATTCGCACCGGGCTTTAATGTTTATAAAATATTCTAAAATATCAGGTAGTAGTAGCCTTAAAAAAATAGCACCGGATGTTACTAATCATCCGGTGCCGTGCATCCAACTAAAAAATTACTAAAACATATAACGTTTACTACGCGTTATATTCTCTTCAATACAATATATATACTATAAAGTGTTACCGGTTTGTGGCGTTGGACAGCTCTTTAAAAATAGCCCCGGAGCAACCCGGGGCCTGCATCCAACTAAAAAATTACTAAAAATTATAACGTTTACTACGCGTTATAATTGCGTTTACCCGTAGGTGGGGTGTTATACTAATTTTGCCTTTTGTAAGGCCCCAATGTTACTGGTATCGGGGCTTTACCGGGCTGTAGTACAAATATAATTAATTCATTATTATTTTCTTAGAAATAACCTGTTGGTTATCTAAAGTTATTTTTACAACAATTACCTGTGCTGTTACATCAAGGTCTGTTGTTGCAAAGTTTACACCATCTATATTGCTTTTTTGGAATATTGTTTTTCCAAGCATATCATAAACTGTTACTGTATTAATATCTGCCGGAGCTTCTATTTTAACCTGCTTGTTGCTTTTGTAAACAATAACATCTTTAGTTTGCAATATTGGAGTTTCTGTGCCAAGTGCTCCGTCTGGTGCATAAGCTACGGTAAAACGGTCGTTAAAGGTACCAATTTCTGATGTAAAAGTAAAAGCTCCATCAGTAAGATCATGGGTAATACCTGTTAAATTATCTATAATGTATATTTGCTGTCCTTGAGAGAACCTTCCGTCTGTATGGTCTAACGATAGTGTAAAAGACCCTGCTACGGCTGCCTGGTAACCCATTCTAACCCTGTCTGTGTTTGCAAATTCTCCACGGGCCTGTATCGTTAGGTTTAGTGTGTCGGTAGCTGTTTCTATTACAGTATAAAGGTTAAGGTTTCCGTTTATAAGTGCTTTACCATCATAACCATTGTCATATCCTAATGTAGTATCCGGGTTGTAAGCTATTAGCGACTGAGAAAATTCTCCGGCTTCATTTGCTACATTAATCCATAAACGCTCTGTGGTTGTTGGTGCAGCAGTTCTAAAAAACGTGTTAGAGTTTGTTTGTAAACGCATACTGTTTTTGTAAGAAAGATTACCGTTAACTTTAGCTTTTACTATAAATCCCTGCGCTGTATTAAGGCTGCCATTAGGGTCTATTGAATAAGGGTCTGCAATTAGGTCGTTACCATCATTATTGCTACCACCTCTTGCAATGTTAGCTACATATCCTGTTAAGTTTACTGTAGAGTAAGAAGAAGCAGTATGGTCGTTAGTTTTTCTCCATATCCATAATGTACCTTCTATAACGTTAAGGTTTTCATTTATAAATGCCTTAACACTCATAGGCGATGGGTATGGATTACCTACTGCATTAAATGCGCTGCCAGAAAAATCTACCGGCACACTAAGGTTACCGTTGTTAGGAGTTCCTGTAAATGCTCCGTTAAAAACTAAGTGTGCTGTACCTTCATTATATCCTGGTGCAGGGTCTGTGTTTGGCATACGGATAAGGATACCTTTTCCTAATGTAAATTTAGTTGTTGCTGCAGGAAGCGTTTGGTAATAGTTGCTTGAAGTGCTGTACTCGTAAAAGCGTGTGGCAAGTGTTTCACGAGAAAACGATTGTAACGTTTGGTAACCTGTAGCTCTTTTATCAAGAACCGGTGCAGACCACATTGTGTAATCAAGTTTTTTAAGCCTTGAGCTGTTTCTTTTTATAGTAGCTGTACCAGTATTAACATCATTTGTAAGTTGTATAAGGTTAGAGCTGCTTTCAAAAGTAAGTGCCCCTTCAGCCGAAACGTTTACGCTGTGTGTAATTATAGCATTAGAGTTGTTTGTAAAACTTACATTACCACCGTTAAGTACGTATAAAGAACAAGCATAAAAGTTACCACCGTTTTGAGTAAAGTTACCGCTAAAAATGGCATCCTTAGTAGCATCCGGTGTACCATTGCTCCATGCGGTACCATTCCATGTGGTAGCACTGTCGCAGTAAATACCTGATGGGTCGCCTGCTACCGGCATACCGTTGTATGGGCCAAATTCATCTGCACCCATATCTGGTGTAGCTACGTTTCTTAACTGGCTGTCTATATCATTTGTTACACCTTCTACCTGTGTACCGCCATCGGCAATACCGCCATTTGCACCTGCAGGGTTTATGTGAAGATTTGTAGCAGAAACAAACACCGGATTAACATTTACAGAGTTTGCATCTCTTAAAGTAACACCCTGCCATTGTTGTATATTGTAAGTATAATCTGCATTATCCTGATAAGAGCCCGGTATACCATTACCGGCCCAGTCAATTTGTCCGGCAGTGTTTACGTTAGTAATATAACCAAGCCTGTCGTTACTGTAATAATCGTTATAATTAAGGTTAGTAAATACCGCGCTTAAGTTGCTCACTGTATTGTTAACCACTATTGCAGATCTTCTTGTAGCTGTACTTGTCTGGTTGTTAGCAAATATATTATTTCTTACATCAAGGCTGCGTGCAGCTGTGTTTACATAAAATGCTGCAGAGAAACCACCGTGAGGCTGGTTCGTGTTAAGGGATACCGTGTTATTGTATATTTTATAATTACCGCCATTGTCTGCAACAATACCGTAACCGTTTAAGTATCCGCCACCGTTACCATCTGCCGATACATTTAGTATAAAGTTATTTGCAACAAGTATGTTAGCATTAAAATCTGTAGAGGAAAGCACAATACCACCAAATATCTGGTTGTTAGTAGTTGTTTTGGTAAGGTCTTTAAGTGTGTTTCTTAATATAAAACCATTTTTAGAAGCTCCTGCAACATATATACCTGCAGATACAAGGTTGCCATCATCTGTATTCCTGTAAAGGTTGTTTACAAGGTTGTCGTTGTAATTAAAACCATTTACATTAATAAAAGTAGCAGGGCATATAATCGTTTCTGCATTTGTTGTAGCTCCAAGATCGTTTAGAGTTACTGTTACATTTGTAGTAAGTGTAGCGCCTCCGTTTACATAAACTCCTTGCTTAACACTCATAAAGTCGTTACCGGTAACCGTTAGGTCGCTGTTGTTTGCGCCTGCGGCAGCTACGTTCATTGTATTGTTATCGCCTATACCGTTGCTGCCAGAGTAAACACCTACAGAGAATTTACCACCCTGGTTCCTTACGCTTTGTTTAATGTTACAGTTTTTTACTGTAATATGTGTTGCTCCGTTAGTACCGTTACTTGCTACCCAAAATACACTTCTTTGTATATAATCTATAGTATCCTGGTTGTCAAGTGTAAGGTTTTTAGTAGTGCCGTTAGCAGTGTTGCTACCGTCAAAAGTAATATAGTCGGCTCCGTTTACATAAAATATAGCAGGTATACCTGTGTAACCGTTTACGTTAGTTGCTGTTATTACCGGGCTAACACCTGTGTACGGTTTAAAAGTAACCGTGTTAACAGCAGATGCATTTGCTATAGTATTAATGGTAAGGGGGAAACTTTCATTAGCACCGTAAGCAGCATTTTTAAGTAAAAATTTAACCGAACCAGATATACCGTTGTTGTTTAGGTAAGTTACAGCGGCTGTTAAAGTTGTAAAATGACCGCCTGTGCCTACAAGGTAAGTGCCGTTTAGGGGGCCTGCAGGTGCAATAGCCTGAACGTTTAAAGATACTGTTGCTGTAGCATTTGGGTTAGTACCGTTTGCAATAGTGTAAGTAAAACTATCTGTACCGGCATAATCTGTAGCAGGGGTATAAGTAATAGTCCTGTCAGAATTTATTACAAGCGTACCATGAGACGGGTTTGTTGCTGTTAAGCTTGTTACTCCTGTTGTATTGTCATCGTTAGATAATACTGTAAGCGGTGTAGATGTGTTAAGGTTAACAGGGTAGCTGTCATTGTTAGCTGTCATTACCGGTGGTGCTGCATTAGCAATTGTTCCTGTTATGGCAATACCTTCGCCATAACCCTGGTTGTAGCCGCCATTGTTGTTTACATTTGCAAACCTAAAATCAGCACCTGCATAATAAATGTTATAGTGCTGGTAACCATATAAACGTACAAATACCGTTTTGCCGTTAGGTACTACTGCGCCATTAAAAGATACAGATTTATCTGTATAACTTCCAAAGGCAGGAGTTTCACCATCAAGGATTGTAATAGGGTTGCTGAAATCTGAACTAAAAGAATATTTTATTGTGATTTTTCTTGCGCCATCGCTGTTAGCCTGGTACTGATAATTAAAATTACCTAAAGTAATTTGTTTGCCACTTACCGGCGCAAGTGTAAATTGAATGTATTTTGAATCGTCTACCGATGTGCCTGTAGACCAGTCACTTGTCTGTATTCCGTTCCATCCGTCATTGTTAATGCTTATTCCTGCTGTAGTAAAGGCAGAACTTGTTGCATTGTTGTTGTAAATTGTTGGGGTAGTAGATCCCTGAAAACCTCTCCATCTTACAAGAGTTGTTTGAGAAAAGCCAAAGAAAGGCAATAGCAATAGTAGTAATACTGCGTTTTTCATTTTAGTAAATAGTTAAATTTTAGATAGTTATGGGGGCATAACTTTTTTTGGTTGCGGGGGCAAATGTACTGCTTTCCCTTAAAAAAATAATTATTGAAAATCTTTAATTTCAACTGTTTTGAAAAAGTTATTAACTATTACGTTATAGTTGAGATTTTTCGATGAAAATCATCATTTAATCGATGAAATTCGCTTTCGGTCAAAAAAAATATAAAAACTGGGGGCCCGGTTTTTATATTAAAACAGCATTAGTGGCCTGGGGGCGCTGTATGCTTTACGGAAATTTCTTAATTGTGTACATAATTTAACTTCGTGTTTTTAGCGTTTTAGTAATGGATGCTTAGTAATGTTGAGAACTATAATTTAAATACTTATTTGTTTTCTGGTACAAAGATACACTGCGTTTACAGCTTCGTTTTCAACTATTCGTTAATGGTTGTTTAACTAACGACGGACAGTAAAGTTTAATCGACGAACGGTTAATAAAAATCGTTGAAAGTAACAATGTGTATCAGGTAACAATGCAAAGTAACGTCTAAAACTTTCAATTTTAACATTTTTTTAATAGACAAAATATAGACAATTAAAATTTTTTAAAATTATTAAATTCTGATTTACAGCGTTTTATGTTTTATTAAGATTTTTAGTATTCAAATTTTAGATTTATTTAAGGCATTTTGCAACCGTAAATGTTAAATGGCGTTAACATTTTTTGGTTTCCATTTAACCGGTTTAAAAACAAAACCTCAACCCATTTACAATAAAATAAGTTGAGGTGTAGTAATTTAATTCTGCAATTATATTTCCGATAAAAGTTTTTCGAAAGCATCATCATCATTAATCTCCATTTTTTTCTTAATCCTGTATTTTTTTGTAATAGCGCTTTCGTGCGATATTTGCAGTAGCGAAGCTATTTCTTTATTGCTAAGGTTAAGTTTTAAGAGGGAGCAAAATTCGATATCGTTCTTGGTAAGCTTAGAAAATTTCTTGGTAAGCGATGTGCCAAACTCCGGGTGAAGGTTGTTAAACCGGGTTTCAAATTGTTTCCAGTAATCCTGCTGGCGTACTAACTGTAGTAATTCTTTTTTTACATCGGGTAGTTTAGAGGAGGCTGAGTCGCATTTTTCTATAATTTCATTTACCGCATCCTGGTAACTGGCCATGCGCAGCGCGGTAGATGTAAGCTCCCGCTGTTTTTCCTTAATAGTTTCGCGCTGTGCATTACTAAGCTCCTGCTCGTGCAGGTGGCGTTGTTCCAGCATTGTTTTTTCTGCCTCTACGGTTTTTAATAGTTCTTTTTGTAAACGGTTTTTTAGCCAAAAACCCCTCGTTATGAGCAGTATAATTAAAAGGACCGTAAATCGCGCAATACGGTACATAAACTCGCGGTCTTCATCTGCCTTTATGCTGTTTTTAAGTGCTTTATTATTAGCTTCCAGCGCCAGGTTTTTTTCGTGCTGCAGCTCTGTCTGAAATTTTGCCTGCACATTTCGTATCGCAATGGCCCTTTTATCTGACGATAGCGAATCCATAATATCTATGGTATGCTTATATGCTTTTAGTGCTTCCTTATCGTTGTGGGTGCCGTCATAAGCATCGGCCACTGCGTTTTTATATACAGACTGGTCTTCGCGATTAGCAAGGTTAAAAACATTTAACTTATCTATGGTTTTAACTATTGCTACAGCTTTTGTGTAGTCCTTCTGTTTATTTAGTAAATCTATATATTCGCCCGCTATACGTATAACACGGTTAGATTTTATGGGTAAAAGGTTGTTTAGTGCAGTTTGATAAGCCGCAATAGCCTTACCGGTATTTTTATGAATAAACTCAAGATTGCCAATTTTAGAATAGCAAATACCTATCATTTCTTTATCGCCAAATTTTTCGAGCCCGGGAGCGGCTTCGGCAAGGGCAGCCTTTGCTGCTGCATAATCTTTTACATGTAGTAGTGCTTCGGCAAGGTTTACCTGGGTTAGGTAATAATTTTTAAGCTGGCCTATTTCTTTAAAGGACACGAGGCTTTCGCGGTACAGGTCTATAGCAAACCTAAAATTATTCATGGCCAGGTAGGTATTGGCCAGTTTCTGGGTTACGGCAGGCCGCTGTTTTGCTCCTTTCGGATTATTTTTAAAAATGGCTTGGGCTTTAAGCAAATAATCTAATGATGTGGTAAAATCCATCATAAGGTTATAATTGCTCGCCAGTTCGCTGTAGGCAATAGCAACGCCCACATCGTTTTTCTCTTTCGTGTTTATGGCAATATTTTCGTTAAGGCAGGCAATGGCTGCCTTATAATCGGCTTTTGCCCTGTAACCCATAGACAGGTTAATAAGGCTCCTGGTTTTATTGCGAGGATATTTATCGAGGTAGGTAAGCGATTTTTTTAGGTAATGAATGGTAGAATCGGGCTTGCCTTTCATGTTATAATACATACCATAAAGGGCATACGTATTGCCATATACAGTATCATGAAGGCCGCCAGGCTGTGCAAGTGTCTTTTTTATAACTACAACGGCACTATCGGGGTTAGAATAGATAAGTTTACGGCAGTCTTTTTCGGCTTTAACAAAATCATAATCGGCTTTTTGAGCAAAGCCTAACGAGGTAATTAGTAAAAAGATAAGGTAAATTTTGTATTTCATGGCATTCTGACTTTTCAATATCCGCAGTGCGCGATATATCTAACAGCCAAATTAACAAAATTTTATGAATTACGAAATATCTAAAAATTTAATATTCAGGATGGCTCAGTACATTGATTTTGTCATATATCAGGCTGTTTTCAAAGCCTTTTCGTAATAAATAGTCTGTGAGTTTTTTCTTTTTATTTAAAATACTACTGCCGGTAATGCTGTTCCATTGTTTTTCGGCAAGGGCATTAAAGGTTTCAATATACTCCTCTTCGTTTATTTCCTTTAATGCCTTATCAATGTTGTATTTAGATATTCCGCGCATTTTAAGCTCGTTAACAATACGCCTTTTGCCATAATGCTTAATCCTGAATTTTCCCCTTGCATAGCTGCATGCAAAACGTTCTTCGTTTAAAAAATTGTGTTCTATAAGGTGTACAATAATAGCATCTGCTGCCAGGGGTATCATGTTAAGGCTTTTAAGTTTTTGCTGTACCTCTTCATGGCAGCGATCCTGGTACACACAATAATGCTCCAGTTTGCGCTTGGCTTCTTCTACAGTATATGATTTATAAGGTTCGTTCATGAGGGCATAAATATAAAAAACATACCGCTCACACTATTATAAACAAGGTTAAAATTGTAATGCATAAAAAAACGGGCCTTAAGCCCGTTCACTATTATTAGAACTCGTCCTGACTTTTTTGATTGAAGTGAAAAATAGAGATTTTTGTTTTAGATTTTGGCTTTTTTGCATGGCATAGCAGCGCTACGGAATAATAAAACAGGTAAAATATGGAGCAAAAAGATCATTTTGCAGCCAATTTAAAAAAGTCAAGATGAGTTCTTATATAAACATTCCGCCCGAAACCTCTATGCGCTGTGCGGTTATCCATCGTGCATCATCGGTACACAAAAAGGCAACAACCCCGCCTATGTCGTCCGGCAATCCTACACGCCCCAAGGCTGTTTGCGAGGCAAGAAATGCATTTACCTGTGCATTGTCGCGCACCATGCCTCCGCCAAAATCGGTTTCTATGGCGCCGGGAGCTACAATATTTACATTAATGCCACGTGAGCCCAGTTCTTTAGCCTGATATTTAGTAAGGGTTTCCATCCCGCCTTTCATAGAGGCATAAGCGGCATACCCCGGCGACGAAAAACGTGCCAGCCCCGAAGAGATGTTTACAATGCCACCACCATCATTTAAAACCGGCAATGCTTTTTGAGTAAGAAAGAATGGTCCTTTAAACTGTATGTTTACAAGAGCATCAAAATCAGCTTCATTAGTTTCGGCAAAAGATGCATGAACACCTATACCTGCATTGTTAACCAGGTAATCAAATTTATCTGTGCCAAAAGTAGGGGTAAGTGTTTTTTTTACTTCGGCATAAAAAGTGTCGAAGCTGGCGGCCTCGCCCACATTAAGCTGTAATGCAGCGGCCTTTTGTCCCAGTGCTTCAATTTCCGAAACCACTATATCGGCTTCTGCCTTTTGGCTGTTGTAAGTAATTATAACATCAAGCCCCTTTTTGGCAATTGCCAGCGCCATATTTTTTCCCAGTCCGCGGCTGCCACCGGTTACAAGAGCAATTTTAGATTGTGCCATTTTTGTATATATTATTTGTTGTTTTACATTTTATACTACAAAGTTACAGCAGGACAAAGGGCTAAAAATGGTGTACTCTTCAGTATTTGCAATTTGTTTTTACCACATAGATTCATAGGTCCGATAGGTTATAAAGTTAAGAGCTATGCTTAGGATAGCATACATAGGTAATGCTGATTAACAAAAGCTATGTTTTCGCGAAGCGAAACTATGGTGCCTTATCACAAACTAAAATCTATGTTTCTATGTTGTAAAATCTTCCTGACTACAAACAGTGACTGATTACTGAACAATGCTAATTAAAACTTTTCCTGTAATGCAAAGGCGTTATTCCCGTCATGCTTTTAAAAAATTTGGTAAAATTAGTAGGCTCGTCATACGCAAAACGCTGGCCAATCTCTGCAATAGAAAGTGTAGTTTCCTTAAGCAGTTTTTGGGCTTCAGCCAGGATACGCTCCTCCATATAATCGCATACAGATGTATTTATAGCAAGGCGCAGCGTAGTGGTAAGATGGCGTGGGTGTATAAATAGCTTCGACGCAAAATCGCTGGCATGAAATCGTTTTGTAGCGGTGCCGTTCATCAGGTCAGTAAGGTGCTGCTCTGCCAGGTGTACAAAGTTAGCCGCTATTTCGTCTTTACGGGCAAGGACCTTAACGGGTACGTGTGTGGCTTTTGTTTCGGTTTTCATGTTTCAGGTTAAGGGAAAGCACTAAATTACAAAAGAAACTGTATTTTTGTGCAACAACATTTATCAATGCCCAAAAAGAATCCTGACCAGTTTAGTTTGTTTCCCGAAACGCTGTATGAATACCACATACTGCTTTCGCCAAGCGACGCTATTAAGGAAGATGTAGACAACCTTAAGCAGCAGCTGCACGAAATGATAGGCATTGCCGAACGCGACCGTAAATCTATTGCACATATTACACTGCTAAAAATAGAAGCTTTTGAATCTACCGATGTTAAGGACCTGATTAAAAAAGCGGTTTCCGGATTTACAAAGTTTACAATCAAGGTTTCCGGACACGACACCTTTAACAGCGGCACTACAGAGCGCACTTTTTACCTTAAATTAGAAAATCCGTTTCCTGTAGATGAGCTTGCCTCTGCAATTAAAAACCCTAAAAAGAAACGCGCCCCAAAAGTTGTTAACCGCCAGACAAGCATTATAGATAAACCATCAATAGACAAACCCAGGAAACTAAGTATGATTCCTCATATTACCATTGCGCGTAATATCCCTGTAACCGACTTAGAGAAAATTGAGGACTTTACCCCTTTTGAATATGAAAACGAATGGCTGTGCGACCGCATTGTTATTCGTAAACGGCTTGCCGGCACCGATAAGATTTTTACCCCCGCAGGTGAAGTGAAGCTGGGTTAAGGATTTAAGATTTCAGAATGTAGATTTCAGATTGAGCTTCACTCAAACCTTGTTACTCTTCTAAAATATCTTGCGTCCACGTCATCGCGAGGCACGAAGCGATCTATTTTACATTACATCAGACTTACGATTTAATGGATGCTTTTATATCTTCAAATAATTTTGCAACAGTATCTTTTACAATAGATTTTATTTCTTCTTCTGTTAGTGATTCTGAATAAAGCTTTTCAATAGACGTATTATTAGCTTTTCCTCCGCTGTGCGTTGTTATGATATAGTTATATTCAGAGAATTGGATATATATAAATGAAGTTTTCCCGAAAAGATTAATACCATTATTTTTAAAATCTTTAAAATTGATTTCTAATTTAATATTATTCAAATCTTTAAGTTTAAGCAATCTTCCTGAAACATATTCCCTCGAATTCCCAGAAAAAAAATCGTTGAAGATACTTGAATCGTCAATCTTATATTTATTAGTTTCAATACTATAATAAATAGTTTTGCTAATAAATAAATCATCAAAATTTGATGATTTATTTAAGTAGTGTGAAAATAAAGGAGTCAAAGATGCTTTATAAACATTTTCGATAACGTCATTACTTTTTAATAGAAGCCCATCCTTTTTCTCCAATTGCCTTTTCCAAACAGCAATCTCTTTATCAAGATCGTCATCAGCTTCAATATCCCTGCCTTCAATAACATCAACAATAAGTTGCTGCGAGCGTAAAACAAGTTCGGCTAAAAAATTATGGAATAGATTAGGGTCGCCGCCATAGCCCTGAATATCGCCCAGGTAATTACTGTAAGGTGCGCGTTGGGGTTCGGTTATCCAAAATGGCGGATACTCCAGAGCAATCAATATAAGGTTAGTAAGTATGCGGGCAGTGCGGCCGTTGGCATCATAAAAAGGGTGAATATTTACATACTCTAAATGAAAGTTAAAAGCAACATCAAGCGGATGTAGTGCTTTTTTAGATCCGTTTTGTATAGCATCTATAGCGGCATTAGTACGGTTTAAAAGGTCGTGCATCCTGTCCTGCACTTCTTTAAAATCTACAAAATCAAAACGCTCGCCTTTATAGTTATAAATGTAATTATTAGTCTCTTTCCACTTACCTATTTTAGCTTTCTCCTCCTCGGTTTCCTCATACATTATGGCTTCATGAATTTGCTTTATCCGAGCTTCAGACAGCCTTAGTTCGCCTTTACCAATTTTCAGGATGTCAGATATCACCTCGTCATGGCCTTTCATCTCGGCAATGTCTTTGTATGGTTTTTTATCAACCATAATATTACCCACCATCACGCTGCGGGTCTCTTCTATTGTAAGCGTGTTACCCTCCATGCTGTTAGAATTATAATTCCATTCCAGCCTGAATTTGTAATTGATTTTCTTTAATTGTTCGGGCGTAAGTTTCCCATGAGACAAGATCTGTTCCCTGAGCAAATCAATTTTTTGTTTACTATTTGTGTACGCCATAATGGTAGTTGATGGTATAAAGATAGCGGAAAATTTCAAATTTTAAAATTATGGTGTTACGACAGTTAGTAACGATTGTAAAATTGTAATTATAATTACACGGCATCAATCGATATAGCTTCACTATAAAGCAATACTGCAACCGATTATCATAATCATGTAACCCTATTTGCCGTAAGAAGTAGTAAATTTGCACATTCTAATCCCCTTTAGAACACTATAAATTATGAAACTAAGCTTACTGCCACTTGCACTGGGTGGCCTTACCATTGGCATAACCGAATTTGTAATGATGGGCCTCCTGCCCGATATTGCACAGGACCTTAAAATAGCTATCCCTACTGCCGGGCACCTAATATCGGCTTATGCCATTGGGGTAGTGGTAGGCGCACCACTGCTGGTTATTGCAGGGCGCAATGTCCCTCCTAAAAAAATGCTGTTGGCTATGGCTGCTATGCTAACGGTCTTTAACGCACTGTCTATAATTGTACCGGGATACAACCTGCTGTTAGTAACCCGTTTTTTGTCGGGATTGCCACATGGGGCATTCTTTGGGGTGGGGGCCGTAGTGGCAAGCCGGCTTGCTGTTAAAGGTAGAGAGGCACAAAGTGTGGCTGTTATGTTTAGCGGGCTTACTGTGGCAAACGTTGTGGGGGTTCCGCTGGGTACTTATATAGGGCATCACTACAGCTGGAGGTATACTTTTGTTATAATAGCAATTATAGGTCTTATAACGTTTATATCGTTAATAGCCTGCCTGCCTAAAATAGAAGCAGGTAAAACCACAAATATTAAAACACAGCTTACTTTTTTTAGCAAACCGCAGGCCTGGCTCGTTATTTTTATAACGGCTATAGGCACCGGCGGGCTCTTTTGCTGGATAAGCTACATCGCTCCATTACTTACAGATATCTCCGGGTTCGATGCTAAAAATGTTCCCTATATACTTATGCTTGCCGGCTTAGGGATGGTGTTTGGTAATCTTGCAGGTGCGCGCCTGGCCGATAAATTTTCGCCATCGCATACCGTTTTAGTTACCCTTATCGCTATGGGAATTATCTTAACGGGTGTATATTTCCTGTCGGCATACCAGTATGTGTCGCTCGTACTCGTTTTCTTAACGGGGTTTATGGCGTTTGCATTAGTAGCACCGGTACAAATGATGATGATACAAACCGCAAAAGGGGCAGAGATGATCGCATCGGCAGCCATACAAGCCAGTTTTAACATTGGCAATGCATTAGGTGCGTTTCTGGGTGGGTTGCCCATTGTTTACGGCTTTAGTTATGCCTCGCCAAACCTTGTAGGGGTAGCCATGGCATTAACCGGTGCACTGGCTACCGTAGTGTTTATTAATACTGCTAAGGGTTTTATACCGCTTACCGCAAAGGAGAAAGCCATGATGCACTAAGAATGTAACTATAGGGTAGAAATCATTTAATCGAAAATGAGAAGGTAATTTTAAACACGGTGTTGTCGCTATCTTTATCGTAAGCATAGGCGCCATAACGGTAAAACACGCCTGCACCTACCCCAAAATAGCCCACATTAAGATAGTTTACTTTAATGATGTTGTCTAACTGCAACCCCGTTTCGGCAAATAATTTATCTTTAGTTTTATAGGTTATAAAGTTATGCCCGGCACCGTGGCGTAAATCTCCCCAGCCAAAGTTGTTATGCAACACCAGTTGCGGCTGAAACCATTCGGTTTTAAAAAGCAGCCCGCCAAAGTTGTGCGACGTAAAGAGGTTTACATACCTGTCCGATAAAAACTCATACGGCTTCATGGTCTGGAAGGTGTTCTTCATAATAAACGCATAATCTTTATCATGGCTGCCCTCGCCGGTAAACTGCAGGCCATAAGGCAACGCTTTGTCTATATAACCCGCTTCCAGCCTGTAGCTTGTTGTACCCACATTTTTAGTAAGGAATGTTTGCTCTACCACAGCTTCTATTTTGTTATAATCAAAGTCAGCGTCAAAAAGGCCTTTAATCCCACGCGCGTAATACACATACAGCGTAGGGTATTTTGTGCCCATGCTCACATTTTGTTTAAAGGCATTTACAATGCGCTCCTTAAAGGCAAACTTCATGTTTATGCCAAGCTCCGTATTGTCATAACGGGTAAATACCCTGCAGGTCTTGTTCGTAAAAGTATAGTCGTACAGCGGAGTGGTGCGCCCGCTGGTAAGACCTATGTTCCACTTGGTATACCTAAACGCCCTAAAGCCTACTTCGGCACCAGCCTCCTGGATCCTGTCCATCTGGTAGGCAATAATGTTTCGGTAATTATACATATTGGGCGCAGGAAACGTGTAGCCGTGGTTGCCGGTTTCTACAAGGTTGTCCTGGTATTTGCCTTCAACGGTAAACTCATGCTTTTTAGAGAGTGTGTATATAGCCTCGCCACCATATTTCCACTTATAATCTTTAGTGCCATAGCCTGCAAAACCACCCAGAACAAGCTTATCAAAAACCTTTTCATTAGTGTAAACCCCCAAGCCCAGTCGCAAGCCTTCATACTTGTTATAAACGAGCGTTTTATTAATGTCTAAATCTACCGGGCCTATGGGTATGCGGCCGTAAACAATCTTTTCGGTAACGGCTAAAAACTTGTCAAAATTATATTTCTGCCCCAGGCTGTCTATATAGTGGTAGGTGTTTTTCTCGTAGGTATTTAATTGCTCTTTACGCATGTTTACCCAATACAGGCTGTCCTTCTTACCGGCATTGTCATCCATCCGCACCGCCTCAAGGGCAAAGTCGCGCTTGCGTAAAGGTACATTAAGTGCAACATTATCTATATAGCTTTTGCCCTGGGCCATCATCCTTCCCACTTTAGGGTTAGGGTGCTGCGCCATACTGAACACATAATTTAACTGCTCCGGAAACCAATGCCCGTCTATAAAGGCATATTGCTGCTGTATGGTAATGTCCATCTTTCCTTTCTCGTAAGGTGTGGCGGTAACATTTTGCACGGCATACTTATTAGTGTTTATGTAAAGCAAACCGGTAAGCCCTTCAAAGTTTTTGCGCGGCAGTGGCTTATAGGAAAGCACATAAATGGTGTCCTGATTTTTATACAGCGTGTCCTGAATGGTAAATTTATATTTGCTAAGGCTGCCCTTAGTAATAGGGTTGAGGTAATTAATGTTGAAAAACGGAATGTTGTCTTTATAAAACGAGAACGGTTGCAAATCTGTAGCCAGCGATGCAAAATGCGGGTCTTTAAACCCGGATGCCTTTGTAGCGATAACCACCTCTTCGCTCACATCGGGCTTAATAAACTTTCGTTCAGAAACCGACTCCATCATGAACAAATGCCCATTAAGTTTCTTTTTAAGCGCAAGGCTGTCTTCGGCATTTTGAAACTTCATGTCAAAAACCGTTTTGTTGTAAGATCGGTAAGTAAAGGAGGCTATATTCTCTGGGTCGTTAAGTTCTTTGTTAGCAATAACCTTTCGCATTATGGCATTCGCCGGATTTTCGCCATTGGTAATAACCACCTCTTTCAGCTCGTTAGATGCAAAGGTCAGTTTGATGTCCATGTTTTGGCTGTTTGCCGCAGTAACGGCAATAACTTTAGCTGCATAGCCCACATAACTACAGGTAAGGGTGGCAATTTTTTGGTTAGATGTAAATGCAAACTTACCATCAATATCTGTAGTAATGCCTGTGCTATTATCATTGTTAAATACAATACTCGCAAAGGCAAGTGGCTGATGGGTAGTTGCATCGGTTACTTTTCCGGCAACGCGGTTTTGGCTGTAGCCAAAGGTGGCGCATAGGAGCAGTAGTATTACTGCATAAGTATTTAATGAAACTAAACGTTTTGATAGAGTAAGGTGCATGGGTGGTGATTTGTGTTATAGTAACGTTACAAAAATGGATATAGTATTTGCCATAAAATTGTAAAATTGGGACAGCAGGCTATAAAAAAACCTGCAAATTGCAGGTTTTAAGATGAATATTGTATGCTATTAACTTTGTGATACAATACGTCAGGACAACTTAGCTGCTATGATATATGCAATCACACGTGTTATATTTTTGCTTAAAATAAGTACCAGGCAATATAGTTTACCAGCTACCGCCGGAACCGCCGCCGCTAAAGCCGCCGCCACCGAAGCCTCCTCCAAAACCACCGCCACCGCCGCCGGAACCAAAGCCGCCGCCGCCAAAACCGCCACCGGAGCTTCTGCCAAGGCTGCCCAGTATCATTCCGGTAAGTATGGATGAGCCTATGCCGCCACCACCGCCGCCAAAGCCATTGCCACCACGGCCACCACCGCCACCCCTGCGGGATATGATAGAAATAACTATAATAATGATTATAATAAGAACAAATACACCTGCGCCACCACCGGAATCTTTACCTTTTCTACCTGGTTTTGCCTCGGCTTTATATTTCCCGGCAAGCATTTTTATAATGGCATCGGTACCTTTATCAAGGCCGCTGTAATAATCGCCTCCTTTAAACTCAGGGATAATAACCTCGCGGGTCATTTCGCCTACTTCGCCTGCTGTAAGCCTGTCCTCTACACCATAACCGGGAGAGATCCATATTTTACGTTCCTGCTGTGCAAGGAGGATAAACACACCGTTATCTTCTTTGGCCGATCCGCCAATGCCCCACTCCTGTGCCCATTTAGGCGTAAGCAGTCCAATATTCTCGCCTTTAATGGTAGGCACAATGACAACAACAATCTGTGTAGAGGTGCTGTCGGCATAGTTTATGAGTTTTTGTTCCAGTTGCTGTTTCTCTGATGCCGAAAGTAAACTGGCATAATCGTAAACACTGGTTTGTAAATCTGGCTTAGGGGGAATATCAAATTGTGCAAACCCTGCCTGCGGAAGCAAAAAGCTTACAAGCATAAACAGCAGAAATGCTTTACATAGTTTTTTCATTATCCTTTAGATATAGTATCAGGAAGTTCATTTTTATCGTCATTGGCATACGGGAAATACTGCTTTAGCCTTTCGCCTGCTTTAAGTATGCCGGCCACAAGCCCATCGGCAAAACGGCCCTGTTTAAAATGGTCTATAGCGGTATCTTTAGTACAATCCCAAAAATCATTTTCTACTGCTTTGTCAATGCCTTCATCGCCCACAATGGCAAAAGATTTATCGGCTACACCCACATAAAATAACACGCCGTTGCGGGCAGTAGTTGCATGCATCCCTAAAGAAAGAAAAACCTCCTGTGCCCTTTCGAGCGGAGGTTTTTCTGCATGGTTTTCTATGTGTACCCGTATTTCGCCGGATGTATTTTTCTCGGCCTGCTGAATGGCGGCAATAACAGCCTCTTCTTCTGCCGGAGTTAAAAATTCGGTTGCTTCAGGCATGGGTTACTTAATATTAAAGTTTACGTCTACCGGTTTATCGGCACCTTCTACAGCGTTAAAGTATGGTTTCTCCTTATAATTGCCTAAAAACATAGAGTTAGGGAATTTAAGTACGTAGTTATTGTAGCTCTCTACACTCTCGTTGTAGCGCGTTCTTGATGTCTGGATAGAATTTTCTGTAGAGGCAAGTTCGTCCTGTAATTTCAGGAAGTTCTGGTTGGATTTCAGGTCGGGATAATTTTCAACGGTTACCAGTAATCGTGATAAAGCCGATGTAACACCACCCTGTGCTTTGCTGAATGCCTCAAGCTGTTCCGGAGTAGCATTAGCAGGATCTACCTGAACCGATGTAGCTTTAGATCGTGCCTCTATAACAGCCGTTAATGTACCTTTCTCAAAATTTGCAGCGCCTTCTACTGTTTTTACAAGGTTACCTATAAGGTCATTCCTTCTTTGGTATGAGGTGTTAACATCGCCCCATGCTTTTGCTACAGCCTGGTTTTGCGTAATAGCACCATTTTTAATACCCATAGACCAAAAGAAGCCTATTACAACAAGTGCTACAATAATAAGGACAGGGATAATCCACTTTTTCATTTTCTAATTTTTTAGAGTTCGTTTTTAATATTTACTAAGTTGGTTTTTATAGCTTCTAATTTACGGATAATTTCAAACTTATCAAGGGTTTTTTTCTGCCCCTCCTTTAAATGCACCTTTGCACCCTCCAGCGTAAAGCCGCGTTCTTTAACAAGATGGTAAATAAGCTGCAGGTTCTTTACATCATCGGGCGTAAACATACGGTTGCCCTTGGCGTTCTTTTTTGGCTTAAGCACATCAAATTCCTTATCCCAAAAACGTATAAGGGAAGCGTTTACATTAAAAGCTTTGGCAAGTTCGCCTATGCTGTAGTATCGTTTTTCGGGGAGTTCTAAAAGCATTAATCGAGAGATTGGTTTTCCTGGTTAGCTAATTTAGAAATTAAAATGTATTCTTTAGCAGAAATGTTTCCGTAATAAAAATTTAGCGGGTTTACCACCTCGCCATTTCTATGCACTTCATAGTGCAAATGGGGTGCTTCGCTACGGCCGGTGCTGCCCACATAGCCTATAACGTCGCCACGTTTTACCTTTTGCCCTGCCCTTACTTTATACTTGCTTAAGTGCCCGTAAAGCGTTTGATAGCCGTAACCGTGACGAATAACAATGTGGTTGCCGTAACCCGATGCGGTATTATCTGCCTTTTCTACCACGCCATCACCGGTGGCATACACCAGTGTACCGGTGCGTGATGAGAAGTCCATCCCGGCATGAAACTTTCGCACTTTGGTAAACGGGTCTGTCCTGTACCCAAAACCCGATGCCATCATTTTTAAATCTTCGTTCTTAACGGGTTGTATAGCCGGGATAGCCGCCAGCAGCTTCTCTTTATCTTTAGCCAGTTTGGCAATTTCATCGAGTGATTTGCTCTGGATAACCAACTCTTTTGCCAGCACATCGAGCCGTTTTGTTGTCCCGATAACCAGTTGTGAGTTGTCATACCCTTCCAGGCCTTTATAGCGATTTACCCCTCCAAAACCTGCCTTTCGCTGCTCCTCTGGTATTGGGGTGCTGTTAAAATAGGTGCGGTATACATTATTGTCGCGGTCTTCTACACTGGATAGCGCTTCTTCTATTAAAGCCGTCTTGCGGTTAAGCAGTTCGTACTGAATTTTCATGTACTCTATCTCCCTGGCCTGCAGCCTGTCTTTAGGCGTCTCGAAAAACGGGGTGTTAAGCAATGCTACAAAACACAGGAAACCAAAAAGCCCAGCCGCTACTAAAAACAGCACTACCACACCTATTTTTTTGCCTTTTTTTGTCTTTATCTTATGAAAGGCCAGCTTTTCGGGATCGTAATAGTATTTTACCTTCGCCATGTTCTTAAATTATTCTATTTTTGCACCTTACAGAAAAAAGCCTGAGGCAACTGTAAAACCATAACGTACAAATGTAACAAATGTTACGGTTTTTAGCTGCAATTTTGATTTTGAAAGCTATCATCTGTGCCAAATTAAAAACATAAAACTAACTTTCATACCCATGAAAAGCCAGGATATAAGAAAACAATTCCTACAATTTTTTGCCGACAGAGGCCACTTAATCGTGCCATCTGCACCTATTGTTACTAAAGACGACCCTACCCTGATGTTTAACAACAGCGGGATGGCACAGTTTAAAGAATATTTTTTAGGCAATGCCACGCCTAAGAGCAAGCGTATTGCCGATACCCAAAAATGCCTTCGCGTAAGCGGAAAGCACAACGACCTTGAAGATGTGGGCTTTGATACCTATCACCATACCATGTTTGAGATGCTGGGCAACTGGAGTTTTGGCGATTACTTTAAAAAAGAGGCTATTAACTGGGCATGGGAACTGCTTACAGAAGTATATAAAGTACCTAAAGACATTATATATGTGTCTGTTTTTGAGGGCAGCCCCGAAGAGAATGTGCCCTTTGACCAGGAGGCGTATGATATTTGGAAAGAACTTATTGACGAAGACCGTATTATACTTGGCAACAAGAAAGATAACTTTTGGGAAATGGGCGACCAGGGTCCGTGTGGGCCGTGTTCTGAAATTCACGTAGACATTCGTTCTGCTGAAGAAAAAGCACTGGTTTCGGGCAAGAGCCTTGTAAATAACGACCACCCACAGGTTGTAGAGATATGGAACAACGTATTCATGGAGTTTAACCGTAAAGCCGACAGGTCACTTGAAAAACTACCGGCTCAGCACGTAGATACCGGTATGGGCTTTGAACGTCTTTGCATGGTATTACAAGGTGTACAGAGTAACTATGATACCGACGTGTTTACCCCGATTATCGAGAAAATTGAAAGCCTAACCGGCAAAAAATATACTATAAAAGCCGCTAACGGCGAGGAGGAGAAAATAAACATCGCCATCCGCGTAGTGGCAGATCACGTTCGTGCCGTGGCGTTTGCCATTGCCGACGGGCAGTTACCGTCTAACGGTGGTGCGGGTTATGTTATCCGCAGGATATTAAGGAGGGCTATCCGTTACGGGTTTACATTCCTTGATATTAAAGAACCGTTTATTGACGAGCTTGTAGCAGTGCTTGCTGCACAAATGGGCGATTTTTTCCCTGAAATTAAGTCGCAACAAAGCCTTGTTACCAATGTAATTCGTGAGGAAGAAGCATCATTCTTAAGGACGCTCGACCAGGGATTACAATTGCTTGATAACGTTATTGCCCAAACTGAAGGTAACGAAGTATCGGGTGCTAAAGCATTCGAACTGTATGACACTTTTGGTTTCCCGGAAGATTTAACGGCACTCATCCTTAAAGAAAAAGGACTAAACTACAATAAAGTAGAATATGATGCTGAGTTGCTAAAACAAAAAACACGCAGCCGCGCTGCTGGCGAGGTAGCTAAGGACGACTGGGTAACTTTAGTGGAAGGCAACACCGAAAGCTTTGTGGGTTATGACCAACTTGAAAACGAGGTAAAAATAACCCGTTACCGTAAAATAGATTCGGCAAAAGAGGGTGTGCAGTACCAGCTTGTACTTAGTGCTACGCCTTTTTACCCTGAAGGTGGTGGCCAGGTAGGCGACCGCGGTGTACTAAAATCGGCTAACGAGAGCATCGAAATATCAGATACTAAAAAAGAAAACAACCTTATACTGCACATTACTAAATCGCTTCCTGAAAATGTAGAAGGCTCCTTTACGGCTGTGGTAAATGCTAAATTAAGAGACGAATCTCAAAGCAACCACACCGCTACACACTTACTGCACCAGGCATTGCGCAGTATACTGGGCACGCATGTAGAACAAAAGGGTTCGTTAGTGAGCCCTAATTACCTGCGTTTCGACTTTTCGCACTTTAGCAAAGTTACCGATGAGCAGCTTAAAGAGGTAGAAGATTTTGTAAACGCACGCATACAGGAGCACCTGCCGCTTATAGAGCGCAGGAACATTCCGTTTAAGCAGGCGGTAGAGGAAGGTGCTATGGCGTTGTTCGGCGAGAAATACGGCGACAGTGTACGTGCCATTAAATTTGGCAACAGTATGGAGCTTTGCGGCGGTACGCATGTTAAAAATACTGCCGATATATGGTACTTTAAAATTATTAGCGAAGGTGCCGTAGCAGCGGGCATCCGCCGAATTGAGGCCATAACCAACCAAGCGGTAAAAGACTTTTTTGCAGGCCAGGAAAAGGCGTTGGACGAAATTAAGGCCACGCTTAAAAATCCGCAGGACACTTTAAAGGCCGTTGTATCTTTACAGGATGAAAATGCCAAACTTAAAAAACAACTGGAAGCATTGCTTCGGGATAAGGCTAAAAACCTTAAGGGCGAACTGGCTACAGAAATTAAGGAAATAAACGGTGTGCAGTTCCTTGCTAAGCAAGTTCCTCTTGACCCTACCGGGGCTAAAGACCTTGCTTATGAGTTGGGTACCTTAGGCACTAACCTGTTTATTGTACTGGCTACAGCCGAGGACAATAAACCTATGCTTACCTGTTACATATCTAAAGAGCTTGTGGCAGCAAAAGGCCTTAACGCAGGTACTGTTGTTAAAGAGCTTGGTAAGTTTATACAGGGCGGCGGCGGTGGCCAGCCGTTCTTTGCTACTGCCGGTGGTAAAAAACCAGAAGGTATTAATGAGGCGCTTACAGCTGCGATTAATTTTGTGAAGTAGATAGCAAATAGCTCTCAGTTCTGGAAGAACGGTATATTTATAGCGAACATGATAACATTATCCTGAGCTTCGGAGAAGCGGCATTTTTATATGATGCTTCTCCGGAGCTTACTTATTTAATAAAGGCTATACTCTGCGATAACCTCCCATCTGGCGCCGTTATGTTGCAATAAATAAAAAGAGTTCACTTCAAATTGTGCGCTATATTCTTTATCACAATATACATCCGTCCATGCTTTATTAAATTCGGCATAAGCTAAATCGCGGTAGGCAATAGTCATGTGGGGAGCAAACCGGTGTTCATGGTAATGTACAGGAATATCCGGGTAAGCAGTTTCAAAACTTTTTATAATTTGCGACTGTAATGTCTTTAGTTGCGGCGTTATAACAGGATGTATAAATACTACAGGCCTATTTGGGTTTGGGAACGCCCCAAAATTATGCAGTTGTATAGAAAAACATTCAGGGCTAACAGGCAGTGATGAAAACCATTGCAAAACATCTGTATGTTGTGCGGCATCAATTTTAAAAGGTGCCTTAAGCGTTATGTGCGGTATATTTTTTAATGCTGCCCTGCTGTTGTAGTTTTCTTTAAAGTTGTTGCGAAACGCAGTAACCTCTTCACAAATATCTGCCGGGGGTATAATTGCTATAAAATAAAGGTTTTGTTGTGGCATAATAATCGTTATGCATTGAACTTAAAAGTACACCAAATAATTCTTATTTACATATATAGGAGCTAAATTATCTTTTACTATTATGGGTAACGTCCTGTATGTATTTAAGAATGTTTATTGCGTGTAATTTTAAGTATATCTATATATTCGGGTCTAAGCAAAAGGGTATAGGTACAGGTCATTTTAAGTCCATGAACTATTAAGGAGATCTCTTTGGTGTTTTTTGGTAATGTAAAATTAGTTTCCAGAGTTTTTATGCCATTTATATTATACCACAAAGCATTCCTAAAGCGGTATTTAATTACAATTTCATTCAAACCATTAACTGGAGGAATGGCGTAATTAAGGTATAATTTTTTTACTTCTTTGCTCTTTCTGGGAGCTACCATAATTACCCTTTTTAGTAAACGGTAGTTAAATTTAAATTTGTTTAAAAAGTGCGACATGGTAAAAAGTGCATTAAGTTTAAACTATAAAGCATAAGTAAAGTATTACAGTAATTTGATTTAAAACCAGTCGCAAAATTAACGCCTTTAGCTGTATAATTGAGCAATAATTAGGGCTGTCTATACTTTGTCTATACTTTTAAAGCCAGTAAACACGGTATTAAATCCTATTTTTGCCGCAGCAAACCCTTTACTCTCTATTCTTGAATAATTGTGGAATGTGTTTTTTTAAAATACACTATTTGTCGATTTTAGTGTGTTTATTTCTGGGGGCAATGCGGGTGTTTATACGCCCGCATTCTTTTTATACAGGTTTGTAAAAGCAGCTTGTAATTTAACATAGAATATAGTCTTTTTCGCAAGGCAATAGTTAAATTAGATGTCCGCGCCTTTTACAGCTATATGAATAAAAACTACACTCCCTTAAAAAATTTCTGGTCACAAAAATTATCCCGTTGGGCACGCGTTATGCTGCGTGGTTTTGGCGTATTAATCCTCATTATAATTTTATTGTTTACAGGAATTGCATGGTACATTAATACCCATAAAAAAGAAGTACTTGCTACCATAACCACACAGCTTAACGATGGCCTTGCCGGTACATTACAAATAGGGAATATAGAGCCTACTTTTTTAAGCGGTTTCCCAAACGTGGCATTAAGGCTGGAAAAGGTGGTAGTGCGCGACAGCCTGTATGTAAAACACAAGCGCACTATGCTTACCGCAGGGCAGGCACAGGTATCTATAAATGTAATGGCATTACTGCGAGGCACGGTAGTAATTAAAAAAATTGCAATTAGCAATGCCATTATAGATTTGTATACCGATGCCAATGGCTACAGTAATACCTCGATATTTAGAAAAAAGCCAAAGAAAGAAAAGGCAGAAGAAGGCGGCGGGACTTTTCCTAAGCTAAAGAAACTAACGCTGGATGATGTAACTTTTATTGCCGATAACCGTAAGACAGGCAAGCTTTATAAGTTTACCGTAAACAGCCTAAAGGCAGCAGTCGATTATAATCTGTCAGGATGGGAGGCAGATGTTTCTATAGAGGCTAAAGCACAAAGTATGGCGTTTAATACTGCGAGAGGAAGCTTTATAAAAGACAAAGGCCTTGACGGAGGGTTTTATGTGGTGTATGACGAGGATAAAGAAACTATTGTATTTAATAAAAAGAGGCTGTACATAGGCGGAGAAAGTTTTGATATTGCGGCGAATATCAGCGTAGGTACATCGGGTAAATTTTCTATTAATATAGAAAATGAAAATATTTTATGGAAGAATGCAGCCAACTTACTTTCGCCTAATATTACAAATAAGCTAATGATGTTTAACCTAAGTAAACCCATTGCGGTAAAATGCGACATTGTGGGCGACTTTAATGCTCAGGGCGACCCGCTTATAAGGGTTAATGCTACTGTAAAAGATAATGTGCTTACCACTCCCGGCGGCAATGTGGCTAACTGTAATTTCTTTGGGGTATTTACTAATAACAATATCCCCCAGAAAGGATATAACGATGCTAACTCAGCTATAAAGCTTTTCAACTTTAACGGCACATATGCTGATTTGCCTTTTGTAATGAAAAGGGCATTTATACTAAATCTTGAAAAGCCTATTGCAAACGGCGATTTTTCGTCGCAATTTGATATGACAAGGCTTCGCACACTGGTAGACGAAGACCTGCTTAAGTTTACAAAAGGGACTGCCGCGGTTAAGCTAAAGTTTAAGGCGGATATTGTAAATTATAAAATTAATAAACCCATATTAAGCGGGCTCATAAACGTTAAAAATGCCGATGTAAGTTATGTACCCCGCAAACTGGAATTTAAAGATGTTAGCGTTGCACTCAATTTTAGCAATGAAAACCTGTACATAAGCGAGATAATATTAAAAACAGGTAAAAGTATAGTTAACATGGAGGGCAGTATTAAAAACTTCCTGAACCTTTATTACACTGCCCCGCAAAAAATAGTACTGGAATGGAACATATATAGTCCGCAATTGCATCTGGGTGAGTTCATGGGCTTTTTAGGCACCCGTAAAAAAACGCAGGCAGCTATAAAAAAGAACCGCAAGGGTAATTATACCGACGACCTAAACGAACTTTTTGAAAAAAGCAATGTAAACATGAAGCTTAAAGTAGATAAACTATATTATGATAATTTTTATGCTACTAATGCCCATGCTAATGTATTGCTTACCGATAATGGGAGTATACTTGTAAAAAATGCCGGGTTTAACCATGCCGGCGGCACCCTGCTTATAAATGGCAGTATGGCACAGGGCAACCTTAATAAGTACAAGCTCGATGCTAATGTTACTAATGTAGAGATTAGCACCTTTATGAAAGCCTTTGATAACTTTGGGATGGAAACTTTAACCTCTAAAAATCTAAAAGGACTATTCTCTACGAAGGCAACCCTTACCGGGAGTATTACAGATGGTGGTAAACTTGTGCCGCGCTCCATGCACGGTACCGTAAACTTTAACCTAAAACGGGGCAGGCTGTATGATTTTGAACCTGTGCTCAATGTGGGTAAATTTGCATTTCCTTTCCGGGATATGAAAAATATTGAATTTTATGACCTTAAAGGCAAATTTGATGTACAGGGTGAGCGAGTAACCATATACCCTATGCAAATAAACTCCAGTGTGCTTAATATGGATATAGAGGGGCTGTACTCTTTTGGGAAAGGCACAAAAATTTATGTAGATGTACCGCTGCGCAATCCTAAAAAAGATAAAGATATTGAAGATAAAGAAGAACTTGCCAAACGCCGAAACCGCGGTATCGTAGTGCATCTTACTGCCCAAGATGATGATGACGGCAAAGTAAAAGTAAAACTTGGCGGTAAGGATAAAGGTAAAAAGGATAAAGAATAGCGACACAAAAATTGCCTTCTTCACGCTTTGCGTTCTGAGCGAAGTGCAACGAAGTCGAAGAATCTCATTATTTACATAGTATTAATGAATCTATAGTAGCACAGCCGCACTTAACAAGTGCGGCTTCGCTTATTATAGATGCTTAGATATTAATTGTTAGCAGGAATATCTTTAGTAACAATCTGCAGGGTTTCGCGGCTTAGCTGCCTTACCAGTAATTCTTTGTTCTTAGCCACGGCATCTCCTGATTTTTCGTTAAAATGACGGATGGTGTACAGCGATACATTATCGTTATAGGTAACATGGAATTTTTTAGACAGTATGCTTTTCAGTTCCGGGAAGTTGCCAAATTTATCATCTACACAAACAGAGAAGCTAATAGCTGTGTTTTGTATAAGGTGTACCTTGATCTTAAATTTATGCAGCAACATAAATATCTCGCTTATGTTCTCTTCCATAATAAAAGAAAAATCGAGCGAAGATAAAGATATAAGCAACTGATTTTTTTTAACAATAAAGCATGGGGTTTGTGGCTCAAGGTCGGCGCCTTTGCTCACGCTTGTGCCCGGCAATAATGGGTTTATAAACGATTTTACATATAACGGGATTTCCTTTTTTTGCAGCGGCTGCAATGTTTTAGGGTGAATAACCGTAGCGCCATAAAAGGCAAGTTCTATGGCCTCGCGATAGGATATCTGGTTTAGCAATATGGCATTTTCAAAATAACGTGGGTCGGCATTAAGCACGCCGGGAACATCTTTCCAAATGGTAACGCTTTCTGCATTAAGGCAGTAAGCAAAAATTGCCGCTGTATAGTCAGACCCTTCACGGCCTAACGTAGTGGTAAAATTATTATCATCACTACCTAAAAAGCCCTGGGTAATGTTGAGGTTCTTTTTCTTAACGTTCTTAGAAATAGCTTTTTGGGTAGCATCCCAGTCTACCACGGCATCGCGGTAGGTATTATCGGTCTTAATGAATTCGCGCACATCCAGCCAGTAATTCTTTAACCCTAAATAGTTAAAGTAGTGGCTCACAATAGTGGTAGATATTATTTCGCCAAGGCTTACCACCTGGTCATAAACAAAGTTATAGTTAGGCGATTTATTGTTTTTAAAGAAGCTCTCAAGATCAGTAAAAATTTTGGTCACTGCTGCAAAAACCGGATTGGCTTCTTCGTCAAACAGTTCCATTAAAATCTGGTTGTGGTACTTTCGCACTTCCTGTATAGAGGCCTGCAACTCCGGCGATTTATCAAAGTAGTTCTTTATAACTACCTCAAACGCGTTAGTAGTCTTGCCCATGGCACTAATTACCAACAGCACATCTTCATGCCCTACTTGCTGCAACAGGTTGTAAACGTTTTTAATACCCTCGGCATCTTTTACAGATGCACCTCCAAATTTAAATACTTTCATGAGTAACCCTTTATTTCTATTTCTTTAATCAGTATATATTCTTAATTTATAAATTAACGGTAAACTTAGTAATGCCTTCCTCGTTCATTTGTGCTACACGCCAGTCATTAAATACTTTGGCACCGGTCTTTTCGTAAAAATTAATGGCCGGTGTGTTCCAGTCCAGTACGGCCCATTCTACACGGCGCACACCTTGTGCTTTGGCAAATTTAAAAACCTCTTTATACAGCACGCTTCCGGCACCGGTACCACGCATGCTTTCGGTAACAATAAGGTCTTCCAGATGGATGGTCCTGCCTTTCCAGGTGCTGTAGCGGTAGTAAAACAGCGCCATGCCAATAATTTTCCCGTTAACCTCTGCAACAAATGTGTAAAATAACGGATTGTTAGCAAAACCGTCGCGTACAAGGTCATCGGTAGTAACAACCACGGCGTCAGGTTCTTTCTCAAAAACTGCCAGTTCTTTAATCAGTTCCAGCACGGCAGGCATATCTTCTATGGTTCCTTTACGAATGATCATAAGCCAAATTTGCACAAAAATACGGTCAAAACCGCTGCTAAATAATAAATTATTTTCATATCACAAAAAATTGGATATTTGTGCCTAACCATAACTATAACGAGATTAGAATGGAAGAAAGAAACAAAACATTAGGAGAATTTATTATTGAGAAGCAGGAGGAATTTAAATATTCTTCGGGAGAGCTGTCAAGGCTTATTAATTCCATCCGACTGGCGGCAAAGGTGGTAAACTACAAAGTGAACAAAGCGGGCCTTGTAGATATTGTGGGCGCAGCAGGCGAACAGAACATTCAGGGCGAGGACCAGCAGAAACTCGACGTTTTTGCCAATGACACTTTTATTCAGACGCTTATAAACCGTGAGATTGTATGCGGCATAGCAAGTGAGGAAAACGACGATTTTATTGTTATTCAGGGCAAAGATGAGAGCCATAATAACAAGTATGTAGTATTAATGGATCCGCTGGATGGGTCGAGCAACATAGATGTAAATGTGCCCGTGGGTACCATTTTTTCTATTTACAGGAGGATTACCCCAATAGGGTCGCCCGTTACGAGCGAAGATTTTTTACAGCCCGGTACTGCACAGGTTGCGGCGGGTTATGTTATTTATGGCACCAGTACCATGCTGGTCTATACTACAGGCCACGGCGTTAACGGTTTTACGCTTAACCCGGCCATAGGCACGTTCTACCTGAGCCACCCCAACATGCAGTTTCCTAAAGACGGAAACATTTACTCTATAAACGAGGGTAACTATGTGCATTTTCCGCAGGGGGTAAAAGATTATTTAAAATACTGCCAGCGCGAAGAAGAAAACAGGCCGTATACATCGCGCTACATAGGCAGCCTTGTGGCCGATATCCACCGTAATATGATAAAGGGCGGCATTTACCTTTACCCTACAAGCTCTAAAGCACCTAAGGGTAAGCTAAGATTATTATATGAATGTAACCCAATAGCTTTTATTGCAGAGCAGGCGGGAGGTAGCGCCAGCGATGGTTTTGGCCGTATTATGGAAATAGTCCCTACCGAACTCCACGAGCGCGTACCCTTCTTTTGCGGGAGCACCAATATGGTAACAAAGGCAGAAGAGTTTATGGCGAAGTATGGCAGATAGTGTTTAGCCACGAATTACACAAATTAGCACGAGTTAAGAATTATCAATTGGTGAAATTAGTGTAATTCGTGGTAAAATTTTATAAAAATACCCCCAATAAGACAAAACTCATTAGGGGTATTATATTGTAAAGCAGGTAGCTGCTATTTATTCATGTGTTGCATTTCGTATACAAAAGTATCGCTGTCTACGTTAAGTACCAGTAACGATAGGGCTTTGTCTACAATATAGCTTACGTTGCCGGGTGTAAAGCCAAGGGCAAGTGCAAAGCGTGTAAGTATTTCTTTTTGCTTAGGCCCAAGTACATGGTCGGCATACACCATACGAGACAGGTCATACAAACGCTCCAGGCGCTGCGTGTGCAGGTAAGGAGGGTTTATAGGGTAGCTAAAAGGGCTTGCAAGTATCTCTTTATATTCAGCCTCTGTAATATCCAGGCGAACAGCAAGTTTATCAAGAAAGTGCCTTTCTTCTTCACTCAGGTGGCCGTTTTCCATGGCAACCCTTACAATTGAGGCAAAATGGCCTTTATTCCTGTCTTTAAAACCGCTATCGAATAAATCTGAAATGGACATAGTACTGTTATGCTTAAATTTTTTGCAAATATACCGTTATATTTTAGGATGGAAATAATTTTGGCAAAAGATTTTACGTTGGCACCTACTATAACCGATTAGTGTTTTATTAGTTCTGCAAAATAATGTAAGTTTACGGTTTATTTATCTGCTATTACCATGACCGATTTTTGGTTGTATTTTAATATAGGCCTTCACCACGTTTTAGACATACATGCTTACGACCATGTAATGTTTCTTATGGCGTTAACTGTGCCCTACACTTTTAAAGACTGGAAAAATATCCTGCTGCTCGTTACCCTCTTTACTATAGGGCATACAACGGCTTTGGTACTATCTGTTTATGGAGTGCTAACTATAAACAGCAGGTATGTAGAGTTTTTAATACCCATAACCATACTTGCAACAGCATTGTATAACCTGTTTGCTCCTGCTAAAAAAGCAGCTAATGGCAGCAGTGTAAATTTTATAGCATTAGCCACATTATTTTTTGGTATTATTCACGGTTTAGGCTTTAGCAATTATTTTAAAATTGTGATAGATAAACACGATAGTAAACTGCTACCCCTGCTGGAATTTGCACTGGGTATAGAAGGCGCACAACTTATTGTAGTGCTTACCGTTCTTGTACTGTCGTTCGTATTGCAGCGCTTTGCTAAACTTAGCAAACGCGACTGGGTGTTAATAACATCGGCCTTTGTGGCGGGCGTAGTGGTGCCCATGATAATAGAAAGCGAAATTTGGTAATTAATTAACTAAACAAAAGCCATTGCCGCACTAACTTTAGGCAATGGTTTTCCAGATACTATAATGACAGAAAAACTAAATAAATATGACAGGGCTTATTTGCGCATAGCTCGCGAATGGGGGCAGCTGTCGTACTGCGTGCGCAGGAAAGTTGGCGCAATTATTGTAAAAGACAGAATGATAATATCTGATGGTTACAACGGGACACCATCGGGTTTTGAGAATTGCTGCGAGGATGAAGAGCACCTTACCAAATGGTACGTACTGCATGCCGAAGCCAATGCTATATTAAAAGTTGCCCGTTCAACACAATCGTGCGAAGGCGCAACACTTTACATAACTATGTCGCCCTGCAAAGACTGCAGTAAGCTCATACACCAGTCGGGCATAAAAAGGGTGGTATACCAGCAGGCTTATAAAGACAGCTCGGGTATCGACTTTTTAACTAAAGCCGGGGTATTGGTAGAGTGTGTGCCGGACCTGGACCAGATATAATGAAAATAAATAAAATTTACATTCCCATACTCCTGGCGGCGGTGCTTGCCATTGGGATTCTTTTGGGTAGTTTTCTTAACTTTCCTGCACAGCAGGTGGGCAGCATGGGTATGGCTTCTACCGGCTCGCATAAAAACAAGCTTAATAAACTGCTTGATTTTATAGATAATGAGTATGTAGATAAAGTTAACACCGACTCTATTGTAGACCTTACCGTTACCAATATACTCGAAAAACTGGATCCGCATTCGGTTTACATTTCTAAAGACGAAATGGCAGGGGTAGCCCAGAGCATGAAAGGCGACTTTGTGGGCATTGGTGTAAACTTTTACATGTATAAAGATTCGGTCGCGGTTATAAAACCCATCCCCGGCGGCCCATCTGACAAGGCAGGTCTAAAGGCAGGAGACCGTATACTTTATGCCGATAATTTTAAACTTTATGGTCGCAAGCTGCCTAACGATACCCTTTTCTCTAAACTTAAAGGTGAGGAAGGTTCTAAGCTTACGCTTACTGTTTTCCGCAAGAGCGATAAAAAGCAATTTAAGGTAAACGTAACGCGCGATGTTGTGCCTATAAAAAGTGTAGATGCTGCCATTATGATAACGCCTGCAATGGGCTACATTAAAGTGAATCGCTTTGCCGAAACTACGTATGACGAATTTCATAAGGCACTCGTTCAGCTTAAAAAAGAAGGCGCAACGTCTTTAGTGGTAGACCTTCGCGACAATGGCGGCGGTTACCTTGAAAAAGCGGTAGAAATTGCCGACGAATTTTTGAAAGATGGGCAGCTTATTGTTAAAACTAAAAACAAGAAAAACCGTATAGACGAAACCGATGCCACAAGCAAAGGTGTTTTCGAAACCGGGCAGCTGTATTTGCTTATAAACGAGAACAGCGCTTCGGCCAGCGAAATACTGGCAGGTGCCATTCAGGATAACGACCGCGGTATTATTGTGGGCCGCCGTTCTTATGGCAAAGGCCTCGTGCAACGCGAAATGCCACTGGGCGATGGTAGTGCCGTGCGCCTAACTGTGGCAAGGTATTACACGCCATCAGGAAGGTCTATACAGCGCAGTTATGCCAATGGCGATGAGGCTTATTTTAATGATTTTCAGAAACGGTATGAAAGTGGCGAACTCTATGCTGCCGATAGCATAAAAGTGGCCGACACGCTTAAATTTAAAACCGTAAAAGGCAGGACTGTTTATGGTGGTGGCGGTATTGTACCCGATGTATTTGTTCCGCTTGAGGGTAAACATGGCGATGAGGCTATTGCAATGGTAATGCAAAGCGGTATAACAAGCTATTTTATTTTTGAACAGCTCGATAAAGAACGTAAAGAGTTTAACGGCCTTTCGGCAGATGTAATCACTAAAAAGATCACGACCGGCGATAAATACTTTAAAGCTTTTAATACGTATCTTTTAAAGAACGGGCTGGTGTTTAAACTGGAGCCGCATAAAGACAAAGTAAAACGCTACCTCGCAGCAGAATTTGCCCGCCAGCTACTAAGCGAAAAGCCGTATTATGAAATGATACTTAAAGAAGATAATATGGTTAAGGCGGTTTTAGAGAAAAAGTAGTTTTCAGTCGCAGTTCGCAAATAAGATTCTCACCCCGCCCCTTCGGAGAGGGGGCCGGGGTGACAACCGATAACTACTGTTATTACATTTTAATATTATATATAATGCAAAAAAACATAACGCGACATTTACAATTATCAGTCATTATCTCATTAATATTTTTAGTTGGTTGTAAATCAGAAGGAGATTTCACCAGATATATTAATAAGATTAAAAAATTAGAATATCAAGGTAATGTTGAAAGAAAGTTTGTAGATAAATATGAACATAATTTTCTTACGATACAACTGTCCAATGGAAGGAAACTTGTTCTATGGCCAACAGAATATTATAGTATCAAGACTGGAGATAGTTTGTCAAAAAAGAAAAACTCTACAATTTTATCAATTTATAGAAAAAATAAATTGATAAAGGTCGATCTAAGAGAAAATATTCGATTCTTTAATGACAAGTCTTAACTAAAATCTACACTAATTCTGACTTTTAAACGATTATGGAAATATTTATACTTTAGAACAGCGTTCTGAATTAAATAAATTCCAATAGATTTTAGAGCTTATCCGTATTATCCTTGCCAAATAACAGACACGATTTAAACAATCCTTTAAAGATAATTTATAAGTAATGCCATAAATATACTATTACATATTAAATTCGTAATTTTACTTTAGTAAATATCAATATCATGAGCACATCCATAACAAGTAACCCTCTTATAGACCGTTTGCCCAATCATTTAAGGCAGTTTATAAAACCACAGGATTATACCGACTATACGCCCATAAACCAGGCGGTATGGCGTTATGTAATGCGCAAAAATGTTGATTACCTAAGCCGTGTAGCACACAACTCTTATCTTGACGGCCTTAAAAAAACCGGTATAGAGGTAGACAATATTCCCAGTATGTATGGCATGAACCGCATACTGCAGGAAATAGGCTGGGCTGCCGTAGCGGTAGACGGGTTTATTCCGCCTAATGCGTTCATGGAGTTTCAGGCATATAATGTGCTTGTTATCGCGTCAGACATTCGCCAGCTTGAACACATAGAATATACCCCCGCACCCGATATTATTCATGAAGGTGCCGGGCACGCGCCCATTATCGCAAACCCGGAATATGCCGAATACCTGAGGCGTTTTGGCGAGATAGGCTGTAAGGCGATATCATCGGCCAGGGATTACGAAATTTATGAGGCAATACGATTACTATCGATACTTAAAGAAGCCGAAGGCACACCACAGGCTGATATTGATGCCATAGAAAAAAAAGTAGAAGAGTTACAAAATGATCCTGTTGAACCGTCTGAAATGGCATTGGTGCGCAACCTGCACTGGTGGACGGTAGAGTACGGGCTTATAGGTGAAGTTGAGAACCCTAAAATATATGGTGCCGGTTTGCTGTCGTCTATTGGCGAGAGTGCCTGGTGCATGACCGATAATGTAAAGAAACTACCTTACAGCATCGATGCTGCCTACCAGGGCTTTGATATTACAAAACTACAGCCGCAACTGTACGTAACACCCGATTTTGCCTACCTGAGCCAGGTACTCGAAGAGTTTGCCAATAAAATGGCACTGCGCACCGGCGGGCTATCAGGTTTAGAAAAACTAATAAAATCGAAAGCATTAGGAACAATAGAGTTAAGTACCGGCATACAAATATCTGGTGTCTTTACTAATGTTATAGAAGAGAGTGGCAAGCCGATCTATATCCAGACAACGGGTAAAACCGCATTGTCGTACCGCGAAAAAGAGTTGGTTGGGCATAGTGCAGACTACCATTCTGAAGGTTTTGGCAGCCCTGTAGGCAAACTGAAAGGCATTAACCTGGCTATAGAAGACATGAGTCCGCTCGACCTTAAAGCTTACGCTATTTACGAAGGTGAAAGGGTAACACTGGAGTTTGAAGGCGGTGTTACCGTAAGTGGCGAAATTATTACCGGAACCCGAAACATACAGGGCAAAATCATCCTTATCAGCTTTAAAAATTGTACGGTTACTCATAACGATACCGTACTTTTCCAACCGGAATGGGGTATTTATGATATGGCTGTGGGTAAAAAAGTAATCTCTGCTTACTCCGGCCCTGCCGATGTAAAAAGTTTCGATATGATATCGCATGTGCCGTCGAGCAAAACCATTAAGGCAAAACGTTCTGCGCAAAGGGAGGAACTGGAAACCCTGTACCAAACTGTAAGGGATATAAGAATGGGTAAAACTGCTACGCTTACACTTAGTGCCGTGTTTACAGATTTGCAGCAAAACCACAACGACGACTGGTTACTATCTATAGAAATTGCCGAGTTGCTGCATATAGATAACAATGCCGATTTGCTTGATAGGGTACTAAAACACCTTGACGACCTTAAAATCAGAAGGCCTAAAATTGCCCATCTTATAGATGGCGGCCTCGAACTTATATTTGAAAAAGAAAGCGTGAACTAAAACTAAAGAATCTCCAAGAGGGATTCTTTAGCTTAACGTACATCTAAATTAGCAATTTCTATATTCCACTTTTTACCTAATTCATTACCCAGAGAGCGCAAGGTAACTATCTCTGATATTTCGGCAAGCCAGTATCCTTCGCTGTTCTTAAACAGATAAAAATTAGAGGCAGGGTGTGTATCTAAACCACATCCCTTGCGGTATCCCGTAAAGATACCAAGCAGCTCTGCTCCATTGGAAGAAATTACCTTTTTAGTACCACTAAAAATATAATTTTTATCGCGTATAAATCCATTAAAGAGTTTTGCAGTTGCTGTATCTATGCCTTTAACCTTTACAAAACCTTCGGTATTAACGCAGTACACGTGGTTTTTATCTTTAAATAAATTACCAACATTTGTAAAAGTTGCAGCATCAGCTGTAGTTTTTTTGCCGTTATAATATATTGCGTTCCCCAATTTATATACCATGGGGGAGAACATAATTTTATCAGAACTTACAACCCCATTAATTTTAGAGAGTACTACGTTGCCATCCATACCATCGGTAACCTGTGCTAACTGATGAGGTGTAAGGTTACCGTAATAGCTCATATCGGTAAGGTCTATAGCCTGGTTGCCATAAATAAGGTAACGGTAACCACGCCCCCGGGTAACATTTTTGTCATTAAATGGCAATGTGTATTTAAAAGGAAATTTTTTAGGAAGGCTCTTTTGGCTTACTTCATCATAACGCCATCTGTAAACACCATTTTTATCATAAAAAATATCTCCCACTGTAATCATTCCAAATGTTTTAGCATCTACTCCTGTAATGATATTCCCGTTTCCGGCATAAATAATTTTACCGTTGGTTGCATAATGGCTGTTATACTGATCCCATACTTTTACTTTATCTATGTCCCGGGTTGCAAAAGGTAATACAACCGTATCATGGTACACATGGTTTTTATCTGCGGCATAATGTTCTGTCGTTAGCTTTTTTAGTGTGGCAGCATCTATTTTGGGTAATGCTTTCATGGTTAGCCTGTCGTAAACTACAGTTTCTGTTTTAACAAGCCTGTCGTTTACGGGCAAAAGGCGTTTGCCGTTATGGTATGCAATTACGCCGTCTATGTACACATTGTTTTTATCGTAACAAAAATTACCGCAGGAACGGGTAACTACCGTAGCCCCGTCTGACCCTTCAATTTTTTTATGTTTGTAATAAATAAAATCCTTATCGGTATAATAGGGTGCACTTGTGCATACTACAGGCCGGTACGTAGCGGCATCAACATCTTTAATCTCAATTTCGTTCTTAAATACTTTATCAGCCGTTTTCCATACTGCACCGCCATCCTCCTCATTTATATATTTATACCCAATAGTGTCTGTGGTTACTAACTTTCCTTTAAAATATACTCCGTACTTATCTATTGCAACACTCCTGTAATATTGAAATTTAGGAAAATGAAATGTGGATATATCGGCATCTACATAGATACGCTGTGCATTGTCCTGATAAATAATAGTATTATCGTTAACAATATAAACAGGCATATCTATTGCACCGGCATATGCTGTAAGATTGTTGTTTATTTGCGGCTCTGTAACATCTGCCTCAGCTTCCTGAGAAAAGAGTGTTATAGTACTTAATAAAAACAGCAGCGTACAAAATGCTTTCATAATGAGTAAATTACAATATCATAGCGTAAAAGTAAGTAATTTATTGTACAACTTACAGAAGCGTATTTATAGACTCACTATTAACCTGCTGGCCGTTATATTCTAATTTCCAGCCCATAGTGTTGGTTAGTATCAAAATTTTGGAAAGCTCACTTACAAGCCTGTTTTGCGCATTCGATTTTAAAGCCGATTTCTCAATTTTTTTAGCAAGGCTTTCCCTTACGCTTTTGTTTATCTTGTTATAATCATCGCCGGTAAACTCGTTAAGTTTACTTTGCTGTATATCATAAAACTTAATGTCGGGACTTATTTTTATCTCTTCTTTAGGGATATTTTTAATGGTAATGGTTTTAGTAACCTCATTAATATCATATTCTATTTTGCTCAGGTCGTAAGCTACGGTAACGTCGGCATTTACTATTACAACCGCTTTTTTCTCAAAAGACATTATGTCCAGAAGATACTTCTCCTTGTTTCTATAAGTAATAACTTCACTAAAATGGCCTTCGGTAACCACAAGTTTACCCACATTTTTTATTTGTTCCTGTATAAGGGCAGTTTCTTCTATGGTAGTGTTATTGTCGTCTTTCTTAAATTCGCAGTAGCGAAAAGCAAGAAAAACCGCAACAACAATAACAACTACGATAAGTATTTTCTTAACCATTTAGTTTTTATTTAAATGTAAGAATAATTGCAGGAAATTATGTTATAGTATGCTTAAAAAGCAATATGCGGATGCTGTTTTTGCAACACCACAATTTTTTCGTTCAGTTTAGACAAGAACGCGGTATGCTGAATAGATCCAGGATTGAACGACCTGTGTTGTAATCCCTTTTGTATAGAATCTACTGTTTTCATTACACCCTCAGATTCTTCAGCAACCCATGCCTGTGTAAAGCGTTCCCAAATATAATCTATGGCAGTCTGGCTTGGGTGTATCATGTCTTCGGCATAGTAGCGGTAGTCGCGCAGTTCGTCCATCATGATCTCGTATGAGGGGAAATAGGAAGTATTCAGTGTTCGGTATTCAGTATTCAGTATATCGTGTAAAGCACTAATTAAATTTGCCTTGCTCCATTGGTTTTGGGTAAAGCCGTCTTTTATATGGCGCACCGGCGATATGGTAAATATAATTTGCGCCGCCGGATTTACACCTGCAATCATGGCAATAATATCCTGTAAACTTTCTCTTATGGCATTCGCCGAAAGCAATTCTTTAGTAAATTCTTTTTGGGGAATTTTATGGCAATTAGCAACCAATTCATTACTTTGAATGTGCCTGTAAACCCATGCCGTGCCAAGGGTTATAACTATATGGGTAGCGTGCTTAATTTCGGCATGAGCCAAAGTTGCAGCGATGTTGAGGTTGGCAGTCAGCGTTTCTTTGTCAGTGTGGCTAAGGTCGGAATGTGCATCGAAGCAGTGCCAGCGTTCATTAGAGAGAAAAACGTCGGCATCTGTAAATTGCTTTTGGTTTACAGCAAAGCCCATAAATTTTTGCAATGCCAACGGATGAAACAATATACCAAACGGATTTGTAACATTCCTGAATTTAAAGTAATCCAGCTTCTGGCCAATGTTTACAGCAAAGCAGGAACCTAACGATACTACCCGTGAGGTATGGTCAATTTTATTGTTACCCTGTAGTATGGGTATTGCGGTAGAAAATTGCATTTGCTTAATTTAGAAGCTGTAAAGTTACAAAGTTTACAAAGGTAAACCTTGTACGTATTACGGCATCGTTGTAAAATACTTAAAACATATATTTACACGCTACACCCGTTAAAGTTTTTCTTAACTAAAAGTTAATTGAAGAAAATAATTATCTTTAGCCGGCCTGCTATAGCTGTCTTATAATGCTTTAACCTAAACAGGAACACAAATGAAGAAAATTTACTTTGCTATAGTAGTAGCATTGCTTAGTGCTGCAAACTCTTTTGCACAACAAGACCCCCACTACACACAGTACATGTACAACATGAATGTCATCAATCCGGCGTATGCAGGGTCAAAAGAGCACCTTTCCTTTGGGCTTTTATACCGCAAACAATGGGTAGATATTGCCGGGGCACCCAGCACCGGAACCTTTTCGGGCCACAGCCCGGTAGGCAAGAACGTAGGATTAGGTCTGTCAGCTGTAACTGATAAAATAGGCCCTGTAAACGAAACCAACGTATATGCCGATTTCTCGTATACCCTTAAACTGGGTGGCGAGCACCGCTTAGCCCTGGGGCTAAAAGCAGGAGCCACGTTCCATAAAGTAGGGCTGTATGACGATATAGGCAACGGTTATGTGCCGGACCCTGCCGACCCTGCCTTTGGCCAGAACATCAGCAGGACCTACTTTAACGTAGGTACCGGTATCTTTTACTATACCCAAAAATACTACTTAGCCCTATCGGTGCCCAACATGCTCAAAAGCAAGCACCTTGATTACAGGAGAGATAATATAGGCTATAAATTCGGGTCAGAAGAGTCACACTACTTCTTAACGGGGGGGTATGTATTTGAGATAGGCGATAACTTTAAGCTAAAGCCATCGTTCATGGTAAAATCGGCCTTTGGTGTAGACCCATCAATAGACGGGTCGCTAAATGCGCTGTTCTTCGACAAGTTCGAGATAGGGGCTACCTACAGGGTAGACGACAGCTTTGGCGGGATGGTAAACTATGCCATAACCCCAAGCATAAAGATAGGCTATGCGTATGACCACATAACAAGCGACCTTAAGGTAACCACCCCGGCCTCGCATGAGTTCATGCTGCTGTTCGACCTTAACTTCCCTAAAAAAGTATCACGTTCACCACGTTATTTCTAAACCATGAAAAACTTATATATAGCACTTGGCTTTTTTGTTACCGCACATACATGGGCACAAAGCCCCGCCACCGAAACTGCCGACAAACTCTTTGGCCGTTTTGAATATGTAGATGCCGCTAAAGAATATTTAAAACTGGCTAAAAAAGGTAAAGACCCTTACGTGTACCGCCAGCTTGCAGATAGTTACTATAATGTATACAACAGTAAAGATGCTGTAATATGGTATGCAAAAGCTGTTGAAACAAAACAGGATGCCGAAATATATTACAAATACGCCCAGATGCTCAAGGCAGAGGGTAAATTTGAAGAAGCCAATACCCAAATGGCGAAATTTGCGGCACTTGCGCCAAAAGACCAGCGTGCCATTGCCTTTAAGCAGGACCCTAACTACCTGCCTAAGCTACGCAGCCAGACTAAATTATTCGATGAAAAAATACTGGATATTAACGATAAAAAGTATGGCGATTTTGGGGCGGTTGTACTAAATGATAACAGTTTTTATTTTGCCAGTTCACGCAATACATCCCGTAAAACATACGGGCGCGACGAACAGCCGTTTATGGATATTTATACTGCTACTTACAATGATAACGGTACTATAAGCGAGCCTAAGCCTTTAACCGACCTGAATACTAAATACCACGATGGGCCCCTTGCCATTACAGGCGATGGTAATACCATGTATTTTGCCAGTGAAAGTTTTAGGGAAGGAGACTCTGAAAAAGCTAAAGGACAAAAAAACAGCCTTATTTATCTTTATAAAGCTACTAAAGAAAATGGCAAATGGGGTAATGTGGTAGCATTGCCGTTTAACAATGTTAAATGGTCTACAGGTAATCCGTCGGTAAGTAAAGATGGTAAAACGCTATACTTTGCCTCTAACAGGAAGGGCTCTATAGGGACCGGTACCGATATATGGAAAGTAGAAGTAAAAGGCGGCAATAGTTATGGCGAACCGGTAAACCTGGGCAAAAAAGTAAATACAGAGGGTAATGAAAACTACCCTTTTATTACCGATGATAATAAATTATACTTTGCTTCAGATGGGCGTAAGGGCTTTGGGGCACTCGATATTTTTTACATAGACCTTGCCCACGATGGCGAGGCTATTAACGTGGGGCTTCCGGTAAACTCGCCTAAAGATGATTTTGCCTTTACTTTTAATAGTGGTAAGAACATAGGTTTTTTTGCCAGTAACAAGGCCGGTAAGGACAATATGTATAAAGCTATCCCTATTTGTGGGGTAGAGGCTATTGTTACCGTGATAGATGCTTCTACAAAGAAAGTATTGGCGAATGCCAAAGTTGCCATACTGGACGATAAAAATAATGTTATTGAAACTAAAATTACCAATGCTGCCGGGCAGCTTAATTATAGTGTAGATTGTGAGAAGGCATTTGTATTGCAGGCATCGGCAACGGGGTATGAGAACAGTTCTGCCACATTACCTAAAACTAATGGAGGTACCATTGATATTACGGCTAACTTAAACCCCCTTGCCAACATTATTGTAGATGGCAAAATTGCGCTTAAAAATATTTACTTTGATTTTGATAAAAGCAACATTACACAGGAAGCCGCCTTTGAGCTTGATAAGCTGGTGCAAACAATGACGCTGTACCCTAACATGGTAATATCTATAAAAACACATAGCGACAACCGTGGCAGCGATGATTATAACCTTAAACTGTCAGACGAGCGGGCCAAGTCTACCGTGCAGTATGTAATATCTAAAGGTATTGCACCTGGCCGTATAAGCGGTAAGGGATATGGAGAAACAGAGCCTCTTGTAAAATGCGATAATTGTACTGATGAGCAGCACGCGCAAAACCGCAGGGTAGACTTTTTGATAGTAAAAAAATAAAATTTATAAATTATGCAATGAGGGCAGCCATTTTGGCTGCTCTTTTTTTTGCAATATAAAGTGTTGTATAGTAATTAATTGGCTTTATTGCTAAAGTTGTGTCACACTTTGTCCCGACTTCAGTTACCGGTATTCTGCAATTTCTTTTTAATATTATCAAAAATTGTAAACCGGGAGTCCGCTATAACTCCCACTAAATTTAAAATATGAAAAAGATTACAGCAATGGCAGTATTACTGCTATTGTGCTGCAAATTGCATGCACAAATTAGTTATGAAGCAACAAGTAATTATGGGCGTCTTTATGACATTACTTATGATGCTACTGTTCACGACAAAATGTATGCCCGTACATTAAGCAACCATATTATGGTATCGGCAGATAATGGCACCACATGGAGCGTGTTATATTCTCACCCCATAAACATTGAGGAAATGCGATGGGTGCCCGGTACAGTAAATTTTTCGTTTATGGATGCCCAGGGAATTAGTATTTACAATACAGCAACAAATACTATTGTAAATACATACAACATGCCGCAAAGCAATGTGCCCGGTACAGATGATACCTGGATAGACGGTTACGATATTTATGATGCTGCCGGTACAACTCTTGTAATTAATATAGGTTTTAAAATAGGATTTGATAACTATGGAAAAACATTTTACAGCTCCGATTCGGGCGCTACCTATAATGAGATCTATTATACTTTAGATAATGACAATGTGTTTATTAATAATGTGGCCATTGCGCCAAATAATGCACAGAAGATATTTTTATCACGCAGCCTGGGTAATCTTGGTGTAAATGGTGGCTTGTTCGTATCTGAAAATGCGGGTAGTACCTGGACACAAAAACTTGAAGGTGTAGCATTAGATAAGTTATCGTTTAATCCGTCAAACCCTAATGAAATACTTGTGGGTACAGGCATTTATAACCCTAATCCGGAAAGTATTTATAAATCTGTAGATGGTGGCGCTACGTGGAATGCCGTTGCCGGCATTACGTGGGCAGATGGTATTCTTAACCACATATCTGCCATTAAGTATAACCCGGCAAATGCAAACCAGGTTACAATATTAGAAGAAAACCAAATAATAACTACTACTGATGGTGGTACAACCTGGAACAGTGAAAATTTTGATGTGCGCAACCTCTCTTATTATGCCGGTACAAATGCATCCTACAATCCGTTTAACCAGCAGCAAATTATTATCAGTAATGATTTTTTCCCGCAGTTAACTACAGATAATGGTGCTACGCTAAACCAGCTGCATGTGCCGTTTTTAACTACAAGGAATGTTGCCGTAATGCAAACTTTAACTGCCACCCATTTATACTACAGTGCTCAGGATGGTTATATGCACAGGGATCTTTCTACTAACACAACTGTACCTTATGACATCCTGGATCCTAACTCCTTTACAAATAACAATGCCACTGTTGCCATGCCCGATAAGGCCTTTGCAGGAAGAGTGTTTGTTTTAAAGGGAAGTTTTACCGGTGCAGCTTTAAAAGTTAGCAATGATTATGGCGCAACTACTACAGATATTTTAACAGCCTTTGCAAAAACTATAGACAATGTTACATCTGCCCCATCTAATAGTAATATTGTTTATGTATCTTTAAAACAAGATGATGCCTTTGGTAATTTTTACAGGATAGACCTTACCGATAACTCGTATGAAGAAATTACTGTGCCCGGTGGCGATGGCGTGGTTACCGGTGTAATTGTTAATGGCAGTAACCCTAATGACATTAGGGTATCTAAACTTAATGCATTGTATCACAGTATAGATGGCGGCTTAACATGGGCGCAAATTAGTACGAACGGCCTTACAGCAAATGTTATCTGGGATTTTGAACAAAGCCCGATAGCCGTTAGCAATTTCATTGCGGGTACTAACTCCGGTATATTTACATCTCAGGATGCAGGAGCAACGTGGGAAAACGCATTGCCAGATGTAAATGTAAAAAAAGTGGCTTACTCGCCATTTAATGCAAATGTTGCTGCAGCCGCAGTATATACAGATGAAGGACAGGATGCTACCCTTTATATTACAGTAAATGGTGGTACAAGCTGGACGCACATAACTACACAGCAGTTAGACCATGCTCTTGCCGGCAGTGCAGACTTTAGCTTTACAGATAATATTGTAACAGCTTACCTTGCTACCCCCGATCTTGGAATTATGGCTTATGCAACAGACCTTGCTTTACTGGGTACGGCAAACCCAGTTGTAAAAGGAAATAATTTTTTAATGCATCCTAACCCTGCAACAAACCAGCTTGAGGTTAGCGTTAATGTAAACGATAAAATTACTAATGTTTCAATTTATTCGCTAACAGGCCAAAAGATAGCTGAAACATCTAAAAACATTATAAATATTAGTGGCCTTAGCAATGGCCTTTACATAGTATCTGTTACAACTGTAAAAGGTACTTCTACTCAAAAACTTATTAAGCAATAAAGTAAAACTTTTATAAACCTAAACAGCCCCACAATTTGTAGGGCTGTTTGTATTTGTAGGAATTTTTTAAAGCATGGTTTCACCCATGGTTTTTGTGAATAACGTAACGCCAAAGAGCGTTACAATTTTTAAAGTTCTTAATATCTCGCAGTCGTTGTTAAAGATGTGCAGTGTTTTAACTTTAATAATTTTCATAATACAATAATTTTAGCAGGTTTACTTTAGGAGCTTATAAACACCTGAATTACTATCAGATATTCAAAGCTAATAAATAATTATATTTTAAATATTTATTAGTCGGCAGATGGCAGGATAGTAGCGGTGAATAGCTGTTTTATGTAGTTTATTATTATAAGATATACCTTGCAGGTATGTAATAAAGTACAAGTTTATAGGCATAATGAGTAAGACTCAATGCTAAAGTGTAAAAACTGTATTTCTTATTGGGTAACAATATTTATATAAACGACAGGTAATCATATAATGATGTGCCTTCGGGTAATTCCATTTTTGTGGCAAGGCGTTCTTTACGTTTGCGTATTGCTTCGGCAGTAATATTAAGCATTGATGCTATTTCTTTAGTGCTTAGGTTCATGTAAATATAAGCTATAAAGCGCACATCATTTGCTGTTAGCCCTGTTTGCGCTGCTTTAAGGCGGGTTACAAATCCCTGGTTTACTTCCTCAAAATGCGTAAGGAAACTATCCCACTCATCGTTAGTTTTAAGATGGTTTTTAAGGGTTTTAATATGCCCTGCCAGTGCCGGGTTTTTAGAAAGCTCTGTAGTGCCGGAAACAGACGACAGTATATCTTCTATAAGTTCATTCCTGCCGGATAAGTATAAAGCTTTTGCCGAAAGTTTGCGGTTACGGGATTCTATCTCATTTTTTAAACGTTCCTGTTCCAGCAAAGCAGTGGTTTCCTTTTCTTTAATTTGCTGTTCCAGTAATAAGTTCTCATTTTTTTCTTTCTCGAGCTCCAGTGCCATCGCTTTTTCGTTTCTTTCGGCAAGTATTTGCTTTTGTTTATGCTTTACCGACAAATTGCGAAGTATCAGTATAATAATAAGTACAATAGCAATAATAACTGCAATAATGTAGTAAAACAGTTTGCGCTCTGCAGCGAGTTTTTCGCTGTTAATAGCTATCTGGTTCTTATAATCCTGAATTTCGAACTTTACACGGCTATTGTTATATAGCTGGCTGTTCCTGGTTTTATAAAGTTTTTTTTCTACATCAATAACAGAGTCTTTATACCTCAAGGCAATGTTATAGTCTCTGCTGTTTGAGTAAATTTCGCTAAGCAGCCCAAAAACTGTTTTCTTAACATCTATATTGGGTTCTGAACCCAGTATTTTATTAGCAGTTGCCACTGCTTCAGGATACTGTTGCTCTTTAATAAAACTCTTTGTAATAACAAGCATTAGCGAGAGCCATGTGTCATTAAAACCGGGATTTTTTAAACGGTTTAAAATGGCGGTGGCTTTTTCGCGGGCCTGTGTTGCATGGCCAAGCAGGAGGTCATTTTCGGCAAGGCCGGTTTCGGCTAAAAGGTACATGCTGTTATCATGTTTAAGAAGAGGCAGCGATTCTGTAATGTATGCCCGTGCTTCTTTAAAATCTCCGGCTTCGTTTGCCACATTGCCTAAATTCATGGCATACAGCCCTGTTTTAAAGCTGTCGTTATTTTCTTTTGCAATGGTATAAGCCTTTTTAAAATATTCTTTGGCTTTGCCGTAATCTTCTTCTTTACTGTATAAAATGGCTATATTGTTAAGTACAATCATTTCATACTTAGGGCCCAGTTTTTTAACGGCAATAGTGTAACTTTCAAGATAATAGGTTAGGGCTTCGCCATAATCTAAAAGAGAATAATAGTTAACACCTATATTGTTTATAGCGAGAAATTGCTGCTTGTACCAGCGGTTTTTCTCGGCCATGGTGCGTGCTTCGGTAAGTAGTTCGAGCGATTTGATATGCTCTTTTTTCCACATGGCCCTAATACCCTGCTGAATAAGAGTGTCGCACTGTGCCATTGTAGATGCCTGCATACTACTGCAAAAAAACAGGCACAGCAACAGCAGGATTACAGGAAAGCCATGCGATATTTTTTTAGGCATAACACTATAACATTTAAATAACCAAATATAAGGATAAATTGCAATTTTTAGGTTACAGTCTTAATTTTGAAAATTGCAATTTATCAGGGTTTTTTAAAAGTATCCTGCTACGGCCTGCCGCCACTCCCGCCACGGTTACCGCCGCCACGTTCGGCTTTTTTAGCGGGGCCAAATTGTTTTAAGCTGTAGGTAAGCGAAAACATGGCATAACGTTTTAAAACAATATTTTCTTCATCGCGAATACTGGTTGCCGTAATGGTGCGCGATGTGCCCAGGTTTTGGTTAAGCACATCATATACTTTTATCTTAAACATTAAATGGTCTTTCAGGAAATTGTAGCCTATGCTCATATTCCATAAATAGAAATCTTTTTTAAAACCATCGGCAATATTAGAGTTGTAAGTGTAGCCAAAATCGTTGCCAAAAACCACCTTTTTAGGCCAGTAACTTGTAGTAACAAGGTTTATACGGTGTACATAGTTAGATGCCTGGTTAATGCGGTAGTTAGTGTAATTGCTCTGGTTATAGGTATAGCTGTAGTTAGGTGCTATGGTAAGCAGCTCGCCATAATCGTAATTAAGGTTTATGCGGGGTATTAAGCTTAAAGATTTTGCTTCATACAGCTGTGTATTGGTAAAACCTTTTGCAAGGCCGTAAGACGATGTAAGGCCTGCAGTTAGCCTAAAGCTGTGCGCGTTCCTTTTTATGGTTTTAGTCCAGTTGCCGCCCAGGTTCATATTGTAGGTTCCCGAAATGTTTTGGTATGTTGTTGTTCTCTTGGCACTCTGGTCTATGGTAGTGAAAGACACTACCTGGCTGTCGTTAAAATTTGCACTTGCAAAAAGATTATAGCCCGACCGGGTGGCAAAATCAAAGTTCCTGAAGTTTAAGTTTACATTGTGCGACTTATTAGGGTCAAGGTCCGGATTACCTTTAATGGTATTAAGCGGGTTGCTAATATCTTGTACAGGTAGTACCTGTGTAGCCGATGGCAGCGAAGTATTGTAGTTATAATTAAGCCTTAATGTTTTCGATTTGCTAAAATGAATACCACCCTGTAAACTGGCGTAAGGCAGTACATAATCTTTAATAAGATTATAATTGTCGCCCAGGTAGGTTGAGTGGTTGTCAAACTTTATAATTCTTTGCCCAAAATCGCCGCTAAGGTCATACTTATTAAGGTTAAGGTCGAAGCCGGCGGTAGGTGTAAAGGTTCCCGTTGTAGATGATAAATAGTTTGTAAGTGCATTATTTAATGTTGAGTACTGCCCTGTAGCATCGTTATAATCATAGCCCACACGGTTTTGGGTATTGGCGTCATTGTTATAATTAGCTTTTACACCAATGCGAAGCGAATCGGTAACGGGTATTAAATATTCGAGGCTTCCGTTGTAAGTGTCTGTACTTTGCTTGTTATACCGCACCTGATTACGAATATCCGACCGTTGGTCTATAATGCCGTCATCATTAGTATCTTCATAAAAAACAGTAGACTGGTTATTAAAGGTAGACGTGTCATCCAGGTTATTGGTATTGCTAAACACCGCACTCACCATGCTGCCTTTTTTAGAAAGCCTTTTGCGGTACTGTATAGTATTTGCAAAGCTGCGGTTATCAGTATCATTAAGAGTGTTGCTCTCACTTTCGTTAGAAAGGTTACCATCCTGGTCTACTGTATTTTGGCTCATGGCCGATGTTTGCCTGCTGTTACCCGATGTAAATTTGGGCTGCATAATCAGTGTTGCAGTAGAGTCTATTTTCCATTCAAACTGCGTGTTCGCATTGTGTACAAAGCGCGAGTTATCTGTTTTAGATGATGATGTTGTAGTAAGGCTCCTGTTAGCAGCAAGGCCTTCCTCGTCGGGCAAAAAGGTAGTTTCGCGGGTGCGGTTCTCATTAGCGGTATTGGCACTATTGTAAAAGTAATTTATGTTGCTTGTAAAATTTTTAAACCACTCGTCGTTATAACTGCCGCCTATCATGTTGCTTTGTGTAATGCCCTGCCCGGTGCCGGTGCCTGCCTGCCTCACAGCACCGCCAAGGCCCCCTGCCATATTGCGCCCGCCGCCCATACTATCAAAAATCTCATCCATACTAAACCCGGTAGAGTTTATATTATTAGCAGATGCCAATACGCTTATACGTTGCTTACCCTTAAAGTAGTTAATCATGGCGCTGGTTTCGTACCGGTCGTTAGTGCCGTAGCCTCCCATTATCTTGCCAAAAACCCCCTTGTTCTTTTTATCGTCTATAGTAAGGTTTATACTGGTATTGTTGCCGCTTGCCCTTTTGTTTAAAAGTTCTTCTTCCTTAGTTTTTGTGTCGCTTACCTGCACTTTATTTATAATTTGTGCAGGCAGGTTTTTAAGGGCAATTTTACCATCGGCATCAAAAAAAGGCTTACCGTTTACCAGTATCTGGTTTACCTGTTTACCGTTTACGGTAATTGTGCCATCGGCATCTATATCTACGCCGGGAAGCTGTTTTAACAGGGTTTCTACATTGGCATCGGGGCGCACTTTAAACGATGCAGCATTAAATTCCAACGTATCTTTTTTAATACGGATAGGCGGTGTCTCGCTCTCTATGACCACTTCGTTAAGGTTAACAGGTTTTTCGGCTAATTTAATAGTGCCAAAATCTTTATCGGCGGTAACGGTCTCAAGGCGTTGTTTATAATCGGCAAAGCTTACAAAAGATATTTTAAGTACCGCAGGCTGCGTTGTAGAACGGGTTTTAAGTTCCCAACTGCCATTTTTAGATGTTATAGTATAATCTATTACCGACGAATCTTTAACGGATGTTAAATATACGGTAGCCGATTCTAAGGGAATGTTTTCAGGATCGGTTACTTTTCCTTTAAGGGTAATGCTTTGACTAAAACTAAGGGTGGTAAAGGCTAATAACAACAGGGTAACTATTTTTTGCATGTAGTAATTTATTGGTGGGTGTGTAGCCTATGACTAACAAAAAGCCCGAAGGTTTAACCTTCGGGCTTAAATATATTTTGTATGATGGCAATGCAGTCTTAAAACCACCAGAAACCGCCGCCGGTGTCTTCTTTTTTCTTCTCGCCAAATTTGTTTAGCTTAAAGGTAAGCGAGAACATTACATAGCGCTTAAGCACAATATTTTCCTGGTCTGTAATGCTGGTAGGAGAAATACTTCTTGATGTACCCAGGTTTTGGTTTAGTAAATCGTACACTTTTACTTTAAAGAGCAGCCTGTCGTTATAAAAGTTGTAACCTATACTGCTGTTCCATAAATAAAAATCTTTTTTAAAGCCGGCACCAAGCTGTGAGTTATAATTGTAGCCAAAGTCGTTACCAAAAACCACATGCTTGGGCCAGTAGCTGGTGGTTTGCAGGTTTAGCCTGTGCACATAGTTAGATGCGCTTTTTATAGGGTAGTTGGTATATTTAGTATCGCTGTATGTAAAATTATACGACGGGTTTATGGTAAGCAGCTCGCCATACTCGTATGTAAAGTTTACCTTAGGACTAATTTTTAAAGTCTTGGCACTAAAGAGCTCTGTATTAATAAAGCCCTTTTCAAAATTATAATTACCGTTTAAGCCTATGTTAAACCTGTAAGTATGGGCTTCTTTTTTTATAGACTTACTCCAGTTGGCATAAAACCAGGTATTGTAGTTGCCAGATACGTTTTTGTAGCTGGTGGTACTAATGGCGCTGCTGTTTACCTCTACAAAATTTGTTATGGCACTTTCATAATAATTTCCACCTGCATAAAAGTTATAGCCGGAGCGTGTGGCATAATCAAAATCTCTGAAACTCACATTAAAGTTATGATATCTCTCAGGGTTAAGGTTAGGGTTACCGGTAAGGATATTAAGCGGGTTGCTTATATCTACAATATCGAGCACCTGGCTTGCCTGCGGAAAGTTAACATCAAAATTATACCCCACCCATAACGATTGCGATTTAGAGAAGCTATAGTTCATTCCACCCTGTACATTTGGCAACAGGTAAGTTTTATTAACGGCATAGGTAGTACCCCTGTACACACCATCGTTATTAAAATTTACTACACTTGGCCCACCCCTAAAGTAAGCCCATAGTTTACTTTTGTTAACCTGGAAACCTGCAAATGGTTCTAATGTGTTTTTTTTAGATGAAATGTCGTTAGACAGTAAATCGTTGTATGTTGTGTAGCGCCCTGTAGTAGTATTAAAATCAAAACCATCGCGGTCTTGCGTGTTTTTTGTGTATTCATAATTAATACCCAGGCGCAGGCTTAGGGAGTCAGGAACGGGTTCAGAAAATTCTATACCAATGGTATGGCTGTCGTCTTTCTGTTTGTTGTAGCGTATCTGGTCACGATTGTCTACCTCTACGGTACGGGTGCCGTCATCGGCATAGTTGTATTTATTTGTAACTGATTTGTTAAGATTAGAACCATCATCTTTTCGTATTTGGTTCTCTATCCAAACGTCTATCGAACGCCCTTTTTTCTTAAACGATTTACTGTAGTTAAAACCGTTTGTAAAGGCCGTATTTTCGTTTTCATTTAGCCTTAGTCCCTCGCTGTCGTTAAGCAGCTGGCCGTCAGATATTTTTCTCGATTCCTGAGATGAGGTATTTCTTGCAGTACTGTTTGCCCTGCTGAATTTTGGAGCAATATAAATTGAAGAAGTAGAATCTATTTTAATATTAAACTCGGTGTTAAAATTATGAGCATATTTATCGTCTTTAGATACCGATTGTGAGTTTAGCGTATAGCTGTCATCTAAAAACGTACCGGAGTTGGGAGCCGTTTCGCGCAGCGGTAAAAAGTTAGTTTGCTTAGTACGGTTACGGTTATCTGTATTGGCCGATGTAAAAAAGTAATTGGCACTGCCATCAAACCCTTTGGCCCACTCATCGGCATAGTTAAGCCCTATGATGTTAGACTGTGTAATACCCTGGCCACCCCCAAACTGCATACCGTTTATGCCAAAGCTTCCGTTCTCGCCCGTCCATACATTCATGTTACGGCCACCACCCATATTATCAAAGATCTCATTCATGGAAAACCCCGATGAGTTAATATTGTTAGACGATGCCAGAAGGCTTATCTTAGTTTTTCCTTTAAAATAGTTTGCCATAGCGCTGCTTTCGTATCGGTCGTTAGTACCGTAGCCGCCCATGACACGCCCAAAAAAGCCCTTATTCTTTTCCTCATCTATAGTAAGGTTTATACTGGCATTGTTGCCGCTGGCCTTATCGCCGGATAGTTCTTCTTTTTTACTCTTTGTATCTGTAACCTGTACCTTGTTTATAATATCTGCAGGCAGGTTTTGTATGGCTATTTTACCGTCTTTATCAAAAAAAGGCTTTCCGTTTACCAATATCTGGTTTACCTCTTTGCCGTTTACCGTTATTTTACCTTCAGGGTCTATCTCTACACCGGGTAGTTGCTTAAGCAGTGCTTCTACATTAGCATCGGGGCGTACTTTAAAAGACTCGGCATTAAACTCCAGCGTGTCCGATTTGATGCGTATTGGCGGGGTTTCTCCCTGTATAACTACTTCGTTAAGGTTTGTAGACTTATCGGCCATTTTCATGGTGCCAAAGTCCTTGCTTTCGGTAATAGCATCAAATTTTTCTTTGTAATCGGCAAAGCCCACAAACGATATTTTAAGGAAAACGGGTTTGTTTATAGCTTTTGTTTTTAGTTCCCAATTTCCATTTTTATTGGTAATGGTATAGTCTACCATTGCAGAATCTTTAACCGAGGTGAGGTAAACGGTAGCCGATTCGAGCGGGAAATTGTCAGGGTCTGTAATCTTTCCTTTAAGGGTAATTGTTTGACTAAAGCCCATGCTGGCGCAGGCTAAAAGTAGCAGGGTAAGTAATTTGTGCATTAATGATTGATTGATGGTTGTAAGGTTATAACGTGTAATTTAAGTATTAGTATGTAAAAACTTACTATTGTTACAACTATTTCTTCTTTTTTGTGAAGAAAAAGACAGATAACCTTTAAATTGTCTGCATAAAAATAATTGCGGGAGCAACGATAAATTTTTTATCAGTATTATGACGAACGGTAAATCTAAAAAATATTATGTTTTTATATTTGCCCATCATCAATCAAAAATCAATCATAATAATGAACAAATTCCTGTTATTAACAACACTGCTTTTAATTTCATTTAAATCGCAATCGCAGGACTATTTTAAACCTATAGATTCTATTATACGTCTGTATGAGGGTAAAAGCATACCCGGATTTATTGTGCGTGTAACTAAAAATGGCAAAACCGTTTACAGCAACCGGGCAGGTTATGCAAACCTCGAAAAAAAAGAAAAAATTAACGATAAGTCGGTTTTTGCACTGGCATCTACATCAAAACAATTTACAGCAGCCTGCATTGTGTTGCTGCAAAAGCAGGGCAAACTTAGCTTTGACGACAACCTGAGAAAATATATTCCTGAATTTCCTGCATACGCTGAAAAAATTACCATTAACCAGTTGCTTAACCATACCGGTGGCTTAAAAGACTACCGTGCACTGGCAATGCTTAGAGGCGAAGATTCTGATACTTATAATGCCGCTGCCATTAAAGACCTGCTTACAGCGCAGGAGCTTAATGATGAACCCGGTACAAACTGGAAGTACAGCAACTCCGGCTACTGGTGCCTGGCACAAATAATAGAAAAAGTATCAGGACAAAGTGTAGCGGCATTTGCCAATAAAAATATTTTTCGCCCGCTTAAAATGAAAAATACCCGCTATGTAACAAGGCCCAATAACAAACTTAAAAACCGCGCTACAGGATATAAAAATGATGGTTCCGGTTATACTATTAGCGAAGTAGACGAGTATTCTATAGGCGGGGCGGGTGTATCTAGTACTGCACAGGACCTTGAAAAATGGATGAATGAAATGGAATCACACCGTTTTTTTGGCGATGCCTTCTGGAATACTATGATAGCCGAAAATCCTGCTAAGGGCAAGGGCTTTACATATACTAAAGGGCTGTTTAATTTTAAGTATGGTGGCCACACCATGATAAATCACGGTGGCGATGTGGTAGGCTTCCATCCCATAACGGCTTATTTCCCGGATGATAAAATTACTGTGGTAATTTTATCTAACGATGACAATTTTAAACGCTACGAAATTTTGGGTGCTGCGACAGACCGTCTGTTAGGTAAAAAATATGATTACCCGAAGGCAAAAGTTAATGCTGCCAGGCAGGAGGGAGCTATAGCCGAAGCTGTAACAGTTGACCCTGCCGTGCTAAAAAGCTACAACGGTAACTATGAATTGGCCCCCGGCTATGTTATAGCAATAACTACCGAAGAGGGCAAGTTGAAATTAACCCAGCTATGGGACGGCGTTAACCTGTTTGTGCCGCCGGCAAAAGGCGGGCACCACTTTGCAATAGATGGTGCAGACTTGTTTTTTAGCGAATTTAACGCTAATAAGGCAGCACAATTGCGTGTGGTAACAGCCGATGAAGACAGTGTGTATAAACGCCTTGATAAAGACCCCGATTTTACATTGTATGATAAATATTCCGGTACGTTTTTTAGCAAATCGTTAAACTCTAAAATAACTTTCTTTACAGAGAATGGTATACTCCAATATAAATTGGGCAGCAACACTGAATCTCATATTGCGAGCCCGCCAGATAGTGAAGGTGTGTTTTTTACAAGCCACGGCGAAGTGACTTTTACAAAAAGCGAAACTGTTGGTATTACAGGCTTTATCCTAAACCATGAAAGGGCCCTGCACATGGAGTTTGTAAAACAAAATTTATAAAAACAAAAAAGCGAACAATTCCTTATTCGCTTTTTTGTTTTTGTTACTTCTGGCGGAAGTAAATATCTATAGGCACGCCTTCAAAATTGTAGATGTCGCGCATTTTGTTTTCAAGAAAACGTTTGTAAGGCTCCTTAACATACTGTGGCATGTTACAGAAAAACACAAACTGCGGGGTAGGGGTAGGCAACTGCATGCAAAACTTAATTTTTACATACTTACCTTTAAGCGCCGGTGGCGGCATAGCCTCTACTATAGGTAACATTACCTCGTTTAGCTTAGAGGTTGCAATGCGTTGCTTGCGGTTTTCAAAAACTTCTACAGCAGTTTCTAACGCTTTAAGTAAACGCTGTTTGTTTACAGCCGAAACAAACAGAATAGGCACATCTGTAAACGGTTGCAGCTCCTGGCGTATTTTAAGTTCGTAATCGCGGGTACTCATGGTGTCCTTTTCTACAAGGTCCCATTTGTTAACCAATATAACCACACCTTTGCGGTTTTTTTCGGCAAGCCAGAAGATGCTCTGGTCCTGGCCTTCAAAACCACGGGTGGCGTCAATTACTAATATAATGATATCACTATGCTCTATTGCACGAACAGAACGCATAACGCTGTAAAATTCAATATCTTCTTTAACTTTAGCTTTACGGCGTATACCGGCCGTATCTACAAGGTTAAACTCAAAGCCAAAACGGTTGTAGGTAGTATCTATAGAGTCTCGGGTTGTACCCGCAATATCAGTTACAATGTAACGGTCTTCGCCAATAAGTGCATTAATTATAGAAGACTTACCAGCATTTGGGCGACCCACAACAGCAAAGCGCGGCAAAGCCACAGCATTTTCATCGGGGGCTTCGGCCTCTGGCAGTAATGTTACCAGTTTATCGAGCAGGTCGCCTGTACCGCTGCCACTCATACCTGCAATGGTAAAGTATTCGCCAAGGCCCAGGTTATAAAACTCAATAGCGTCTTTTTCGCGCATAGAGTTATCTACCTTATTAACAGCAAGAAGTACCGGCTTGGTAACTTTGCGCAGCAGTTTTGCCACTTCGTCATCCATTGGGGTAATACCTTCTTCTACGTCTACTATAAATATAATAACGTCTGCCTCATCAATGGCAAGTTCTACCTGGCGGCGAATTTCCCCTTCAAAAACATCGTCAGATCCTTTAATGTAACCTCCCGTATCAATAACAGAAAATTCTTTTCCGTTCCATTCGCTTTTGCCGTAGTTCCGGTCGCGCGTAACGCCGCTTACAGAGTCTACAATAGCTTCTCTGCGCTGTATCAACCGGTTAAAAAAAGTAGACTTCCCTACATTTGGGCGTCCTACTATGGCTACAATATTATTCATTAACTTATTTTAATTTTTTGCAAAAGTAGTCTTTTATGTTGAAAGTAAGTAATTTCAGATTTCAGAATTTAGATTTCAGATTGAAATACACTCTTATGCAAATTGAATTTCAGAATTTAGATTTCAGAATTCAGATTGAAATACATTCTTATGCGATCTTAGTTTCAGATTCAGGATTTTGGATAAAAGCAGTTGCCCGCGTTTCAAATCATCAATATTTCTATAGTAGTTTTGCTTTTACTGTTTTTAGTGAGCTAACAAATATGGCAGTCAGTTCATTTCCCTCTTTCCAGATAGATTCTGTATTGGTTTTATTGAGCCAGTTTTTGTCAATGATTATTTCAAGCCAGAATAGTGTTTCGTCTGCCTCTTCCAACACTATTTCCATTTTGGCGATAAATTCTTTGTCGCTTCTTGCCCTGCATACAGCCCTGTAGTTTGCACCAACAGATGTGCCGCTTTTAGCAATTTGGTAAGCAACAATTTTAGAAGCAGTGGTAATAGGTAACTTTTCAACCAAATCTATAATTGCCAGGGAATATAATTTAGTCCTTACCTTTAATTGATCTGCCGTCATTAGTTAAATATGTAATAATGTTCAATCTAAATTTCACCAGAGTGAAGTTCAATCTGAAATCTACCCTCTTAAATCTGAAATTCTACCTGTTATTATACCCAAACCTTTTAAGCTGGTAGCTGTTACTGCGCCAGTCTTTGTTTACTTTTACAAACATTTCTATGTGTATCTGTTTCCCAAAGAATTTTTCAAGGTCTTCACGGGCCTGTATACCCACACGTTTTATAGCGGCTCCTTTGTGGCCTATAATAATGCCTTTTTGGGTTTCGCGCTCTACCATGATCACGGCACGAATGCGTATAATGTTATCGTCCTCTATAAACTCTTCCGTTTCTATCTCTACCGCATACGGAATTTCTTTATCATAATTGATAAGGATCTTTTCACGAATGGTCTCGTTTACAAAAAAGCGTTCGGGCTTATCGGTAAGGGCATCCTTAGGATAGTAAGGCTCGCTCTCCGGCAGTAACTGTATAATGCGGTTAAATACCTCTTTTACATTAAAGTTTTTAAGGGCACTTATAGGATAGATCTCGGCATTGGGCACTTTCTCTGTCCACAGGGCTACCTGCTGCTCCAGTTGTTCCTGCTCGCTGGTATCTATTTTGTTAAGCAATAAAAGTACAGGAATTTTGGCGTGTACAATCTTGTTGAAAAAAGCCTCGTCTTTAAGCTCTTTCTCGCCTATCTCTACCATGTATATAAGTACATCGGCATCTTCAAAGGCCGATTTTACAAAATCCATCATAGAGTTTTGCAGCTCGTAAGCCGGTTTAATAATACCGGGTGTATCGCTTAGCACCACCTGAAAGTCTTCGCCGTTCACGATGCCTAATATACGGTGGCGTGTGGTTTGTGCCTTAGAGGTAATGATAGACAAACGTTCGCCCACAAAGGCGTTCATAAGGGTGCTCTTGCCCACATTAGGGTTGCCAATAATGTTTACAAAACCTGCTTTATGTGCCATAATCAAATAGTATTAAATTAAAAAAAGCCACTCATTGCTGAATGGCTTACTCTTAGTAGCGGGAACAGGACTCGAACCTGTGACCTTCGGGTTATGAGCCCGACGAGCTGCCTACTGCTCTATCCCGCGTTGTTTCGAGTGCAAATATACAACCATTATTGAATATAGCAACACTATTTGCAAAAATCTTTTTTAAATTTAAAAATTAATTAAGGAAATCGTAACCTAATGGTGTTGTTAGTGTTTGAATTTTAATGAGTTAAAAGCTTTGGGTAGTTTTGCAAATAATTATTTTATGTTTTAAATTTAAAAAATGAGCATAGCCAACAATAAAATTTGTAGTTATTATCTTATAATAAACAACATTGTGCTTTGCTGTGTTATTTACTATATGGTTATTTTAGGTACAAGTGCTGTAAATACAACCATAATTTGTTTATTTTGCAACCTTTTTAGAGTAGTAAAACATTAAATTTGAAAAGGATTTAAGTCTGTCTTACAAATTATATTAATTTAAATAAATCATTATATGGATACCACACCTACTACATTAAGCATACCCCAAATTAAAGAGTGTATTGCTAACTGGCACAATGTATTAAATAACAGCACAAAATTGTTAGAGTATTTTGGGCAGGGTAACTCATTTTATTACAATTTTATAGCATCTATGGGTACAGGGTCAGAGTATGTGCATGCCTATCCTGCAGTAAAAAACGGGCAGTTTATTTTTTTAATGATACCCTCTAAGTATGACAGCCCTACTTATGCTACATCTATAAATAATTATGTAGTTGAGTGCGATATTGCCTTAACAGTAGGTGAAAGCCGCATTACTAAAAAAGAAGCCACAAAACGTATTACTGCCTGGAATACAAACTACCCTACGTGGGTACCGGCACAGGCTGCATCTGCAGTAGGTATGTTTCAGGCGTTTTCTATACAGGTAGGAGATTTTGAGCCCGCTGCCGACCCTAACAGGAAAATAAATTTTGGGTTGATATATAATGCCAGCCTTGCACAACTATATACTGCCGACCTTATTGTTACCAATGTAGAAATGACGGCTACCTATTATGATGATATGGCAGAGGTGGTACCGCCATTTTCTACAACAGCTGCGCAATCAAGTTTTTACTTATTACAATTATAAATTAATGACATTTAATGAAGTTTCTTCTGCCTTAGCATTTTCAACTGGTATCGGGCTTATTATAGGTGTTGCCATTGGTGTGTTTACATATAAAAAGCTGGATTCATTAAATAAAAGCTTATTCTGGTATTTACTATTAATGTTGATGGTTCATTTATCGACAAAAATAATGAACGCAATTGCCGTAACTTCGGTTATGATATTCCCTGTTTATAGTTTTATTGAACTGTCATTTTTTACTTATCTGTACAATAAATATTTATTCAATAAACCAAACAAGATATTAATAGGATTAGGATGCATTGGGCTAATATATATTGTTGCAGAGTTTTTACAATACTTTGTGTTTGACACACTTAATTTAAAACAGTTCCAGCCTTATTGCAAAATAGCAGACAACTTTATTGTAATTATTATGGCGTTAGTTTTCTACTATCAAAAAATGAATAGTTTTAATGAAACCAAGTGGACCAATTTTAAACTAAATACAGCTGTACTAATTTATTTTACCATTAATACAATCATTTATATACCTTTTAATTTTATAATAAATGAAACCATTGGTGTAAGGCTATATATATGGACTGTAAATATTGTGATCATTTTACTATTCTATAGTTATCTAACTATTTTAATCTGGAAAAACGGCAGGCGAGTAATTGCGAAATCTTAATATTAGATAATTTTTGAAATAGCAGGCAGGTAAATTACTTAGCCTGCTTTTTACAATTTTTATTTACATAATTCTTTATATAGTAATGTTTTTTGGTTATTTAGCGGATCTCGTAAAATCAGGATCTCATCTGTTAAACAGCAATATTAATTTGAAAAATTTTTCCCAATGCCTTGGGTATTTAAGCCCCGCAATATTATGTATAGGCGTGGTGCGCGCACTATTCGTTTATAAAAAAATGGATAGTCTGCATAAAAGCATATCATGCTATTTATTTTTAATGCTTGGAGTAGATATAACAAGCAGAATTGTTCCTTATATAATAGGTTCAAATTTAATTGTACTTCCGGTTTTTAGCTTTATTGAGCTTTTGTTTTTCGTTTATTTTTACAACAGGTATCTGCTTTCTAAGCCCAATATAATCCTTATAGGGCTGGGCATATTTGGCATGATGTATATAATTTATGAGTTCTTTCAGTATTTTGTATTTAATACTATCAATATAAAGCAGTTTCAGCCCTATGCTAAAATCACAGACAACTTTATAGTCATTATTATGGCACTGATTTTTTACTATCAAAAAATGCACGGCTTTAACGAGGCATGGCGAACAAATTTTAAGCTCAATACTGTACTATTGCTTTTCTTTACAGTAAATGCTATTCTATTTTTGCCATACAACTTTTTAATAAATGCATCGGGCAATGGTAAATTTTATATCTGGACTATAAACATAGTCTTTATACTATTGTTTTACATATACTTAACAGTTTTTATCTGGAAAAGCGGCTATAACAAGAGTACCGAAAAATAATTATTGTTATAAAAATATGTATTTATATTATTTCTGTTAAATTTTGTGTAGCTTTAAAGTCGGTTATCTGCAGTTTACTATGGGTTATCATGGGGGAGGGCGGCAGTACAGGAACATAACATAGTGCGTACTATTTTGTAAGGCTATTATTTGTTTTATTAAGTACTTTTGCATTTTGATGAATAGCTTGTTGTTAGTTTGATTATATGGAAAAATGGCAGGATCCGCGGGTAATTGCCCTATGGATAGCAATTATTGTTGTATTGGTTTTTACCATACTTTTTTTTGTGATATGGATAATGTACACCGGTTATAAACGCATGACCGAAGTTAACCTGCGCGAAGCCAGGACTGCCCTTGACTATCAAAAAAAATTACTGGAAACCAACTTACAGGCACAGGAAAAAGAACGCGAACGCATTGCTGCCGATTTGCATGACAGCCTTATAGGCAAGCTTAGTGTTATTCGCCTTAAGAGCCAGACGGGGGTTGCCATTACAGATATTGATGAGCTGCTGGGCGAAAGCATTGCCGAAGCCCGCCGTATATCGCACGACCTTACACCACCGTTAATAGCATTTTCTAATGTAGAAGACCTTATAGATAATGTAGTAAGCCCCTGGAAGCAAACGTTTGCCATAGCCTATTATAAGGATGTACGCGCCGCAAACACACTTACCCCGCAGGTAAAGATTCAGCTCGTAAGGGTGGTGCAGGAGCTTGTTACAAACATTAATAAGCATGCCCACGCAACCGGTATTGCAATACACTTGCGCCATACCGGTAAAAATTTTATATTGCTTGTAAAAGATAATGGGCGCGGCTATAAAACCGATAAACTTAAAAAAGGGCTTGGCCTGCACAGTTTAGAGTTGCGTATGCAGTACCTTAACGCAAAATACCGTGTTACATCTGCCCCGGGCAAAGGTACAGCTACATTAATTGTAGTACCTGCCTCTTAAATTTAAAACCTTACAATGGAAGATATTACTATTGCCATAACCGATGATGATGCCCTTATAGTAAGCCTCCTTGGGGCTTACTTGCAAAATTGCGCAGGCATGAAAGTGCTTTTTACAGCCGGTAATGGCAGCGACCTTTTCTCTCAGCTTGCCGGGTCGCCCGTTAAGCCACATATATTATTGCTCGACCTTCGCATGGACGGTATGGATGGTATAGAGATAACAACCCACCTTAAAACCATTTACCCCGATATTAAGGTTATCGTAATATCATCGCATTACCAAAAAACATTTATGGGCTTTATGATTAAAACCGGGGTGGCTGCCTTTTTGCCTAAAGGTATATCTCCGGCGCACCTGGTAGATGTTATAAATGCAGTATACAAACAGGGGTTTTATTTTGAAGGCGACCAGATGGAGGTGCTTAGAGATCAAATAACATCTAAATCGCCCAAGCCTGTGCTGGATGACGAAGAAGTATTGTCTGAAAGGGAAATCGATGTATTAAAACTTATTTGCCAGCAAAAAACGGCTAAAGAAATAGGGGAGATACTCTTTATTACCCAGCGCACAGCCGAAGGGCATAAAAACAACCTGTTTGCTAAAACAGGTGCAAAAAATATAGCCGGCCTTGTAATTTATGCCATACAGCATACCATCATCAGGGTAGAAGACCTGCCGGTAATATAGTACTGTTATAATTAAATAATGCAATTATCTAAAATTCATGCCATTGCATTATTTTAATTTATTTCCTTAAAACATCATCAATAATATATTGCGTAAAACTACCTGTTTATATTAATCAGGTAGTTTCTACCTGTGTAAAACATTTGTTTAGGCGCATCTTTGCACAAGAATAATCAGCAGTAATAATTACAAAATGATTATTCGGGTTAATGCAGTATTAATTTAGTTGGTTAATAACGAGCATTACATTTCAAAAAAGCCTGGCAGGTAGAGACTAATTTAAAAATTTTTTGGCCCCCTCAAAAATGTTGTCTTACCAAATTATTTCTTTTAACCGCAGGCTTTTTTTTTAAACTATGGCATCTTGATTACTAAAGGTATTTTTATTTTTTAGCCCGGGAGCGGCAGGCGTGCTGCTCCCATCTTTTTACATCGGGAAAATATGAAGTTTTAACGAAAATTTTATAAGATTTTACACTTGATTTTTAAGGCACAGATATTTAAGTTATATTTGACTTATGAAAAAAAATGGCGATATCATAATCATTGAAGATGATGCAGATGACAGGGAGATTCTCGCCGAAGTTTTTGAGCAGGTCCTTACCGAAAACAATTACAGCAACCGCCTTGTAATGCTGGAAGACAGTGCTACAGTAATAAATTATTTAAAAGAATCGGGCACAGAACCTTTTTTAATGCTATCAGATATTAATATGCCCAAGGTAGATGGCTTTACACTGCGCAGCCGTATTTGCAACGACCCCGAACTTAAGGATCGTTGTGTGCCTTATATTTTTTTAACTACATCCGGCAATAACGCAGATTATATTCTTCAGGCATACAAAATGTCTGTTCAGGGATATTTTTGTAAACCTGTGAGATTTGACGATTATAAAAAATTAATTTCAGAAATCATGTCTTACTGGAAGATGAGTAAAACACCATTTTAGTGAAAATATAGAATATATTGCCTTGCTTAATGCAGGGCTTTTTTTTATGACTCATATTTAGGTTAAGCAATAAAATACAAAAAACATAACCCCGCGTTTAAAAGTTAAAACGCGGGGTTATTAATGTTTAAAAAAATATTTAAAAAGATTATTCTTTCACGATCCTTATTGTTTTGCTGCTTTCGCCTGCTTGTACTTTTACAAAGTAAATACCATTACTAAGCGCTGATAGGTCAAGATTAGTTTCGGTAGTGTTAACTGCACTATTTAAAACCTGTTGTCCAAGTGTATTGTAAATAGCAACGCTGTTTATTGCCGACGCATTTTTTAGGTTAAGCACATTTTTAACAGGGTTAGGGTAACAGGTAAGCGTTTGCAGGGCGTTGCTGCCTGTGCTTAAAACTAAATGTACCGTAACGGCAAGACGGCTTGCTACGCGGGCACGGTTTAGGGAGCGCTCGGCATAATAAGTAGCATTATCTACAAGCAAAGTTGTTACTGGTAGTAAATTTCCTCCGGTTGGAGCATCATACCATTGTATATCACCGCTAACTTCCAGGTCGGCAAGGGTCTGGCCTTCAGTAAACGTTTGGGTGGTTTCTCCTGTAGGCGTATCAAGATCGGTTATAGTAAACGTTATATATCTTAAATTAGCACATATATCCTGTACCGCGATGGTATATGTGCCCGGTTCCAGGTTAATAAATATATTTGATGACTGGTAGGGAGTTGGGTAGAAGCCTGAAGGTGGCCCACTAACGATTGAATAATTAACAGGAACTGTACCCGTAGTATTTACGATGGCAGTTTGGCCGTCAATACTAACGCTTACAATTAAGAAATTATTATTATAACTAAGCTGTTGTTGTAAAATTATATAGCAAACAGGTATACTGGTGTCTGTTGTAACATTTGCTACCCTAACCCAAATCATTGTTTGGTTAGTAACATAAAAATTTGGGTTAGCTATGGCGTTTGTACCGGCATTGGCATCACTTTCTGTAGCATAAAAAGTAACTTCGTGCTGCGGGCTGTACAAGCTGTTATTCAGTGTCAGGTTATATAATCCACCTGCACAGTTTGACGAATTTATGGCCGGTAAAGTTACAGCGTTGGGGGTAAGCAGTATGCTTACAGCCATTGTAGTGAAAGCTTCACACTGAGTCATTACATCAGACACTTTTACATATATAGTCCGGCTGCCAGAGGCTCTATAGTTTTCAGGATTTAAAATAGGAGCATTAAAATCGTCCGTTTGATAATACGTAACCATACAAGAGTTACATCCGGCAATAATTTCTTCTGCATTATAGGTAAGGTCTATAGTAGTTATACCGTCGTTACTGCCGTCGCTGTCGCACACAGTTATTGGGGCTGGCTGGTTGATAATTGGCGTGGGGACAACCCTTAAAGAAGCGAGTACTATAACGTAATTGCTCTCATTTGCGTTTTCTGTAACCCGTACAAATAATGTTTGCACAGTGGTTGTATTGCTGTATGCAGTTAAATTTACAATGGGCGAAGTACTACTTTCTGCTGATGCGTAGCTTTCATAGTATGCTACAGTGTAATCGTTCGGAGGTAAATTGCCTAAAATATCGTTAGTGTAAGCTGTAAGATCAAATACGGCAACTTCATCTCCATCAGGGTCGCACATTATATAATCCGGAGGCGAAGCAATGTTGAGTTGCGCATTAGCTGTAAAGGCCAAAAGGCCAAATAAGAAAAGGTAAAAGTGTTTCATAGTTGTTGGTAGTGTATATTTCGCCAAAAATATAAAAACTGCCTTACAATTAGCATTTTACAAGATTTTATTTTAAATAAAAACAGAAGTTAGAATAATCTATAATCGCTTTGCCTTTTATAAGTACATCTGCCCCTATAATACCGTGTACGGGCTTAGCTTTATACTGTCGCAACGCCTCATTAACATGCGACATATCAAAAATAACAAGCCCAAAACTTTTGGTTTTCCAACGTCCCATTTTTAATGTGTTTTTTAAAGAGGTCTGGGTTAGCATTCCTGTTCCTCCAGCCCCTGCAGCACGGGTGTCAGAGTCGGCTGCCGAAAGTTGAAAATGGGTTATCCCTGCAAAATCAACGCAACTGTTAGAGGCTCCGGTATCTAATATAAAGTTGCCTTCTACGCCATTTATTTTTGCCTTAACTAAAAGGTGTTGGGTTTTAGAAAGTTTAAATTTTATTCGCCTGTAGCCTTTGCTTTTTAAGCTGCTGTAAAGATCCTGCATGGTTGGTTTATGTGTTGAATCTCAAAAATACTTAAAATATTATATTAAAAAGCTAAAAGCCGTGCCAACTTTGTAATTTTGCGGCTCATTACATACCGCTATGACATTTACAGATACCCATACCCATATATACAGCGAAGAGTTTAGCAACGACCGTGAAGCGATGTTTCAGCGTGCGTTTGATGCCGGTGTTACGCGCCTCTTTGTCCCCTCTATAGATTCGGGGACAACACAAATTATGTATGATATTGAAGCGCAGTATCCTGATAATATTTTCCTGATGATGGGGCTGCACCCCACGTATGTAAAAGAGAATTACATGGAAGAGCTTGCCCATGTAGAGGCGCAACTGGAAAAACATAAATTTTATGCAGTAGGCGAAATAGGGATAGACCTTTTTTGGGATAAAACCCGTCTTAAAGAGCAACAGCACGCCTTTAAACACCAGATACAGCTTGCCAAAAAACACAAACTGCCCATAAACATACACTGCCGGGATGCCTTTGATGAAACATTTGAAGTATTGGAAAGCGAAAAAGCAGACAACCTGTACGGGATTTTTCATTGCTTTACCGGCGATTTCAATCAGGCACAAAGAGCTATTGGCTACAATATGAAGTTAGGGATAGGGGGTGTATCTACGTTTAAAAATGGTAAAATAGGCCAGTTTTTACATGACATAAATTTACAGCACATAGTACTGGAAACCGATGCTCCTTACCTGGCACCGGTGCCTTACAGGGGTAAGCGAAATGAAAGCGCTTACATACCTGTAATTGCAGATAAACTTGCAGAAATTTACGGGGTTAGCGTTCAGGAAATTGCTGCTGTAACTACGAAAAACAGTAAAAGCATTTATGGTATTTAACAAAGATTTTAAGTTAATTTCAATAAATTTTTGTTCTTTTGCAGATAGTTTTAACCTTAAAGAAGTACATGTCGAAATTTGATCATATCAGGCCTTTTTATGACAGCGAAGTAAACGAGGCACTACGTAGTGTAGCACACCACCCTATGATGAAAGCCCTCATGAGCTTTACCTTTCCCGATGTTGAAGAACAGGTGTGGATAGAGCAACTTAAGAAAACGCATTCTAAACGCGATTTCCAGGCAAATTTTATATACAATGCGGTACACCAGGTGCTTAAAAAAAGCTCTGAAGGATTTACCACATCGGGTTTTGAGAAGCTGGATAACCACACTCCATACCTTTATATTTCTAACCACCGCGATATTATACTTGATACGTCATTGCTTAATGTGGCGCTGTTAGACCATGGCCTTATCATGACGGCATCGGCTATTGGCGATAACCTTGTTAAAAAAACATTTTTACAGGTATTGTCAAGGCTTAACCGAAGCTTCCTGGTACAAAGAGACCTTACACCGCGCGAGTTACTGCAAAGTTCTAAACTAATGTCTGAATATATTTACCAGATGCTTAGGCGCGAAGGCCGATCTGTTTGGATAGCCCAGCGCGAAGGCCGTACTAAAGACGGCAATGATGCCACACAGCAGGGCGTGCTTAAAATGCTTGCCATGGCGGCAGATGGTGTGCCTCTCATGGAATACTTTAAGAAGATGAAAATTGTTCCCATATCTATTTCTTACGAGTACGACCCTACAGATGCCTTAAAAATGCCGCAGTTACTGGCTAAGGCTAATGATGAGGTGTATATAAAAGAAAAGAACGAAGATTTTACTACGCTTCTTAGTGGTATTATGGGCCAGAAAAAGCGCATTCACCTGCATGTGGGCGATGTGCTGGATACTGAACTTGATGCTATTACTGCAGAGAACGAGAATAATAACAAACAAATACAGTCGCTGGCACAGGTTATAGACGATTCTATATTAAGTACCTATAAACTGTGGCCTACAAATTATATAGCTTACGATTTGCTTTACAACACTAATCAGTTTGCTGATAAATATACTGAAAAGGAAAAGCAAATTTTTGAGCGCAGGATGGAAATGCGTATAAACGTTGATAATAAGATTTTGAAAGAGGGTATCCTTAATATTTATGCTAACCCGGTGGTTAACAAGCTAAAGTACACTAATGCATAAACCTAAAATTTTATTACTATATACGGGCGGTACCATAGGTATGGTAAAGAATTTTGAAACGGGTGCCCTCGTGGTTTTTAATTTTAAGGAACTGCTGCAAAACATTCCTGAGCTAAAACAGCTTGACTGTGATATAGAAACTTTCTCGTTTGAAAAGCCCATAGACTCGTCTGACATGGATCCTGAAAAATGGGAAAAGATGGCGACTGTGATTAAGGATAATTACACAAAATTTGATGGTTTTGTAATTCTGCACGGGTCAGATACTATGGCATACTCGGCATCGGCACTAAGCTTTATGCTGCAAAATCTCGATAAGCCGGTGGTGTTTACAGGGTCGCAATTGCCCATAGGCGATTTGCGTACCGATGCCAAGGAGAACCTTATTACGGCCATACAAATAGCATCGCTTACTGATGGTGGCGAACCTGTAGTGCGCGAGGTGTGCCTTTATTTTGAATACAAATTATACCGTGGTAACCGTACCACAAAAATTAGTGCCGAGCATTTTAATGCATTTACTTCGCCTAACTATCCTGCTCTGGCAGAATCGGGCGTGCATTTAAAAGTAATTAAGGAGCAATTTTTACCCAGAAGTATAAATAAAGATCTTGAAGTAGGGCTAAATTTTGATGGTAATGTAGCTATAGTAAAATTGTTTCCGGGATTAAATGCACAGGTGCTTACTGCCATTGTAAACATACCTAACTTAAAAGGCATTGTGCTCGAAACCTACGGATCCGGCAACGCGCCGTCTGCCCACTGGTTTATTGGTATTTTGCAAAAAGGCATAGAGCGTGGCCTGCATGTTGTAAATGTTACCCAGTGCTGGGGAGGCCGTGTAAACATGGGCCAGTATGAAACCAGTACCATGCTTAAGGAAATTGGGGTAATATCGGGAGCAGATATTACTACTGAGGCTGCCATAACCAAAATGATGTACCTGCTGGGGCAAAACGTAGCGCACAGGGATTTTAAGCAGTTATTTGAAACCTCACTGCGTGGAGAATTGTCGTAATTAGTTTTAACAATCCATTATTTAATAGTATTTTTGCACCCGCAATAACTTAGAGAGGTGGCCGAGTGGTCGAAGGCGCACGCCTGGAAAGTGTGTATACTCCACAAGGGTATCGAGGGTTCGAATCCCTTCCTCTCTGCGAAATGGTTGAAATGAAGCTTTTTAAATTGTTTCAATCATTGCAAAATATCTTTAAAAACCTGTAAAACCTGCAAAATCAACGTTTTGCAGGTTTTTATTTTGTGCTGTGTGTAGCAAAATTTGTAAGAGTACGCAAAGTTTTTGTGGCACATTTTATTTTTGAAAAAATGCGCCACAAAAACTGGTTTAAAAAACTGGTTTTCAGCATTTAAATCGCGTTAACGACTTGACTTAAAGACATCATAATCCGATATTTATTAATTAAAATAAAACGAATTATGTAAAGGGCGTGCCGCTGAAGAGCGCATTTGTATCTGGATTGAAAAAGGCTATTTCTACAGGATGGGCTACATAGCCTGTGATATTGGCATTACAGAAACTTCCGAAATAAAAGGCTGTGTGACACCCTATAAAAGCAACAATTATATCATGCGTTTGGTCGCAACATCTACTGCTAATACATGGGTAAGGTTATCCGGCAAGATCCTTTAAAAGAACTTCACCAATAGAAAGGGAACGATGACACTTTTTGACGACAAAGAACTTTTTACGACCTGCACGCGCCAAAAAAATATATTGACCTGTCGGATATGGAACTCATGCATTTTGATGGCTTCATAGCAAAAGACGTTGCCGACACTTATTTAAAGCACTGCTAAACAACATACCGTAGCTCGTAAAGCAATGTCGCCAAGGATAAATCTTATCTTACGACAGGTAAGGCGGGGCTTTTAACAAATTTTAACAATTTTCTTTATCTAAAAAAATTAATTTCGCAGGCATATTATGGAAGACAAATACAAATTAATACGTTTTTTAGAAGCACAAAACCAAGTGTATTTGAAGGCTTTGTCCGAAATTAAAAAGGGGCAGAAGCAGAGCCACTGGATGTGGTATATATTTCCGCAACTTTTAGGTTTGGGCTCCAGCGAAAATGCACGCTACTTCGGTATCACGGGTTTGCCGGAAGCAACAGCATACCTGCAACATCCTACACTTGGCAAACACCTTATCGAAATTACTAAAGCACTTTTAGCGGTACATGGCAAATCAGCATCTGATATTTTTGGGTATCCCGACGATTTGAAATTGCACTCTTCAATGACCCTGTTCAGTAGGGTAGAAAATACGGATCCCATATTTAGCGAAGTTATCAATCGATATTTTGGCGGCCTGCCTGACAGCCGTACCTTAGCATTGCTGGGAAATAAATAACATGGTACAGTAAATAACTTTAATGAACCGAATCGGGGGGTACATTGGGAGTATTTACCATTAGTATGGAAATTAGGTATTTGTCGATACTTCGACTTGCAGTAATATTAAAATAAACCATCTTTCCTATAGGCCGAAGGGCTTTGCCCCGTATGCTTTTTAAAAAACTTGCTAAAGGTGGCAGCATCTAAAAACTGAAGTTCTGTAATCACATCATTAAGGGTTATGCCCGGTTTCCTCAAAAGAAGTTTAGCCTCAACCACAAGGAAATGGTTGATGACATCTTTAGTAGATTTATGCATCGTCTTTCGGATTATTTTACTAAGGTATTTGCGGGTAATACACAGCTTATCAGCATAGAACTGAACATCATGATGGTCTTTAAAGTGTTCGCGGAGCAGTGAGAAGAACTGCATCGTGAGCGTATCGCCCTTAACACTGTCAACAGTTGCGGTACTCTCTGTTTTCTGGAAAAAATTTTCAAGTTCGTAAATCAATATCGAAAATCGGTGCCAGATCATTTCATTAAAATAATGATTGACGTTGTTTATATCATTTAGCTCTTCTAATGCGTTAATTTCAGCACCAATCCGCTTAAACAATTCAGGCTGATCCTGTATTCTTCTGGCAGGGTGATTGAAAAAGTTCTTTAAAAAATCGGTTGATTTATATGTGAAGCCCGAGTTTACGATAAGCTTGTCTGTAAGGAGCATTTTTTTTGCATGATAGTCGTCCGAAATGTCGTTTATAAAAAACCTTTCCGCAATGGGGCTAAAATAGTGCCAGCTCACAGTAAATTTCATTCGCCGTAAAACATGTTTAAATTCTATCGTGTTAATTGGTGAGTTAGTTATACTACAACAGCCTTTCAGTCTTCTTTCTTTAAAAATTCCTGAAGTTCTCCACAGGCTTTAAAATTGCCGGCTATGGTATCCAAATTTTTGTTGGCCTGAAAGAACGAGTCAGCAAGCTGCTTTTTTACAACGTAACCCTTCATTTTTAAATAGTGAAGTGCAGGATTATCTTCCTGGTATCCTGCCGGTACGCGCTTTAGTGTCTCGTAAGCTACCACACCGTCCGGAAAAGCGTGCAGGAGGTCTTTATTCTGCACAATTTTAAGCCATCCTTCATAATCATAGTCAATTTTCTCCCTAATCTCTTTCAGGTGTTTAGGCTCAGGTTGCCAAGTGCCCGAAAAAATGAACGATTGCCCGGGGTCTATAAAAACACCATAGTTAACATCATTTACCTTTCGCCCTTTACTGCAAATGATACAATACAGATACGTTTTGTAAGGAGCTTTATTTTTACTAAAGCGCAGGTCCCTGTTTAATTTTGGTATGCAATCTTTAGCTTTAAGGTCTGCGGCAGCCACCTCACGGTCAAATTTACTGATATCTTCTATAAGGCTTTGGGTAAACTCAGTAAAATTTTGCATTGCCTTATCGTACTCCTCACGGTGATCGTCCATGAATTCTTTCGAATTATCCGCAGCTAAGGATTTTAAAAAAGTAAAGGTTGAGTTATAGATCATAATTTGTCAATTGTCTTTCAAAGTTACAAAAATCTATTCCTGCCAACTTTGTCAAAAGGCCCCAATACTTGCCCAAAAAGCACTATTATGAAATTGTAGTTTACAATTGCCAGATAACATTGTGCCGGATGCGTTACTGCAGGGTTCGATAAGCTTCTGCTTATACTTTTTATCAGGACTCATGAAGTACGGTATTAAAAAAGCCCCTGATTATCTCAGAGGCTTTTCGTGCGGGTGATAGGACTCGAACCTACACACCTTGCGGCACCAGATCCTAAGTCTGGCGTGTCTACCAATTTCACCACACCCGCGGGTATATTAAAATGGTGTCTTGCGTCATTACAAGGCTGCAAAGATACAATTAGTTTTTAATTATCAAAGAAATGCATAACAAAATATAATAGTATACATAAAAGCTCTGATTTTTATAAAGTCCCTGTGGTGCACTTTATAGAACAAAACTCTTTGATTATAGCTTTTTAACCAAACAATTTTTTGAGGTTCGGGTTTTCTTGGCAGTCTTATTATTTTACTTAAAGTTGACTGTTCACTCCGGTTTCATCATAAACAAAAAAGTCGGAAGAAAAATCTTCCAACCCTTGATTATGCTAATCGTTCCTGTACAAATATATAATGTAAGTGTGATTATTTAACCACTACTTTTTTAACTTCTTTACGGTTACCATCTTGTACAGTTACCATGTAAATGCCGCCCTGCACATTTTGCAGGCTTATATTATGAGAGAACATACCCGTGTTAGCAAAACTATTGTTAAACACCTGGCGGCCGGTTATGTCATGTACTGTAATGCCTATATTGTTTTGCGATTGCGACTCGAACTGTACTGTAAACGTACCTGTATTAGGGTTAGGGTACAACGTAAAGTTTTTAAGATTAAATTGTGCTGCGCTAAGCGGTGTATACACCTGGCCACAAACTGTTATACTCCATGAATTTAGTGTGCCTGTATTAGTGGCAACTACATCGGCTACATTAAGGTTCCATGTTCCTATTGCACTTTTTCCAATAAAAGTCGAGAGCGTACGGAATGGCCTGAATATGTTGCCAACCTCTGTATTAGCACAGGAAACGGCAATTCCGTTATCGTCAAAAGTAATATTCAAATCATCGTTGCTACCGCATTGGGTCTGCCATAAAATTACTTCGGTACCATCCGGATTTGCAACATTAATTTTAAGATTGCCAACATATGGATGCGTTGCATTTACATTTACATTTACAGATGTGATATTTTCTACAGTATCTACAGTTAAAGGAGATGATGTAAATGCAACAGTGTTATCCGGTATTGCAATTGCGGTTGTATTAGTGTAAGTGTTGCACTCGTTAGTAACTGCATAGCCTATTGTAAATGGTGTTGCATTTACTGCATAATATATGTTATTAACCGGCTCTACCATTATACGGCAATTACGTGCTAAAACATTAGGTACAGTTATATCTTCGGCACCATCATTATCTGTGTTAGAGGCAAGTACCGTTGTAAATGTAAGTCCGCCGTCAGTAGAAAGAAGGATATTTACTTTAGATGTTGTAATGCTGTTTCCTGTAGTGCCTGCAACATCCCATGTTACAGTTTCTTGTGTTCCCTGCTCCCATGATGTGCTGCTGCTTTCCTGAGATGTTACCATAAATGGCCCAGCAGTAGCATTAACCACAACACTTGTATTCCTACTGGTTGTTTGCCCGCCCATTATATTGTTATCTCTCACGGTATATGTAAATGTAAGTGTTCTTCCTACATCCGATATCACTTCCCAGGTGGGATAAAGATTACCTTCTAATACATCTGATAATTGTGGTATATAGCGATCCCTGCTCGTGCTTGGCGGCCTCGACCTAAAGTTAGGGCCGGATGTGTTCTCTGACGATGGCTGGTTTAAGGGAAAAGATGTGCCATTTGCCTGTTCCCAGGTGTAAGTAAGGGCGTCATCATTAGCATCTGTAGCTTCTGTGCCTTTAAGTATAAATGCGGTACCTTTAGGTATAGTGCGGCGTATAATGCTTGGTATAACAGGTTCTGCATTGTCAATGGGTGTAAGTGTAGCACAACTTGCATCGCCCAAAATAGCAGAAATTTCGTCGAGGCTTACCGCATTAAAATAGGCATCTGAGTGTAGCTGAACATCTGCTGCGCCACAAATACCGGCATAGCCCATAATAGTTGTTCCACTGCCCGGCTCAAACGCGGTATCGGGATTATTGTTTGTAAAGCAGTTGCCATCCTGACCATTAAAAACGTGATTAGCACCAAATTGGTGGCCCATTTCGTGTGCCACATAATCAATATCATAAGGATCGCCCACAGGTGCTGGGCTGCCTGTAACTCCACTCGCTTTTATATTATCGTAGCAAATTCCACCCCGTCGTGCAAGACCGCCGGGACCGGTGCTAACGGTATGGCCTATGTCAAAATTTTCTGATCCAATATAGTTTGTTATAGCTGCTTGAGATTGTTCTAAAAGTACTCGGGAGTTATTATTATTAAACGTATTTCCGGTTAAAAAGATAATATCTTCGTTGTTATCTATAAGCTGCATGCTTACAGCAAGGTCTCTTTCGTAAACGCCATCTATACGGGTTACAGTAACAACCATTGCGGCAAGAACAGCGGCTTTTTTTTGGTCATTGGTACCATTGCTAAGGCCGGCTGCATTTACATGGTATGTGGCATACTCTTTAGTACATGCCATGGCAAGACGAAAAGTCCTTAAGTTGCCGTCGCTTAAAAAGGCAGTTCTTTGCCCGGGTATACTATTTGTGCGGTGTGCAGTGTTATTAGTAATAACATTACATGTAAAATCTCCCGGATTGTTAAGGCTTGCTTTAGTATATACTATATAATTACTAAAGTCTTTAGTGTAAGGGTCTATATAAAAAGTGCCGTGGGGGGTAAGCATCATGGCATGAAGGCCAAAGGTAGTAACGCTAAAGCGCACAATGGCTTGTGGTGTTTCTATACCCTGGCCCACGTATGATTTTAGCTCTGGGTGCCTGGCTGCGATGCCTGGCTGTAACACGCTGGCTTCATAAACACGGTAGTGCTGTATTTTTCCCTGTGTATCTGGAAAAGGGATAATAACATTAGATGTTGCACCTGTAGCACGCGCGGGTGCTGCAATAAGTGACTGTTTTAACAGAGCAAGGTCTGTACTAAAAAGCGTATAGGCAGTGGGCATACTGGCTCTCTCTGTTTTTTTTAACAGTGCAAGATTACCTTCATTAGCAGGCTTCCAGTTTGTTTGGGCATTCGCAACGCCAAAAAGAAATAGGGAGATAACTAAAAGTAATGAGTTTTTCATAATTGTTATAGGTAAAGTGCAAAGGTAATTGCTAAAAAAACAAATACTAACGTTTTATAGTTAATATTACGCTTTAATTAAAAAAATATTTGTCCTGTTTTAATTACAGTTATAAAATATTAAAAATTACAGTACTTTGTTTTGTTTAGGGCGCAGATAATTTAACTTTGCCTAACTTTTAATAATGAGGTTTGAAAATTTTTAATGCTATACAGGAGTTTTCCTCTCCAGCCGGAACCATAGTAACCCTGGGCACTTTTGATGGAGTGCATAAAGGGCATAAAAGCTTGTTGGATAAGCTTATAAGTAACGGTAAAGCATTAGGCTGCGAAACCGTAGTGCTCACTTTTTTCCCGCATCCGCGAATGGTATTACAACCGGATGCCGATGTGAAACTGCTTAATACGATGGATGAAAAGGCAGCACTTTTAGAAGATTTTGGTATAGATAATCTCATAATTCATCCGTTTAGTCATGAATTTTCCCGCCTTACCGCCCAGGATTTTGTAAAAGATATACTTGTAACGAGGCTTAATGCCCGCAAAATAATAATAGGTCACGATCACCGTTTTGGCCGTAACCGCACAGCTACAACCCAGGATCTTGTAAGAATGGGAGAGGAGCTGGGTTTTGAGGTAGAGCAAGTATCTGCCCTGGAGGTAGGTGAGGTATCTGTTAGTTCTACAAAAATTCGCAATGCCCTGTTAGAAGGTGATCTTGATACGTCAAACAGTTACCTGGGCTACCCTTACTTTATTACCGGTACAGTAATTACTGGCAAACAGCTTGGCCGTACAATAGGCTATCCTACTGCAAATATTAATGTATTACAAACTTATAAGCTTATACCCGCTCAGGGAGTATATGCCGTGTCGTCTGTAATAAATGGCGCTACCATTTATGGCATGATGAATATAGGTACACGGCCCACCATAAATGGTACCGGCCAGACTATAGAGGTTAATTTTTTTAATTTTGATGCCAATATTTATGGTGCCCAATTAAAAGTAAGCCTGCACCACCGCTTGCGCAGCGAGCAAAAATTTGACGGCCTCGATGCCCTAAAAGCTCAGCTTGCTAAAGATAAGGAAGACTCTTTAAATTACTTTAAGGAACAGTAACGCTGCATGAAAGAACGCCTGTTTAAAGAAATAGACAATGCGCCCCTGGTTTTATTCAGGATCTTTTTTGGTTTTTTGCTTGCATGCGAAACCTTTGGTGCTATTGCCACAGGCTGGGTACGCGATAATTTTATAGAACCTAAGTTTACATTTTCGCATATAGGCATGGAGTGGCTACAGCCATTGCCGGGTAACGGTATGTATTATTATTTTGCTATAATGGGCATACTGGGTGTACTGGTAATGGTAGGCTATAAGTATCGTTATGGCATGGTATTATTTACGGTTATGTGGGCAGCGGTATATTTTATGCAAAAAACATCATACAATAATCATTACTATTTACTGGTACTGATATCTCTAATGATGTGTTTTTTGCCTGCAAATGGATATGCATCGGCAGATGTTAAGATAAACCCCGCTATAAAAAGGCTAACCATGCCAGCCTGGTGCTCCTGGGTTATGATAGTTATGGTAAGCATTGTATATTTTTATGCTACGCTGGCAAAGTTTTATCCCGGCTGGCTTAGTGGTACATTTGCAAGGCAGCTCCTTAGCAGGTCGGTTGCACATGAAGGCCTACGGGATATAATGACCCAAAAGTGGTTTTACCTCTTTATAGCCTACTCCGGCATTGCATTCGATTTGCTTGTTGTACCACTCATGCTTTTTAAACGCACCCGCACGGCAGCTTTTGTAGCGTCGCTCCTCTTCCATATTTTTAACTCCATTACACTGCAAATAGGTATTTTTCCTTTTTTTGCCTTAAGCTTTGCTGTGTTTTTCTTTCCACCCGAAAAGATACGCAGCATTTTTTTCCGAAAAAAGCCTGCAGCCTTAAGTTATGGCATTACTAAAGAGGGGGTAAGTGTCTTAAGATATTTTTTTGTACCGTTTCTTATAATTCAGCTCCTGCTTCCGCTAAGGCATTATTTTATACAGGGAGACGTATTGTGGACAGAGGAGGGACACCGCCTTAGCTGGCGTATGATGTTGCGCACCCGTAATGGCGGCACCCGTTTTAGGGTGGTAGATAAGAGTACTAATAAAGATTTGTTTTATGATGCCTACAGCGACCTTACCCCTAAGCAGGAGGCTGCAATGGGTACACGGCCAGATATGATTTGGCAAATGGCGCAACACATAAAACAAGAGTTTAAAAACAAAGAGCAGGATGTTGCTGTTTATGCCCATACTAATGTAGCTATAAACAACGATCCCTATAAGACCCTAATAGACCCTGATACAGATCTTGCCGCTGTGCCGTGGAATTATTACGGGCATTGCCCCTGGATTATCTTATATGATAGTAAAGATAATCCTGTTAAATAAACATTTTAACACTATGTTTGTTTTATCATATTTCTTTTATTAAAATTTTACTAAACCTTATTTAGTTGTCCTGTAATATGGCTAAATTAGATAAAAATAACGGCGGTGGCTAAACTGCCTGCCCTGTTGTCTTTTGTAATGGCTTATAAAACAAACACTAACTGAATAAGAACACAAAATTTTAAGATTATGAAAGCTTCGAGAATTATTACTAACGGCATACTTGTTTTTATATGTATAGGCCTGTTTTTCCTGTTAATGGATGCGCTTAACCTGTCGCACATTATTTACTTAAGGCTTGTAAATTTTGTGTTTGTAATATGGGGCATCAACAGAACTATAAAATCTAATTTTAATGATAATCTTAACGGCTATTTTACAAATATAGCATCGGCAATACTTACGGGTGTTGTTAGCCTTGTGCTAAGTGTATTTGCCTTTATGCTGTATGCCGAATATAAAGGTGGCGAGGCTTACCTGCAAAACTTTGCATCCGATTATATTTTTGGTGGTGGCAACCCATCTCCGTACCAGTTTGGTATAGGGTTGTTTATAGAGGGCCTTGCAGCATCTGTAATAGTGTCGTTTACATTAATGCAGTTTTGGAAAGATAAACTCGAAAAAATTAATACTGTAGATGACAGGGCGCATAATCCTCATTAATACATAGGTTACATTATAATGTTACTAAAGCTCCTGTTACAGGGGCTTTTTTTATGGACTTTATGTAAAAATTGCATAAATATAATTGTCCATGTTTGTAAAATAAAAATCCATATATCTAATGTTTTTTGATTATAAATTTGAATAAACGCATTATTAGTGCCTCATATTGGTAAAATTATATTTTATGGTATGAGATTTATGTTTTTTACTAATTGGAAATTTCATTTTTTGGGAATTTTTATAATTTTTTTACTATAACGATTTAGTGATTTTTAACCAAAACTATTAACATACATTATTATGAAAACAAAACTACTTACTTTAGGACTATTTGGCTTAATGGCCTCTGTGCAGGCACAAAACACGTACATAAACGATTTTGAAGACGGCTCACCTGCGGTTACAGCTTCTTATGGAGCTGAATTTGCTATTATCGACAACCCCTTAACTGTAGGAAATGCATCTGCACATAGTGGTCAAATAAAAAGGACTACAGGTAACTGGTACGAAATTGTTAGGTTTGCTACGTCTTTTAGTGTCCCTGCAAATACATCTAAATATATTCACTTAAGGGCAATGTATACATCAACAGTAATCCCCAATATGTCTGTACGTGTAGATGCTACCGAAAGTAACGACGGTAGTGTAGAGATTCACCCCATGGCGGCTTATGCTAATCCTGGTGCATGGCAGGATATGGTTTTTAAAGTAGATGGCGGAGAGGCCGGAATTAACGTTACACAATTTGTGTTTTTTCCAGATGCATCTTCTAATGTGCTAAACAATACGGACTCGTTTGCTAACATCGACGAAATTGTGCTTAACGACTCTGAGACACCTTTCGACTTAACGGCAGGTACCGATAAGTTTACACAAAATAATAGTGTAAAAGCATATCCTAACCCAACTGCAAATGCATGGACTTTTGAAGCGGCAAAAGGAGCTAACCTGTCATCGGTACAAATTACAGATGCCTTGGGTAAAACGGTTTTTGCTAAAAATACAATATCAGGAACTATAACTGTAGATGCGTCTAATTTATCTAATGGCTTGTATCTGGCTAAAATAACTTCGGGTAATGCCACCCAAACAATTAAGGTTATAAAAAACTAATGCAATTTTTACTATTAGCAATGGCTGTTTTCTTTTAATTTTTTAGCCACTGCATAGGTTAAAGTTAGATTTTACTTTTTTATGTTGTCCCGTAATGAGTGTATTAAAACTTCCTGTTTTTAATGTGCCCATTGCGGGATAGTTTTTTACATCAATAAGCATTTCATTTACAAAAAACATCCCGCACAACAATTGTTATGCGGGATGTTACAATAAATAATCAACTTAATTTTATATGACTATGGCACTATAAACAAGCTTGCAATTGTGGTTGCAGTTGCGCCTGTAATAGGCTCATCAAAAGATTCTGTTCCACCTGTAGCGGTTAGTGCAGGAGTGTATGATCCTGGTACGGCATTGGTCATAAAGCCCGCCTGGTTTACATTTTCTTCACCGTTGTAAACAGCCTGAGTTTGTTCTGGCATGCCTGCACCACGCTGATTGCCTACAATCCATCCTTTTAATCCTCTCATCCTGCGGATTTTAGACGCATGTTTCGCTTCAACAGAGTGTATTCTTAGTGCAGTTGTAAGCAATCCTTTATCTGTAATTAAGTTTCCTGCCTGGCCTTTGTAAGCACGTACACCTGTATCTTCAAATGCCTGTGCTACAGCAAGGAATGTTTGGTAGTTGGTAAAGGTGTCAAATGGACCTCCTCCGTTTGCGCTGCGTGCTCCTGTAAAGTCAAATGTAGGTTTAGCAGGGGCATTTGCACCAAGTGCATTTTTAAGTAATGTAACGTGTGCCTGTTCGTGTTTAGATATCTGCGCAATAACGTCACGGTCTTCAGCAGGTATTAGGCCATTAGCGGCTAATCCCATATCGTAAAACTCGTCTTCAAGATATTCAAGTGTTAGTGCAAGCTGTAATGCACTTAACGGGGTATCTGCAGCGGCAGCAGCAAATGCTGATGTAGAGGCTGCATTAGCTTTTTGCGAAAATAACATGCCAAATGGTACGGCAGCCATAGCGGCAGTTGTGCCTACTTTACCAAACTGGCTAAAACTATCTCTTCTTGATCCTTTACTGTTTAGGCTTTCTAATACGCCTTCGTTTGTAAACGATTCTAAAAATTTTAATATGTTCATGATGTCGATCTTTAATTGTTAGTTGATTATTGAAGGAATTGTGCGGTAAATGGAGTTCTTATGATGTTAAGAGCCGCTACCTGGCGAATAATTGCAGATGGGTCTTCTGCTTTATCCAGTCCTGTAACAGGATCTGTCTGGTCATCGCCTGCAAAAGAAGTACCACCGTTAAGAATGTCTCTAATAGCAGAAGCATGTCTTGCCTCTACCGAAACAATTTTACCTGCAATGCCAAGATATTCTACATTTTCAAGATATTGTCCTGCACCATTATAAGCTCTTACACCAGTATCTTCAAGAGCCATAGCTGTTTGAAGTACTACATCCCTGCTTGCAAAGTTTAAGCTGCCATAATTAAATTCAAGCGCTGGTAAAACTGTACCGCCTGTACCTGCTAATGCACCTGTAAGCGCAGCTTTAAAAAACTCCCTGTGTATAACCTCATGGTTATAAAGGTCAATTAGTATAGCTCTTTCTGCTTCATTGCCAAATGTGCTGTTAAAAGAAGCATGGTTTACAACGCGTGTGTAAAAATCTGCTTCAAGCTGCTCAAGGGCATAAGCATAGGTAAGGATACCTGCGTCGCCTCCGCCAAGGTCAAATTTTCCGTTCCTTACACCAGGTAGCTGATTGTCTGCAGCCGGTGTTTCTAAATCGTCATCGCTACATCCTGCGATTAATAGTCCTGTACCTGCAAGTGCAAGTCCGCTCATTTTAAGAAAGTTCCTTCTGCCATTAGGGCCCGGTGTGGTAACTGGCTTAACGTTTACTGCTGTGTTTTTCATTGTAATAACATTAATGGGTTAATAATTGTATTTTTAATAAAAACGGTGTGGTCTCTTATGTAGAATCGCAATTTTTTATGTCTTCCGAATCTCAAAGTTAATTTTACATACGCCAATTAAATGTTAATGGTTTTGCAGGTGGATACCTAATTTTTGATTGTTAACAAAATTTTGGCAAAATTTTTAACATTTTGTTGTTTTGTTAATCCTTTACGGTAGTAGTTATATTGCTAATTATTTAATTATTACTATTTTAAAATTAAGAACTGTTTAATTTTCACATTTACGAAATAATTAACAACAGGGGTGCAATAATTATATTTTTTATACAAAACAATTGTAAGGCATAGCTTACTTATATTTTAAGCATATTGTAATTAAATTGTGTAGTAGAGTTAAAAAAATCGATTTTTCTTAAAAGTAACTACTATAATTTCGTAATTTTTTCGTTACTTTACCCATATAAATTATTTTAGGATATGAGAGCAAGAGCCACTTTAAAACAAATTGCAAAAGAACTTAATGTATCAGTTTCAACAGTTTCTAAAGCGTTAAGCAACAGTCCTGAAATTAGCGAACCTACTAAAATAAAGGTTCAGGAGTTTGCAAAACTTAAAAATTACAAGCCTAATAATATAGCTGTAAACCTTAAGAGCAAGCGTTCTAAAACCATAGGCGTTGTTTTGCCTAATATTTTAAACCCGTTTTTTGCCAAAGTATTTAGCGGTATAGAAAAGCAGGCTAACAAGCGTGGGTATAATGTTATTACATCTATATCTAACGAGTCGTTAGAAAAAGAGATCTATGCAATGGATATGCTTAGTAACGGTACTATAGATGGCTTTATACTTTCAATATCCGAAGAAACCCAGAAAGAGCACGAAGTAAAACACTTTAAAGATGCCATTGCCGATGATATTCCTATTGTAATGTTCGACAGGATATCTGAAGATGTAAATTGCGATAAAGTAATTGTAGACGATTTCGATTCGGCCGTGCATGCTGTTACCCACCTTATAAAAACAGGCTGTAAAAATATAGCCCTGTTCTCGTCTTTAGATAATATTAGTGTGGCTAAGCTGCGCGACGAGGGATATTACAAGGCTTTGCAGGATAACGGCATTGCCATAGACGAATCTATAATTATACGTACAGAAAGTACCGATGAATTTGACGAAAAATTTGTTCCCTTTTTCGAATCTAAAAGCGGTGCTATAGATGGTGTTTTTGCAATAGATGAGCACAGTGCAGTATCTATCATGAAAGCAGCACTTAAAAAAGGTATTAAGATACCGGAGCAACTTTCTATAATAGGCTTTGCCGATGGTGTATGGTCGCGCAGGTTAACGCCAAGCCTTAGCACAGTAAGCCAGCACGCTCCCGAAATAGGTGAGGCTGCTGCCGATATGCTTATAGACAGGCTGTTAAATAAAGATGAAGAGGAGCCGCCATTTACTACAAGGGTTATTAAAACCGAGTTAAGACAAAGAGAATCTACAAGAAAATTATAGCTGTCCAATAACACCTGTTGGAAAATACACTTAAACAAATAAAATCACTATACCCGTTAAGCGATAGCGCACTTGCTAAGCTTACCGGGTTATTTTATATACGGCATTTTAAAAAAGGCGAACTTATACTTAAGGCAGGGCGCATAGAAAAATCAGTATTTTTTATAGAAAAAGGCATTGCCCGGGCTTATGCAGATTTGCCCACGCAGGAACTTACCTTTTGGCTTGGCGCCGAAGGTGATTATATAATATCTGCCCAGAGCCTTATTAATAACAAACCCGGCTATGAAACTATAGAGGTGCTGGAAGATAGTATTTTATATGAAATAGATTCGGCCGCCATGATAGCCCTTTTTGAAACTGAGATTGAACTCGCAAACTGGAGCCGAAAACTTGCCGAGCACGAGCTTATTAAACTGGAGCAGCGATTTATTTTCAGGCAGTTTAAAACTGCCACACAAATGTATGCCGATATTTTAGAGAATAATCCTACTCTCCTGCAAAGGGTTCCCCTTAAGCATATTGCATCATATCTTGGTATTAGCCAGGTAAGCCTTAGCCGCATTAGGGCAGAGGTAAAGTGATTTTTTTAGAGACCTTTGTAAATTTATTTTAGTATTTGCATGGGCAGGATAGTTATGGTATACCATGTGCTTAAGTACTAAAAAATTATTGAGTTACTTTTTTTCCTGCGCTAAATATTCTTTGCTTTTAGTAACCAAATAATCTGTAAGCTCAAATTCCTTTTTAGGATCCAGCAACGCACGGCTGTTAGCACCCGTATCGCAATAGGTAAGGAACAGTCCTATATCATCTTTGGGGATTTGCAGTAACTGTGTAAAAAAGTTATAGGTATAGCGGGCTTTAACCGTTTCCGGAAAAGACTGTGCACCATCTAAAGTGTAAATTTCGCCTTTATCCTTTTTCTTTTTCTTTTTAAAGAACGTTTCATAAATACGTACAAAATTTACACCTACCAGCTGGCTGCCCTGCACTTGTGTGGGCAATGCCCCATTCATACTTTTGTCGTATTTATTACGCTCTGCCCTAAACTTATTTTGTTCTCCTACACCCGTCATGGCAGATGCTACTGCAAGAGTTTTAACTTTTTTACTATCGCCGGCTAAATCGCCAGTTAATACGGTTGGTTTTATAATAACCTCGTCGAGCACTTTTACATCTATATTTAACTTTATAACTAACGGATCCTGTAAAAAGTGACTTTCTTTTATAACTATATATGCAGTGCGAAAGCCCACGCCCGAAAAAGAAAGTGTATCTGTAGCGCGGGCATAAATGGTAAACATACCGCGGGTGTCTGTAACGGCACTAATGCGCGATGTGTTGTTTTTTATGGTTAGGTTGTCTACCGCAAGCGAGTCGGCTATTACCATGCCATGCAGTATCTGGCGTGGATTTAACTTTTGGCTAAAGCCAAAAAGTGGCAATAAAAATAGTAGTGCTAAGAGGAGTTTGCGAGTCATAATAAGGATGGTTGTTACTGCAATTTACTACAAATAATGGTAGCTTATTACAAAAAAAATGTGTTAACACATTTATAACAACACAACGGCAATTTTTACTTTTTAGTATCAATTCCGTCAGAAATTACATCAGGTTTAATGCCGCCCTGGGCAAGCAGGGTATTGTATTTTTTTGACAGGTCTATAAGTAAAAGCTTTGCAAGCTCCTTATTGTTATCTTTTAAGGCAGCCACAAAAGCAGCATCTTCTACCACATAGAACATGAACCCGTGCACATATTCTTTAGGTACTTTAAGTTCGCTTTCTATCTGGTCTTCCACATAAATGCCGTCTATTTTTTGCATGGAAAACTCTTTTCTTTCTGTTTCCAGCGCTTTGCGCAGCATTTTCATGCGGCCCGATATAATATTAATTATAGCATCTAAACTAAGGATAAAACCCCCATTCAATTCGCCACCTGCCGCCTTTAAGCGTCTTTCTGCCGGGGTATATTGCGGTTGTTTTGCAGGCACAAGACCTAAAGACTCCGGGTTAATATGGCTTATTACAACCTCTCTAAGTTCTGTTGATTTTGGTTTTACCTCCATTACATAAGGCACTTCTTTATAAGACAATTCGTTTACGGCAAACTCCCTAACCTCTATTTTATCGCTGTATACCACAAGCTGGTCGCCTACTTTGGCCGGAATGGTAAACAATCCGCCCGCGCCTGATTTTGCCTCAGTTCCTGTAACTTTATTTATTACAAAAACATTATCTACAATATAGTCGCCTGCCGTTATTTTACCGTGCAACGACCTGCGCTCCTGGCTAAATACCAAAACACCTACAAGTAAAAGTATACAGGTTAACCATTTCATTTATCGGCAATAAGTTTATTATACTTTTCGGCAAGGCCCATTAGCTTAAATTTAGCCAGCTCATTATTCTTAGTCTTTAATGCAGCGGCACATTCAGGGTCTTCTACAGCATAGTATAAAAAACCCTGTACATACTCTGCCGGAATTTTAAGTTCGCTTACAATTTGTTCTTCGGTATAAATGCCATTAAGCTTTTGTATGGCAAATTCTTTTCGCTCTGTCTCCAGTGCTTTTTTAAGCATTTTGGTGCGCCCGCTAATGGCATTTATAATAGCATCTGCCGATATAGATACTCCTGCCATAGTACCTATTCCCATTTGCGGATCCAGGTCGCTCGCAGCTTTAAGGCGCCTTTCGGCAGGGGTATATTGCTTTTGGTTTTTAGGGACAAGCCCAAGCGATTCGGGCGTAATTTTATCAATAACTATTTCTTTTAGCTCATAGGCATTTATTACAACCTCCATAATATAAGGCTGCCCGGCAAAAGTTGCAGCACTTACAGCAAAATCTCTCGCGGTTATGCCTGTACCATATACTGCAAGCATATCGCCATCTCTTGCCGGTATGGTAAAAGTGCCTGTAGCATTTGTTTTAACCTCTGTGCCTGTAGCTTTGTTAATTACAAATATACCTACAACCGCACTTTCGCCCGACACAATTTGCCCCTGCAACGGCTTGCGCTCCTGGCAAAATGCAGAAATACTTAAGCACAGCAGTAAATAAAGAAACTTGTTCATTAAAATTTTATTAGCCCGGTGTATGGCATTATTTGTAAGTTTAAGACAGTAAATGTAAAAAAATTACTGCGCACTAACATGCAGCAAAAGGCACGCCAGTTTTTTTATTTATTCCTCTTTTATAAGTAACAGATATTTTTGTGCCAACTCTGTGATCCTGAATTTTGCCATACTCTCGTTTTTTGCATCCATGTGGGCAGCAACGTCTTTATCTTCTATTGCAAAGTAAAGAAAGCCATCTACGTGCTCTTCGGGAATTTTAAAAGTATTGGTAATTTCGCTTTCTGTGCAAATATTGTGCAGTTTTACCAGTAGCATTTCGCGCTTTTCCTGCGCGACAAGCTTTTTCATGCGTTTTGTTCTGCCATTTATGGCATTGATAAGCGGGTCTAAAGGCATGGAGCCAGCCAGCAAACCAAGTAGCATAATAGGTTTAAAGTCACCCGCGGTATACAGCTTTCTTTCGGCAGGCGTATACCGTTTCTGGTTTTTAGGCACTATACCCAGCTTTTCGGCACTTATGCTGCCGTCTACCACTACTTCTTCAAGTTCTACAGATGATGCTTCAACCTCAACCACATAAGGATTTTCAGCAAACGATTTATCGCTCATGGCAAACTCCCGGATGGTTACCCGCGGGCTGTACACCACGAGAATATCGCCCACTTTTGATAATATATTGAAGCCCCCGGAAACATCGGTCTTTGTCTCTGTACCTGTTGCCTTGTTTATTACAAATACATCGCTCACGCCATTACCGTCAGAAACTACTTTACCCTGCAATGGCTTTCGCTCCTGGCAAAAAGCCGTTGCAGTAATAAGCAATAGTATGGCGATTAGCTTATTCATTTTTTATAACTTCGAGATATTTTAACCCCAGTTCATTCATTAATAGCTTAGCACTCCCGGTATCTTTTATTTCAATAAGGCCTGCTAACTGTTGATTTTCTGCTGCATAATACAGGAACCCTTTTGCATACTCTTTGGGCACGCCGCATTCAGTCGTAATCTCATCTTCGGTATAAATGCTGCCCAGGTTTTGTATCAGCACTTCTTTTTCAGCATACTTAGCGGCGAGCTTCAGCATGTATAAATTTCCGCTCAGGGCATTTATTAGATAGCTTAAACCAAATCCCGGTGCTGCAGCGGCTGCATAACGTTTTGCCCTGCGTTCGGCAGGTGTGGGGAATTTATAATTTTTAGGCACAAGCCCTAACGACTGGCTGGTTATCTTAGCCTCTACCACAACCTCCTCAAGCTCGGTACTCTTTAAATCAACTTCTACCACATAAGGCATTTCTGTAAACGATTTTTCTGTTATGGCAAAATCGCGTGCCTCTATGGTGTTGCTGTAAACGGCAATTTTATCGCCCGGTTTAGCAGGTATGGCAAAGCCACCAAGAGCATCGGTCTTAACCTCTGCGCCGGTGGCTTTATTAATTACAAAAGTATTGCTTATCCCTGTATTGCCTGTTATAACTTTACCCAGCAACGGCTTGCGCTCCTGGCAAAAAGCAGTTGCACAAACCAGTAGTATAAAAAGCCATTTATTCATACAAAAGATTATTCGTTCAAAAGCTTAACGTATTTTTCGGCAAGGCCGGTAAGTAAAAATCGGGCCATATTTTCATTTTTGTCTTTAATGGCATTGGCAAAATATTTATTTTCGACAATATAAAATACAAAACCCCGCACGTAGTCTAATGGGATCTTAAATTTATTTACCAAATCGTCTTCAGTATAAATATAGTTTATTTTTTGCATCAGGTCTTCCTTTTTTTCAATCTCTGCCGCTTTTTGCAGCATTGCGGTACGGCCGGAGAACATATTGATTATAGGGTCTAAACCCAACGGGTTCATTTTAAAGGAAGATGCCGTAGCCAGTTTACGTTCGGCGGGTGTAAACTGCTTTTGGTTGGCAGGCACCAGCCCAAGCGATACAGCATTAATATGGCTGTAGTCTATTATAATAAGCTCGTCAAGCTCATGGTTACGGGTAGCAAGCGGCACAAAGAACAGGTTATCGCAAAAATCGGCTTCATGCACTATAACGTCGCGCGCTTCAAACTGCACCGCGCTAAAAATAAGGGTGTCATTAACCGCAGCATTTATGGTAAAGTACCCGCCACGGGTGGTGGTTACAGATGTTTCGGCAGATTTGTTAATGACATAGATACCTTCTAACGTATCAAAATCAGAGGTAACTTTACCGCTAAGGGGTGTGCGCTCCTGGGCGAAAAGAGCAGCCGAAACTAAAACCGGCAATAGTAATAAACGTTGTTTCAAAACAATTAGGGTTTGATGATTGATGATTATAAGAAAGACGAAGACCTAACATTTTACCGCCGAACAAAAATCTTTGTAACTTTACCTTTTCTTACACTACTTAAACGAATGAAAAAATTAATTATTGCAAGCACATCCACTTTGCACGGCGGCGAATATCTTGACTATCTTACCCCTGCGTTGCAGGAGCATTTTGCAGGGTGCAGCACACTGGTATTTATACCTTTTGCAAGGCCGGGCGGCATAAGCCATGACGACTATACAAAAAAGGCTGCAGCCTGGTTTACAAAATTAAACATTACCGTAAAAGGATTGCATGAATTTGAAGAGGCAGCGCAGGCGTTAACCGACGCTGAAGCTGTGTTTACCGGGGGTGGCAATACGTTTGTGCTCGTATCTCAGCTTTATAAAACCGGGGCAATGGCAGCCTTAGAGCAGGCCATTAAAACCGGAACGCCCTACCTGGGGTGCAGTGCCGGTAGCAATATTTGCGGCCTTACCATGCAAACTACTAATGATATGCCTATAGTATACCCACCCAGTTTTAAAACCCTTGGTGCCATACCTTTTAACCTTAACCCGCATTATTTAGACCCAGTTCCCGGCTCTATGCACATGGGCGAAACCCGCGAAACCCGCATTAAGGAGTTTCATGCTTTTAACACACCGCCGGTACTTGGCCTTCGCGAAGGCAGCTGGCTGCAGGTAAACGGCAGGGAGGTTATATTAAAAGGCAATTTACAGGCACGGTTATTTAGACGAGGTAAGGAACCGGAAGAGCTTGAGGCAGGAAGTGATTTAAGTGATTTGAGATAGAAAGATGTTTTAATAAACTTAAAAGCTCCGGAGAAGCGGCATGTATTTTACGTGCACTTTTGCGAAGCTTTTATTTTTTACAGCGTTTGCCCATCATTATAACATTTTGATAGTTTCCGCCCATTATAAAATGGGTTTATTAAAAGTAATAATACCGTTTATTTCATAAATTACAGATGCTCTACACTTGCTGTAATTTATAACTAACCCGCGGAGCATTAGCCACATATTATAGACAAAGTGTAATTACCACATTCATACATATATGTGTAATGTTGTAATTTAACTTTAGCATAAGCAGGTACCTTTATAAAAATGTGAAGAGTAGTTAGACAGCTATTTAGTATTTTTAAAAGGCTACAGATAATTTTACTTTTAAGACCCCGCAGAACGTGTGGGGGCTCTTATAGTCATTTCGCAGGCTATTTTTTTGTGGCGTTTCTATTCTCTGCTTTTTCAGCTTGTTTACATGCTATTAACTACGCTGCCACGCTTATAAACTTACAATAAATTAAATATAGTGAAACAAGACAACACACCCGGGGTTAACCATCAGGATGATAAGCAAAAAGATTTGCTTATCAATAAATCTGACGGGACCAACAAGTTCCTGACCACAAATCAGGGCATTAAAATTAACGACGATAATAATTCTCTTAAAGCAGGAGAACGCGGTCCATCGCTACTGGAAGATTTTATACTTAGGGAAAAGATTACTCACTTTGACCACGAGCGTATTCCAGAAAGGATAGTGCACGCACGAGGATCTGGTGCGCATGGTTATTTTGAGGTTACCAATCCGATACCACAATTTACAAAAGCCGGATTTTTGCAGGAAGCCGGGCAAAGAACGCCGGTATTCACACGATTTTCTACAGTAGCAGGCTCGCGAGGATCTACCGACCTTGCCCGCGATGTACGTGGCTTCTCGGTTAAATTTTACACACAGGAAGGCATCTACGATTTTGTGGGCAATAACATCCCTGTATTTTTTATACAGGATGCCACTAAATTCCCCGATCTTGTTCATGCTGTAAAACCAGAACCACATAACGAAATTCCGCAGGCTGCATCGGCACACGATACTTTTTGGGACTTTATTTCACTAATGCCGGAATCTGCACACATGATCATGTGGTTAATGTCAGATCGTTCCCTGCCAAGAAGTTACCGTATGATGGAAGGTTTTGGCGTACATACCTTTCGTTTTATTAACGAGCAAAATGAGTCGCACTTTGTAAAAATACACTGGAAGCCTAAATTAGGTACCCATGCAGTAGTATGGGACGAAGCCCAGAAAATTTCGGGCAAAGACCCTGATTTTCACAGGCGTGATTTATGGGAAGCCATAGAAATGGGTAATTTCCCCGAATGGGAACTTGGCGTACAGATAATACCTGAGGCAGATGAACACAAATTTGAATTTGACCTGCTGGACCCTACAAAGATAATCCCCGAAGAACTGGTACCGGTAACCATTATAGGTAAAATGGTACTGAACCGCAACCCGGATAACTTTTTTGCCGAGACAGAACAGGTTGCCTTTCACCCGGGGCATGTAGTGCCGGGTATCGACTTTACAAACGACCCGCTTTTACAGGGCAGGCTGTTTTCGTATACCGATACACAGCTATCGCGCCTGGGAAGCCCTAACTTTCATGAAATCCCTATTAACAGGAGTATATCTCCCACACATAACAACCAGCGCGACGGCCACATGCGCCAGGAAATTAATGTGGGCAGGGTTAGTTATTCGCCAAACTCTTTAGGTGGCGGCTGCCCGTACCAGGCAAAAATTGCCGAGGGTGGTTTTGCCAGTTTTAATGAACGTGTAGATGCCCATAAAGTAAGGGGAAGGAGCGAGAGCTTTTCTGATCATTTTGGGCAGGCAAAATTATTTTACAACAGCCAGACGCAAACAGAAAAAGACCATATTGTGAGGGCATTGCGTTTTGAGCTTGGTAAAGTAGACACTACCGCGATAAGGGTGCGTATGCTTGGCATCCTCTCTCAGGTAAACGAAGACCTTGCTGCAAAAGTAGCAAAAGGGCTAAGGCTTACTATCCCTGCAACGCCGGAGCAGCCTATGAACCATGGAGTATCGGCAGATGCCGACTTGAGCCAGGAGCCTAAATCTGTTCCATCATCGGTAGAATCTTCTCAGGCTTTGAGCATGATAAATAACCCTACAGTACAGCCTACAATAGAGTCGCGCAAGGTAGCCATTATTTGTGCCGATGGTGTAGACGAGCAGGCAGTACTGGATATTAAAGAAGCACTGCTTAAGCAAAGTGCCAAAGGTTGTGTTATTGCGCCTTATCTGGGTGTGGTAAAAGGCGACCAGGGCGGCGAGCTTGCCGTTGATTTTAGTTTCCTTACATCATCATCAGTATTGTTTGATGCGGTGTATATTCCTGGTGGGCTCGACCTTAACGAGCTTTCGGAAGATGGCGATGTAACCGATTTTCTTAACGATGCCTACAAGCATTGTAAGGTTATAGGTGCACAGGCAGGCGGTATCGAATTACTTTCGGGAACCGGGTTTGCCTCTAAAATCAGCAATGATGATGACGGCATTGTGTTAGAGCGCGATGGCGATAACAGCACATTTGCAACAAACTTTATTGCCGCAATGGCTAACCACCGTATCTGGGCACGCGAAACAGGATTATAATAGTACCAACAAAAAACCATACCATGAAAAATAATGAAAAGCCACAAAAAGGCCCCGAAACAAAAAGTAAAGCTACAGATTTAGTTGTAGCGCCTGCGGCAGATGCTGCTACAGAACTGAAAGATTTTTTTATAGACTGCCTTAAGGATATTTACTGGGCCGAAAATGCCCTTGTAAGCGCCCTGCCTAAGATGATTCAGAATGCTACGTCTCCGCACCTGGCATCTACCATTAAAGAGCACCTTGCAGTAACAAAAAACCAGGTAGTAAGGCTGGAAACTATTTTTAACCTGTTAGGCGAAAGAGCCGAAGGCAAAAAATGCGAGGCTATGGCAGGACTTTTAAAAGAAGGCGACAGTATTCTTGAAGAAACCGCACCCGGCGCCGTGCGTGATGCAGGCATAATTGCTGCTTCTCAAAAAATTGAACATTATGAGATAGCTACTTATGGTACGCTAATTGCTTTTGCGAAAACACTTGGCGAAAATGATGCTGCAAAGCTGCTTACACAAACCCTTGCAGAAGAAAAAGAAGCCGATATGCTACTGAGCGATGCTGCTTACAGCGCTATAAATTTTGATGCGGCAGAAAATATACTTCAGGAAGACTTTACAGAATAGTTTGTTACTTTTTATCAGGTTATTATTAAGCTTCGGAGGAGCGGTATGTATTTTACGTACCACTCTCCGAAGCTTTTATTTTTACAGCGTTTTACGCATCAAGATATCGGTTTGCTCGTCTTTGCCCATTTTAAAAATGTGTGTATCAAAAGCTGTAAAACCGTTCTTTTCATAAAACTTTATGGCCCGTGGGTTCTCTTCCCACACACCTAACCAAATAGATTTCTTCTTCTGAACCCCTGCTACCTCTAAGGCTTTTTCATATAAAAGCTGCCCAACCTTTTTACCGTGATAAGTAGTCAATACATAAATACGCTCTATTTCGAGCGATGCATTGTCCTGAAGTTCTGTTTGTGCATTACCCTCATTTACCTTTAAGTAGCCGATAGCTTCATCATTTTGCCATGCAATAAAAAATTGGGAGTTAAGATTATTCACTTCTCTTGTAATTTTCTCAACAGTAAAATTTTCAGTAAGGTACTTTTCCATATCCTCTTTTGTATTGCTCGCTGAAAATGTTTCAAAAAAGGTTTGTTTGCCTATAACCTGCAATGTAGTTACATCCTTAATCGAAGCTTTGCTTATTGTAATTTCTTCCATCTTAAATTTAATGCGTAATGATTCGACAAATTTACGCAGAAGATTTTTAAGGCATAATCAGCCTTTGTAGGTTAATTGAAGGTTAATGACCTCAATTCAAATTTTAAAGCTAAAAAGTTAGGTTATTTTTGACAGAGATGTTGCACAAATAGACATCATAAAATAAAATAAACACTGACAGGATATTTTATTTTAACAACGTTTATAGAACAATTTTGAACAGCAAATGATTAAAACCAAAACAACTTTAAACAAAAAAACCTCCCAAATAGGGAGGTTTCTGTTGGTCCACAAGGACTCGAACCTTGAACGACTGCACCAAAAACAGTAGTGTTACCATTACACCATAGACCAATTGTGCTTCATTGCGAGTGCAAATGTAACACATATTTTAAATTACACAAACTTTCAAATAAAAAAAATTAAAAAAAATATTTCGCCGTTGCAGGAATCATTTAAACCATTTTCTTTGCACGACAATAACACCCTGCTTATCAATATGAACCAGATTTCTTTTAAAAAATGGAATACCATTACCGGATGGTGCCTCTTTGCCATCGCCTTTGTGGTATTTACCCTTACCGTAGAACCCTCCCTTAGTTTTTGGGACTGCGGCGAGTATATTTCTACCTCGGCAAAGCTGCAGGTAGGCCATCCGCCGGGCGCACCCTTTTTCCAGATGGCGGGCGCATTCTTTTCATTATTTGCAACAAGCCCGCAAAAGGTTGCCTTTATGGTAAACATGCTGTCGGTAACTTCGAGCGCACTTACCATACTGTTCATGTTCTGGTCACTTACTATACTGCTTAAAAACCTTGTAACCGGCTTTACCGATTTTACTAAAGAAAACGCCATTATGATCCTTGGCGCATCGGCGGTAGGGTCGCTGGCCTTTTTATTTTCCGACAGCTTTTGGTTTAACGCCACCGAGGCTGAGGTTTATGCCATGGCATCGTTATTTATATCCCTGTTGTTGTGGGCAGGCCTGCGCTGGGGCGAAGAAATGCATACCCCGCGTGGTAACAAATGGCTGCTTATTATATCGCTGCTTATAGGCTTATCTTTTGGCGTGCACTTTATGGCACTCCTTACCATACCCTCTATAGGGCTTATTTACTTTTTTAAAAATTACAAGACCGTAACGGTAAAAAACTTTATAATAGCCAATATTGTCATGATACTGGTGCTGTTCTTTGTGTTCGGCTTTCTGTTGCCCTATACATTGGCACTTTTCGGCAAGACCGAGATTTTTATGGTGAACACCTTTGGGCTGCCGTTTAACTCGGGTACTATCTTTGTTTTTGTATGCATTGTAGCTTTCTTTTATTTTGGCCTTGGCTATACAAAAAAGAAAAACCTGCCTTTTTACAACACATTATTGCTGTGCGTGCTCTTTGTACTTATAGGCTTTAGTACATGGTTAATGTTACCCATTCGGGCCAATGCCAATGTGGTTATTAACGAGAACAAACCCGCCGATGCCGCCGATGTACTGGCCTATTATAACCGTGAGCAATACCCGCAGCAGCGCACTTTTTATGGGCCTATGTATACAGAGGGCTATGCTGGCCTTGATAAAGATAAACCGTTTGAAGACTCTAAACCCAACTACGAGCGCAACCTTGCTACGGGCAAATATGACATTGTAAACAACTACCACAACGCCAAGCAAAACAGCGACGAGAGGCAAAGCGGTTTCCTGCCCAGGATGGGCAGCGAGAAACATGCGGTTAACTATATGGCTTTTGAAGGTGTGCCAAAATTCAGGCTCGACCCTAATTATGATTTTAGCGAAGACCTTGCCCGTTACGGCATAGACCTTAACAGCATTAGCGAAGAGCAGGCGGCACAGGCCATGGCACAGGCACGCGGGCAGATAGAAAAAGTTGTGGGCGATTTTAGGGCAGCGTATGCCCAGGGCGAAATAGGTAACGAGGAGTACGACAAGTTTTTAAAATCGTATAAAGATTACCTCATTGTAGAGAAACCTACTTTTGGGCAAAACATGAGCTTTATGTTCGAGTTTCAGTTTGGGTACATGTACTGGCGCTACCTTATGTGGAATTTTACCGGCCGCCAAAACGATGAGCAGGGTAAGTATACTAACGTAAACGGCAACTGGATAAGCGGTGTTAAATTTTTAGATGCCATGCGCCTGGGGCCTCAGGACGACCTAAGCGATGACATGAAAAACAACAAAGCCCGCAACACCTACTATTTCCTGCCGTTTATACTGGGGGTTGTAGGTATGATATACCACGCCCGTAAAGACCTTAAAAGCTTTTATGTACTGCTGGCGCTATTCCTGTTTACGGGTATTGCATTAAAGATATTCCTAAACGAGGGCCCTTTTGAGGTTCGCGAGCGCGATTATGCCCTTGTGGGTTCGTTCTACGTGTTTGCTATGTGGATAGCCTTTGGGGTATTTGCTATTTATGACGGACTTAAAAAATACATTCAGCCTAAAGTTGCAGGCCCGGTAGTACTGGCAGTAACATTGCTTGCCGCACCGGCACTTATGGCTAAAGAAAACTGGGACGACCACGACCGCAGCAACCGTTACACGGCAATTGCCATGGCAAAAGCTTACCTTGACTCCTGCGAGCCTAACGCCATATTGTTTACCATAGGCGATAACGACACGTTCCCGCTGTGGTATGCACAGGAAATTGAGGGCTACCGTACCGACATTCGTATTGTGTGCTCTACCCTGCTGCCTACCGACTGGTATATAGACCAAATGAAGCTGCAATCGTATAAATCGGCACCGCTGCCCATATCGTTTACCCATAAACAGTATGTAGACGGTACCCGCGATTTTATATTGTACGACCCGCGTACCGATGACCGCATCCCTATAAACGACTTTATGAAGTTTGTAAAGGCAGATGACCCAAGGGCAATGGTAGAGCTTAGAAGCGGACAAATGGTTAATGTATACCCGTCTAACAAATTGCGTATCCCGGTGGATAAACAGGCTGTGATAAACAGCAAAACGGTTTCGCCACAACGTTACGATTCTATTGTTCCTTACATAGACCTTGATTTACCCAAGAGTGCTATTTACAAGCATAATCTTATCATGCTTGATATTGTTAAGAACAACAACTGGAAACGCCCCATCTATTTTTCGGGCGGAAGCTTTGATGATGAAAATTACCTGTGGATGAAAGATTACCTTCAGTTGCAGGGGCTTGTGCTAAAATTGGTTCCGGTAAAAACCCCTTTGGGCAAAGACGACAGCACGCTCGATATGGGTTATATTGATACCGACAGTATGTATGATATTGTGATGAAGTGGGACTGGGGCAACAGTGGCGGCAACATATACCACGACCCTCAAACCCGCATAAACGGCATTAGCTACCGTACTAACCTGGCACGCCTTATGAATGCCCTGGTAGCAGAAAACAAACTTTACAAAGCCCACAAGGTAATAGACCTCGCCATGAAAAATATGCCGGTAGAGTCGTTTGGCTTTTATACCATTGCAGAGCCTTTTGCAGGTGGTTACTACCAGGTGGGCGATAAAAAAGCAGCGCGCGATTTACTAAGGCAACTTATTGCCAAGTACCGCGGCAGCCTTACCTACTATAAATCGCAATCTATTAGCGACCAGAATGATTCTTTCAGGGATATTGTAGGCGAAATAGAACGCTACAGGAGCCTGCTGCTGGTTATGCAGGAAAATAACGACATAGAGTTTTATAACCAGTCTAAACCTGCATTTAATACCTGCAACGGCTGGTTTAAGCACTTTGAGAGGGAGAATGAGTAAAAAAATTTGAAAGATGTGTGCCAATGTTTGGTCCTCTCCCCCAGCCCCTCTCCAAAGGAGAGGGCAGCTACACTCTGGCTGATAAAATTTATTTTTATATTATATTACATTAAGTTTTAAGATAAGATACCCGTCTTCGGCTCCCCTCTCCTTTGGAGAGGGGCTGGGGGAGAGGACTAAACATCGGCAGTAATTGGCACAATCCTTCTTTAAAAACATAAAATACAATCTATAAAAAGCGGCAAATGCAAAAAGCATTGCCGCTTTTGCATTTTTGTGCTTTTTAAAGCCCCTTACCATTTTACCTATCGGAAAAAAAATAGTTTCTTTGCATAACAATTCAATTTCAGGAACAATTCATCATACATGATAACATTCAATTACAAAAAATGGAATACCATCCTTGGGTGGGCCGTTTTTGCCATTGCACTTCTTGTTTACTCGCTAACTGTAGAGCCCACCCTTAGTTTTTGGGACTGTGGTGAGTACATACCCACTGCCGCAAAACTGGAGGTAGGCCACCCGCCGGGAGCTCCGCTTTACCAAATGATGGGTGCTTTTTTTGCAATGTTTGCTACAAGCCCCGATAAAATAGCCCTCATGGTAAACATGATGTCGGTATTTTCGAGTGCTTTTACCATACTTTTTATGTTCTGGTCGTCTACGATCGTTATGAAGAACCTAATCGCAAAATTTTCTGAAGTTAATACAAACAACACAATAGCCATACTTGGTGCATCAGTTGTGGGCAGCCTTGCCTACACGTTTTCAGACAGTTTTTGGTTTAACGCTGTAGAAGCCGAGGTATATGCCATGGCATCGTTGTTTATAGCCTTACTGCTTTGGCTTGGCCTTCGCTGGGAGCAGGAAATGCACACCCCACGCGGCAACAAATGGCTGCTTATTATATCACTCGTAATTGGTTTGTCATTTGGTGTTCACTTTATGGCACTATTGGCATTGCCCTCTATAGGCTTTATTTACTTTTTTAAGAATTACAAGACCGTTACGGTTAAAAATTTCATCATAGCTAATGTTGTTATTGTAGCTATACTGCTGTTTATCTTTAAGTTCCTGCTGCCGTACACCATGGCGCTTTTCCGTATTGCAGAGATATTTATGGTAAACACCATTGGGCTGCCGTTTAACTCGGGCACCATCTTTGTTTTCCTTGCTATTATTGCATTCTTTTACTTTGGGCTTCGCTACACACGCAAAAAAGAATTACCATTATACAATACTATATTACTGGTTACGCTGTTTATTCTTATAGGATTTTCTACCTGGATCATGCTGCCCATTCGTGCCAATGCCAATGTGGTTATTAACGAGAACAAACCAAGTGATGCTGCCGAGGTTCTTGCTTACTACAACAGGGAGCAGTATGGTGAGCAAAAGTTGTTTTACGGCCCTATGTACAGCGATACCTACAGTGGCCTGGATGCGGAGCATCCTTATGAAGACGAAAAACCCAACTACCAGAGGGATTATAAAACAGGCAAATATGTAATTGTAAATAACTACAAGAACGCCAAACAAAATACAGACGACCGCCAAAAAGGCTTTATGCCAAGGATGTGGAGTGCAGACCATGCTGCTAACTATATGAGGTTTACAAAACCGTTAGCCTTTAGGCTTGATCCTGCATATGATTTTACCGAAGACCTTGCACGCATGGGCTTGCCAATTGATAAGCTTACAGAGGAAGACCTGGGTAAAGCATCTGCAGAGGCAAGGGATAATATACAAACTAACATTAACGAGTTTAAGCAGGCGTTTGCAACCGGGCAAATGGACCTGGACGATTATAACAAATTCCTGAACAATTACAGCCGTTACCTGATCATTGAGAAACCATCTTTTGGCGACAACATGCAGTATATGGTAGAGTTTCAGTTTGGCTATATGTATGGCCGCTACCTTATGTGGAATTTCGCCGGAAGGCAGAACGACAACCAGGGCCGTTATGATAATATTGATGGTAACTGGCTTAGCGGTATTAAATTTATAGACGAAATGAGACTGGGCTCTCAGGATAACCTGTCGCCGGACCAGTTGAATAACAGGGGTAGGAATTTGTATTTCTTCCTTCCGTTCCTGCTTGGTTTGCTTGGGCTTATTTACCATGCCAAGAAAGACCCTAAAAGCTTTTATGTGCTGCTCACACTGTTCCTGTTTACAGGCATTGCACTAAAAATATACCTTAACGAAAGACCGTTCGAGCCCCGCGAAAGAGACTATGCCCTTGTAGGCTCATTCTACGTGTTTGCTATGTGGATAGGTATTGGCGTATATGCCATTTACGACGGGCTTAAAGACTACCTTAATGCTAAAATTGCGGGCCCTGTGGTTATTGCTGTTACCTTACTTGCTGCCCCGGTGCTTATGGCTGCCCAAAACTGGGACGACCACGACCGTAGCGACCGTTATACTGCATTGGCTATGGCAAAGGCATATTTATCATCGTGCGATAAAAATGCTATACTATATACCATTGGCGATAATGACACCTTCCCATTATGGTATGCGCAGGAGGTAGAAGGCTACCGTACCGATGTGCGTATTGTAAATACCAGCCTGTTTATGACCGACTGGTATATAGACCAGATGAAAGCGAAAGCTTATGAGAGTGAGCCAATGCCTATAAGCTTTACCCACGAGCAGTACCAGCAGGGTACACGAGACTACATGCTGCACGTACCGGGTACAGAGGCGCGATGGGATCTTGCCGACCTGCTTAAATTTATAGGGTCTGAAGACCCAAGGGCTAAGAAGGAACTCAACAACGGGCATTTTGTTAACTTCTATCCTACTAATAAGGTTAGACTTAAAGTAAACAGGGACGAGGTTATTAAAAGCAAGCTTGTTGCTCCTAACCTGTACGATTCTATCGTGCCGTATATTGATATAGATATTAAAGGCGATGCATTGTACAAAAACCGCCTTATGATGCTTGATATATTACAGAACAACAACTGGAAAAGGCCTATTTACTTTACCGGTGGCAGTTTTGGCGATGATGATTACCTGTGGATGAAGGACTACCTTCAGCTTGATGGTATGGTGTACAAGCTGGTTCCTATTAAAACGGCAATTCCTAAAGATGGCAGCCCACTTGATATGGGACGTATTGATACCAACAAAATGTATGACATTGTTATGAAATGGAATTGGGGTAACAGTGGCAGTCCTAAAATTTACCATGACCCGGAAACACGTAAAAATAGTATTACCTACCGTACTAACCTTGCCCGCCTTACAGAGGCACTTATAAACGAGGGCGATAAAGTGAGGGCTAAAAACGTAATAGACCTTGCGATGAAAGAGATGCCGGTAGACTATTTTGGCTACTACACATTGCTGGAGCCTTTTGCAGCCGGTTATTATGAACTGGGCGAAAAAGATAAGGCAAGACAGCTGTTAGGCCAGCTTATTAAAAAGTACCAGGAAGAGCTTACTTATTTTAGTGGCCTTTCGCAAAGCGGGCAGGCAAACCTAAGGATAGACATTATTACAGATATTGAGCGTTACCGAAGCCTGTTGCTTATCATGAAAGAGAATAATGATATAGAACTTTATAATAAAGAACGTGCTGCGTTTAATACTTATAACAATAAATTTGGAAGGTATAAACGCGACGCGGAATAGTTTATAAGAAGCTTATTTCTCATAGTTTTGCCACGAATTACACAAATTTTCACAAATTAATGGTGAGGGTTTTTGTAATTCGTGGCAAACTTTTTTACATAGATGGTAATTATTAAATATGAATTAGCAAAATTGAGTGAAGCTAAGGCCTTAAACTTCGTTGCGTTAAGCAATAAGAAGTTAGAGCCTTGAATTTTTGCTTCTTTTGTTTCAGGACAAAAGAAGAGTAATCAGAAAAATTAACGACACTGCTATCCGCATAAAAAATATAGAGTATTTTTGAGAGCAGCCATCTGCATTATTAAAACAAATAAAATTGTGAAAATTCGTGAAACTCGTGGCTGAAATTTTTTGAAAATGAAATTGTACTGGGTAAAGACACACAGGCTTATCAAGAAGCTGTTTAGCGGTTTTGTATGGGATATTCCCGGCAAGGCTAAAACCGTATACCTTACTTTTGATGATGGCCCTATACCCGAAGCAACCCCGTGGGTACTCGGCATTTTAAAAGAACACAACATTAAAGCAACGTTTTTTTGCATAGGCGATAATATACAAAAACACCCAGACACTTTTGGGCAGGTTATAGCTGATGGGCATACCATAGGCAACCATACCTTTAACCACCTTAACGGATGGAATACCGATAAAGAAGCGTATATAGCTAATTTTGAGAATTGTGAGAAAGCGATACAGGAAAAGTATGGTAATACTGCAAAACTATTTCGCCCGCCGTATGGAAAAATAAAAAGTGCTCAGGCTAAACTGTTGAGGCATCGGGGCTACAAAATAATTATGTGGGATGTTTTGAGTGCTGATTTCGACCAAACCATCACGCCACAGCAATGCCTGCAAAATGTGACTAACAATGTAGCCGATGGCAGCATTGTAATATTTCACGACAGCATAAAGGCATCGGCAAACTTGAAGTATGTGCTGCCTGAAGCCATAAAATACTTAAGGAAAAATAATTACGAATTTGGGGTTATAACCTAAATTTGCTCATGCACTAAGCCAATGATGGTATTGGCATCCAGCTCTCCGGATTGCCTCCATACCATTTGCCCATCTTTATAGATCATGAGTGTAGGCAGGCCTTTTATCCTTAAGGCTTCGGCCAGTTCCTGGTTTTTATCAACATCTATTTTTATAACCTTGGCCTTATCGCCAAGTGCAGCCGCTACATCCCTTATAACGGGGTGCATTGATACCGATGGCTCGTTCCACTCTGTATAAAAATCTATTAACACCGGAACATGCGAGCTTATAAGTTCTCCGAATTTTGACATAAAATGGGTACTTTAACTGTCTATAAAAACCTTTTTATACGGTAAATTTCATACAAATATAGCATTTTTAAGATATGATGCTATATTTTAACCTTTTTTTAGTGTGATAACAGTAATCTCGGGCCAAATACCTGTTCTGCCTGCATACCCATGAAAGCCAAACCCCCGGTTTACATACACATAGCGCTTTGCATTATTGTATAGTCCTGCCCATTGTTTGTATACATATTGCACGGGGCTCCACTTAAGAAACCCCGGAATTTCTATACCAAACTGCATGCCGTGTGTGTGCCCGCTAAGTGTAAGGTGGTAGTTGTTAGGGTGGTGCTGTACTTCATATTCCCAGTGCGACGGGTCATGGCTCATGAGTATTTTAAAGTCTTCTTTATCTATTCCCACAGATGCTTTTATGAGGTCGCCGGCTTTTTTAAAATTGTGTCCCCAGTTCTCTACGCCAATAAGTGCAATATGCTGGTCGCCTTTTTTAAGTTTTATATTCTCATTAAGCATTAGCTTAAAGTTAATCTGGCGGTGCAGGTCTTTAATGGCAGCAAAATTATCGTCTTTAGCTTTTGGCGAAGGCCAGTCTACATACTCGCCATAATCATGGTTGCCTAAAACCGAAAATTTACCCATAGGCGGGGTTTCGATACGTTTAAAAGTCTCTATCCATGGGTGCAGCTCTGTAGCATGGGTATTTACTATATCTCCGGTAAAGAGAATAATGTCCGATTTTTGCTCGTTAATAAGGTCAATAGCATATTCTATCTTCTCCACGTTATCAAGGCTGCCGCTATGCACATCAGATATTTGTGTGATCGTCATTCCGTCAAAATTATCGGGAAGGTCGGGGTATGTAATGGTTTGCTTGCGTACCTTAAAGTTATACTTGCCTTTTGTCATGCCATACAGCAACGAGAAAAAAGGAATGGCAGCCAGTGCAAGTGCCGTTAAGCTTACAAACCTGCGCCTGTCCTGCAAAAAAGGCTGCTTGGTATCGCCCAGGAACATACGAATAAGCCCCCCAAAGAACCTGATGATATCTTCGCCCAGCATTACTATAGTAATGATTATTTTAGGTAAAAAGGTTATAAGCAGCAGGCCCATTGCAAGCAGGCTTTGCTTGTTCTGGCCCTCTTTTCTGTCAAAATGCATAAATACATAGACAATATATGCAATAATAAGCAGGGAAATAGCGAGATATGCCCATGGCGCCCATCTTGATTTTGTAGCTGCCCTAACGGCCTGAAAGGTATATATCTCGGCAAGGATAGCCACAACGCCGGTAATAAAAAGAATGAGCGGTAAGAAAGGACGCATTAAGTTTAATTTTGGTAAGGTATAGGCATCATAAAATATGCCATAAAATGAAGCAAGTAAATTTAGTACACTTTGTCAGGTTCGGCATAGCGTTCACGGTGCTTAATACCCCAGTCGCGCAATTCGTGTATAACTTTATCTAACGAGTGCCCGTAATCTGTAAGGGAATATTCTACAAAAACAGGAACAGAATCATGCACCCTGCGTTGTACGAGACCGTTCACTTCGAGGTCGCGCAACTCTTTAGAGAGCATACGGTCGGTTATTTTAGGGATATCGCGGGTCATTTGCCCAAAGCGCTTATTGCCAAAGCTAAGAGAAATAAGTATAGGGATTTTCCATTTACCGCTTAAAACATCGAGGGCATCGCGCACCGGGCGAATCATGCCCATACAGGCTTCAAGGGTTACAGGGCAGTCTTTATTCATTATTTTAATTTGTTCTTGCTATACATTAGTACACTACTTACTGTAGTATAGCAAAGGTACGGGATATTATATTTAGTAGATAAAAAAGGGATAATAATATTTATAACGACAAGAAATCCTCTTATAGATTGTCCTCACCCCCAACCCCTCTCCGAAAGAGAGGGGAGCCATGACGGGTATATTTTTAATAATTTCCCTAACTGTAGTCGTTCCCTCTAAAGGAGTTTTAGTTAAGTCTTGTATAGCTACTCCCTCTCCTTTGGAGTTCTGATAGCTATGAGTATGGGAGATGAATATCCAAGAGATAACTATTCATAAAACATCACTCCCCGTTTCTTATTGTCCACCCGTTTGCTTATTTTTACGGCAAATACATTTTTACATGTCTGCACAAAAACGACTTTTCCTTCTCGATGCTTATGCACTTATATTCCGCGGTTATTATGCTTTTATAAAGAACCCAAGGATAAATTCTAAAGGCATGGATACATCGGCTATTATGGGCTTTATGAATTCGCTGCTGGATGTTATTAAGCGAGAAAGGCCAGACCATCTTGCAGTGGCTTTTGATAAAGAAGGCAGTACCGTGCGTACCGAAATGTTTACCGAATATAAAGGGAACCGTAGTGCCACGCCAGAGGCGATAATGATTGCCATTCCTTATATACAGGCACTTTTAAAGGCAATGCACATACCTGTTATAGAGCTTGCCGGCTGCGAGGCAGACGACCTTATAGGTACCGTTGCTAAGCAGGCAGAAAAACAGGGTTACCAGGTTTTTATGGTTACACCCGATAAAGATTTTGCGCAGCTTGTAAGCGAAAATGTGTTCATGTACCGCCCTGCCCGTATGGGCAACGGCATAGAAATATGGGGAGTGCCGGAGGTACTGGCGCGTTTTGAAATTGAACGCCCCGAGCAGGTTATAGATTACCTGGGCATGATGGGCGACGCGGTAGACAACATACCGGGCTTACCGGGCGTGGGCGAAAAAACCGCCAAGAAATTGCTTAAAGATTATGGCAGCATGGAGAACCTTCTTGCCAATACCCATGAGCTAAAAGGTAAGCTGCGTGAAAATATTGAGGCTAATAAAGAAAAAGGTATCATGTCTAAAAAGCTTGCTACCATTATTATTGACTGCGATGTTACCTTTAACGAAGTAGATTATGAACTCACGGCACCCGATACCCCAAAAGTAGAAGAGTTGTTTAACGAACTGGAATTTCGCCGTATGGCAGACCAGTTTCATAAATTGTTTGCTCCCGGCGAAAGTTATGAGGATGTGCCTTCGCAGGGTTTCTCGCCTACGCAGACAATTACCAAGCCTACTCAGCAGTTTGACTTGTTTAACATTGGCGCAGCCGATCCGGAAACGGCGGCCGATACTCCGGCATTTTATAAAACCCTCGAAAATACAGATCACCACTACCAGTTGGCAGAAAGCCCAATGGCTATTAACTTCCTGCTGCGCGACCTGTTAAAACAAACAACAGTAAGCTTTGATACAGAGACTACCGGTGTAGATGCATTAACAGCAGAGTTAGTGGGCCTATCATTTTCCTGGGAAAAAGGTAAAGGTTTCTACGTACCCGTACCGGCTAACCGCGAAGAAGCGCAGGAGCTGGTAAATAAATTTATTCCGTTTTTTGAAGATGAAAATATAGAAAAGGTAGGTCAGAATTTAAAATACGACCTCGAAATATTGGCTAATTATGGTATTACCGTCAAAGGTAAATTTTTTGACACCATGATTGCCCACTACCTTATTAACCCTGATATGCGCCACGGCATGGACATTCTTGCCGAAACGTATTTAAAATACAGCCCTATGCCCATAGAGGCACTGATAGGTAAAAAAGGCAAAGGCCAAAAAACCATGCGCGATGTAGATGTAGAGACCGTTAAGGAATATGCGGTAGAGGATGCTGATGTTACCTTACAACTAAAAGAAATTTTTGCTCCGGAACTGGAACGCACCGGAACACGCAAATTGTTCGACGAGATAGAAATTCCGCTTATGCCTGTACTGGCCTATATGGAGCAGGAAGGCATTAACCTTGATACGGCTTACTTAAAAGAACTTTCGGGAGAACTGGCTACAGACAGTAAAGCTTTAGAGTTAAGGATATATGAAACTGCAGGGCAGAGTTTCAACTTAGGGTCGCCTAAACAGTTGGGAGAAATTTTATTCGACAAACTGAAGATAGGCGGCAATAAAATTAAAAAAACCAAGACCGGGCAATATGCCACAGGCGAAGAAGTGCTGTCGTACCTTGCTAACGAACACCAGATCGTTCAGGATATATTAGAGTGGAGGCAGGTGGTAAAACTGCAAAATACCTATGTAGATGCCTTGCCACTACAGGTTAAGCCTGCAACGGGCCGTGTACATACCGATTATATGCAAACCGTAGCCGCCACCGGCAGGCTGAGCAGTAATAACCCTAACCTGCAAAACATCCCTATTCGTACTACAAGGGGCAGGCAAATACGTAAGGCATTTATTGCCCGCGATGAGAATTATACTATAGTAAGCGCAGATTACTCGCAAATAGAACTGCGCATTATTGCGGCATTAAGCGGTGACCCGGAAATGATTCGCTCGTTCCAGAATGGGGAAGATATTCACGCCTCAACGGCGGCAAAAGTGTTTAACATTTCGCTGGAGGAAGTTACCCGCGAACAGCGCAGCCATGCCAAGACGGTAAACTTTGGTATAGTTTATGGAGTATCGGCATTTGGGTTAAGCAACCAGACATCATTAAGCCGTGGCGAATCTAAAGACCTTATTGAGGCTTATTACAAAACGTATCCGCGCCTTAAGCAATACATACAGGAGCAGGTAGAATTGGCACGCGAACAGGGCTATGTGCGCACCATAACCGGGCGCAGGAGGTATTTAAAAGATATTAACTCGCAAAACCAGGTGGTGCGTGGTGGTGCAGAGCGTAATGCTGTGAATGCCCCTATACAGGGCAGCGCTGCCGATATTATTAAAATTGCGATGATAAACATCCATAAGAGGCTGATAAGCGAGAACTGGAAAAGCAAAATGTTACTGCAGGTACACGATGAGCTTGTTTTTGACGTTCATAATACAGAGCTGGAACGTATAAAACCCATGATTAAGGAAGAAATGGAAAATGCCTTTAAGCTTGATGTGCCTCTTGAGGTAGATCTTGGTGAAGGTGTGAGCTGGCTTGAGGCGCATTAATTGTTTATAAACTTATTAATAGCTTATTTATGATGAGAAAACGCAATGATGAATTAGAACTATGGTATTTTGATGGTGGTGGGGTACCGGTATATAGATACAACGGCCTTGCTTTTACTGGTATTGTTGAAGAATATGATTGCAGCATTCTTTACGCCGAAGATGAGTATGCAAATGGATTTCAGGAAGGTTGGATGAGAATTTTCCATGACAATAGCCAACTTCAAATGGAAGTAAAAATGCACAATAATTTGCAGGTTTTCGGAACTTACAAAGAGTATGATAAAAATGGAACTTTAACTGCTCAGGATTAATAATTCTGTTTAGTTGGAAAGGGAATTGGTAATGAGAAGTAACGATGTAACGATAATAATATGCTCTTATCTTTACACACCCCCAACCCCTCTCAAGAGGGGAGCAGCTTCACTCCTGCCAATAGAGCAATCGTTAAAACTTACGGTTAAATCTATTAATAAAATTATCCTACTTCTTAATCTTCTATGCTTAAGAGTATGAGTGTAGCTGGTTCCCCTCTTGAGAGGGGTTAGGGGTGTGTTATAAGATTGCCTTATGTAAAATCACAGTATGTAATTGATAGGAACTTATAAAATCGCAATAAATCAGACTATATAATATATGAAAAAAGCGTTACTAATTTTACTTGCCTTTGTAGTTACCCTGCCGGTTATGGCACAAAATGAGGGTGCAAAGTTTCGCAAAATTGACAGCCTGCTCAACTATTATTATGCTAATAAAAAGTTTATGGGCGCGGTTAGCATTCGCGAAAAAAACCAGGTTGTTTTTGAAAAAGCGTATGGCTTTGCCGATCTTACCAATAAGCTGCCCCTGGCTAACGATACAAAATTTAAGATAGGCGCAATAACAGAGGTGTTTACATCTACAATTATTTTCCAGTTAATTGAGGAGAAAAAACTAACACTGCAAACTAAGCTTACCGAGTTTTTCCCGAAAATAAAAAATGCCGACAAAATTACCATAAGTACCATGCTTAATCATAAAAGCGGTATTTATGACCTGGCCAATGATGCAAATTTTGAGCAGTTTAAAACCAAATTGCAAACCCGCAAAGATGTGCTGGACAGGTTGTATGGCTACGAACCTGCTTTTGTGACCGATAGCCTTGCACAGGTAAGCAGTTCTAATTATTTGTTACTGGGATATATAATTCAGGATATTACAAAAAAAACGTATAAAGAGAATGTAACACAGCGCATTATAAAACCAGCCGGGCTGACACATACACAGTATTCCAATAAAATAAATACAAAGAGGAACGAAGCGCTGTCCTACACTTTTACCGATGGTTACTGGGAAAAAGAACCGGAACTTCATGAAACTATTTTAGGGGCATGGGGTGGGTTGCAAAGCACACCTGGCGACCTTACTAAGTTTATTAAAGCGCTGTACGATGGCAAGTTGGTTAAGCTGGAATCGTTAGCCGAAATGACAAAAATAGACAAAGGTTTTGGCAAAGGGGTATTCAACTTTATGTTTGCCGAACGCAAATTTACAGGGCATAACGGTCGTGTAGACGGTTTTAGGTCGGTTGTAGGGTATTACCCTAAAGAACAATTAGGTTTTTCTTTACTACTTAATGGCGAGAACTGCAATTTTAACGACCTTGTTCTGGGGATACTAAGCTGTTATTATAAACTGCCGTACCGTTTTCCTGATTTTACCGATTTTAAAGTGGCCGATACCGTTCTTAAGAGTTATGAAGGCTTTTATACCAACCCTAACATGCCGGTAAAAATTGAAATTAAGGCAGTAAACGGGCAATTGCGAGTACATGCCGATGAGCAGGGTACATTTTACCTTGTGCCAAAAACCAATACCGAATTCAGGCACGATGCGTCTGGCGTTACAATGGTGTTTAGCGCTACCGGTTTTATTTTAAAGCAAAACGGTACATCGACCACATTTACTAAGGAAAAATAGGGTTATATATCACAAAGTTGAGCAAAGGAACACGAAGGAGCACATTTGCACATCGGGAAGTGATATGAAATATGCCGCTCTTCCGGAGTTCTTACCCCCGGCATAGCAATCTATTTCTATAAACATACCGTTCCTCCGGAACTCAGAATATCAGCAAGTAGTAAAGCCCCGGCGGAGCGAAATATTTATAGACTTTCTTTAAATATTTTTATAGAGTTCCGGAGGAACGGCATATAAATTATGACACCCTTTTTTAGAATTTGGGTATAGGATGTTAGATAAACACATCTCTATAATAGCGCAGGCACATAAGGATGCGAAATACTTATGAAGCCGGTATAGTAGGCTCTCCTAAAAACTTAAGCCCTACTATAGATAATATCAGCGTAGATATAAAGAATATCCTCCAGAAGTTGGCCGGTTCATTAAAGTAAATAATACCCACGAGTACTGTGCCTACTGCGCCTATGCCTGTCCACACCGCATAAGCAGTACCTAACGGTATGGTTGCAGATGCTTTGTTAACAAAGTAAAAGCTAATTACTATACACGCTATAAACCCGGCAGTCCATTTTATGTTGGTAAAATTGTTAGAAAGTTTCATGCAGGTAGTAAAGCCAATTTCTAAAAATCCGGCGAAGATAAGATACATCCAGTTCATAATAATACGTTTTAATTAAAGTGTAAAATTACGGCCTCAATAACTGGTAATACTTTACAAATGTTAATTAATAGAGGTAAACAATTAAGGAGGCGTAACCCAAAGATTTTTAAGCGGCGTAAAAAGATTCTACGATATATCTATTGCTTAAAAAGGAGCACGTTACAGTAATAATTTATGCTTAGATAATTTATCTTCAAAAACGTATCTTTGTTATAGTTTCTATAAAAAACCAAACCTGTTATGGACGTTTTCCACATTACGCAGCCCACAGCCACAAAGGTTCCCATTATATTAAGTTCGCCGCACTCCGGCACTTTTTTTCCACCCGAAATTGCCTCGCGGCTCTTTCCTGATAAGGCAGAAACACCTGATGATACCGACTGGTTTATAGACCGCCTGTATGATTTTGCACCTGCAATGGGCATTACGGTTATAAAGGCGAATTACAGTCGCTGGGTAATAGACCTTAATCGCGACCCCGAAAGTAAACCACTGTATACCGATGGGCGCGTGATAACCGGGCTGGTACCGCTTACTAACTTTAACGGCGAGCCGCTGTACCAAACCGGCGAGCCGGACGAGTACGAAATTGCCGAAAGGATACACCAGTATTACATACCCTACCACGAGCAAATAGAAGTACTACTGGAGCAAACTAAAAAAGAGTTTGGCGTAGCACTCTTGTTTGATGCGCACTCTATACGCAAGGTAGTTCCGGGTATACAAAAAGAGGCATTCCCGGATCTTATTTTGGGCGATAATGATGGCTCATCGGCATCGGCAATTATTATAGATGCAGCGTGGAATGCTTTACAAACCAATACATATAAAGCCGAACATAACCACCCGTTTAAAGGCGGGCATATAACGCGCAGTTTTGGCAAACCGCAAAATAATGTACATGCCTTGCAGTTAGAAATGGCTAAAACTAATTATATGGATGCCTCCGAAACTAACTATTCTGAAGAGAATGCGGCACAGATTCGCGAAGTGCTAACCAATGTTTTCACCCAACTTATTAAAACTTTACAGGCTTAATGACTGCCACTACCTATACTTTTAAAGGCCTCCTTACCGAGGATGGCTGGATTGCTAATGCTGTTGTAAACCTTGATGCTTCGGGCAATATACTTTCTATCAGCGAAAGCGAAAAGCCGGTAGGAGAAATTGTAAATGGCTATGCGCTGCCGGGTTTTCAGAATGCGCATTCGCATGCATTTCAGTATGCTATGGCGGGGCTTGCAGAACTGCATACTGCTACCGGTTTAGCCGATGATTTCTGGAGTTGGCGCAATGCCATGTATGGGTTGGCACTTACCCTTTCACCCGAACAGATGGAAACGGTTGCGACCATGCTGTATAGCGAAATGGCACGTCATGGCTATACCGCCGTGGCCGAATTTCATTACCTTCACCACGATAAAGATGGCAAACCTTATGCTAACCTTGCCGAAATGGGGTCGAGGCTTATTGCTGCTGCAAAAACAGCAGGAATACGCATAACACTCGTGCCCATGTTTTACCAGCAGGGCGGTTTTGGTCAGGAACCGGTAGAGCGCCAAAAAAGATTTATAAGCAGCACGATAGCAAATTACTACAAACTTCTTGAAAGCAGCGATGCCGCTGCCAAGGCTTATGATAATGCTAATGTAGGCATTGGGATACATTCGTTACGTGCCGTAAAGCCCGAAGATGTTATTGCAGTTTGCAACGCATTAGATGGCAGCAGGCCGTTCCATATACATGTGTCCGAACAATTAAAAGAGATAGAAGACTGTGTTGCTTTTCACGGCAAACGCCCGGTACAATGGCTGCTGGATAATTGCCATGTAAATGATAACTACCATTTAGTACACGCTACACATCTTGACAACAGTGAGGTAAAAGGCATTGCCCACACTGGCGCGAATGTAGTGTTGTGCCCAAGTACCGAGGGAAACCTTGGCGACGGGCTTTTCCGTTTTGAGGATTATAAAAACCACAACGGCAACTGGAGCATTGGCACCGATAGCCATGTGGGGCTAAATCCGCTTGAAGAGCTGCGCATATTAGACTATGGCCAGCGCCTTATTTCGCATAAGCGTAAAACATTCGTAAACCCAAAGCAAGGCAACAGTGGCTTTAATGCGCTAAAAATGGCATGGCAGGCAGGGCGTAAAGCTATGGGTGCACCCAGTGAAAAGTTTTTTGCAGTAGGCCAGCCGTTTGATGCGGTTGTGCTAAAAGCAACATCGCCACTGGCAGCTACGGCGTCGCTGCAAAACCTGTGCAATACCTTTGTGTATACTGCCGATGTGAGTGATATTGCCGGGACTATTGTATCCGGTAAGTGGGTATGCAAAAGTGGAGCATCTGAAAAACGGGAAGCGATTGTAAGCGATTTCGTAAAAGTGCTCACGGAGTTAGGAACGAGGATGTAGGGACAGCATTAAATGCGTCATTAGTATTAATTGAATTAGTAAATATGAAGAAGAATCTTTGGATCTGTTTTGTTTTAAGTGAAATCTTAATCATTTTTTCTTATCTGTATTTTCAGCCTTTGTGTGAACCCTGTTTGTCTAATTTGGCTTGTCCTCCCTGCATTAGCAAAGAGCAAATATTTTTAAGTTGGTTTGGGGTTACGTTTGCGATGTCTTTTTTAGTAAGGAAAGTCGCAAAGATATTTAGGAAGAAGAAGGATAATGATGTTTTTGTATAACAGAAAAATAACTATTTCTTTGAAAGCCATTCTCTCATTTCAGAAAGTACACTTTCATTAGTATGAAAGTGACCCTTTTTAATTTGTTCTCTGCCTGTTTGAATAGATTTTTGCTGCTCTGCACTCAATTCATACAATGATTCCTCCGACGCATCAAATATAGTTTGTAGTGCTTTTAAAAAATTCAGGTTGTCTGAGTTTTTAATTCTCGAAATCAGGCTGTCTTTTATTTGAGCTGAGATATCCATGGTAAAAATCTATATATCAAAAGTAACTTTCTTTTGCGTAATTGTGTTGTATGGCACGTTAAAATATCATCTTCAGGATATAAATTGAACTTTGCCAACATCCCTAAATTGTTTATTTTTGCCATCGTAATTTTATCGTTATGCTTGGACTTAAACTCTTAACCGATCCCCGCTGGGCTAATATAGCCGAATCTAACCTGGAAGAAATACTGACCGACCATGCCTGGTGCGAACAAAAGGCTGCGGCTAATGCGCTGTATTTAATCTCAAATAATTCAGAGCATATAGAGTTTATCCAGAAAATGGCAGAGATAGCTATTGAAGAAATGGAACACTTTAATATGGTGGTCGAAATCATAAAGCAGCGTGGCTATACACTGGGCAGGGAGCGCAAAGATGATTATGTAAGCCAGCTTATGAAGTTTGCCAGGAAAGACATGAGTCGCAATATCTCATTTATAGACCGACTGCTTTTTGCTGCCATGATAGAGGCAAGGAGCTGCGAGCGTTTCAGGGTACTGTACCAAAATATAGCTGATAAAGAACTGGCTAAGTTTTACTACGACCTTATGGTAAGCGAAGCCACACATTATACCACCTTTTTAAATTTTGCCCGTAAATATGCAGTGGATGTTGATGTGGATAAGCGCTGGGCAGAATGGCTGGAGTTTGAAGGACAACTGATTCAGAGTTATGGGAAGAGTGGGGCAGTACATGGGTAAACCATATAGTTACTTTATAATCACGTTACTTTCTTCAGGTGCTGTCATTGCGAGCGAAGTGCAACGGAGCGCGGCAATCTGTTCTTTAGAAAAGAGATTGCTTCGTGCCTCGCAATGACAGCACCTGAAGAAAGTCCCTTAGATATTAGACAGTCTCCGAGTGTAAATACCCTTATTTAAATCCAGTCTTTTTAACTTTTCTGGCTTTAATAAAACAATTATGTTTGTATTTTAGCGGACTATGAAAAAGGCTGGTGCGTATTTACTTCTTTTGCTATTGGCGGTAACGCTTACATCTGCGGCTGCGCATAAATATTATGTATCGGTTTTTCAGGTGGAGTATGCGCCCCAAAAAAAGGAACTGCAAATAACAGCACGCATTTTTATAGACGACCTTGATGCCGCGTTATCTAAAAAATACGGCAAAAAACTGTATCTCACTACTCCAAAAGAGATTCCTGAAACGACCGATTACCTCAAAAAATATTTTGCAGATAAAGTACACATCAAAGTAAATGGCGTGGCAAAACCCATTGCGTTTTTAGACCGCGAGATCGAAGATGATATTCTTATTTGTTACCTTACCGTTCCGGCGGATGTCAAAATAAATACTATAGAAGTAAACAATACCTTTTTGTTTGAAGCCCATAGCGAGCAGCAAAACATTATACACACAAAAGTAAACGGCGTTAAAAAAAGCCTGATGCTTACACAAGATACACCTTCGGGTACTTTAGATTTTAATTAGCATGAAAAGAATATTCCATACCCTTGCCCTTATAGCAGTTTTACAGGCTGCGGCCCAAACACCAACGCCCCCACCTGCAAAGCACGAACAGGGCCATACCGACAACAACCCCTTCAGCCAGATGTACGACCTTTTGGCTACGCCTAATATGTTTCGCACGGCATCGGGAGCACCGGGACCTGCCTACTACCAGCAGCAGGCCGACTATAAAATGGATATAGAGCTTGATGATAAAAATACTAAGCTGTATGGTACAGAAACAATTACCTACCATAACAACGCGCCCGAAAACCTGGACTATTTGTGGGTGCAACTGGACCAGAACCAACATGACGCCAAATCGCCATCTAAGCTTATAGAGAGCCAGAAAATGGATGTGGCTTACAAAGCTGACGGTTTTGCGCGCAGGTATATGGAAGCCGAATTTGACGGCGGCTTTAAACTGGAATATGTAAAAGATGCTGCCGGAAAGCCTATGAAATATACCGTGAACCAAACCATGATGCGTATCGATTTGCCTAAGCCGTTAAAGCACGGGGAGTCGGTTAGTTTTAGTATAAAATGGTGGTACAATATAAACAACTATCAAGTTATAGGTGGGCGATCGGGCTATGAGCATTTTGATAAAGACAATAACAACCTGTATGTTATAGCGCAGTTTTACCCGCGCATGGCGGTGTATAATGATATAGAGGGCTGGCAGAATATGCAGTTTTGGGGAGCGGGAGAGTTTGCGCTGCCTTTTGGGAATTTTGAGGTCAACATTACCGTACCTGCCGACCATATTATGGAGGCCACCGGCGACCTGCAAAACAGGAAAGACGTACTTACGCCTGAGCAGTTAAAACGTTATGAACTGGCTACCAAAACATTTGATAAACCTGTGGTAGTTGTAACACAGGCCGAAGCAGAAGCTGCCGAAAAAACCTTTAGCAATAAAAAGAAAACGTGGAAGTTTAAGGCAACTAACGTAAGGGATTTTGGCTTTTCTACATCACGCAAGTTTATTTATGATGCTATGGCGGTGCAGCTTGCCACAAAAATGGCTATGGCAATATCGCTGTACCCTAAAGAGGGTAACCCGCTTTGGGGAGATACCTCTACAAAAGTGGTAGCACACACGCTAAAAACCTATTCTAAATATACGTTCGATTATCCGTACCCTAAAGCGATATCCATCTCGGCAGCAGACCAGGGAATGGAGTACCCCATGATATGCTGGAACTACGGCCGTCCTGATGAAAATGGCTACGTGAGCGACCAGATAAAATATGGTATGACCAGCGTAATAATTCACGAGGTAGGGCATACGTTCTTCCCGATGATCGTTAACAGCGATGAGAGGCAATGGACATGGATGGACGAAGGGCTCAACACTTTTTTACAGTATTTAACAGAGCAGGAATATATGCCTGATTATCCGTCGAGACGTGGGCCGGCCGCCAAGATAGTGCCTTATATGAGCGGCGACCAGAAGTTTCTGGAGCCTATTATGACCAACTCGGAGTCGATACACCAGTTTGGGTCTAATGCTTATGCGAAACCCTCAACGGGATTAAATATATTGCGTGAAACCGTTATGGGGCACGACCTGTTTGACCATGCTTTTAAAACCTATGCCAACCGTTGGAAGTTTAAGCACCCTACGCCCGAAGATTTTTTCCGTACTATGGAAGATGCCTCAGCGGTAGACCTGGACTGGTTTTGGAGGGGATGGTTTTATTCTACCAATTATGTTGATATAGGTATTACCGATGTTAAGCAATACTATGTAACCGAAACCCAGCCTAAAGAACTTAAAGATGCTACGGTAAAAAAAGGCAGGTTTGGGCAGGAAAGTGGCCCGTTTGTGTATATGGTTACCGAAGGTCCTGATTTTAATAAAGACCTTAAAAAACCGTTGGCTACAGCCGATGTTAAGTTGCTTAATGATTACATTCAGGAGAAATTTACACCAGAAGAAAGGGCAAAGCTAAAACAGCCTAAGTATTTTTATGAAGTAACCTTTGATAAGCCCGGCGATATGCTGATGCCTATAATTGCAGAGCTAACTTTTGAGGATGGCACTACAGAGACATCCACCTTTCCCGTGCAGATATGGAGGAAGAACAACCAGACGGCAAGCCGTGTTTTTGCTACAGATAAACAGGTTAAGAAAATTACGGTTGACCCTAAACTGCAAACGGCAGATATAGATGTAACGAATAATACCTGGCCTAAGCAGGAGGTTAAAAGCAAATTTGACCAGATAGAGGCAAAGAAGCGAAAGTAATTTATTACTGTAAGCCATTCAGTGTGAAAAATATGTATTAAATATTAATGTTTGGTTAAATGTGCTGATTATTAATAAGGTAAGTTGATGTTTTATTTCTATTTTTGAAAAAATTAAAATAACACACCATGAAAATAAAATTACTTCTTTCAGCATTATTAATCTCAGGAGCAGCATTAGCACAGGAGCCTATTCCTGCATTTTATAATTTCAACACGTCCCCGGGTGGCATTGAAGAAGACGTGTACTCACTTGTCACTTCTACAACGCCGTTAGACCAAAGTGCCGCCGGTGCAAATGTAGTCTGGAATTTTGACCAGCTTGCAGATGATGGAGAATCATCTACAAGGGTAATAGTCCCGCAAGCTTCAGAGGTTGTTACATTTCCGGGTTCTACTATGGTTGTAAGAACTACAGCAGGAAACAGTGTTACTAATTATTATTTAGCAACCACAGTAGCAGGCGGATATTCGCTTACAGGTTTTCAGGCAGGCGGTATGGAGTTAAACTATAGCACTAATAATGGTTTTACAGGCAACTTTCCGCTTTCCTATGGCTATACCAATACAGATGACGTTGCCGGCACGTTTACGGGTATGGGATTTACCGGCACATTTACCGGCACAGGAACAACAACTGTAGATGCTTACGGTACACTAACCGTAAATGGGGGTACTGCCAGCGAAACACCTGTAACAAGGCTTAAAATTGTTCAGGACATTAACCTTACGTACCTTGACTTTCCTGCTGGTACTGTAAATCAAACGATTTACAGTTACTATGGTACAAACCTTACCTCAGGGCCAATATTCAGGAGTATTTCTACTACCTTAAATATTCCTGCACTACTAATTGATCAAACTACAACAAATTACGAGTCATACATGGCTACTGCTCTTGGTACGCCTGCTTTCACTAAGAACAATAAAACTATAATAGCACCAAACCCTGTTGCAAATGTATTGCATTTTGCAGGAGATAAAGCAATTACAGGAGTTACCATTACCGATGCTTCGGGCAGGGTGGTATTACAATCTAAAGTTAATAATGACATTGCAGTAAACCATTTGAGTGCAGGTGTGTATTATGTAGCATTACAGTCTGCCAATGGTACAGAGGTGAAAAAGATGGTAAAGCGATAGCGAAATAGTATTGGTAAAATTTTTTAAATATCTCCCGTCAAACATAAGTTTGGCGGGAGATATTGGTTTAACATACATTTTTAAATAGTTAAATAACTTAAATTTGCATTAAAAGCACATCCGGCAACGGGGTAAAACACGTATTTATAATTACATTTGTGTATTAAAATTTACAGCTATGTTTGGAATAGGAGGCGGAGAATTTTTTGTGATCATATTAATAGTGCTCATGCTTTTCGGATCGGATAAGATACCCGAAATTGCACGTGGCCTTGCCAAGGGTATGCAGCAGCTTAAAAATGCCACTAACGATATTAAGAGTGAGATACATAAAAGTGCCGATATAGATGGTTTAAAAAAGACTTTTACAGAGATAGGCAACGAAGGGGTACATAACGATATACACACCGAAATTGCCAAGGTAAAAGAAGATATAGAAGACATGTCCGGCCCTATAAAACGTTTAAAATAAGTATGCTCGAAAAACTGCAGCAATTAGACAGGCAGGTATTTATATACCTTAACGGGTTGGGAACTGAAACTTTCGACCCAATGTGGGAGGTTATTACAAAGCAAATAAGCTGGATTCCTATTTTTGCCATTATACTTTACCTTACCTTTAAGAGGCTTGGTGCTAAACATGCTTTGTTAATAATAGGTATGATTACCCTGTTGCTGTTGGTTACAGACCAGACTACAAACCTTATAAAATTTACCATTAAAAGACTGCGCCCGGGCAATAATCCGGAGCTTGCAGGACTTATACGCTCGGTACAAAACCGCAAGTCGTTTAGCTTCATATCAGGGCACGCATCTAACTCTATGGCGGTTGCTTTCTTTTTATACAGGGTGCTGCACCCTTATATAAAGTATATGGGCTTTTTCTTTTTATGGCCGCTTATATTTGCTTACAGCCGCATTTACCTTGGGCTGCACTATCCGGGAGACATCCTTGTGGGGTATGCCTTTGGGTTGTTTACAGGCTGGCTGGTACTTAAGCTGTATATCTATTTAAGAGACAGGTATTTCCCTAAACAGCAGGAATATTTAGATAACCCTACTAACAGTGAGCCCGTCACGAATGGGTAACAAAACGGTTTCTACCCGTGGGTCTTCTTTAAGTAACTTATTGTATTCCAGTAAAACCACAGTGCTTTTGTCTTTAGGGTTTAAAGGCTCTAATACTTTGCCGCTCCACAATACATTATCGCTAAGTATAATGCCGCCTTTATTCATAAGCGGAACTATCATATTAAAATAGTTAGTGTAATTTTCTTTATCGGCATCAATAAATACAAGGTCAAACTTTTTGCCTAACGTGGGTATAATATCCAGGGCGTTGCCAAGGTGCTGTATTATCTGGTCTTTCCAGTTAGAAAGGTCAAAGTATCTTCTCTGAAAATCGTACAACTCTTCATTTACATCAATGGTATCAAGCGTGCCGTTTTCACGCAGGCCTTCGGCAAGACTTAAAGAGGCGTAGCCGGTATAAGTGCCTATTTCCAAAATATGCTTTGGGTTAATAAGCTTAGATATCATACTTAATACCCTCCCCTGAAAATGCCCGCTAAGCATGCGCGGCTGTAAGATTTTTTGCAACGTTTCGTGATTAAGGGCAGCCAGTAAAGCAGGTTCATTTTCGCTATGGTTTGCGGCATAGTCTTCCAGTTCGTCCGATATAAAGTGCATGGTAAAAGTTTAAGATTTTGCAAATTTAAGCAACAAATCGCTAAATCACCAAAAGTTACTAAATTTGAGATTTTGGGTAATTATATAAAGTGGCTGCCGTTTACTAATTGCAAAGTAGTTTCTTAATCGCGGAACGTATAAATTATTTAATATCATGAGCAAAAAATATTGCTGTATTTTAATATTCCTGCTGATAACCAATCAGCTTTTGGCGCAAAACATAGCTGTACTTAAACAGGAAATTGAGAATATCATCTCAGGTAAAAAAGCTACAGTTGGGGTTTCAATTTTAAGTATTGAAAACGGCGATGCGTTAGCAATAAACGGCGACGACAGATTTGCAATGATGAGCATATTTAAATTTCACATTGCCCTGGCAGTATTAAAAAAAGTTGATGAGGGCGAATTGTCGCTGCATGAAAAAATATTTATTAAACGTAACGAACTCCTTGACACATGGAGCCCTATAAAAGAAAAATATCCTAATGGCAATGTTAGCCTTACACTTGGCGAAATTTTAGAATATACCGTATCCCACAGCGATAATAACGGCTGCGATATTTTGCTCAGGCTTATAGGGGGAACACAGGCTGTACAAAAATTTATAAACTCAATTGGCATAAAAGACTTCACTATTAAATACAACGAAGAACAAATGGCCAAGTGGGAAAATGCGAAAGTAAATACTACTACGCCGCAGGCAATGGTTAAGCTGCTTACCCTGTTTTATGATTGTAAAATACTTAGTAAGGATAATACAAAATATCTTTATGGATTGATGGAGGCTAACTCAAGGGGTGCCGCACTGATAAGAGGTGGGCTTCCTGCTAACACCAAAGTTGCACACAGAACCGGAATGTCCGGTAATAATAATGGTGTACAGATGGCACTAAATAATGCGGGTATTGTAACGTTACCTGATGGTAAACATTTTGCAATAGCAGTTTTTGTAAATAATAGTACCGAAAGGCAGGAAATTACAGAAAATATAATTGCCGGTATTGCAAAGGCAGCATGGAATTATTTTACAACTAAAGCGCAGTAAACCAAGGGTTACTTAAATGGCTAAATAATTTAGTAAATAGTTACTACCTTTGCAGCATGCAAATGGAGAAGAAAGATATTAGGGCGTTAACAAAAGACCAACTTCGGGATTTTTTTGTGGCAAATGGCGATAAAGCATTTCGTGGCAACCAGGTGTATGAATGGTTGTGGCACAAACGTGCACATACCTTTGATGATATGACGAGCATAGGTAAGGCTACCCGCCAGATGCTTCAGGATAACTTTGTAATAAACCACATTCACGTAGACCAGATGCAGCAAAGTACAGACGGTACTGTAAAAAATGCTGTACGCCTGCACGATGGCCTTGTTGTAGAGAGTGTGCTAATACCTACCAAGACCCGTACCACTGCCTGTGTAAGCAGCCAGGTGGGGTGCAGCCTGGACTGTAACTTTTGTGCTACGGCAAGGCTTAAGCGTATGCGTAACCTTAACCCCGACGAAATTTACGACCAGGTGGCTGCCATAGACAGCGAGAGCCGCCTGTACCATAACAGGCCGTTAAGCAATATTGTGTTTATGGGTATGGGCGAACCGCTCATGAACTATAATAACGTACTTAAGGCTATAGAAAAGATCACATCGCCCGAAGGCTTGGGTATGAGCCCGCGAAGGATTACTGTATCAACATCGGGCCTGCCTAAAATGATAAAAAAACTTGCCGATGATGATGTTAAATTTAAACTTGCCGTATCACTGCACTCTGGTATAGATGCAGTACGTGCGCGCATAATGCCGTTTAGCGCTAACTTTCCTCTTGCCGATTTGCGAGAGTCGTTAGAGTACTGGTATGCAAAAACCAAGAGCCGTGTTACGTATGAGTATGTGGTTTGGAAAGACATCAACGACAAAAAAGAAGACATTGATGCCCTTGTGCGTTTTTGTAAATACGTACCCTGCAAGGTTAACCTTATAGAATACAACCCTATAGACGATGGCGAATTTCAGCAGGCTGCCCCGGAGGTTACCGATGCTTACATTCGTGCACTTGAAAATAATGGTGTTGTGGCAAAAGTGCGCCGTAGCCGTGGTAAAGATATTGATGCTGCCTGCGGACAGCTTGCTAATAAAACGGAAACTGTTTAATCAGTTTCCGGCCGCATTCACAGTTTTCGGTTTGTAGGAATTATGAATAATCTGTTATCGGTAATCAATCTCTTTTGCTATCTTTGAGGCGCATGAAAATCGTAGAGCAAATAAAGCAGCCCATTACGGATGAAATGGAAATTTTTGAAAAAAAATTCCGTGAGTCCATGTTGTCAAAAGTGGCATTGCTAAACCGCATTACTCACTATATAGTAAACCGCAAGGGCAAGCAAATGCGGCCCATGTTTGTATTCCTTACTGCAAAAATGGTAAGTGGCGGCACTGTAAATGAGCGTACGTATCGTGGTGCTGCCGTGATAGAACTTATACACACCGCTACCTTAGTACACGACGATGTGGTAGACGACAGTAACCGCCGCCGCGGATTTTTCTCTGTTAACGCTTTATGGAAAAACAAGATTGCCGTATTGGTAGGCGACTACCTGCTTAGTAAAGGATTGTTGCTATCTATAGATAATGGCGATTTTGATTTACTGAAAATAATTTCGGTAGCCGTGCGCGAAATGAGCGAGGGCGAATTACTACAGATAGAAAAGGCCCGCAGGCTGGATATTACCGAAGACATTTACTACGAAATCATCCGCCAAAAAACTGCTACCCTTATAGCTGCCTGCTGTTCGTTGGGTGCATGCTCTGTAAATCCAGAAGGGGAGGATACAGAGAAGATGCGCAAATTTGGCGAACTGATAGGGATGGCGTTCCAGATAAAAGACGACCTTTTTGATTATACCGATGATGCCATAGGCAAACCTACCGGTATAGATATTAAAGAGCAAAAAATGACACTTCCGCTTATTTATGCCCTTAATAATTGCTCTAAAGACGAGAAAAAATGGGTTATAAATTCAGTTAAAAACCATAACAAAGACAAAAAGCGCGTAAAGCAGGTTATCGATTTTGTAAAGCAAAAAGGCGGCCTTACCTATGCCGAAAAAAAAATGGGACAGTTTCGCGAAGAAGCTTTATTACTTCTTTCCGGTTACCCGTCATCGCCTTATAAAGAGGCACTTATGCTTATGGTGAATTATGTTATAGAGAGAAAGAAGTAAGTTTTACTTTCATATTAAATATAAGGCTGTCCATAAGTGATGGCTTTTTTTATGCTTGAATTATTGTTAATATAAAGCTCTTAAAAGAAAATCTTCTAAGAGCTTTATAAGTATTGTTTAGAGTAAATTATTTTTTTAAACTCTTTTTAATAGCATCTGCCAGTTCGCCAAGATCTTTAGGCTTTAGTTCATAAGTCATGGTAGTATAATTTTTATAAATTACGTCACCATTCATGCCATTAGTAACAGTTACCATTTTCTGACTGTTTACTTTTGTGTACAATAAGTAATAGAATTCTTCATTGCCACCCTCAAGAATTTTTTTGTTTAGTTCTTCATCACTTATCCACTCATATTTGTATGGGTATTTTTTTAAAAGTTTCTCAGGATTTCCAAGCGTATTATATTCATTGCCTATAAGACTTTTAGTATTTAGATACTTCGGTACGTATAATGTTTTTGTTTCCAGTTCTTTTAGTTTCTCCTCGTCATAACCTGAATCATAAGCCCATGAGCTACCATTGTTTAGAAGTAGGTTGTTTATATATTGTAAATAATTTTTAAAATATCCTAATTTATAATTATATATGTCTTCCTGTAAGTATTCAAAACTCTTATTTTCATATATTTTGTTCATACTTTTTGGGGTGCAACTCATAAAAACCGCTGCTACATTGTTAGTAGCATAGCTTAGAGTTCCCTCTTTCTCTTTTATACTGGTGGGATAAAAGTATTTAAAATATACATATGTGCTTCCTGTGGTGCTACCAACGCCATTGCCGTTAGGTTTCATGCCTGTAGTTTTGGACATTTTACCTATTGCATTATCCACTATAAGATACAATTTCTCATTTTTGTTAAACTCTTCAGTAGTTATTACTTTGTATGGATTTATTGTCCATACCTGTTTAAGTACAGCTTCAAGCTCGTCTGTATTAAAACCGTCATTTATAAAAATGCTGGTTTTACTTTTTATAACATCTATTTGTCCTTTTCTAAATTCTTCGAGACGCCCGGTCATACTTCGCCCAACAGATATTTGAGCATTTGCGGCATTAAAAAAGGAAGTAAAAGTGGAAAGCATTAAGAGCAGTAATGTCTTTTTCATAAATAAATTATTGGTGTTGATTATTTTTGTTAAAATTAACATTTTTTTTGAAATCAGAGAATTTGCGGACCTATTATACAGTAGTAGATTTACTTTTTTAGGAATTACTTAATTCTAATAAAAAAATGGAATAATATCTAATTGTTTTTCAGTCATTTAAAAATATTTTAAAAAAATAATTACCTTTCATGCAACCATTTTACAACCATTGTCGTCTATGTTTTAGAAGGAGGTTTGTAATTGAAAGAGGAGAACCAACAACTACCAACACACCAACCAATACGACCCGTTTTGAAAGTAATTAATTTACATCAGGAAGAGAAAGATATTATAAAGCTCGCCGCCGACAGCAACCGGCATGCGCAGCAAAAAATATATGCTAAGCACGCGCCAAAGATGCTGAGTATTTGCAGGCAATATATTAAAGACCTGCACCTGGCCGAAGATGTAATGATAACTGCTTTTATGAAGGTGTTTACAAACCTTAAAAATTTTGAGCACAAGGGTAGTTTTGAGGGCTGGATACGAAGGATCATGGTAAATGAATGCATATCGTACCTGAGGGTTCAAAAAAAGGTGGGTTTTCTGGAAGATGAATATTATGTAGAAGACACTTTTAATAATATAGAGAGCCACTTTAGTGTAGACGATATACAAAGCCTTATAGACAGCCTGCCGGATGGTTATAAAATGGTTTTTAACCTGTATTGTATAGAGGGCTTTAAGCACCAGGAAATTGCAAAGATGCTGGGGATAAATGAAGGGACAAGCAAATCGCAACTGAGCCACGCACGCAAGATGCTTCAGGAGCAAATTAACAAACAAAAGAATTACGTAAATGGAACTGAATAAATTAGAACAGGACTTTAAACAAAAGCTGGAGCAGCGCACCATACAGCCCACAGAGATGGCCTGGGACAGGCTGGATGCTATGTTATCAGTATCTGAAGGGAAGAAAAAGAAACCCAGCCGTACCTGGATGTATATGGCGGCAAGTTTTTTGGCCCTGTTACTGGTTGGGGCACTATTCTTAAACCAGGAAAGCCAAAACAATAAAGATGGTGTAAACACTAACGATAACAGGGTTACAGAGGGTAAAAGCGAGCAAAAAACATCTGTAGGTGAAAGTTTTAAACCAACAGTAGTTGAAAGCCAGGATGTTAGTAAGGAGGAGGGAGTGGTTACTACAACAACTAACTATAAAGCTGCGCCATCGGTAAAAAACAGCGATCCAATACAAGCTGCAACTGCAAAAAGTAATGTTGTACCCGCAGTAAATAAAGAAGCCGTTGCTGCCACGACTACTATAGAAGATGCAAAAGTTAAAACAGGCCCTGCTAAAATTAATGTAGACGCTGAAGAGCTTTTAGCATCGATAGAGGCTCCGGTAGTAACAGACCAGGTTGCTGCAACTGGCAAGCCAAAAAAACAATCGGTTAGGGTAGATCCTAATTCGCTGCTTACATCGGTAGAGGGGGAGCTTAACGATAGCTTTAGGGGTAAGGTGCTGCAGTCTGTAGCCAAGAACTATAATATTATCAAATCATCGGTTGCTTCCAGGAACCGGCAATAAACATCAATCAAAAGACAATTTTCACTAAAAAATCACAAAACATGAAAACTATTACTTTTTATGTAGTGGCATTGCTATGCCTTTGCGCTACAAAATTATGTGCACAAACTTTTAGCGACCGGGCAAATGCCATAGGCGATAAAATAGAGCTTGTAACCAAGCAGCAAAAAGATTCACTTAAAATGGAGGTTGAAGCAGTAAACGTTCAGTTAGAAAAAAATGAGATTACCACTGCCCAGGCAGATGCTAAAAAGCAGGAACTTGCCCAAAAGCGCGCTAACAACATAGAAACCCTTGTTGCGGCAGAGCAGCAAAAACTGGACGATCTTGTAAAAGATAAGGTAGACGGCAAAATTCAAGAGGATAAGGACGGCAGGCGATTTTCAATCAGGTACGACAGTAAAGTGCGTTCTGTACGGGATTCTATAAAAAAACAGTATGAGTATAAAAGAACACAGTCGCAGTTAGTATTTGCACTGGGTGTAAACAGGATTATAAATGACGGTACCGCAGATAAAAACTTTAGATGGAGGAGCGATTTTTATGAGTGGGGCGTAAGCTGGAACACAAGAATACTTAAAGAAAATAATCTGCTGCATGCTAAATATGGTTTATCGCTGCAATACAATAATTTGCGCCCCGATGGCGACAAAGTTTTTGCAAAAGACGGTGCCCAAACCATACTTGTAGAGGCCGGCCGAAATATAGATGTTGCCCGCCTGCGTTATGTAAACCTTGTAATACCGGCACATTTAGAATTTGATTTTACTAAAAAGAAAGTAAATGGAGATAAAACGTATTACCCTATACACGATAGCTTTAGGGTAGGATTAGGTGGTTACGTAGGGCTTAACGTTAAAGAAAAACAGGTCATTAAGTTTGAAGATGATAATGGCAATGATGTTAAGGACAGGACAAAAGGTAATTTTAATGTAAACGATTTTGTATATGGCGTAAGTGCTTATGTGGGTTATGGCGATATTAGCCTGTATGCCAAGTACGATTTGCAGCCTGTTTTTTCAAATAACGAAATAGATCAGAATAATTTGTCTCTTGGCATACGTTTTGATTTCAATTAATGTATAAGGGTTAGTTTTGTACTTTTGAAGAAAGGTGCTTCTCGCAAAGGGAAGCACCTTTTTTTTGTTCGTTAGTTTAGTATGTACTTTTATTTTTTACTTTTAAAGTATTAATGTAACCACAGCTTTATGAACGAGTTTAAAAATACCGGTGGCGCAAAAATTGGAGCTTTAAAATCTTCATGGCCTTTTGCTGACTTAACTGTGTCCCGTAACAAATTTGAACTTAATGTGAGCCTTATTGGTAAACTTGTTTTTTTACCCGGCGATATTATTTCTTTAACGCCTCACCCGGGAGGTTATAAAATGGGTGCCGGCATTAAAATTCACCATAAAGTACCGCAATATAAAGAGGAGGTGATATTCTGGTCGTCTAAAAGCCCCGCCGAATTGCTACGGGAAATAGAAGCTACCGGCTTTATGGCAAATACAGGTGCTTTACCACACCGTGTACAAAACGAAATAAGGGAGCTACAGGCACACGGAGGTTTTGCTATGAAAACAAGGCCTCTTGTTATGCTTGCCACTCTATGGGTAGCTATAGTTGCCTATGGTGCTATTAATATGTCGCTAACAGGTAGCTTAGTGGCGTTTCTCTCTGCTATGCAGGTGGCGTTTGGAGTAATTATATTGTTTGCAGTGGGGGTATTAGTGTCTCCTTATTTTGCAGCGGGTGTTTTAAAGCCGGGCTATACCGTAGCCGATGTAAAAAAGTTCCTGCTATTTTTTATAATTATTGCTGTATTTATGGTTGTGGGTTTTAGCGTATCGCAAAATGTTGTGTAAAGCATATTGAAGAACAATTAAATATGGATTATTAAGGGTAAGTATAGTAGAGATCTATAAATTTGGAAACTACTTGTATACAAATAAACGAGTGTATTTAATCTTGTCCTGGTATGGAGAGTACTATTTCTTACCAATAACTATTCGCAAAAATTATAATCGCCATTACCACATGGTTTTCCTGTCTTTATTATGGTATGGGCCTGTTCTTTTTCACCACGCAGCACACGTGCCATAAATGTGGTAATTTCCTGCGGATATTTAGCAAAAAGTTCATCGCTGTATTCATGTCCGCCACCGCAATACGTATATAAATGTGCGGTGCCATTTAAGCCAATAATGTGTTTGTAAATAGAATATGAGCCAAACAGCATAAGCCATCCTGTAGATCCTGGAGGGCAATAATGGTGTGCCGCCGTAGCATAAGGCACAGTAACATCGCAGTTGCCATGAAAAAACAATGCCGGTATTAGGTTCTTTTTAGTAATAAGATTAAGGTCCATTATTGCGCCCGAACCGGATATTATACCTGCATACTTGAAGTTTTTGGGTAATTTTTCAGGATACAGTGCCATAGCCTCCCTGTCCCAAAAGGCAGCATGCAAGGCAGTCTCTGCACCGGCACTACTGCCAGATATAAATATTTTATCAATATCTAAATTGTACTTTTCGCTGTTTTTTATAAAAAACAAGGTAGCCTGCCATAGTTGGTTGGCCGCTATCTGGAAAGCCTTTACTTTTTCGGGCAGTTTGCCGTCGCAGCTAAACTTTTTGCCTTTCATATAAAGCGTGTAGGTAATAGATGCCGCTGCATATCCCTGCATTGCGGCATACTTTGCTATATGGTGCCCATTTTCCCGTTTGCCTGTTGCAAAACCGCCGCCATGCACATGTATAAGTAATGGCAGCTTTTCTTTGCTTATTGTTTTAGGTAAAAACAGGTCGAGTTCCAGTTTAGTACTGTCGTTTACAAAATAAGTAAGAGTTTTAAAATCCTGTGCTTTGATTGATGTTACCGCCAGAAAAGTGAGGAGGATTAATAATTGTCTTTTCATTATGATTTAGATAGATCGTGTTTTAGTAAAACTAAGTTACTAAATAATTATATCAAAATGATTGTGGTAAGATACAATTGGCTAACCAATTTTATAACTCTTACAAAAACAGGGGGCTATCACAATTTTTAACATAAAATGTAGTTTTTATTATACAAACCACAGATCGCCATGACTAAAATTCGAAAAATTAAATTTGCCCTGCTGGCCATTTTTATCCTTATACCATTAGAAAGCGGATTTTCGTGCAGCATGTACAAAATTACCGTTAACGGTAAAACAATAGTGGGCTGTAATGAAGATGCATGGAGGTTAACACCACATATATGGTTCGAAAATGCGTTAAATCCACTTACTATTGGTGCTGCTTTTACAGGTTCGCGGTTTGACGGGCCAAATGGCTATGCGCCGCAATCGGGTATGAATGAGTACGGACTTACCTATTCGCGCCTGGCATCCCGCAGTCCTGAAAATAATGATCAAAAACGTTCTGCCGGACTGGCAATATCTAACCCTACCCAATACCTTAAAGATATTTTACACCTATGCAAAACAGTAGAAGACGTTAAAGCGTACATAAGCCGCTACGATCATAGCTATTTTATGGAAGATGTATTTATTTACATAGATAAATCGGGCAGGTATTTAGTTGTTGAGCCTTTTACAATGACAATAGGCAATGATGCAAAAGATGTATTGTCTAACTTTTGCCCGTCGGTAACATCTCAGGAAACTGCTAACAAACTGGACAGGTATAGAAACGGCGTTGAATTTTTAAAGAACGGTATGGATACCAGCCTGCAATTTACCACTGCCTTGTCTGATGCTATGCATGTGTGCCGGGAAAAAATTGGCGATGGTACGCTGCTAACCTCCATTTGGGACACCGATAAGGGCAACGTGAATTTATATTTTTACCATCAGTATAAAAAAACGGTGCAGTTTAATTTAAAAGAGGAACTGGCAAAAGGCGATCACATAATTGCGGTGGACACCCTGTTCCCAACAAATACCGAATTTGAAAAATTGCGCGACTATAAAATTCCGCAAAACAATAACTGGATATTGTTGTTCATGTTAAGCACAGCAATGCTGTCTTTTTTTACAGCATTTTTCTTTTTAGTGCGCTATTTCAGGAAAAGGCAATCCAAGTATGCGTTGTTGCAGTTAGCATTATTCCCTGTTGGACTGTTACTGTTTTACTATATGTTTGTTTTGTGTACAAATATGGGCATTTTCTATTTTTCGTCACCCTATAAAGATTCACATAATATATTTGTCAGCATTACCTCTTATATTCCATATTTGCTGCTACTGGCTATTATCCCTTTAATAATGATTAATCTAAAAATTTTTAAAGAAAAGCTTTGGGACTGGTTTGCTAAATGGCTTTTTGCGTTAAACAATATAGTATACGTTATTCTTATAGGGCTATTTGCTTACTGGGGGTTTTACTTTTAAAAGCAGTTAATACACAAGCTTAGATGCCTTGAAAACTTTTATCCATTTATTTTCAAAAGCTTTATCAAGCGTTGGTGATTTAATGGCTACATAGTTTACAAACAGTTCGTTGTCGCCCTGCACAATATAATATAGTCGCGATTGTGGCTGTGGGTCGTAATGAAACCTTGGTATCTCTACCTTAAATATCGCGTAGGTATTATGGTTCTTTACCTTCTGCTTACTTTCTATAATAGTAAGTTTGGCACCGGCTGCTTCTTCTTTAGTCGATTTTCTATACATTTCTATTATCCCTATAGCAGTTAAATCGCTTATATCTCTTACAACAGTAGTGTTTACAAGAAGTGTCCATTCATCCGGTTTTTCACTTTCGGGAATAGACTGGATAATGTGCATGTTGCCAAGGTTTTCTTCAGATCCTACTTTAAACATGTATTCTGCAGGAAAGGGTATAACGAGGGTTTGTTTTATACCTTGTGCAAAACATGTTAAGGTGCACACTAAGAGCAGGATGGTGGATATTAATTTTTTCATTAGGAAATATATTTTCTGTAGTCAAATATATAGCGATTATTGTACCAATTTATTGTGGTGTAGTAATTTAACGTAAAAATTTAAGTAGGGTAAAATGTTATATACCTGTTTTAAATATATAACTAAAAACCAGTTAATTATGAAATCCTTACTCATGTCCTTATTTGTTTTAATTACTGTAAGCTGCAGTAGCGATAATAGCACTGCTACTACTTTCGAACCCCAAAATATAACTCCTGCCCTGGTGGGAAAAGGAGTTTTAGCTAACACGCAAAGCTTTACCCACGAGAACCGTGTTATAACTACCGATGCCCAATGGCAGGAAGTGCTTATGCAAATGCGCGAATCCCGCGAAGACATTACTGATATTTTTGCAGAGACTGCTATCGACTTTAGCCAGTACCAAATTATAGCCTCTTACATAATAGGCAGCAGCGGCACTACTATAGATGTTACGGCTGTTATAGAAAACGAAGACAACATTACTGTAACACTCGAAAATTTGCGTAAAGGTGTAACGCAGGATGTTACCCATCCGTTTCATATCATTAAAATACCACGTTCGACCAAGCCCATCATTTTTGAAGATCTGACCGATTGGGATAATTAGGCTATACAATGTATCTCATATTGGAAACGCCCGCAATTGCGGGCGTTTGTGTTATTTAAGTTTAAAAAGTTTTTCAAAATTTAAAATTGTAGTTTCGTAATATGCTTTTTCAAAATCGGTAAGTGGATAACTTTCATAATTCTGAATTGTAAATCGAACATTTCCTTTGTAAACTTTTAAATGTATTTCCAGTTCATCCATATTAAATTTGTCTTCAGGAATTCTTTTGTAAAGGTTTTTTGCAATTGTATTTAAAGAAGATTTAGGATCGAGATAACTAATAGTATTACTATAAATGGTATTGATTTTTATTACATGTGTTTTATCCGCTTCAAGATTTTTTAGTTTATCAAGTTCAGAAGTTTTAAATACGTAATATATAAGGCTGTTCTGAGGCATCCACCCTCTCTGAATTGATTCATATTTATAATAGCCATCCTTAAACTTTTTTATAAGTATAGTGTACGATGAATCTGCAATTTTTACAGTTCTATGCTCAATGTAAATAAAATTTTCCCTATTCTCACCAAGGCCGTCCATCTCAAAATCGATTAGTGATTTAAATTCTTCCGTCATGTTTGCCGGGATTTTATTTTTCCTTGAAACCCACTTTCCGCTATCGTTTTGGTGCCACCCCACTGCTTCAGATAGTCTTCCATTGGCAACAGCATCAATAGCTGGCACAGTTGCATTTACTCTGTCCTGAGCAAATGAAATTGTTGTAATAATAGTAAAAAATGCAGAGAGATAAAGTTGTTTCATTATGGTCTTTAAAAGTTTACAGCAAAAGTATTAATTTACTTTAAATTCTGATGAAATTAAATTTATCATATATAATTTTCGTAGTGAAGGCTCTGAAAAGTTATACTAAGGCCCTCTTTAGAATTTTTAATAAAAAATAAGGAATACTATAGCATCTTGGATACCTAATTTCTATACCTTATGTATAAAATAAGTGATAGTATTAAGAAACGCACAATATTATGCCTGCTCCCCCACATCTCACCCCATTTTTACCATAACATAAAAAAAATCATTACTTTCGCAAATCGATTTTTACAAGCATATACTAATGAGCACTAAGTTTACTGAATACAAGGGGCTTGACCTGCCTACAGTGGCCAGCGAAGTCCTTGATTTCTGGAAGAAAGAGAATATATTTGAGCAAAGCGTAACCACCCGCGAGGGCAAGCCGCAATATGTGTTTTACGAAGGGCCGCCCAGCGCTAATGGCCTTCCGGGAATTCACCACGTTATGGCCCGCGCCATTAAAGATATTTTTTGCCGTTACCATACCCAAAAAGGCTACCAGGTAAAACGTAAAGCCGGATGGGATACCCACGGCCTGCCGGTAGAGCTTGGTACAGAGAAAGAACTTGGCATTACTAAAGAAGATATAGGCAAAACCATAACGGTAGAAGAGTATAACGAGGCGTGCAAACGCACCGTAATGCGCTATACAGATGTATGGAACGACCTTACCGAAAAAATGGGCTATTGGGTAGATATGCAAGACCCGTATGTTACCTACAAGCCTAAATATATGGAAACCGTATGGTGGCTGCTTAAGCAAATTTATGATAAAGGTTTGCTCTACAAAGGCTACACCATACAACCCTATTCGCCTAAGGCGGGAACAGGGTTAAGCAGCCACGAGGTTAACCAGCCGGGTGCTTATAGAGATGTGACCGATACTACTATCGTTGCGCAGTTTAAAACTTTGCCCGATACTTTGCCTGACTTCCTTAAAGGTTTTGGAGAAGTAGACATATTAGCATGGACTACTACACCGTGGACTTTACCAAGTAATACAGCATTGACTGTTGGCCCTAATATTGATTATGTATTAGTACAAACTTTTAACCAATATACATTCGCGCCAATTAATGTTGTACTTGCTAAGAATTTAATTGGCAAACAATTTGGCAAAACTTATTTTGAGAGCAGCGAAGCAGATGATTTTGCCAACTTTAAAGAAGGCGATAAAAAATTCCCATACCAGATTTTAGCCGAAGCCAAAGGTAAAGACCTTGTAGGCATTCGTTACGAGCAACTACTTCCTTACGTATTGCCGTACCAAAATCAGGAAAATGCCTTTAGGGTAATTGCCGGCGACTTTGTTACTACAGAGGATGGTACCGGTATAGTGCACACTGCCCCAACTTTTGGTGCAGATGATGCCAAGGTGGCTAAAGAAGCTAAGCCCGAAATACCACCAATGCTTGTGCTGGATGATCTTGGTTTCCCTGTGCCACTTGTAGACCTTCAGGGTAAATTTACAAGCCATGTAGGCAGCCTGGATAACCCTAACGGGAAACCGCTGGAGCTTGCGGGCAAGTATGTTAAGAACGAATATTATGATGCAGGAACGGCCCCGGAGCGTTCGGCAGATGTAGAGATATCCATTTATCTTAAGGAGAATAATAAAGCCTTTAAGGTAGAAAAATATGTGCACAGTTATCCACACAGTTGGAGGACCGATGAGCCCCTGCTGTACTACCCGCTTGATAGCTGGTTTATAAAGGTTACTGATGTTAAAGAAAAAATGTTTGAGCTAAACGAAACCATCAACTGGAAGCCTAAGGCCACCGGAGAAGGCCGTTTTGGCAACTGGCTTAAAAATGCCAACGACTGGAACCTTAGCCGCTCACGCTACTGGGGTATCCCGCTGCCTATATGGAGGACAGACGATAAAACCGAAGAGGTACTTATAGGCAGTGCCGAAGAGCTTTACAACGCCATCGAAAAATCAGTGGCAGAGGGAGTTATGGAGAGCAACCCGTTTGCAGGTTTTGAGCCGGGCAATATGAGCGACGAGAATTACAACCTCATCGACCTACATAAAAATGTAGTAGATAAAATTGTACTGCTTTCGCCAAGCGGCAAACCTATGAACCGCGAAGCCGACCTTATAGACGTTTGGTTTGATAGTGGTGCCATGCCTTATGCACAGTGGCATTACCCTTTTGAAAATAAAGACCTTATAGACAACCATAAGGCCTTCCCTGCTGATTTTATTGCCGAAGGGGTAGACCAAACGCGTGGTTGGTTCTATACGCTGCATGCTATTGCCACATTAGTTTTTGGCGAAGTGGCATATAAAAATGTAGTGAGCAATGGACTGGTGCTTGATAAGGCCGGGCAAAAAATGAGCAAGCGCCTTGGTAACGCGGTAGACCCGTTTACCACCCTTGCCGAGTATGGCCCCGATGCTACACGCTGGTACATGATAAGCAATGCCAACCCGTGGGATAACCTTAAGTTTGATATTGAGGGCGTGGCCGAAGTGCGCCGCAAGTTCTTTGGAACACTATACAACACGTATTCGTTTTTTGCGCTTTATGCAAATATTGACAACTTTACCTATGCAGAACCGGAAGTTCCGCTTACGGAAAGGCCGGAGATAGACCGCTGGATACTAAGCGAGCTTAATACACTTATAAAAGATGTGGATGCTTTTTATGCCGAATACGAGCCTACTAAAGCTGCCCGAGCAATATCTGACTTTGTGCAGGAAAACCTAAGCAACTGGTATGTGCGTTTATGCCGCCGCCGCTTTTGGAAAGGAGAGTATGCACAAGATAAAATTGCAGCCTACCAAACCCTGTATACCTGCCTGGTAACAGTGGCTAAACTTAGTGCCCCTATAGCTCCATTTTTCATGGACAGGCTGTACAAAGATTTAACACAGGCTTCACAGTCAGAAAAGTATGATAGTGTACATTTGGCCGAGTTTCCTGCCTATGCTGATAACTTTGTTGATAAATCGCTGGAAAGCCGTATGCAGAAGGCCCAGACCATATCATCATTAGTATTATCTTTACGTAAGAAAGAGATGATTAAAGTACGTCAGCCGCTGCAAAAGGTAATGATTCCGGTACTTGACGCTAAACAGAAGGCTGAAATTGAGGCCGTTGCCGAGCTTATAAAGGCAGAGGTAAATGTTAAAGAGATACAGCTTATAGATGATGCAAGTGGCGTTCTTGTTAAGAGTATTAAGCCTAACTTTAAAGCCCTTGGCCCGCGTTTCGGTAAGGATATGAATCTGGTTAGCAAAGAGATACAAGGCTTTACACAGGAGCAAATAGCGGCTATAGATACAACGGGCGAACTGGATATTGTAATTTCGGGAAAAAGTATTACTTTAACCGCCGAAGATGTAGAAATAACGTCGCAGGATATACCCGGATGGCTGGTAGCCAATGCAGGCGGAATTACCGTAGCGCTGGACATTACCCTTACCGATGAACTTAAAAAAGAAGGTGTTGCCCGGGAGCTTGTAAACAGGATACAGAACATTCGTAAAGACAGCGGATTTGAAGTAACCGACAGGATTAAAGTATACCTTAAAGATAATGCAGTCTTAGAACAATCCGTTAAGGCAAACGAAGCGTATATAAAGAGTGAAACACTTACAGATGAGCTTATTTTTAGCCCCGATGTAGAAAATGGAACAGAAATTGAGTTTGACGATATAAAAACCCTAATATTAATTTCAAAATAGATAGTTGACAATGGTAGATGAGCAGCAAATAAGGTACTCTGACGCAGACCTTGCAGAGTTTAAGGAATTAATTGGCAAAAAGATTGAGAAAGCAAAAGCAGATCTTGACCTGATACGCAGCGCATACATGAACGACCTTAATAATGGTACAGACGATACTTCGCCTACATTTAAAGCGTTTGAAGAAGGCAGTGAAACAATGAGCAAAGAAGCGAACTCGCAGCTTGCCATCCGTCAGGAAAAATTTATCCGCGACCTTAAAAACGCCCTTATACGTATAGAGAACAAAACGTATGGCGTATGTAAAGTAACCGGCAAGCTTATCAATAAAGAAAGGCTAAAACTGGTTCCTCATGCCACTATGAGCATCGAGGCTAAAAACCTACAACGATAACAACAACAAGAGCTACCCTTAAACGGGTGGCTTTTTTTTCATCTTTTTAAGAGGATGAATTTTATTGTGGGTTGTAATTTCAATTGCAGCGTGTTGTGTACATGCCTGCAAGATTACTATATGCAAAATTTATTTCGTTCATATCTAATAAGAATACTCCGTAAATAAATAGTTGCAGCCCTATATCATACTTAACTATTTTACATCTGTAACATATTAATAATACAGGTGCACAAAAAAAAAGTTTAGGTTAACCACAACCTGCGGTAGCTGCCATCGGCATCATAATCTGCAGCTTGTTTTTGTATATTAAAGTATCGGTTTTGGCGCGGGTCATTACCCACACCTGCAATATAAGCCCAGTTGCCCCAGTTGTTGCATACATCATAATCTATAAGCTGCTGTTCAAAATAAGCAGCGCCATAGCGCCATTCTATTTTAAGGTCGTGGCACAGGCAGCTGGCTACATTTTGCCTGCCACGATTGCTCATAAAGCCGGTAAGTTTAAGCTCCATCATGTTAGCATCTACAAAATCGTTACCGGTTTCGCCATTTATCCATTGCCTTAATATACGCTCATTATGCGGGGGGTGTACCGGTGGTTCATTTTTAATACCACCTTTAGTAAAAAATTTGATATGGTGCTTACACATCATAAAGCAAAAATAATCCCGCCATAACAATTCGAAAAACAGCCATTCGGTTCCTTCGTTAGCACCAAACTCTTTTTCATACTCCTTTAAATCATGATATATTGCCCGGGATGACAGGCATCCCTGAGCCAGGAAAGCACTAAATTTTGAGGAGTAGTTCTCGCCCTGCAGGTAGTTACGGGTTTCTTTATAATGGCTTATGGCATGGGTATCATAAAAAAAGGTATTTATACGCTTAAGCCCTTCCGCTTCACCACCCCTAAATTTTATAGCAGCACGGGAGTCCAGTTCGGCAGGTTCTAATCCTAACTCATTTAACGTTGGCAATATGGCAGGCGGCAGCTTAGGCGATGGTATTTGCTGTGGCCTTGCTACAACATTAGGCACTACGCAATGCTTTTGTACCTTAACCCTGAAGTTTGTAAATACATCAGGAATATCCGTTATACTAAAAGGCAGGTCATCTTCATAAAAAAGGGTGCTTTCTCCTATAGCGTGTAAAATGCATCCCGCTGTTTTAAGCGATTTCTCTATCCGTATTTGGGTTTCAACTTCTTCAGGAGCTACTTCTTTTTTTGTGTAAACGGCTGTTGCGTTATACATGCGGGCTATCATTGCCAGTTGTTTTTCTGGGTTGCCTTTTACTACTATAAGCCCCGAATCCATTTCACGCAGGCGCGCATCAAGATCGGCTACTGCCTCCATTATGAATTGGGCCCTAAAGGAACCGGTTTTTTTAAATCCATATTGTGTAGTACTATAATGATTTTCATCAAAACAGTACACCGGTATCACCAGGTCGCTTTCTTTAATTGCTGTTACGAGTGTTTCATTATCATAGAGCCTTAAATCGGTTTTAAACCAAATTACAGAAGTTTTCATGCGCAACAGGTATAAGTGAGTAGTTTAGTAAAGTTATTGGTATTTAAGTTAAATTTTAATTATTAGTTAAATTTTTAGTAATAAAGACAAAAATAATCTGTAATGTATTATAAAACTTACAACTAATGTAATGATAAATTTAATGTAAAATGCTTTTGTGGTATTTTATATACAACAATGCTTAGCCTGTTTAAAAAACAGGTATTTTTACACTTTAAATTTTATAAGATGAAAATAGAAATTTGGAGCGATATAATGTGCCCGTTTTGCTATATAGGCAAGCGCAAGTTTGAGGTGGCACTGGCACAATTTGAACATAAAGATAAAGTTGAAATAGAGTGGAAGAGTTTCCTGCTTTCGCCGGAAATGCAAACCGACCCTACAAAGAATATCCACCAGTTTTTAGCAGACCATAAAGGCATCGGCCTGGATGAGGCTACCGGTATGAACGATAATGTAGCGCACATTGCTGCACAGGTTGGGCTGCAGTATAATTTTGACAAGACCATACCGGCAAATAGCTTTAATGCCCACCGCTTTTTACATTTTGCTAAACAGCATGGTAAACAAAATGAAGCCGAAGAGTTGCTTTTTAAAGCTTATTTTACCGAGGGTAAAAATATAGACGATGCCCCAACACTTATGGATGTGGCTACAACTCTGGGCCTTGATGCAAAAGCTTTTGCTGTTGCTATGGGCAACGGCGATTTTACAAACAATGTTATTGCCGATATACAGGAGGCGCAGGAACTGGGCATAAAAGGGGTGCCATTCTTTGTTTTCGACCGTAAGTATGCGGTATCGGGAGCGCAGGACCCTGCCACATTTTTAGAAACACTTGAAACGGTAGCCAGTGGTCAGTAGGTAGTGGTCAGTATTCAGTCGCAGTTTTTTGCCGTAATTTAAATCATTATCCACTTACATCATTTCATTAGGTTGGGGATATTTAGCTTTTTAAAACTGATAATTGCGACTGCGACTTAAAACTTACTATACTCAGGAAAACCCGTACAAAAATACACTTCTCGTTTATTATCAGCCAAGTGCCTGACATTATTGCTACATAAATAAGTTAAAATTATTATAATAGTGTCAAAACAGTTATATTTGGCACTTCTAAACAAACAACAAAACAAAATTTATGTCTATCTGGAGAAAGAAACCATTACATCTTTTAATGGCTGAGTCGGCCGAATCTGAAAAAGGCTTAAAGAGAACCTTAACGGCATGGTCGTTAATTGCTTTAGGTATTGGAGCAATTATTGGAGCTGGTTTATTTGTAAGAACGGCTACTGCCGCAGCGCAAAATGCAGGCCCATCGGTTACTATAGGATTTATCGTGGCTGCCGTAGGCTGTGCTCTTGCCGGTTTATGCTATGCAGAACTTTCTTCATCTATTCCTATTTCGGGTAGTGCATATACTTATACGTATGCTACTATGGGAGAGTTCCTTGCCTGGATAATAGGGTGGGACTTAATATTAGAATATGCTGTGGGGGCAGCTACCGTAGGCATTGCCTGGAGCGAATACCTCAACAATTTACTGGTCTCGGTGCTGCATGTAAAGCCCATACCTTATGCGCTTTCGCATTCGCCATTCCAGAGTTTTACAGATCCTGTTACACACGAGGTAATGCATGGCCTTATTAACCTGCCTGCGTTATTTATAGTAGCCGTAATAAGCTTACTACTAATAAAAGGCACACAGGAGTCGGCTTTTGTAAACGGGCTTATTGTAATTGTAAAAGTTGCCATTGTAATACTTATCATCGTTTTAGGCTGGCACTTTATTAACCCTGCAAACCATGTAAATTATATCCCTGAAGCCAGTACTTATACAGATGATCAGGGTATAGGCCATAACTTTGGTGGTATTATGGGTATCCTTGGGGCAGCCGGCACCGTGTTCTTTGCCTTTATAGGTTTTGATGCCGTGAGTACCGCAGCACAGGAAACTAAAAACCCTAAAAGAGATATGCCTATAGGTATCCTTGGGTCACTTGCCGTATGTACCGTATTGTATATATTATTTGCACACGTACTTACAGGTATTGCAACAGTAGAAGATTTCCGTACTGGTGGTAAAGAAGCTTCTGTGGCCTTTGCCATTAATAAATACATGATAGGATATAGCTGGTTAGGCAATTTTGTAACCATTGCTATATTAGCCGGTTTCTCATCGGTAATACTGGTAATGTTGCTGGGTCAGAGCCGCGTGTTCTATGCCATGGGTAAAGACGGCTTACTGCCATCATTCTTTAGCCACCTGCACCCTAAATACCAAACTCCTTATAAAGCTAACCTTGTGATCCTTGTAATTGTAGGCCTTTTTGCAGCCTTTATTCCGGGAGATATTGTGGGCGATATGACCAGCATAGGTACATTATTTGCCTTTATATTAGTATGTATATCGGTAATTGTACTGCGCAAAAGCGAGCCCGATATGGTAAGGGAATTTAAAACCCCATTTGTGCCGCTTGTGCCAATCCTTGGCGTAATTGTTTGCCTTGCCATGATATATGGCCTTGGGTGGACTAACTGGTTACGACTTATTGTATGGATGGTTGTGGGTATAGGTGTTTATTTTGTATACGGAAAAAAACACAGCGTACTTGGTAAAAAAGAAAATGAATAATAAACACAAATAGTTATTCGGTATAAAGTCCCAACAGTTGTAAGGCTGTTGGGATTTTTTTATACGCCCTTACTTAGTTGTGTATTCTTATATTTGTAAAACGATACCTAACTCAATGACAAAGCAGGAACTCCGCAAAAAATATAAAGAATTGAGGCAGGCTATGCCGCTGGAAACAACCCAGGACGAAAGCCTGGCTATTGCGAACAAGCTCCTCAAGCTGGATATTTGGCACAAAACTTACTTTCACATTTTTCTTGCTATGGAAAACCAAAAGGAAGTGCATACCGATTTTATACTGAATATACTTGCCGGGAAAGACAAAGAGGTTATTGTATCGCGGGCGGATTTTGAAAGTTGCAGCATGGTACATTACCTGCTTACAGATAACACTAAACTGGTACTGAGCAGCTATGGTATCCCTGAACCAGTAGAGGGGATAGAAGTGCCATCTTATAAAATGGATGTAGTATTTGTACCGCTATTAGCTTTTGACACAAAAGGCCATCGCGTGGGCTACGGCAAAGGTTTTTACGACCGGTTTTTTGCCGAATGTAAGCCGAATGTTATAAAAATAGGGCTGTCTTTTTTTGATGCCGAAGCCGAAGCTATTCCGCATAACCCTACAGATATTGCCCTTGATTATTGCGTAACGCCTAAAAGGATATATGCCTTTTAGGGGTATACAATTTTGTAAATAATTATTGTTTTATAAATTTTAATTGCTGCGTTCCTTTATTAGTTACCAGTGTAATAAAGTGTATGCCTGTGGCAAGCCTGCTAACATTAAACGAGGCCTGGTAGCCGGTTTGCATTACTTTTTGCCCCAGTGTGTTATAAAATGTTGCGCTCTCCACTACAGTACCCTGTGGTAACTGCAGGTTAAGTACATCTTTTGCCGGGTTAGGGTATAGGGCCGTAGTTTTATCTGCGTTAAAAGACGCTGTGCCCAGCGTTACCTCATTAAAAGCTATAATGTCGTAAAACGGGTTAACATCTACACTGTCAAGATCATTAAAAGGCAGGGCAACATCTATTTGCTGGTGGTTTGTGGTGTTGTCTAATATGGTATCAAAAAAAGTTCCGTTAGTGCTGTAAAAGCGTATGGGCAGGGGTGATTCAAAAAAGCTAACCGACTCATCAGATTGACTTTGGTGCAGCGTTACAGTAACATGGCCTGTTGCCGCCGGGGTTACAATAACATTATAAACAGGATAGCCCTGGTTGTATACCCAGTCGTTAAAAAACTCTGTTAGGTCTAAGCCACTTGTGGTTTCCATGTGGGCTTTAAAATCGGGTGTTTTAGCATAGCCATAAGCAAGGTTCCCGTCGGCAAGATAATTTTTTACACCCTGAAAAAAGTTAGAATCTCCCATTTTTATGCGTAGCATGTGCAATACCATAGCGCCCTTATCATACGTTAGCCTGCTGCTAAAAATGCGGTCTACAGATAGTGTATCGGCATCAGTAATATAAACTGCCCCGCCCGGTTGCGAAGTAATGTTGTACAAATTATCCAGTTTCCAGTTGGTAAAGCCATCAGTACCATCCTGATGTTCTACTACAAGCCCTGTAAGATAGGTGGCAAAGCCTTCGTTAAGCCAAATGTCTTTCCATGAACCGCAGGTAATCTTATCGCCAAACCACTGGTGTGCGAGCTCATGGGCAATAAGGTCGCGATTAAAACCTCCCATAAACGATACAGTGGTGTGTTCCATACCACCACCAAAACCACATTGCGCATGGCCGTATTTTTCGGCACTAAATGGGTAGGTCTCAAACGTAGATTCGTAAAAATCTATTATGGCAGGGGTGGCCATCACCTGCGTATGTGTAAGTTCATACATTTCAGGGTACAAATAATTAACTACGGGAAAGGTGTTAGGTGCAGTACCGGCGGTTTCTGTAAAAACAGTATAGTTAGAAACCGCAATGGCCACAAGGTAAGCCGGTATGGCATAATTGTGGGTAAAGTGAGTGGTTTTAGTACCATCGTTATTTGTTGTTGCCTGCTGCTCTACACCATTGCTTACCGCTACATATTGCGCCGGTGCAGTAATGTATACATCTACACCGTCTATTTTATCTATAAGGTCCTGCTTGCACGGCCACCAGTCTTTAGCACCATAAGGTTCAGATAGTGTCCATAAAATAGGCGACCCACTATGGGTACTTGTAACAAAAGAGTCGAACCCGCTCATTAAAGGTTCACCGGCATAAGTAACCACTACTGTGCCTTCATCTCCGGCGGCCATAGTTTGCGGCAGGGTAATAATAAGCTGATTGTTGCCATCCTGCAAAAAGCCCAGGCCGTTGCCGTTTTGTGTTACAGTGCTCACGGTTAAATTGTTGCTAAGGTCAAATGTTATAGTAGCCATGCTTTCCCTGGCGGTGAAATTAGTAGTAATAATGCCTGCAATATATTGTACCGCAGGGTCTACTGTAAGCTGCAGGGTTGTATGCCCTACATCATAATTGCCGGTATTAAGGTTAGCCACAAAATTAGCAGTGCGGTATGCAGCTTTCATTTCGGCTTCGGCAAGATGTTGCCGTATTGTATGATTATTTGGATTTACTAATTGCTGGGCAAAACTGTTTGCTATGCAAAGCAGGGAAAATAGTAAAAAAGTATTTTTGTTCATGGGACTGTAAAAATTTATCAAATATAATTATAAATCGCTGTTATTTTTAATAACTGCGGTAAGATACTGTTATGTGCAGGTATATACGGAAGAAGCGTGATTGCAGGTTGATAAAATTTTAAAAACAGGCTTTATAGGACTAACGCTCATTTAAAACCCGGCTTAAAAATTCTTTGTTAAGAATATGCTAAAAAAGCCGCTAAAAATGTTATTTTTGAAACTCAAATAACACAGATGAAAATCATTTCTTACAATGTAAATGGCATCCGCGCTGCTTTTACAAAAGGATTTATCGAATGGCTGCAGCAGGCAAACCCGGATATTATTTGCCTTCAGGAAATTAAGGCCACTCACGACCAGGTTGCCATTGCCGAAATTGAGGCTGCGGGCTACCCATACCACTATTGGTTTTCGGCACAAAAAAAAGGCTATAGTGGTGTGGCTATTTTTAGTAAACACAAGCCCAATAATGTTGTATATGGAACCGGCATAGAGCACATGGATTTTGAAGGCCGTAACCTGCGCCTTGATTTTGACACATTCTCTGTAATGAGCCTCTACCTGCCATCTGGCACAAACATAGACAGGCTGGGGCATAAGTTTAAATACATGGACGATTTTCAGGAATATATTACAAACCTTAAACAGGAACTGCCCAATCTTATAATTTGCGGCGATTATAATATTTGCCATGAAGCCATAGATATTCACGACCCGGTTCGCAATGCAAAAGTGTCGGGTTTCCTGCCCGAAGAAAGAGCATGGCTTAATACCTTTATAAACAATGGTTTTGTAGACAGCTTTAGGCATTTTAACAAAGACCCGCACCAATACAGCTGGTGGAGTTACCGTGCCGGTGCCCGTGGCAACAATAAGGGCTGGCGTATAGATTATGCCCTGGTTACAGCACCTATGAAGGAACGCCTTACCCGCGCCGTGATATTGCCCGAAGCCAAACACAGCGACCATTGCCCGGTAATGGTAGAATTTGAATAAAGGTTTTACCACAATTACACAAATTTACACAAATGGATTAGGGAAATTCCGTTACCTGATTTCCCTTAGTGTTTAACTATATTGAAAAGAATAAAACAATACAAAAATGATTAAAAGAGTATCTGTAGGCCTTTTGGTGCTGGCATTAACCACGTCTTCGTGCGTTTCTAAAAAAGTATATAAAGACCTTGAAAGCAAGTATGCCGACCTTAAAAAAGAGAACCGCGCTACGGCTGATGAAAACAGCAAACTAAGCAAAGAGCGCAATGCACTCGACCTTAAAAGTAAAGACCTGCAATCGCAACTGGATAAGGCAAAAGCCGAACGCGACAAACTGGCTGCTGATTATGCGGCTACAAAGACCACGCTCGATAATTTAAAAACATCATATGCAGCGCTTGAAAAAGATAGCGGTGCTGCATTAGATACTAACGTGAAAAAGAACCGCGAGCTTCTTGCCCAGCTTGAAGCCAAAGAGAAAGCCCTTGCTGCCGAGCAGGAAAGGCTGAATAAGCTTAAAGCCGAATTGCAGGAGCGCAGTGCCCGCGTAGATGAGCTTGAAGGTAAAATGGCTGCACAGGAAGCAGGTATGACTGCCCTTAAAAACAAACTGAGCAAAGCGCTTAACAGCTTTGAAGGCAAAGGCCTTACCGTAGAGCAAAAGAACGGAAAAGTTTATGTATCTATGGAGAACAAACTATTGTTTGGCTCTGGAAGCTGGATTGTAGGTCCGGAAGGTAAAAGGGCTGTTGTTGAGGTGGCCAAGGTACTTGCCGATAACCCCGATATTGCCGTGCTTATAGAGGGCCATACCGATAATGTACCGTATGCAGGCGGCGGACAAATTGCAGACAACTGGGACCTGAGTACTAAGCGTGCTACTGCCATTGTTACCATTATTAAGGATAACAAAAAGGTAGACCCTAAAAACCTTACCGCAGCTGGGCGTAGTGAATTTGCCCCTGTAGCGCCTAACGATACTGCCGAAGGTAAATCTAAAAACAGGAGAATAGAGATTATCCTTACCCCTAAACTGGATGAAATTTCTAAACTGCTAAACGAGTTGTAGTAGTTTAATTTATTTTATATAGACCCGCAGGATTTTCCTGCGGGTTTTTTTTGGTTAATACTGTTATAGCCTAATATTCAATAGTATTTATAGCGATTATTCCATACAATAGTCTGTTTCAAATCCCGGAGGGGTGGCATGTTTATAGCTGTATAGATCATAGTAACACAATTATGAGCTTCGGAGAGCGGCACATTTATCATGCCGCTTCTCCGAAGCTCTAATGCCTTCATGCTAATTATTAACTATAAACATCCCGTCCCTAAGGGACTTAGCTACCTTTTTAAGATAGCCATAAAATCTTCGTGCACTTTGTGGTGAAAATAAATTGAGTTGCAGATGAAGCTATTATTGATTAAAATCGGTAATGGTCTTTCCGTCATAACGGTGTACCCCATCAAAATCGCCAAACCAAATATTTCCTTTGCCATCTTCTAAAATCCCGAAAATCATGGGTTTATTGGCTATTACGGTTGGTATTGGTTTTTCGTTGTTTAAGGAATTTGTATCATAGCGGGAAAGTTCCCAGACCTGCTTATTATCTGTTTCTGAACTGGTCCAGATATTTCCGTTTTTATCTTCGTAGATGTAACCAACAAATTTTTGGTTGAAGTTGGTAAATGTTGTACCGTCATACCTCCAAAGGCCATCCGCCCCGCCCAGCCAAAGGTCGCCGTTCTTGTCTTTAATGATACAACGAACGTTTGTAAACGGTTTGCCGTCGTTATTGGTTACAGGGGTAAATTTATTTCCGTCATAAGTAAAGGTATTGCCTCTTGTAGCAAACCAGAATTTTCCTGTTTTGTCTTCAATTATGGCATTAACATCATTATGCATCCAACTGTTTTCCGGCAACGGATGTTGGTAAGCTGAACTGTGTACAGAATCACTCGCAGCAGGCGGCCGGGCTTCGTTCATTTTAAAATTCCGGAATGATTTTCCGTCATAACTGCTTGCCCCACCTTCGGTGCCAAACCAGATGATACCGTTTTTATCTTCATAGATATTGGTAACGCGGTCATTAGCAAGCCCATCTTTAGTTGTATAATTTTTAAAGGTTTTACCATCATAATAGTAAACACCTGAGCCCACAGAAGCAAACCAGAAATTTCCTTTGCTGTCTTGTAAAACAGAAAAAAAGCGTGCCGAACTTACGTTACTGGTAACATTAGTAAACGACTTCCCATTATATTTAAAAACGCCTTCCCATGAGGCAATCCAGATGTTACCCTTTGCGTCCTGCTTTATGGTACGTACAATGCTGTTGGGTGCGTGCGTGATAATTGTGTCTTTAATTCCAGCTACAGCTTCAACACCTTTTTTTTGTTGGCATTGTACCGAAAAACCAATGACTCCGGTAAGCATGATAACCAGGCTGTACAAAACATTTCTTTTATTTTTCATATCTTAATTTTTATTGATTAAGCGAAATTATTTGAGATATTTTATACAGGGCGATTTAGATTGTAAATAAAAATGTAAACTTTGTAAATAAATAGTATACAGTATGTTTAATATTCAAAATCTCATTTTGGGGAAGCGTAAAAATCTTTTTGGGTTACTATTGCTCCTGTTGGTATCTGTAATCTGTGCGGCTTTCGTAATAGAGGATAACAACGATTTTAATGGATCGAGGAGAGAGATTTTACTGCGTAAGTTAGGGCATGAATTACTTTTACAGTCGGGCGACAGTACATCAAGGGTGCTCCCTGTAAAAATGATTTCCGAATATGAATACCAGGTTGGGTTTGAGAAAGACCTCACGTTTAAGCCCGCGCTTTTGGTAAATACTACCCGGCGTTTATTAGCCAAAGACCCCCAGGCTGTAAATTATGTTGTTAACGTTCTTAATTGTGGAAGCTCAAATGTAACCTATGGATTTGCTATATCTAAAAATAAAAAAGATGATATTGTGGCGTGTATAGGGCGGGAACAACCCAAAGCATGCTATAGGATAAACATTAAATTTAAGCCTACAGGTAATACTGTAGCCAATAATAGATATTTTTTAGGCAGTCTGCCATTTTTAGCATTAGTTGGTTTTATATTCTTTAAATCGGGTAAGCCACAAAGAGTTTCGGCTGACAATCATGATAACGAGGTGTTAACCTTAGGCTCGGCGTCGTTTGACCTTAAAAACAGGAAACTTATAATAAAACAAAAAGCAACAGACCTTACCGCAACAGAGTCGCGTTTGCTGCTCATTTTTGCACAGTCTCCCAACACGACTATAGAGCGAAGCAGGCTGCAAAAAGAAATTTGGGAAGATGAAGGGGTAATTGTAGGCCGCAGCCTGGATATGTTTATATCTAAACTTAGAAAAAAGCTGGAACCAGATCCTGATATAAATATCGTTGTTATTCGCGGTAAAGGATATAAACTCGAAACTAATTCCGGGAAAACGTTGCTTTAAAGTAGCCATCTCATAAATCCCATCAATTAATTACTGTTAAAATGCAATAGTTAAAACAAATTATTAAATTTGCTCACTTATAAAAAAACATAACCATGTTACAGACAGTATTTATTAGGGAAAACAGGGAGAAAGTAATACAGGCGCTGGCAAAACGCAACTTTGACGCCACACAACTGGTAGACGAAGTTATAGCGCTTGATGAAAAAAGAAGGCACACACAGGTGGAGCTTGACACACTGCTTTCCGAATCCAATAAGCTGTCTAAAGATATTGGTGAACTGATGAAAGCCGGCGAAAAAGCCAAAGCAGCCATCATTAAACAAAAAACAGTTCAGTTTAAAGACAGAAGCAAGGAGCTGGCCGATACCCTTGCTACCGTGAGCGAAGAGCTTTTACAGGTATTGTACAAACTGCCTAATACACCGGCCGATATTGTTCCTGAAGGGAAAACCCCGGAAGATAACCTGGAGGTGTTTGCCGAAGGCGACATCCCGGTACTGCACGAGGGTGCTTTACCACACTGGGAACTGGCTAAAAAATACGACCTTATAGATTTTGAGATTGGCGTAAAAATTACCGGTGCCGGTTTCCCTGTCTACAAAGGCAAGGGAGCCCGCCTGCAACGCGCGCTTATAGCTTACTTTTTAGATAAAAACACAGCCGCAGGTTATAATGAATACCAGGTGCCGCACTTTGTAAATGAAGCATCTGCTTATGGCACGGGGCAACTGCCCGATAAAGAAGGCCAGATGTACCATGATGCTACCGATGACCTGTACCTTATACCTACCGCCGAAGTGCCTGTTACCAACATTTTTAGGGATGTAATTATACCGGAAAGTGAATTGCCAAAACTATGTACGGCATACACACCGTGTTTCCGCAGGGAGGCAGGGTCTTACGGGGCACACGTGCGCGGCCTTAACCGCCTGCACCAGTTTGATAAGGTAGAGATAGTACGTGTAGAGCACCCTGACAAATCGTATGAGGCGTTAAATGGTATGGTAGAGCATGTAAAAACATTGCTTCGCGAGCTTAACCTGCCGTATCGTGTACTGCGCCTTTGTGGTGGCGATATGGGCTTTACATCGGCCTTAACGTACGATTTTGAAGTATTCTCTACAGCGCAGGACCGTTGGCTGGAAATAAGCTCGGTATCTAATTTTGAGACGTTCCAGGCAAACCGCCTTAAGCTGCGTTTTCGCGATAAAGAGGGCAAGAACCTGCTGGCACATACCCTAAACGGCAGCGCACTGGCATTACCTCGCGTACTGGCAGGCCTCTTAGAAAACCATCAGACTCCTGAAGGTATTGTAATACCCGAAGTTTTAAGGCCATATACCGGTTTTGACATAATAAATTAGTAAATTTGAATGTTATGCAACGCGGATGACGCGGATTTAATGGATAAGCGCTGATTTTTTTAATTGTTTCTAATTTAAAGATAAGTGCTCATGTGCTAAATTTGTGTCATTGTCGTTTATAACAGAATGCTAAAAGGAAGAAATCAGCGTTAATCAGCTCAGATCCGCGTCATCCGCGTTCCATAAAAATCGCATTCCATGACGGTATGAAAAAACTACTTATTTGTATATTCCTGCTTACATCGTTTGCCACTTTTGCGCAAAACGACCAGCTTGCCTATAACTACTTTGAAAAAGGCGAGTTTGAAAAAGCCCTCAGCATTTACCAGGACCTGCTTAAGGCACAGCCTAATAATACGTTTTATATACAAAAAATTGCCGCTTCCTACCAGCAGCTTAGCCAGTATGACAAGGCTGGGGCACTGCTTTTAGAACGTTACGAGAAAACAAAACAACCTATATTGTTGGTAGAAATAGGCTATAATTACCAATTGCAAAAAGATCAGGCAAAAGCCGATAAATACTACAAGCAGGCTATAGCTGCCGTTACAGAGAATCCTAATAATGTATACACTGTTGCTAATAATTTTGAGCAAAAGGTATTGGTAACACAAGCATTGCAAACCTATGAGGCGGCATCTGCAGTAAACAAAAGCATGAATTTTGACTACCAGCTGGCACTCCTGCAGGGTCAGCTTGGTAATACAGGACTAATGATAGATAAGCTGCTTAGCTATGCTTATACTAACCCGCAAAACCTTATCATGGTGCAAAACCAGCTATCGCGCTTTATGAACGAGGAGGGTGAGGAAAGCTTTAACGGTTCGCTACGCAAAGCGTTGTTGCTTAATACCCAGAAAACGCAGGACATTTTCTGGAACCAGTTTTTAAGTTGGTTCTTTGTGCAGCAAAAAGATTACGGCAAGGCATTTATTCAGGAGAAGGCTATCTTTAAGCGTGATCCGGAAATGTTTATGAACATTGTAAACCTTGCTAAAATGGCTACTGATGAAAATGAGGAAGCCACCGCCCGCGAAATTTTTGCCTTTGTTTTACAAAATACTACCGACCCAGACCTGCTCATGGAAGCTAACTATTATGTGCTTACCATGGATATTGAAAAGGCTACGCCTAAAGATTTGCCTGCTATAAAAACCCGTATAGATGCATTGATTACAGAGTATGGCATAACGCCTTATTCGCTCGACCTGCAGTTGCTTAAAGCTGAATTTGAAGCATTCCATTTAAAAGATACTAAAATGGCTGCGGCTACGCTTAACAGGGCGCTGGAACTGCAGTTAAACAAGTTTGAAATAGCCAAAGTTAAAATGAAACTGAGCGATGTACTGCTTATAGACGAAAAGTTTAACCAGGCTATTATTTACTACGCACAGGTAGAGGAAGAGTTAAAAAATGATGCCGTGGCTCACGAAGCCAGCCTTAAAATGGCCAAAGCGAGTTACTATAAAGGCGATTTTACCTGGGCGCAAAAACAGCTTAAGGTTTTAAAAAGCAACGCGTCGCAGCTTATCGCTAATGATGCGCTGGAGCTTTACCTGCTTATAATAGACAATACAGTTGAAGACAGCACACAAACTGCCCTAAAAAAGTTTGCCCGCGCTGATTTTAAACTATATCAAAATAAAAAAGATGAGGCACTGGCAGGATTTAAAGCCATACAGGCAACCGATAAAACAGCAAGCATACAGGATGTCACTTTGCTGCGCATAGGCGGCATATATGAAAGTATGGGCAATTACGATCTTGCCCTGCAAAACTACCAGCAAATTATAGATACTTATAAAGAAGGTATTTATGTAGATGAAGCCTTATTCTTCTCGGCAGAGATATATAACAAAAAACTACAGCAACCCGAAAAAGCAAAGCCATTCTATGAGAAAATGCTTTTTGAACATCAGGACAGCATTTACTTTATAGAAGCCCGTAAGCAATTCAGGCTATTGCGCGGCGATGCTACACCAAGTTAAAATGCACCTATTGGCCTGATATAAATGTTAAAATCACATTGCGTTATATAACAGTTGTTTAAACATTTTTAAGTGGTATTATAAGTATCTTTAAGTATTATATATCCTTACATGAAAATACTTATAACCGGTACTACAGGCTACATAGGCAAAAGGCTTATTCCGTTTTTGCTAAAGGCGGGGCACGAGGTAGTGTGCTGTGTGCGCGACTTAGAAAGGGCACCGTTTAAAGGTAAAAAAAACGTGAGCTTTGTTGAGATCGATTTTCTTACTTACGACACAGCCATTAAACTGCCTACAGATATAGACTGTGCTTATTATCTTATGCACTCAATGTCGGCTGCCGGCGATTTTGGTAAGATGGAACTGGAATGTGCCGGGAATTTTAAAAAGTACGTTGCGCCCGTAAACTTAAAACAGGTGGTGTACCTTAGTGGTATCATTAACGAAAAAGAATTATCCAAACACCTTAATTCCCGTAAAGAAGTAGAAGAATCGTTAGAGGGTGGCAACTATGCCCTTACCACTTTTCGTGCAGGTATAATTGTGGGTAGCGGCAGTGCATCGTTCGAGATCATCCGCGACCTGGTAGAAAAGCTCCCTATAATGATTACCCCAAAATGGCTTAATACAAAAACACAGCCTATATCCATTCGCGATGTTTTGGCATACCTTAGTAAAGCAGCCGGAGATGAACGCCTGTACAATAACAACTATGATATTTACGGGCCCGATGTACTTACCTACAAGCAAATGCTCGAAATATTTGCAGAGGTGCGCGGACTTAAACGTACTATTATTACCCTGCCAATAATGACACCGAAGCTATCGTCATACTGGCTGTATTTTGTAACATCTACATCATACAGGCTGGCATCGTCATTAGTAGATAGCATGAAAGTTGAGGTTGTGGCACGGCCTAATAACCTGTCGGAAATGCTGCAGGTATTCCCTGTAAATTATCATGATGCGGTGGTTAATGCATTTGCAGTTATAAACCAGGATGGTATTACGTCGAGTTGGAAAGACTCTATGGTAAGCAGCCATTTTGCAGGCAAGTTATCTAAATATGTAAAAATACCTAAGTATGGTGTGCTGCAGGATAACAAGGAACGGGATATTAAAAACGAAGAAATAGTATTAGACAGGATATGGGCGTTGGGTGGAGCTAACGGATGGTATTATGGCAATACGCTTTGGAAAGCCCGTGGCTTTATAGATAAACTTTTTGGCGGTACGGGCCTGCGCAGGGGGCGTACCCATCCGTCTAAAATAGAGGCAGGAGATGCGCTTGATTTTTGGAGGGTGATTTCTGCCGACAGAAAAAGTAAACGCCTGCTGCTGTATGCAGAAATGAGGATGCCGGGGGAAGCGTGGCTCGAATTTAAGATAAAGAACGATAAACTGTACCAGCACGCCGTTTTTCGCCCAAAAGGATTATGGGGCAGGCTGTACTGGTATTCTGTACTGCCGTTTCATTACTTTATTTTTAACGGATTAATAAATAGTTTAACAGAGGATGTACAAAAGAAAGCTGCCTAAAAATGCTACTATCAGTTTTTGAATAAGCCTGGTAATATAGCCTGCATTGCACAATATGCAACTTTTCACTACTGCAGGCCTTAAATAAAAAGTCCCGATAAAAGATGTCGGGACTAATAAAACTGCGTATAACTATTAACTATCGTGATTGCAGGCAATGCTAAATCAGGATGGTTATTGCTTTTTCAATTCAAGCTTTTCTGCAAAATAATCGCAGAAATCTTTCATGGTTTCGCTCATTTTTTTGTCGCCCGTAGCGCGTTCAAAAGTTTCCGACATGGATACCAGCGTTTGGTGAAAGAACAACTTCATTTCGTCTACCGGCATATCTTTTGTCCACAAATCAATACGCATGCTTTCCTGCGGCTTGCTGTCCCAAACAGATAGCATTATGGCTTTAGTATCCTGGTTTACAACACCGCCATCGCGGGCGGTCCAGCTTAGTTTTTCGGGCACACGGTTTTCGTCCAGTGCCACATCTATGTTTATTACCGATTTAAATATCGTATCTGCCATTACTTTTTAGGTTTGTATTTAGAATTGTCAAAAATTGTCTTGGCATCTGCTGCCAATAGTTGCGGCAAAGTTACAGCTTTATTGTTTTCCATGTATGCTTTTACAATCTGCCACCCCAGCCATTGCCCAATCCTGCCTGGCGACTCTTCGTCAAAACCAAGGTAAAATTTACTAAACGGCGCAGGGCTTATAAACCTGCCAATAAGCTTAGTATCGGTACTGTAAAACACTTTATTTTCTACAAAATATTTCCATACTTCGCTCTCGTTGGCCACTGCCCAGTCGTATTTAGCTTTGGTATACCCTATCTTATTGTTATCTGCCACTTCGGGTATAAGCAGGTCTTTTATATATAATTCCTTACCAAAATAGATCATTGCAGACAGTAATGTATGATCTCGTGGCGGTGCTATGCTACCCTGAGAAAATGCAGTAACCAGATCGGGCATAATTTGCGATGGCTCAAACTCTTCTTTTTGATATGCCGGAAAATCAACATAAAAACGGTGGTTTTTACCCAGGTAAAGATCTAAGGAGATAAGCACAAGCGTATCGGCATAAATGGCGCGGTTAGCATAATCCATTTCAGATATAAGCGTTATAACCTTTGGCTTAGGTGCCTGCGGGTAATAATATTTAATATGCTGCATAAGCGAAGCCATATCTTCTTCAAGAAAATTGGTATTCGGGAATTTTTTATCTACTTCTGCATGTAGTTCCTGTAGCAATGGGTTCTTAATTTTGTTGGTCCACACGGTATCGGCATTGCCGGCCGGGAATAAATATGGGAACTGTTGCTTAACCCTTGGTAAATCCTGCGGGCTGCTGTTGTAAAAAATATCATCAAAGCGCTCAATTTGTATTTTACCCACTTTTACACCGGCTACCTTATCTTCTACAACATTCTCCTTTTTACAGGAAAGTGCAAGTAGAGCAAGGGCAATAAACAGTATATATTTTTTCATTTTAAGATTATATTGCTAATTTGTTTTAACAGGATTATTTAAATTTATGGCAAATATACATAACACAACTATATTATATATAACAGCATGAGTACAGATACAAATTTTAAGGCCGAAGCCATAAACGAACATATAGTAAACTGGCTGCGCACCTATGCAGATAACGCGAAGGTAAAGGGTTTTGTTGTAGGGATAAGTGGCGGAATAGATTCTGCCCTTACCTCATCATTATGCGCCCAGACCGGCCTGCCCACATTATGTGTAGAGATGCCCATACACCAGGCCGAAAGCCATGTAAGCCGTGCTAAAGAACATATTAAACTGCTTAAAGAGCGTTATGGTAATGTATCATCTGCAGAGGCTAACCTTACCACTGTTTTTGACGATTTTAAAAATATGATGCCACAGGCAGAAAACCAGCACACTACAGACCTTACTCTTGCTAATACCCGCGCACGCCTGCGCATGACCACACTATATTACTATGCCGGGATTAATAATGCACTGGTAGCCGGTACCGGTAATAAGGTAGAAGATTTTGGCGTGGGCTTTTATACTAAATATGGCGACGGTGGTGTAGACCTTAGCCCTATTGCCGACCTTACGAAAACCGAGGTGCGTAAACTTGCCCGTTATCTTAGTGTACATGATGCCATACTTGTAGCAAAACCTACCGATGGGCTTTTTGGCGATGACCGTAGCGACGAAGACCAGTTAGGCGCATCTTATGAAGAACTGGAATGGGCTATGGAGCAAATTGAAGCCGGGAAGATAAAAGACGACTTTACCGGGCGCGAAAATGAAATTTTAACAATTTATACAAGGCTGAACACCCTAAATCAGCATAAAATGCAGCCTATACCCGTATGTGAGATACCCTTAAATTTGACATAAAATTCTTTCATTCACAATACTTTAAGAAACTAATAGCTAACTTTACGGGTAAGTAAACCCTAAAAACTTAATTATGATAAAGTTATGCCTTGCGGATAATCACCCGGTGGTGCACTACGGGATGAAGTCGTATTTTAGCGACAATCCGCAGATTAGTTTTGTAGGGGTGGTAAATAACCTGGAGAGCCTCCTGGATGTCCTGAGTAAAAAAACGGTAGACGCTGCCGTTATAGACCTGGAACTGGATGGCCTTACCAGCATTAGTTCTGTAAAATCCCTGATTAAGGAATTTCCCGAAACCAAGGTAATTATATTTACCAACCTTGCCGAACAAATTTATGCCCCCAATGCTCTTAAAGCCGGTGTTAGTGCCTATGTGCATAAGAGTGCCAAAATGGAAGAGCTGGAAAGCGCCATTAAAAAAGTAAATGAAGGCGAAGTGGTATTTAGCGAAACCGTTAAAAAGAACCTCGCACTGCTTAACAAAGGCAAAAAATCGGAAAGATTGTACCGAAAACTGTCTTCGCGCGAAATTGAGGTACTGCGTTATCTTAGTGAAGGCAAAAAAAACAAAGAGATTGCAAGACTGCTGGACCTCAACGAAAAAACCATTAGTACTTACAAGCTTCGCCTGCTTACTAAACTACATGTTACTAATCTTGTAGACCTGGTTAATAAGGCAAAAACGCTCGATATTGTTTAATTAAAACATTACAACAGCAACACACAACTACTTAAAACAATCAAAGAAAAGCATTTTGGTAATCGTTACGGTTACCTTCTAAAAACACCCCGGCCCACCAACGGGGTGTTTTTTTATGCATATAAATCTACCAAACAGCCGGTATTAAAGATTCTAAACCAATTATACCTACAAGGTCTTTGAAACCTTGCAGGAGCCGTGCTTAATTTGGGAAGGCTTAACCTGCAAGTTATCAAAGCCTTGTAGGTTTAAATTTATAAATTATTACTAAAAATAACTACTGCGAATACGGCTTAGCTTACGTGACAGGTAGTTTACAAGCGTATTATAATCGTTTACGCTCATAAGTATCTCCATATTATCGGCGTCGGGGCTTACCTTCATTTTTAAATCCTGGATAAGCCTGCCCAGCAACAGCCACCGCATGTCTACAATGTGCTCGTTAGTGTAAGAGGCCACAGCCATAAGTTTGCTTTTAACCGGTATTTGCTGCTTTTCTTCCCACTCATGCAGTTGGTAGCGTTCGTCCTGCATAAAAATATCGGTGGCTACCTGTTGCAAATCGGGGTTAATGTTGTTTAAAAAAGTGTCTACCGTAAAGCTTTCATTTGCCAGGTAATGCTCTATAGCGGCTTTATAAAGTTCTTTAAAAATGGGGTTTGTAAATTCTATCTCGTCTTCCTGCAGGTTTAGGTAAATACGTTCATAAACCTTATAGGTTTTCTGCTCGGTATCTTCATATTCTTTACCAAACTCGTCATATTTTATATACACATCTTCAAAATCCTGTTCGGTGCTTCCGTACAGTAACAGTATTCCGAGAATGCGACGCTCCAGCCCATCAAGAATATTAAGGCGTTGTGGCTGCATGTCAATCACATTTCCTTCATCATCAAATATAGGCGCATCAGCTTCAACCACGGTCATGGCGTTTAGTTTCTGTTCCTGCTGCATTTTCTTCCCTGCCTCGGCCACTTCTTTGCTTACAAGCTGTGCGAGCTCGCTTGCTAAGACCTTCTCTGATATGTCCATAATACGGGCACATTCCTGAATGTACACTTCACGCTGAATCCTGTCGGGTATCTTGGCAATGCTGCTTACCATATCGCGGATAAGCCCTGCTTTTTTAACAGGGTCGTTCTTGGCTTCGTCCATAAGCAGCGATGCTTTAAACTGGATGAAGTCTTTTGCATTAGCATCCAGGTAAGCCACCAGCTCATCATACGGCGTTTTGCGGGCAAAACTATCAGGGTCATCACCATCCGGAAAGGTGCAGACTTTTACGTTCATCCCTTCCTCCAATATCAAATCGATACCCCGGATAGAAGCGCGTAAACCCGCCGCATCGCCATCAAAAAGTACGGTAATGTTCTTGGTAAGGCGGTTTATCAATCTTATCTGGTCGGGCGTTAATGCCGTACCCGATGAAGATACTACGTTCTCTATACCCGCCTGGTGCATTTGTATTACATCGGTATAACCCTCTACAAGGTAACAGTTATCTTTTTTTGCTATAGATTGCTTGGCATGGTTAATACCATACAGCACTTTACTTTTGTGATAGATATCGCTCTCGGGAGAGTTAAGATATTTTGCAGCCTTTTTATCGTTAGTTAGAATACGTCCGCCAAAACCAAGCACGCGCCCCGACATACTTTGTATAGGGAACATAACGCGACCGCGAAAACGGTCTACATGGCGGCCATCTTCCCGCACTATGGTAAGCCCTGTTTTGTCTAAATAATTTAAATTATAGGCTTTGCCCAAAGCTTCTTTAGTAAAAGCATCCCATGTTTCGGGCGAATAACCTAAGCCAAATTTTTTAATAGTTTCTCCGGTAAAACCGCGCTCTTTAAAATACGAATAGCCTATGGCCTGACCTTCATCGCTATTAAGCATAGTGTCCTGAAAATACTTTTGTGCAAATTCCGACACGAGGTACATGCTTTCCTTTTCGTTAGCCTGTTCCTTCATTTCCTCGCTTTGCTCGGTTTCCTCAATTTCTATGTTGTATTTTCGGGCAAGGTATCTAATGGCTTCGGGGTACGAAAAGTGCTCATGTTCCATAAGGAATGCTACCGAATTACCACCTTTACCGGAGCTAAAATCTTTCCATATCTGCTTTACGGGTGACACCATAAACGATGGCGACCGCTCGTTGCTAAAGGGGCTGAGGCCTTTGTAATTTGTGCCTGATTTTTTCAGGTTTACAAAGTCGCCTATTACCTCTTCTACACGGGCAGTTTCAAAAACGGTATCTATGGTGTTTTTAGAGATCAAATCGTAGTTAAAGTTGTAATGTGACTAAGCTGTAAAGTTACAAAGTTTTCGTTGTAATTATTCAGCAGTTTTTTTTGGATATAGATCTTATGATAAGAAAAGCAGCATGCGGTAATTAAACAAAAAGCGGCCTAAGCCGCTTTTGTTTAATTTTATATAAAGCCCTGGTTGTCAAAAATGCCCTGGTTTAGTGTTTCTATATATTCTAATACGGTATCGCGGCCGGTAGCCTCTGTAGATGAGGTTACAAAATGCTGTGGCATTTCCTCCCAGTCTCCTTCCGTCATTTTTTTGCGGTAAGCATTTACATGTGCGTCTATTTTACCACGGCTTATCTTATCGGCTTTAGTAAATATTATGCAAAAAGGCACTTGTGCCTCGCCCAGGTAAGCCATAAACTCAAGATCTATTTTTTGTGCTTCATGCCTAATGTCTATCAGTACAAAGGCGCACACAAGCTGTTCGCGGCGCTCAAAATAATCGGTAATAAATTTCTGGAAAACGGCTTTAGTAGATTTAGATACACGTGCATAACCATATCCTGGTAAATCTACAAGGAACCAGTTAGTATTTATTTTAAAGTGGTTTATAAGCTGCGTTTTACCCGGCCTACCCGATGTTTTTGCAAGGCTGTTGCGGTTAGTTAGCATATTAATGAGCGACGATTTGCCTACATTACTCCTGCCAATAAAGGCATACTCCGGCAGCAGTTCCTTAGGGCACAGGCTTGCATCAGAATTGCTTACTACAAATTCGGCAGTATTTATTTTCATGGTATTTATTTTGAGGCTAAAATATAGCTGTTTATGTAACTTTAATTAAGTGGCAAAGTTACAACTTTTAATTTGATCGAATTTTAGAGTATTTAAGACAGCAATACTCTTACTTCGTTTTCTAATACCGGAATGTCTTTTAATACAATTTTCCAGATAAGAACATCATCTACACTATCATAAGCATGAATAACCTTGTTTCTTAAAATCTACAATTAGGCGTGCTTAAGATATTTGTATTTCAGGATTAAGTTTTAAAAGTTTAGTCATGGCTTCGCCAATAATTTCAAGTTCTCTTTCAATTGCCATGCGCTTGGTTTTATTAACAGCATATTCTTCAAAAATTCGCCTGCCTTCAAGATGTTCATCAATAGAGATGATGCACTCAGAAATATCAGACAGGAATTTTTTTTCTTCACGGCTAATCATAGTAACCTGATTTTGCTTTCTTCTATACTTTCTATAAGGTGGGGGTTTTTTAAAGTCTTTTCGGCTACAAGTTCAACCTCCCGCTGTAGTAAATCCTGTAAGTCATGGAGGAGGCTAAAATAGCTGTTTGCATACACTTCATAATTCATATCTGCTGGGAAACTGAATAGAAAATCAATATCGCTATTATCGTTAAAATTCCCTTTTGCAGCACTACCAAACAAAAATGCCCGCTCGGCTTTATACTTGCTAAACAGGTTCTTTATTTGAGGTAATTTATTTTGTACAATAGAGACCATGAATATAAATTTACAAAAACATATTAAAAACACCGGGCAAAACTGAAAACTAAAATCTTAATTCTAAAATTTAATGATTAGGCCCTAATCCCGTTTTTTTAAGCCATTCATGCATTAAGCGGTTAAACTCGTCCGGGTGCTCCATCATGGCGGCATGGCCACACTTATCTATCCAGTACAGTGTGCTGTTAGGTAAAAGCTTGTCAAATTCTATCGCTACATCCGGTGGTGTAACGGTATCGTTCTTACCCCAAATTATTCCGGTAGGAACATGCATTTTAGGTAAATCTTTTGCCATATTGTGCCTTATAGCACTTTTTGCAATGGTAAGCGTTTTTATAAGTTTAATACGGTCGTTAGCCATAGCATACACCTCATCTACAATTTCGGGGGTGGCAACAGCAGGATCATAAAATACTGCTTCGGCTTTCTTTTTTATATATTCTTTATCGCCGCGGCGTGGGTAGCTGTCGCCCATAGCGCTTTCATAAAGTCCGCTGCTGCCGGTAATAACCAGGCCAAGCATTTTTTCGGGATACATTTTTGTGTGGTATAGTGCTATGTGGCCACCCAGTGAGTTGCCCAGCAGTATAACCCTTTCAAATCCTTTATAAGTAATAAAATCTTTTACCCAACGGGCAAAAGCTTTAACATTTGTTTTAAGTAAACTTTGAGTATATATAGGTAATTCCGGTATTACAACTTTATAGCCATGCTCCGGAAAATATTTTGCAACCCCATCAAAATTACTAAGCCCACCCATAAGGCCGTGCAATATAATTATAGGTGTACCTTCGCCGGCTTCATAATAGTTGTATTTGCCTTCTTTTTGTGTGCTATGCATGATAATTGGTAAACGTTCAAGTCTGCACAAATATATAATATTATATATAAAGAAAGGTTTTGCCCCATATAATTTGGCTTAAATTTCATATACCCTGTTACGGTATCCTGTAATACAATTCCTGTTTTTAATTATCGTTAGTAAAATACCTTTTAAAACGGAAAATTTCAGGATTACTAAATTTTTTGGGCTTCTGTATTTTAAATGTTAAGAAGTCTTAAAATTTTACAGTAATGATACTGTAATTTTTCCCATCCAAAAAAAAATCTAAATAACTCCTTACAGCATTAGTGCAGGGTTGTGTTATGTGAGTGATAAAAATGTGTAAAACTTATCAACAAAGTGGGGGGTGGTGGTAACAAGTGGTAAAAAAATTCTATATTTGCTTTAATAAGACTAAAATCCTAACTGCTTGAATACCATAATAGGCACATACGAATGTAAGGCTGATTTAAAGGGAAGGCTCATGCTGCCTGCTCCTTTAAAGAAGCAATTGCATGAAGGCCTTGAAGAAGGTTTCGTGTTAAAGCGTTCGGTTTTTCAGCCCTGCCTGGAGTTGTACCCTATGGCAGAGTGGAATAAAATGATGGAAAAAATAAATAAGCTAAACCGCTTTGTAAAAAAGAACAACGATTTTATAAGAAGGTTTACTGCAGGGGTTAAAGTGGTAGAGATGGATAGCGCCGGAAGGCTCCTTATACCCAAAGACCTTGTGGTTTTTGCGGGAATTAAAAATGATATAGTGCTTTCGTCGGCGGTTAACATAGTAGAAATTTGGGATAAAGATAAGTATGAAACGTCGATTGACGAGTCTGCCGATGATTTTGCTGAACTGGCTGAGGAAGTAATGGGAAATTTAAATGACGACGATGGAATATCATAACCCTGTGTTGCTGAAAGAAACGGTAGACGGACTTAATATTAAGCCCGATGGGGTGTATGTGGATGTAACCTTTGGTGGTGGCGGGCATTCAAGAGAGATACTCAGCAGGCTGGGGCCTAATGGCAGGCTGTTTGGTTTTGACCAGGATGAAGATGCCCAGGCTAATATAATAGACGACGAACGTTTTGTACTGATTCCTGAAAATTTCAGGTTTATAAAAAGGTACCTGCGTTTTCATGGTGTTAAAGAGGTAGACGGTATACTGGCAGATCTTGGGGTTTCGTCTCACCAGTTTGATGTGGCAGAACGGGGTTTTAGTACCCGTTTTAACGCCGACCTGGATATGAGGATGAGCAAAAAAATTGACCTTGATGCCTTTAAAGTGGTTAATGAGTATGAGGAGGCCGAAATAAAGAGGGTGCTGTTTGATTATGGCGAACTTAAAAATGCCGGTGCCATGGCTCATGTTTTAGTTACTGCCCGTGTTGAGGGTGCTATAAAAAATACAGATCAGCTTAAACAGGTGCTTAGTCGTTTTTTACCGGGGCATAAGAGTAATAAGATCATGGCGCAGATATACCAGGCTATACGTATAGAGGTTAACCAGGAAATGGATGTGCTTAGGGAATTTTTAGTGCAAACGCTGGAAATTCTTAAACCGGGAGGCAGGCTAAGTGTTATTGCTTACCACTCGCTGGAGGACAGGCTGGTAAAACGCTACATGCGAAACGGTATGTTTGAGGGTGAGCCGGAACGTGATTTCTTTGGCAACTTCGAGGTTCCGTTTAAAAGTATCGGAAAGTTAATAGTACCATCTGACGAAGAGATAAAAATAAACAACAGGGCCCGCAGTGCTAAGCTAAGGGTTGCTGAAAAGAAATAGGTTATGAAAGGCGAAAGCGGGGTATACAGTTTACTTAAAGCAAAGTATTTAATAGACCAGGGGTCTATGAAAAACTGGCGTTTTATTGTATTTCTCATCCTGGTGAGCATGCTTATGATAGCAAACACGCATAACTATGAGCAAAAGATATTTAGGATAACGGCACTGAAAAGTGAGATAAAAGAATTACGGTCCACTTTTGTAGACCGCCGGAGCGAATTAATGGGGCTCAAGATGGAAAGTACAGTGGCAGGAAAAATGGAAGAGCGCGAAATTTTTCCGTCTACCGTCCCGCCAAAAAAAATAGAGGTTGCCGCGCCTAAAGAAAAAACAATGTGGCAAAAAATATGGGATTAGTAGCAGACGATAAACAAGTTTCTTACAGGATTTACCTGGTAGCCTTCGCAATAGTTGTGATGGCTATACTTGTTTCTATAAAGCTTACTAACATACAGTGGGTAGAGGGCGATTATTACCGTGAGCTGGCCCGCCAGCGCTCTGTAAAAGATTTTACAATACCCGCAAATCGCGGTAATGTATACTCGGCAGATGGCAGCCTGCTTGCAACATCTATACCTAATTATGTTATTAGATTTGATGCAGTAGCGCCTAAGGATGAAGATTTTGAGGAGTATTTAACAGGGCTTTCAGATTCACTTTCGGTTATGCTTGGCAAGCCTTCAAACCATTATTACCATGAGCTGCGCAAAGCCCGCAAAACCAAAGACAGGTACCATTTAATTACTAAAGGACTTAGTTACACAGAGCTGCTTCGCATAAAAAACTTTCCGTTGTTTAGGCTGGGTGCTTTTAAAGGCGGGATTATTACCGAACAAAAAACAGTGCGCGAACACCCTATAGGCAGGATTGCAGAGCGTACTGTGGGCTATGAGCGCATAGATAATAGTGGCGAAAAGCTATATGTGGGTATAGAAGGTGCCTTTGCAGATTACCTTAACGGTAAAGATGGCCGCCAGATGATGCAAAAAATTGCAAGGAACCAGTGGAAACCTATAAATGATGTTAATGAAGTAGAGCCTGTAGATGGCTATGATGTTATATCTACCATAGATGTTTATATACAGGATATTGCACACCATGCGCTCTTAAAACAATTGGAATATTATGAGGCAGACCACGGTTGTGTGGTGGTTATGGAAACTAAAACGGGTTATGTAAAAGCAATATCTAACCTGGGCAGGGCAGAGAATGGATCGTACTACGAAACGGTAAATTATGCAGTGGGAGAATCGGCAGAGCCGGGATCAAGCTTTAAGCTTGCCGCGCTTATTGCTATGCTCGAGGATAAAAAGGTAGATACCAGCCAGGTATTTGACAGCCACGGTGGCGATGTAGGTTATTTTGGCCGCCATGTACGCGATTCGCATCATGGAGGTTATGGTAAAGTAACACTGGCCAGAGGTTTTGAGCTGTCGTCTAATACAATTATGGCACAGGCAGTATATAATAGTTATAAAGACAATCCTAAGCAGTTTATAAACCGTCTTAACGGATTTGGACTTAACAACAGGCTGGGAGTATCTATAAAAGGGGAAGGTAAACCGCGTATACCGCAGCCGCAGGATAAAACATGGTCACGAACTACACTGCCATGGATGGGCTTTGGGTATGAGGTAAGCTTAACGCCGCTACAAACACTTACGTTTTATAACGCAGTGGCAAACAATGGCGAAATGGTGCGCCCGCTTTTTGTAAAAGAGATTAAAGAGTGGGATAAAACCATAAAGAAGTTTGATAAAGAGGTAATGAACCCTAAAATATGTTCTCAGGAAACAATTAATAAGGTTAAAGCCATTATGGCAAACGTAGTTAAAAAGGGTACAGCTAGTAAGCTTTATTCGCCTAATTTTTCTATGGCGGGTAAAACCGGTACTGCTCAGGTTAACTATGGCAAAGGCGGCAAGACCAATGGCGATATGTACTATGCATCAACATTTGTGGGATATTTCCCTGCAGATGAGCCGCAGTACTCCTGCGTGGTTATTATTAATAAGCCGCACGTTGCAAAAGGGTATTTTGGTGCCGATGTTTCGGGACCGGTTTTTCGCAGGGTAGCACAAAAGATATTTACCGATGTGCCATCTACAAACAGTATTAAAAAGCTTGATGCCAAGATACAAGACCAAGAGCAGCTATATGCCTCTTACTATGAAAAGGCAAATAAGGCAGATAAGAATATGATTCCTAATGTAGTTAGCATGAGCGGCATGGATGCCGTGGCACTACTGGGTAACATGGGGCTAAAAGTACAGGTAATAGGCGTGGGTAAAGTAAAAAAACAATCGCTTAAGCCGGGCGATGCCTTTAAGAAAAACCAATCTATAATACTGGAATTATCGTGATGCAATTACGCGACATACTATATAAAGCAGCGATAGAAGTGGTTAAAGGCCCTACGGATATTAGTATTGCTAAAATTGAATTCGACTCCCGCCGTGTTAGTACAGGCGATGTATTTGTAGCCATAAAAGGCACATTAAGCGACGGCCATGACTATATTGAGAAAGCCGTAAGTTTAGGAGCGGTAGCTATAGTATGCGAAACAATGCCAAATGTTACTGCTGAGGGTGTTACCTATATCGGGGTAAAAAGAGCAAGTTCGGCACTGGCATATATGGCGTCTAACTATTATGGTAACCCATCGGCCAGTTTAAAGCTGGTAGGCATAACCGGTACTAATGGTAAGACCACTATTGCAACCCTGTTGTATCAGTTGTTCAGGAATGCAGGATTTTCGGCCGGGTTATTAAGTACAGTAAAAATAATGGTTAACGATAAGGAGTATCCGGCAACGCATACCACCCCCGATTCGCTCACTATAAATAAATATTTACAGGAAATGGTTGCCGCCGGTGCAGAGTATTGCTTTATGGAAGTAAGCTCGCACGGTATACACCAGCACCGTACAGAAGGGTTACATTTTGTAGGTGGGGTATTTACAAACCTTTCGCATGACCACCTGGACTACCATGCAACATTTGCAGAGTACAGGGATGTTAAAAAATCGTTCTTTGATAATTTGCCAAAATCGGCTTTTGCCGTGGTAAATGTAGATGATAAAAATGGGTTGGTAATGTTGCAAAATACCGCGGCTAAAAAACTTACCTACGCCCTTAAAACATACGCCGATTACAGGGCACAGATACTGGAAAACCAGCTATCCGGCCTGTTATTAAAAGTTAATGGCGAAGAGGTTTGGGTAAAGCTTATAGGCACTTTTAATGCTTACAACCTTTTGGCTATTTATGCCACGGCGGTAAACTTAGGCCTTGATGAGCGCGAGGCATTGCGCCTGCTTAGCGAGCTGGAAAGTGTATCGGGAAGGTTTCAGTTTATAGTATCTGATAGTAATATTACCGCTATTGTAGATTATGCCCACACGCCCGATGCTTTAGAGAATGTGCTTAGTACCATTAGTGCAATACGCACCCGCAACGAGCAGCTTATTACAGTTGTAGGTTGTGGTGGCGACAGGGACACGGCCAAACGCCCCATCATGGCACACATAGCATCGAGCATGAGCGACAGGGCAATATTTACATCAGACAACCCGCGCAGCGAAGTGCCTGAAGTGATTATTGAAGATATGGAGAAAGGTGTAGAGCCTCAAAACTATAAAAAAACAGTGGCAGTGGTAGACAGGAAACAGGCTATAAAAATTGCCTGCCAGCTTGCCCGCCCTAACGATATTATACTCATAGCCGGTAAAGGCCATGAAACATACCAGGAGATTAAAGGAGTGAAGTACGATTTTGACGATATGAAAACGGTGAAGGAAATTTTAGGGCAATTAAACAAATAACGGTATGCTGTATTACTTATTTGAATTTTTAGACAGAAAGTGGGATGTGCCGGGTACAGGTGTATTTCAGTACATAACATTCCGTTCCGGGTTGGCCGTTATTTTATCGTTGCTTATTTCTACCGTGTTTGGTAAGAGGGTTATCAACTTTCTGCGCAGGCAGCAAATTGGCGAAACAGTAAGGGAACTTGGGTTAGAAGGACAGTCGGCAAAGGCAGGAACGCCTACTATGGGAGGTCTTATCATTATAATGAGCACCCTTATACCGGTGCTGTTACTTGCCAAGCTCGATAATATTTACATCATGCTGCTCATTGTTACCACCCTGTGGATGGGCACCATTGGCTTCCTTGATGATTACATTAAGATATTTAAAAAAGATAAAGAAGGCCTTAAGGGCAAATTCAAGGTAGTTGGCCAGGTTGTATTGGGGCTTTTTGTGGGTTATGTGCTTTACTTTCACCCGTCGGTTACAGTGCGTACAGATACCGGGAAGGTAAACATATTTGAGAATACGCAAAATGTTATAGCACCGGCACCTGTTGAAGAGAAATCGACAGCCACTACAATACCGTTCTTTAAAAATAATGAATTTGATTATGCCGAGGCACTGTCTTTTATGGGCGGCGATTACCAAAAGTATGCATGGCTTATATTTATACCTATCGTGATATTTATCATCACGGCAGTATCTAACGGGGCTAACCTTACCGATGGTATAGACGGGCTCGCGGCGGGAACATCGGCAATCGCCGTACTCGCCCTTGGGATATTTGCCTTTGTATCGGGTAATATAATATTTTCTAATTACCTCAATATAATGTACATCCCCAACTCTGGTGAGATGACGGTGTATATTGCCGCATTTGTAGGGGCGCTCATTGGCTTTTTGTGGTACAATACGTATCCGGCATCGGTCTTTATGGGCGATACGGGCAGCCTTACCATAGGCGGTATCATTGCGGTGCTTGCCATTGCGGTAAGAAAAGAATTACTGATACCGGTTTTGTGCGGTATTTTCCTTGCAGAGAATTTCTCTGTAGTTGTGCAGGTGGCATACTTTAAGTATACCAAGAAAAAAACAGGCGAAGGCAAGCGTGTCTTTTTAATGGCGCCGTTGCACCACCACTACCAGAAAAAAGGCTACCACGAGAGCAAGATCGTGACACGCTTCTGGATTGTTGCCATATTGCTTGCCATTTTCTCATTAGTATCTTTAAAACTGCGATAACAATATGAGATTAGTAGTATTAGGTGGAGGAGAAAGCGGTGTGGGTACCGCGATTCTTGGAAAGAAAAAGGGGTACGATGTTTTTGTATCCGACTTTGGTAAGATAAAAAATAATTATAAAGAAGTTCTTGCACTTAATAAACTGGCATGGGAGGAACAACAGCATACAGAGGAGCTGATACTTAATGCCGATGTGGTGATGAAAAGCCCCGGTATACCTGATGCTTCGCCCATAATAGTAAAACTTAAGGAAAAAGGTATTCCGGTAATATCTGAAATAGAGTTTGCTGGCCCATTTACAGATGTAGAAACCATAGGAATAACCGGCAGCAACGGTAAAACGACGACTACAATGTTAACGCACCATATTTTAAAACAGGGTGGGCTTAACATGGGGCTGGCGGGAAATATAGGCAAAAGCTTTGCATGGCAGGTTGCCGAAAATAAGAGCGAAGGGTATGTTTTAGAGTTAAGCAGCTTTCAGCTGGATGGTATTGTAAAGTACCGCCCGCATATAGCAGTAATATTAAACATTACTCCCGACCATTTAGACCGCTACAATTATAATTATGATTTATATATAGCGGCTAAGTTTAGGATTACAATGAACCAAACCGAAGATGATTACCTGGTTTATGACGATGATGACGAGGTAATAAAAAAATGGCTTGAGAATAATAAAGTAAAAGCAAAAAAAATTCCTTTCTCGCTTTCGGGCAAAAACAAAAAGGGGATATATGTAAAAGATAACGTGATCGTGAGCAATATTAAAAAAGGAGAATTTACTATGCCAATAAATGAACTGTCTTTAGAAGGAAAACACAATGTTAAGAATGCTATGGCCGCTATAAGTGTTGCACAACTAAAGAACATAAGGAAGAAAACCATTTTTGAAAGCCTTACAAACTTTCAGGGGGTAGAGCATCGCCTTGAAAAAGTTCTTAAAATACAAAATGTAGAATATGTAAATGATAGTAAAGCTACCAATACAAACTCTACATATTATGCCCTTGACAGCATGACAACCCCTACCGTATGGATTGTGGGCGGTGTAGATAAAGGCAACGATTATAATGAGCTTATGCAGCTTGTGCGCGAAAAAGTTAAAGCTATTGTATGCCTTGGGGTAGACAACAGCAAAATTATAAGTGCTTTTAGTAACGTGGTAGATGTTATGGTAGAAACTACCAGCATGACCGAAGCGGTTAAGATTGCACAAAAAATGGCCGAGAAAGGCGATACCGTATTGTTGAGCCCTGCCTGTGCAAGCTTCGACCTTTTTGAAAGCTATGAAGACCGCGGCAAACAGTTTAAGGCTGCCGTACAGAATTTATAACCGGGTTTTCCGGCAGAGACGCAATGCTTTGCGTCTCACAATTAAAATTACAGATAATGGAATTGTCATTCTGAGCGTAGCGCAGCGTAGTCGAAGAATCTCTGAGATCCTTCCTTCGTCAGGATGACAAAAATGGCAAAGAATAAAAAATACAAAAATGAAAGAATTAATTAATAACCTAAAGGGAGACAAAGGGATCTGGTCGTTTGTAATGCTACTGGCCCTAATCTCGTTCATGCCGGTTTTCAGCGCAAGTACAAATCTTGTGTATGTAATAGGCAAAGGCTCTACCATAGGCTATTTAGTTAAGCACCTTGTTCATATAATTATTGGTTTTGGGTTAATATACCTGGTTCATAAGGTACCTTACCATTATTACCGCGGCCTTTCGCAACTGCTCATGCCTGTTGTGGGGTTACTGTTAATATACACATTCTTTCAGGGAACGGTTATAGATGGTGCCAATGCCAGCCGCTGGATAAAAGTGCCTTTTATAGGCGTTACCTTCCAGACATCGGCGCTGGCAATGATCGTCTTAATGATCTATGTGGCACGTTACCTGGCAAAAGTAGATGGTAAAGAGGTTACGTTTAAATCGTCGTTCATAGAATTATGGATTCCGGTTTTTATGATACTGGCATTAATATTACCGTCTAACTTTAGTACCGCAGCCCTTATATTCAGTATGGTAAGCATGCTGGTATTTGTAGGTAAGTACCCGCTAAAGTATTTAGGGATGGTAATAGGTATGGGTGTTACCATGCTGGTGCTGTTTGTAGCATTTGCAAAGGCATTTCCTGATGCTATGCCTAACAGGGTAGACACCTGGATGAACCGTTTAGAGCGTTTTACATCTGACGAAGAAAATGAAGACGATTACCAGATAGAGAAAGCCAAGATAGCCATAGCATCAGGGATGGTATATGGTTTAGGGCCCGGCAAAAGTGTACAAAAGAATTTCCTGCCACAGTCTTCTTCCGATTTTATTTTCGCGATCATCGTAGAAGAGTATGGCTTAGTAGGTGGCCTGGCAGTATTAGTGCTGTACCTAATGTTATTTTTTAGGTTTCTGGTAACGGCACATAAGGCAAAATCGCTTTTTGGCAAACTGCTTATCGTAGGGCTTGGGTTCCCTATAATATTCCAGGCACTAATAAATATGGGTGTAGCAGTAGAGTTGCTGCCGGTAACAGGGCAGACACTTCCGCTTATAAGCAGTGGTGGTAGTTCTATCTGGATGACGTGTATTTCTATAGGCATCATTATAAGTGTAACTAAAAAAGAAGAAGAGATAGCGCAGGAACTTCAGGAAAAAGAAGACCGTGAAGCAGCCTTGCAACAATTGATAGACGAACATATACTACGTGAGAAAGCGCGAGAAGAAGCCGAAGCCGAGGGGCTGGAGCAAACAGCAGCATTTTCTATAGAAGATAAATCGGTAAACCCAATGAGCGCAGTGTTTGGGAAGTAGATATTAGTAGTAAGACAGTAGATAAAAGATAATGGATCGCGTGTAGCTAAACTTTGAAACTTAGCTACTTTGCAACTAAATAAAATAATGAGCATAAAAAAATTCATATTAAGCGGTGGTGGTACAGGTGGGCATATCTATCCTGCTATTGCTATTGCTAATGAGTTAAAGAATAGGTTTCCGGATAGCGAGATCCTTTTTGTGGGCGCGAGCGACAAGATGGAAATGCAGAAGGTACCACAGGCAGGATATAACATAAAAGGCTTGTGGATAGCAGGCATACAGCGCAGGTTAACGCTTGATAATGCCATGTTTCCGCTAAAGCTGTTAAGCAGCCTTGTAAAGGCGAGAAAGATAATAAAAGAGTTTAAGCCAGATGTGGTTATAGGCACCGGTGGTTTTGCCAGCGGGCCATTGCTTAAGGCAGCGGCAGGAATGGGAGTGCCTACGGTTATACAGGAGCAAAATTCGTTTCCTGGCATAACCAACAAGTGGCTGGCTAAGCAGGCCAACAAAATATGTGTGGCTTACGATAATTTAGAACGCTTTTTCCCGGCGTCTAAAATCGTCTTTACGGGCAACCCGGTACGCCAGGATTTGCTTCATACAAGCGATAACAGGGAAGAGGCACTGCAGCGCTTTAAGCTGGATCCCAATAAGCAAACGCTTTTGGTTTTGGGTGGTAGCCTGGGCGCAAGGCGCATTAACCAGTTAATTGCAAAAGAGCTTACGTGGCTGCAGGCACAAAATGTACAGGTAATATGGCAGTGTGGTAAATTCTATTTTGAAGAGTACCAGCACTACGGCGATAAAGAGGGAGTACAGGTACTTTCGTTCATAGACAGGATGGATTTAGTGTATGCCGCGGCAGATGTAGTAGTATCACGTTCGGGAGCGTCATCGGTATCAGAATTGTGTATTGTGGGCAAGCCGGTAGTGTTTATTCCGTCGCCCAATGTTGCGGAAGACCACCAGACAAAAAATGCGCAGGCAATAGTAGATAAAGTAGGAGCAATATTGTTAAAAGAAACACAATTGGACACACAGTTTCAGCCTGTTTTCGCAGATTTGCTCTCGAATAAAGAGAAACAGAAAAGCTTAAGCGCCAACATAAAAAAACTTGCTAAAACGCATGCCACGCAGGACATTGTTAATGAGATAGTGAAGTTGTTGAAAGACGCCAATTAAGACATAAGATAATAGAGAATAGACCTTCACGAATTCCTTAGCATAAGGTTAAAGTGTGGCAAGAAAGAATAATTCGAAACCGGTGGAAGTAAGACCCATCGGAATCAAAAAATATAAAAGTTCGGGAGAGTACAAATAGGGGTGGAGAATACTAATCTAAGTATCTCAGCCACTAAGTAACTCAGAACCTTAAAAAAAGAATGGATTTAAACCAGATACATAACGTCTATTTTATTGGCATTGGCGGCATAGGGATGAGTGCCCTGGCACGTTATTTTAAATTTATAGGCAAAAATGTAGCGGGGTACGACCGTACACCAACCCATCTTACCGATGAGTTAAAGGCAGAGGGCATCAGCATCCATTTTGATGATAATACAGAGCTTATAAGCCTGGAATATCTTAATAAAGAAAATACACTGGTAGTTGTAACACCGGCGGTGCCTAAAAACCACCTGCAATGGAACTACTTTACCGATAATGGGTTCGAAATAAAAAAGCGTGCCGAAGTTTTAGGTATCATAACCAAAGATACTTTTTGCTTCGCGGTGGCAGGTACCCACGGCAAAACTACTACGTCGAGCATTTTAGGGCATGTATTGTATGAGAATAGTATAGATGTTACAGCCTTTTTAGGCGGAATTGTAGAAGGCTATAACTCTAACCTTATTGGTAGTGGTAAAACGGTTACCGTGGTAGAGGCAGATGAATTTGACCGCTCATTCCTGCACCTGCACCCGGATATGGCCTGCATAACCTCTATGGATGCCGATCACCTTGATATTTATGGTGATGCAGCTTCGATAGAAGCATCGTTCAGGGAGTTTGCAGATAAGGTTGCCGATAAAAATCAACTGTTTGTAACCGATGGGCTTCCGCTGGATGGTGTTACGGTAGGAGTAGGTACAGGGCAGTTCTCGGCACAAAACATTCGTATCGATAACGGCTGGTATGTGTTTGATGTGGTTACGCCCCACGAAACGTTTAGCAATGTAAGGTTTGGGTTACCCGGCCATCATAATATTACAAATGCGCTGTTGGCATTGGCTATGGCAAATGTTTACGGGCTTGCGTTAAGCGATATTGCTAATGCACTGGCAACTTTTAAAGGTGTGAGGAGAAGGTTCTCCTATCAGGTTAAAAAAGAAGGAATGGTGTATATAGACGATTATGCACACCACCCTACAGAGATTGATGCGGTGTACCAGGCGGTAACAGAGCTGTACCCTGATGATAAGGTACTGGCAATTTTTCAGCCACACTTGTTTAGCCGTACCCGCGATTTTGCCGATGGTTTTGCAAAAAGCCTGTCTAAGTTTGAGAATATAGTTTTGTTAGATATTTACCCGGCCAGGGAGCTGCCTATGGAAGGTATTACAAGCCAGTGGCTGCTGGATAAGATAGAAAATCCTGAAAAGAAACTGGTAAGCAAAGCACATTTGCTGCCTTTTATAAAAGCAAGCGATGCCACGGTTATTGTAACTATTGGAGCAGGAGATATAGGAGAAATGGTGCCGGATATTAAAAAATTGCTCGATGAAAAATATTAACTGGAACAACGTAAGGCTGGTAGTTATACTGTGCGTGGTGGTCTTTTTATATGCATTTACGGGCAAGCGAAATGAAGGCAGAAAGATGACTGAAGCCGACATTGAATTTACTGGTAATGAGAATTTTATTACAAAAGAGAAAGTTAATAACTTGTTAATACAAAGTTATGGTGCTGTAACAGGTATCCGAAAAGTTGATTTAGATTTGAGTAATGTCGAAAAAATCCTCAACGAAAACCCTATGGTCGAGAAGGCAGAGGTTTACGCCACTGTTGATGGAAAGTTAAAAGCCAAAATTACTCAACGAAAGCCTGTTGCACGAATATTTGAAGGGTCGCAATCGTATTATCTGGATTACAGTGGCAACAAAATGCCTCTAAGCGACGACGAAACGGCAAGAGTACCGCTGGTAACAGGCGACATAGAAAAAGCAGATGCAAAAAAGATGCACAAGCTGCTGGATTATATTTATAATGATGATTTTTTAAACAGGAATATTATAGGTTTAACGGTTTCGCCTGTCGGCAACATGATATTGAAAAGCAGGGGGGATGATTACGATATCGTGTTTGGCAAACCCATAAACATTGAAAGAAAATTTGAGAATTACAAAGCGTTCCTCCAGGATGCAGCAAAAGACACATTGATTAAAAATTACAAAACAATTAACCTGAAGTTTACGCAACAGGTGGTGTGCACCAAAAAATAGAGTTATGGAAAAAGACAGCATTGCAGTAGGTTTAGATATCGGTACAACAAAGATTGTTGTTATGATAGGCAAAAAAAATGAGTATGGTAAGCTGGAGATCCTTGGCCTTGGTAAATCCAAAAGCCTTGGTGTGGCAAGGGGTGTTGTAAATAACATTACCCAAACCATACAGTCTATACAGCAAGCCGTGCAGGAGGCAGAGCAAAATTCTGGCTATCGCATTAACGATGTGGTGGTGGGTATTGCAGGCCAGCACATACGCAGTATGCAGCACAGCGATTACATAAGCAGGAACAATCCTGAAGAAGTAATAGGCGATGCAGATATTGACATGCTTATTGGCCAGGTGCACAAACTTGCCATGCTGCCGGGTGAGGAAATTATACATGTACTCCCACAGGAGTTTAAAATAGACGGGCAGAGCGAAATTAAAGAGCCTATAGGTATGTATGGCGGCAGGCTGGAGAGCAGTTTCCACATTGTTGTGGGGCAGGCATCATCCATCCGTAACGTGGGCCGTTGTATTAAAAGTTCAGGGCTTGATCTTTCCGGCCTTACCTTAGAGCCATTGGCATCTGCCGATGCTGTACTAAGCCAGGAAGAAAAAGAAGCTGGTGTTGCCCTTATAGATATAGGTGGCGGTACTACAGACCTTGCCATATTTAAAGACGGTATTATTCGCCATACAGCGGTAATCCCTTTTGGGGGTAACGTTATTACAGAAGATATTAAAGAAGGATGTTCTATTATAGAAAAACAAGCAGAGCTGCTTAAGGTTAAATTCGGGTCGGCATGGCCGGGCGAAAATAAGGATAACGAAATTGTTTCGATACCGGGCTTACGAGGCCGCGAACCAAAAGAGATATCGCTTAAAAACCTTAGTAAAATAATCCATGCCCGTGTGGTAGAAATTATAGAGCAGGTATTTGCAGAGATTAAGGCGTATGGCCACGAAGATCCCCGCAAAAAACTGATTGCAGGTATAGTGCTTACAGGTGGTGGTGCACAATTGCAGCACATCAAGCAGCTTGTAGAGTACATTACCGGTATGGATACGCGCATAGGCTATCCTAACGAGCACCTTGCAGGCAACAGCCACGAAGACATTTCAAGCCCGCTTTATGCTACGGCAGTGGGGCTTGTAATGAACAGCCTTCGTAACAACACCAAAAGCGCAACGCCACTGGTAGAACTGCAAAAACCTGTTGTACCGCAATATATACCAAGACAGGCGCCGGTTGTTAACCATGTGCCCGAACCCGAACCGGAACCCGAACATGAAATGGAAACTGTAGCTGCACATATACCTGAAAAAATTGTTCAGGAAAGCACAGAGAAAAGGGTAAAAAGGTCCTTTTTTGATAAGTATATAGATAAGATTAAAGATTTTTTAGATAACGCAGAATAAAAACTTGATAGATATGATGAGTAACTCAGAATTTGGAAGTATTTCGTTTGATCTACCCAAGAATCAATCAAACGTCATCAAAGTGATAGGTGTAGGCGGTGGCGGGAGCAACGCAATCAATCACATGTTTAAACAGGGCATAAAAGGTGTAGACTTTATAGTTTGTAATACTGATTCTCAGGCATTACAAAGCAGCCCTGTACCTAACAAAATACAACTGGGCCTTGGCCTTACAGAGGGGCTTGGGGCAGGCGCTAATCCTGAGGTAGGACAGCAGGCAGCCCTTGAAAGCATAAACGAAATAGAAAAAATGCTCGACACTAATACCAAGATGATATTTATCACGGCAGGTATGGGTGGCGGTACCGGTACCGGTGCTGCGCCGGTTATTGCACAATTGGCAAAAGAGCGCGATATACTTACTGTGGGCATTGTTACCATACCTTTTCAGTTTGAAGGTAAGGTGCGCCAGGAGCAGGCTTTAGCAGGTGTAGACAGGTTAAGGAGGCAGGTAGACTCGCTTATAGTAATTAATAACAACAAGCTTAGGGAAGTGTATGGTAATCTGGGCTTTAAAGCAGGTTTCTCTAAGGCAGATGAAGTTTTGGCAACAGCCTCTAAAGGTATTGCCGAAGTTATAACGCACCACTATACCCAGAACATCGACCTTAAAGATGCTAAAACCGTCCTGTCTAACAGTGGTACGGCAATCATGGGGTCGGCTATTGCAGCGGGAGATTCCCGTGCTAAAAATGCCATTGTAGATGCGTTAGATTCTCCGCTGTTAAACGATAACAAAATTACAGGCGCTAAAAACGTACTGTTACTAATTGTATCGGGTACTACAGAGATAACAATAGATGAGATAGGCGAAATTAACGACCACATACAAAACGAAGCAGGCCACAACGCAAACATCATTATGGGTGTGGGCGAAGATGAGTCGCTTGGCGATGGTGTTGCCGTTACCATTATTGCTACAGGTTTTAATGTAGAGCAACAAAATGAAATTGTTAATACCGAGCCTAAAAAGATAGTTCATGCGCTGGAAGACGACCAGAAAATGGTACACAACCTTACGCAAAGGGCATTGTCTTCTTTTGATTTTTCTGCAGCTACAGAGCAGTACAAACCAGAAGTGAAAGCTGAACCTGTTGTTGAAGAAAAAATTATTTTTGCGCTTGAGGAGGAGGTTGCCGAAAAAAAGCCCATAGCTGAAGCGGACACGATTGCCACTTCGGAGCACATTAACAACCTTGACGTGTTTTTTGAAATAGTTGCCCCGGTTAGCGAAAGGCCAACACCAACTCCGGTTGCCGCTGCACCAATTGCTGCCCCGGCACCAACACCGGTGTTTGAAGTTGCACCTGCAGTACAGCAAATACCCGCCACACAGCAGCCTATTGCTCAGCAGTACCAGGCACCCGTTATTAAAGATGTAAGGGAAATTGAAGTTAGGGATCCTGAGTTTGTAATTGTAGAGAAAGCTGTAGAAGACCAGTATGCTTTTTCGTTTGACCTTTCTATAAACAATGTAAAAAGCGAAGAAAAATTACTGTTTAACCTTAATGACGAAACACGTAATATAAAAGTGCAGGAGCCTGTACAGGTTGTACCGGTAACAGAACTTAACCAGGGTGGCGTTATTCGCTACTCTCTTGAGGAGTACCTTGAAAAAGAAAATGAGTTTTTAGATGCCAAGCCGGTAGCTAAAGTTGAGGAGCCAATTGCAGAGGAACTTAAGTTTACGCTTAGGCAAACGCCAACGCCGCAGGTTAACCAGGCTCCGGTTGAAGAGCTGTCTCCTATGGAAATGACTATAGAAGACACACTTCGCCAAAGGGCAGAAGAGCGCAGGAGAAAAATGAAGGAGTTTAATTATAAATTCCATAATAATACCGCAAGGATTGATGAATTCGAGAAAGAACCGGCCTATAAAAGGATGGGAATAGACCTTCATGATTCGCGCGTAGACAATAGCAAATCGCGCCTGTCTTTAGGAACAGACAGCAACGACGACTTACAGTTGCGTTCTAACAACTCGTTCCTTCATGATAACGTAGATTAACTAACCCAAATGTGAACCTTAACCCGAAAATACTATGGTATTTTCGGGTTATTTTTTTATCTTCGCAGGCACAATTAAACGCAACTATGAGTTTACTATTAGATATTAACGAGGGTATTAAAACTGCAATGAAGGCAAAAGATACAGTTTCATTAGAATCGCTTCGTGCTGTAAAGTCGGCTATTTTGCTGGCACAGACAGAAACAGGTGCTAAAGAAGAACTGTCTCAGGACGACGAAATAAAACTGCTGCAGCGGCTTGTAAAACAGCGCAAAGACAGTGCTAATATATACATAGGCCAAGGCCGCCAGGACCTTGCCGACCCAGAGATTGCGCAGGCTGCAATTATAGAACAGTTTTTACCTAAGCAACTTACCGAAGAAGAAGTAGAAGCTGTGGTTAAAAAGATCATTGCCGACAACAATTTTTCCGGCATGGCCGATATGGGTAAAGTTATGGGCATAGCGAGCAAAGAACTTGCCGGTACTGCCGATGGCAAAACCATATCTAATGTGGTAAAAAAATCATTAGCATAATTAAAATTTCAGATTTCAGAATTTAGATTTCAGATTGCCATGATCATGGAGTCTGAAATCTGGAATCAAAAATCTGAAATAACCTGGCCGCGTAGTTCAACTGGATAGAATATCAGATTTCGGCTCTGAGGGTTGGGGGTTCGAACCCCTCCGTGGTCACTTTTAAATGCAATCATCTAAAATTTAGTTGATTGCGTTTTTTTTGTTCATAGATTATACATATATTTTAAAGCAGGGGCTTAGATAAGTATTATGTAATTAACTTGCTTATTTTTGTAGGTTATTCGTTATTTGCACTACTATTAATAATTTGAAGTTCACTAATGTTTTAGCGCTAATGAAAAAGATTACATTACTATTATTATTCTTTTTATCATTGTCAGGATGTTCGGAAGATGATACAAAAGATACGGGCATTACGTATAGTAAGGAAGAAATACAGGGTACATGGGCCTTAAAACGGGAAACTATTGAAGGAGTTGAGACTACTTTAAACACATGCAGGCTAAACGAACGGCATACTTTTAGCGGGTCTGTCTCTACGATGTTGTTAAATAGTTTTAACGGAACAACTGGCACAAATGAGTGTTACATGAAATCTGAAACCGGCTATTTTGTAATTGAAAAAGATAAAATTTTTTTTAGCGAGGAAGAAGGGGCGAAGGTTTCTCTTATTATGAAGGTAATGAAACTAACGAACACTAAATTGGTCCTGGGAATTCCAATAGATATTTTTGGGTATAAGGTTATACAGGAATTTGAAAAGGTGCAGGAATAGTAATTTTGATTAATCGGCTTGACTATTCTTAATTTTAGTGGGTTTATATTAGTTTTTTTAATGCGTAGTGATGTGGCGGCTTTCTGCAATTAAGACAGTAGCTGAATTGGCGTTGCAATTTCGTATCAATATGTTCACAAGCGCAATCATTTTGGTTGCGCTTTTTTATTTAAGAAAGTTCTATGTGTCATTAATGCTGTAAAGGGTGATTATAGTTAACGATACTTTTTACCTTCCTAACGACACTTTTTGCCTAAGTAATAGCTACTGGTTGTTAGCCTAAACTATCTCATGTAAATTTGATTTGATAACAAAAGTAAATCAACAAAATCATGGAAATTCAGCAAACCCCTCAAAATGCATTATCACACTCTACTGTTACTGCAATTATTAATGCCCCTATTGAAAAAGTAAATATTGCCGACTGGCTTTTAAACCTGCCGGATGCAGAATACCAACGTTGCTCTACACAGCACATAGGTGCAGGTATAACCAGTACTTATGAGGGCGAGCCTATGTCTATTAATATAGAAACTATAGGCGATGCGCTAATGGTGCAGCATTATGTAGCTACAGTTTACAGGCCCGACTATTGCCGTATGTTGTCTGTATCTGACTCTATTACTAAGAACGGGCGCACTAAAGTTCAGGTTTTATGGGAGCTTAAAGCAACTAAAATTGACGACAAGACTACGCTGTACACGAATGAAATTCACGCTACCGCAACGCCCCAAATGTTTGAATATTTAAAAGAGCATGGCGTTAACCTTCCCGATGCAGCTGCAGCAAGACAGGCGGCATCTGACGCTCATAACCACGAGGAAACTCCAAACTTTGCAAAGAGTATAGAAAATAAAGCGTTAACAGGTAAATACAACCAGCCGTTCTAATAATCGCCTGGGAGTAATTTAAAATCTGTATTTATGAAATGTACTTTATTCAAACAGCTTTTAGGATCGTGGACTTTAATTGAATTAATTGAAGTTCCTGTAGATGGCGGAGAAATTACATACCCTATGGGCAGAGAGCCAAAGGGAGTTATTATGTATAACCCTGATGGCTACATGTCTGCACAGATCATGAATCCCGATACAAGTAAAATAAGTGAAGAGTATGCAGCTTTTGCCCCGTTAGGATTTTCCCAGCCTGATGCAACATACCTGGCTTATTCTGGTGCTTTTTATACAGACGACGAAAAACAGATAGTAAAGCACACCATGTATGTGTCACTATTTCCGGACTGGACGGGCGAAACCCAAAGCCGGTTGGTTCATTTCTCTGCCGGATTGTTGCACCTGGAAAGCGGCCAGCCATTTATAGCCAGCGTCAGGCTGGTAATACATAGGCTTACCGGGAAAAGGGTTGAACAGTAACCAACAGCTAACTCCTTAAAGGTGCAATCAATTTTGTTGCACTTTTTATTAGAGTATTTGAAGTGGCGAAGTTTCATTCATGTTTAAAATCGAAAGTCTATCTGAAACTTTTATCTATAAATTCACATCAAAGCCCCAATGTTCCAGCCGCCATATCGACAGGGCACAGTTAAGCCACTGCCATATAAAATTACAGGTTAAATTAACGCTATATAAAAGTTGGATACATTTTTGTGTGTAGGAGTTTGTATAACTTTAAGCTTTAATTTCATAAAACTAAATTGTAATAACGGCATTGCCAAATAAAACTAACTAACTATGAATAATCAGGGTAAGCTTAATGCAGTTTGCTATGGCGAAGTACTGTGGGATGTTTTTGCCAACGATAAAAAAATAGGTGGCGCCCCACTTAATGTAGCCTTGCGCATGCAGGCACTGGGTTGCAATGCGGCAATGATAAGCTGTGTTGGTAACGATCAGGACGGTAAAGATATCCTTGCTTATGTAAGTAATCAGGGGCTGGATACCGGTGCTATTACAGTAAATAATGATTATCCCACAGGAATTGTCCGGGTCTTGCTAAACGAAAAAGGTTCTGCCAGCTACGAGATAAAATACCCTTCGGCGTGGGATAAAATAATTCTTAACGATCATGCCCGCAGCCTTGTTGCTAATGCCGATGTACTTATATATGGCAGCCTTGTTAGCAGGGATACGGTATCTAAGAAATCGCTCGAAGCACTACTTAAGTGCGATATTTATAAAGTGTTTGATGTGAATTTGCGTAAGCCTAATTATACTGCTGCAGGGCTTGAAGATCTTATGGAGGCGTCGGATTTTGTTAAGTTCAATGATGAAGAATTGCTTGAAATTGCAGTTAGCATGGGTTCTAAACACACATTGCCAGAAGACAATATCTTATTTATCGCCGATAAAGCGAAACTAAAAGGTGTTTGCGTAACCAAAGGTAAGCATGGAGCTACGTTGCTGTGGGACGGTAACATGTACCATAATGATGGTTATATTGTTACGGTTGCAGATACTGTAGGTGCAGGAGATTCTTTTTTGGCTGCCCTCATAACAGGCTTGCTTACAGGCGCCGACCCACAAAGAACTGTAGACTTTGCCTGTGCTTTAGGGGCTTTGGTTGCAGCACAATCTGGTGCAAATCCGGAGATTTCTATATTGCAGGTAGAAGAGTTTTTGCAAAGGGCATAATTTTCGGGTGCTATTAAATGACTGTTTTACAGTGTAGTAATGGGTAGTAAAGAGTGTGTTTTAGACACTCAAAACTTAACATTGGCGAACGTGTTTATTGAGTATTTTTGTTAATGATAAATTTACAATTAGTTAATATTACGAAAGTGATTGATTAAGCAGGAGTTATCATCCCGAGAAGAGAAGAAAATATACTAATAAAGACGATTTACAAAATGGAACAACCTGTTAACACAAACCCGGAAACTGAAGAAAACAATTTACTTACAGAAAATGCAACTCCTGAAACTGCTTTAATTACAGAGCAACCAGTAACAGAGCAGCCAAAACCTGTGCGCAAACCTGCTGCACCACGTAAACCTGCAGCACCACGCAAACCAGTTGCTAAAGTGGCTCCTACTGTTGAAGAAAAAGCAGAAGAAGTTCCTGCTGTTGCAGAAATTACAGAAACTCCTGTTGCTGAAGAAGCTATTTTAGAGATTAATGAAGTTGTGGCTGTTGTAAAAGAAAAAAAGTCTAAGAAAAAAGCTAAGAAGAATAAGCTTAAAGCCCAGGCAAAAAAGAAAGCGAAGAAATCTAAGAACAATAAGTCTAAGAAAGCAAAAGCTAAAAAGAAAGACAACGCTAAAAAACAAAAGTCTAAGGATAAAGCTAAAGCGAGGAAAAAAGCTAAAGCTAAAAAGCAGACTAAAGCTAAAAAGAAAGCCAAGTCTAAAAATAAAAAGAAATAATTTATAAAGCCCGGTATGCACTGCATACCGGGCTTTTGTTTTTAAAGCTTACAAATTAGTAAGGGCCAATGCCTTTAGCCCTGACTGCAGCGGTACCCTTTTTTGTAAAAAAGGTAAAGCGAAAGGCAGGACAATGATTGTAAAAATGCGCTTGCCGTACCGCTTATTATTGAAAAAGATACTTTTTACAAAATAGTTTGAGTGCTTAATTAGCTGTTTTCTTAATAAAAATTGTTCATTAAAAAATTTTTGGCAGGATTTATGCTGTGCTTTATCATAATTGTAATACTTTTGAAACCTTACAATGAGGTATATAAAAAATCATATAGGAAATCGTGTCTTGTGCTTGCTTATGGCTTTGCACATACTCAATTTTAGTATAGATAACCCCCATACCTTATTTGAGCATAACAATGTACAGGCTAACTTTAACGAGATAGACAGCGTTGTAGAGTTAGTGCTTGAAGACGTTTTAAATATTGAAAATGCCATACCGGAGCATCACTCTAAAACACCCATTACCCATAAGTTTAATGCAAAAAAAGTAGTTTGGCTGTTTGAGCAAACTGTACAACCACATTATTTTAAGGAGCCGGTAGCGCTTAACTTTAAGCCTGCTGCCACAGCTACGTTCTATTCGCACGAAATTTACAATTCCCCGTTACTTACTTTATTTTCGCCGCCTCCGCAGGTTTAAATACTATTATTTTATTGGTTTTATTGGTTCTTTTACTTTTAAAAGAGCTTTGCACGATTTTTAGCAAAATGGTACGTATTTCCGTTTTTTGCTTTCGCGCCCTTAAAACTTTCGCTAACAGTATTTAAACATAAAACAAGATCATGGAATTTAAAAAATTCTCTGTCTGGATAGCGCTATTGTTATTTCAGGCAGTTGTAGTGGCGCAATCCCCGCAGCCCACTACACTTACTATTAAGCAGGCCGAAGAATTGTTCTTTAAAAACAACTTTTTACTGCTTGCACAGCAATATAATATAGATAAGGCCGGTGCACAAATAATACAGGCTAAAGTGTACCCTAACCCCGAGGTTACTGCCGATATGGTAGGCTTTGAGGGGCAAAACAACAGGTATTTTCCTACGGGCAGCAATGGCAACTTTGCCGCAGGGCTGGAGCAGCTTATCCTTTTAGGCGGTAAGCGCAAAGCGCAGATAGAGCTTGCCAAAATGGATAAAAAACTGGCAGAGGCAGAACTGACAGATATTACCCGCAATTTACAACTACAAATATGGGAGGCATTCTATACCCTGCACAACCAGCAAATGGTTATAGAAAAATATAACAAGCTCCTGGATAAACTGGATAACCTTATTACCAGTTACCAGGTGCAGGTAGATAAAAACAACATAGCCCTTAAAGATTTAGTGCGCTTAAAATCGGTTTACGTAAAGATAAACAACGACAAATCGGAGGAAAGCGCCATACTTATAGAGCAGCAGCAAAAGCTTAATATATTGTTGGGGCTTAGTGCAAACACCCAGGCAATATACACTACAGATGATGCTAATAGTTATGCATCAGGAGGAGTTTTGTACGAAGATGTTTTAGCTAAATCTTTAGCCAACAGGCCCGACCTTAACCAGGCAAAACTGGAAATAGAATCGGCTAAAATTAATGTTTCGTTACAAAAAAAACTTGCCATACCCGATATTACATTCCGCGCGGGCTACAACCAGCAGGGTGACGCCTTTTTACACCAGGCTAATGTGGGCATTGGGATACCGTTACCTATTTTCGACAGGAACAGGGGTAACATACAAACCGCTAAAATACAGGTAGAGAAAAGCCAGAAAAATACCGAATACAAACAGCTTCAAATTCAGAACGAAGTGCTTGCCGCTTACCAAAACTATACCCGTAGTGTAGAAGAATACAAACGTATCACTAAGCTTATCAACCAGGATTTTGATGCGGTTTACACCGGAATTACAAACAATTTCCAAAAAGGGAATGTATCGATGATTGAGTTTGCCGATTTTTTTGAATCCTATAATGAGGCACAAACAGAGGTAGAAAGGGTTAAGGAACAACTTGCCCTTGCAGCCGCTCAAATTAATTATGTAACCGGAACTAAAAACTTTTAAAAAATGAAAACTCCACACTATATATTCCTTACAGCGATTGCATCTCTATTTGTAATAACAGGATGCGAAAAAAAGAAGGAAACCAATGACGAAGAAGTGAAAAAATTTGTCATGACCGATAAAATGTTCAGCGAAAGCACCATTGCAACAGCAAAGACAGAGTTTGCCCAGAATGAGATACACCTGTTTGGTAAAATATCGGCAGATAATAACAGCATGGCGCAGGTTTTTCCTGCAGTGGGCGGTAATGTTATAGAGATTAAGGCAGAACTGGGCGACTATGTAAAACAGGGCCAATTGCTTGCAAGCATCCGCAGTAGCGAGGTAGCAGGCTTTCAGAGCCAAACGAGTGATGCCGATGCAAACGTATCTATAGCAGAGCGTAACCTGCAAAGTGCCAAAGATATGTATGAAGGCAAACTGGCATCTGAAAAAGAACTGGTTATGGCCCAGAAAGAACTGGATAAAGCCCGTGCCGAGAAAAGCAGGATGAGCGAGGTAAATAACATTTATCATCTTAAAAAAGGATCTGTATATAACCTGTATGCGCCTATAAGCGGCTACGTGGTATTTAAAGACATAAGCCCTAACGAAATGCTGCTAAGCAACCGCGACTCGGCAATATTTACTATTGCAAAACTTGATAATGTGTGGGTGCTGGCCAATGTAAACGAGAGCGACCTTAGCAAAGTTAAACAAGGCCAGGATGTTACGATACAAACTATTGCCTACCCGGACAGCCATATAAATGGTAAAATAGACAAGATATTTAATGTTATAGACCCTGAAACAAGGGCGGCAAAAGCATTAATAAAAGTACATAATACAGATGTGGCCCTTAAGCCGGAAATGAATGCTACCGTTACAGTATATTATGCCGATGACAAAAAATTTGTAGCGGTACCATCTGAAGCTTTAGTGTTTGATAAAAGCAAGAATTTTGTAATGGTATACAAAGGTAAAGACAATATAGAAACGCGGGAGGTTACTGTTTACCGTGCCTTAGATAAAACCACTTATTTATCTGCCGGCCTTAAAGAAGGCGAGAAAATAATGGTAAAAGGCAATTTGTTAATCTATGATGCTCTAAACGATTAAACGTAACCCACAATGAACAAGTTAATAAAAAATATAATAGGCTTTTCGCTGCGCAACAAGCTGTTTACCTTTTTTTGGGTAGGTGTAGTAGTTATTGCTGGAATTATAAGCTATAAAAATATCCCGGTTGAGGCGTTTCCGGATGTTACCAATACCCAGATAATTATTGTAACCCAGTGGGATGGCCGTAGTGCCGAAGAGATAGAGCGTTTTGTAACATCGCCTATCGAGATATCCATGAACTCGGTACAAAAGAAAACCAATGTGCGTAGTATTACCATGTTTGGCCTCTCTATCATTAAAATTATTTTTGATGATGATGTAGATGATACTTTTGCGCGCCAGCAGGTAAACAACCAGTTGCGCAACGTGCAGTTACCCGATGGCGTAGAGCCCGATGTGCAGCCACCGTACGGGCCTACAGGAGAAATCTTCCGTTATACGCTGCAAAGCAAAACAAAAGATACCCGTGAACTGCTAACGCTGCAAAACTGGGTTATAGACAGGCAGTTAAGGGCAGTGCCCGGCATTGCCGACGTTGTTGCTTTTGGTGGCCGCGAAAAAACATACGAGATACAGATAGACCCTATCCTGCTTCAAAAATATGAGCTTACCTCTCCGCAGGTTTACGATGCCGTGAGTAAGGCAAACGTAAACGTAGGTGGCGATGTTATTGAGAAAAATGGACAGGCGTATGTAGTGCGTGGTGTTGGCTTGCTGGATAGCACGAGCGATATTGAAAATACTATTGTGGCACAATACAACGGTAACCCGGTATTGGTTAAGAATATTGCCAAGGTAGAAATATCTAACGTGCCGCGCGTGGGGCAGGTGGGCCTTGATAATAACGACGATGTGGTAGAAGGCATCGTAGTGATGCGCAAGAACGAAAACCCATCTGAAGTACTGGCGCGATTAAAAGAAAAGATTGCTTACGTGCAGGACAATGTATTGCCTAAAGATGTTAAAATGGTAACGTTCTATGACCGTGACCGCTTAATGGAATTTTGTACACATACTGTTACCCACAACCTTGTAGAAGGTATATTGCTTGTTACGGTAATTGTATTTCTCTTCATGGCCGACTGGCGTACTACGCTTATTGTGTCTATCATTATTCCGCTGGCGCTGCTCTTTGCATTTTTGTGCCTTAAGTTAAAAGGCATGAGTGCCAACTTACTCTCGTTGGGGGCGGTCGACTTTGGTATTATAATAGATGGGGCGGTCGTAATGGTCGAGGGGCTCTTTGTGTCCTTAGACCACCTTCAGCACAAAATAGGAGAGGAGCGGTATAACAAACTCGCTAAACTGGGTTTAATACGTAAAGAGGGTACTAAGCTGGGGGTTGCCATATTTTTTAGTAAGCTAATCATCATATCAGGGTTGTTGCCTATTTTCTCATTCGAAAAAGTGGAGGGCAAAATGTTCTCGCCACTGGCATGGACATTAGGCTTTGCCTTGCTTGGGGCGTTAATATTTACTTTAACCCTCGTGCCGGTGCTTTGCTCTATATTGCTTAATAAAAACGTAAAAGAAAAACACAACCCTATTGTAGAATTCTTTAACATGATAGTGGGCAAAGGGCTTAATGTAACCTTTAAAAATAAAAGGGCTTCCATTATTATATCTATGGTTATCCTTGTGCTTACATTATTCTCTGCCAAGTTTATGGGAACAGAGTTTTTACCACCGCTTAACGAGGGTGCTTTGTGGGTAGAGGCTAAATACCCAATGAGCCAGTCGCTTACAGAAACCGTTGCTAAGGTAGCCGAACTGCGCAAAGTGCTTAATACATTCCCCGAGGTTAATGGGGTACTTTCTCAAACCGGCCGAAGTAATGACGGTACCGACCCAAGTGGTTTTTACTACGTGCAAATGCAGGTTAACCTTAAGGCAAAAGACGATTGGAAAAGGAAAATAACCATGGATGAGCTGGTAAGCGAAATGGATGCCAAGCTCGAAAAATTCCAAGGGGTTAACTTTAACTACTCTCAGCCAATTATAGATAACGTTGCCGAAGCTGTTGCAGGGATGAACGCATCTAACGCAGTAAAAATTTATGGTGATGACTTGAAAACTCTCGATAAAATTGCCAACCAGGTAATTGAGCGCATGAAAAATGTAGATGGTGTTAAGGATATCGGCATCCTAAGGAACATAGGCCAGCCGGAAATGAGCATCTCTTTCGACGAAGAAAAAATGGCGTTATACGGTGTTCAAAAAAATGATGCACAGAGTATTTTAGAAATGGCGATAGGCGGTAAAACGGCTACCCAAAAGTATGAAGGCGAAAAGAAATTTGACATCAGGCTGCGTTACGCGCATGAGTACCGTAAAGATGAAGAGGATATTATGAACCTTATGGTGCCTACACTTCGTGGTACAAAAGTGCCCTTAAAAGAGATTGCTACACTTACTACAACTACCGGGCCTGCGTTTATTTACAGGGATAACACCAAACGTTTTATAGGTGTAAAATTCTCTGTGCGCGACAGAGACTTAGGTAGTACCATTGCAGATGCCCAGGCCAGGGTAAAAACCCTTAAATTGCCCGATGGATACTCTATAGGCTGGACAGGAGAGTTTGAAAACCAGGTACGTGCAAGCAGTAAACTGGCCGAAATGGTGCCGGTATCGCTCATACTTATTTTTGTATTGCTGTTTATATTATTCGGTAATATAAAAGATTCGCTGTTGGTACTGGTTAATGTACCGTTTGCAGTAATAGGTGGTATACTGGCGTTAGAGATTACAGGTATCAATTTTGGAATATCTGCAGGGGTAGGGTTTATTGCGCTGCTGGGTATCTGTATCCAGAATGGGGTAATCCTCGTCTCGCAATTCCACAATAACCTCAAGCTCAAGATGTCGCTTACCAGTGCCATTGTAGAAGGTGTAAAATCGCGAACAAGGCCGGTTGTAATGACCGCTTTAATGGCCGCAATAGGGTTAATGCCTGCTGCACTATCTACAGGTATTGGGTCGGAATCACAAAAGCCGTTAGCTGTGTCTATTATAGGCGGGTTAGTAACCGCTACCATTTTTACGCTGTTAATATTCCCTAACTTCTTTTACTGGATGATGCGCAAAAAACACCAGAATTTAATGGAATAAGGATTTAAAGATTTTATGTATTGTTAGCTAAAGCCGTCTGTGTGTCCCCCACCAGGCGGCTTTTTAATTAATGTAAATTCTTACTGATTAGCTCTTTTAAATTACATCTGCAAATACTTAACTATCAATACTATAGTTAATATTGTTTTAATGTTTCTACGATGTTATTCGCTTTTAGTAATTTTAATCAGGAGCGAATACACATCGCCTTCTCCCAAAAAACAAAACTACTATGAAAACACTAAACACTATTGATGAAAAGGTTACCAGTGGTGCACACAAATCGTATTGGACAGATTCTGTACCGCCGCTTATTTATGATACGATTGCTAACGACCGGCAAACGGATGTACTCATTATAGGCGGCGGTATTGCCGGAATTACCACAGCGTACTGCCTCAGTAAATCGGGACGGAAAGTAATATTGGTCGAAGACGGTTACCTGGGTAGTGGCGAGACAGGGCGCACTACCGCACAAATAACCTACGCGCTGGACGACCGTTATTATGACCTCGAAAAATTCTTTGGCCATGAAAAAACAAAGCTTGTTGCCCAGAGCCACAAGCAGGCACTGGAATGGATAAACCAAACTATTGCCGAAGATAATATAGCGTGTAACTTTAAGCGTGTAGACGGCTACCTGTTTTTAGACCCGACTGATAAACCGGAAAATTTAGGGAAAGAATTTGTGGCTACACAAAATGCAGGGCTGCCTACAGAGCAGCTTACAGGTATTCCCGGATTACCTGTCAATGATATAGAGTGTATACGGTTCCCGCAACAGGGGCAATTCCACGTGCTTAAGTATTTAAAGGGTCTTGCCGATGCTGTCGTGGCAATGGGCGGCGAAATTTACACCAATTCCCGAGCCAAAGATATTACTAAAGATGGCGCTACGGTTAATGGCTTTACTATAAAAGCAAATCATATTGTGGTGGCTACAAATACTCCGGTTAATGATATATTAACCATGCATACCAAGCAGTTTGCTTATCGCAGCTATGTTATTGGTGCAAAAATACCTAAAGGCAAGCTGCCTTATGCCATGTGGTGGGATACGGGAAACCAGGATAGCAAATGGATAGCCAAGCCCTATCATTATGTAAGACTGGAACCGTTTAACGAAGAGTACGACTTATTAATATCGGGTGGGGAAGACCATAAAACCGGACAGGCAGATGAAGAGCAAGTAACCGAAGAGCAGCGTTATGAAAACCTTATTATGTGGACAAAAAATAAGTTCCCATACTTTGATGATATCGAATACAAATGGTCTGGTCAGGTTATGGAGCCGGTAGATTGCCTGGCATTTATAGGGAAAAACCCGGGTGATAATAATATTTATATAATAACAGGCGATTCCGGTAACGGAATGACGCACGGTACCATTGGTGGTATACTGCTTACCGACCTTATTTTGGGTAATAAAAATCCGTGGGAAGAAATCTACAGCCCATCGCGCATTACCTTTAGGACTGCCGATGATTTTATATCTGAAACCGGTAATATGGCCTACAAAATGGTAAAGGATTGGGTATCGGGAGGTGATGTAGATAATGAAGAGGACCTTAAAGCAGGCGAGGGCGCGGTGATAGTTTCGGGGCTTAAAAAAGTGGCGGCCTATCGGGACAATGAAGGTATATTGCATACCTGTAGTGCTGTTTGCCCGCACTTAGGCGGCGTTTTGCAGTGGAACCCAGACGAAAAATCGTTCGACTGCCCTTTGCACGGTTCCCGCTTTACAACAGATGGTGTAGTGGTAAACGGCCCGGCAATAACCGACCTGAAAAAAGTTGAACCGTAAGGTACTTAATGATACTTACTATTATACTGTCAACCCTTTTAAGAATTGTACGTAGAACAGAGATAAATGTACTTTAATTAAAGGAGTTTATCTGCAGATAAAAACAAAAAATCCCCAATTGGGGATTTTTTATTCTTTCTGTTCAAGGTGTTGAAGGTGTGTAAATATGTTTACGGCCTTCTGCCTGTTGCAAGTCTGTAAAGAATAGCAATAATAGCTAATACTAATAAGATGTGGATAAAGCTACCTACAACTTGTCCGAATGCGAAATACCCAACTGCCCAGCCAATAAGGAGGATTACAGCGATTAACCAAATTAAATCTCTCATGATGTTTTATTATTTAAAAGTTAGTAGGGTAAAATTACTTATTAGAGATAACCCTTGTTAATTAATTAAGAATCCTTTAATAGCCAAAGTTTTCTTAATTAGAAGATTGCAAATAAACTGGTAAAAAAAAGCCCTCTCAAAATTAAATAACTATTTTTGTAAGGCTTTACAGAATTGTTACATTCATGCAGACTTCTTTAAAAATTGCAGTTGTAGGATCGGGCTTAGTAGGATCTTTACTTGCAATATACCTTAAAAGGGCGGGCCATACCGTTCATGTTTTCGACCGCAGCCCGGATATCAGGAAAACACAATTTTCAGGACGTTCTATTAATCTTGCTATGTCAGACCGTGGTTGGCGCGCATTAGACGACGTAGGTTTGGGCGATACCATACGGCCACTCGCAATATCTATGGAAAAACGTGCAATACACGTAGCAGATACGCTTAATTATCAGTATTATGGTAAAGAGGGCGAGAGTATTTACTCTATATCGCGAGGGTTGCTTAACCGTAAAATGGTAGACCTTGCCGAAGCCGAAGGGGTTGAGTTCTTTTTTGAAACCCGAGTTTGGGATGTAGACATGCCAAATGCTACGTTACAAACCGGTGACACCGAAAGAGGTGCATGGGATGATTTAAAATATGATAAAGTTTTTGGTGCTGATGGTGCATTTTCAAGGGTTCGCCACCGTATGCAGCGCCAAAGCATGTTTAATTATTCTCAGGAATTTTTAAATATGGGCTACAAAGAACTTAACATACCTGCAAACCCGGATGGTACCCACAAACTCGATAAAAATTCATTTCATATATGGCCTAAGCAGGAATTTATGCTTATTGCAATGCCTAATACCGATGGCAGTTTTACCTGCACGCTCTTCATGCCTTTTGAAGGTAAGAACTCCTTCGACAGTTTAAAAGATAAAGATACCCTGAAAGACTTTTTTGCTGAACATTTTCCATCTACGCTTGATGTTATACCAAACCTTGTAGAAGATTTCTTTAAAAACCCTACCAGTACACTTGTTACTATGAAGTGCTACCCCTGGACATTTGAAGATAAAGTGGCACTTATAGGCGATGCATGCCATGCTATAGTGCCCTTTTACGGCCATGGTATGAACGCAGGATTTGAAGATATTACCATCCTTAACCAGATGATACAGCAATATGGCGACGACTGGACTACCATATTTAAGGAATATGAAAAGAGCCGTAAGCCTAATGCCGATGCCATTGCAGAGCTTTCGTACCGAAATTTTATGGAGATGAGTTCTAAAACTGCAGATGACAGATTTCACCTGCAAAAAAAGATAGAAAAACATTTCTCTGAAAAACACCCCGATAAATGGTTGCCACTTTACAGCCGCGTTACGTTTAGTTTTCGCCCGTACAGCGAGGCACTTGCGCTTGGCGACAGGCAAAAGGCAATAATGGATGATGTCATGAAAATGGAAGATATTGAAAACATTTGGGACAGCGACATTGTAGATCAAAAAATACTTGCTTTACTGGAGCAGTAAAATCAGGTTATTTGCATAAATACCCAGGCCTTTCTTCCAAGCAAGAGGGGCTTTTTTATTTTAAATTTCTAATGTTTTCACTAATATCCAATAAATAGCTTTTTAATTTTGTTGTGGCTATTGTATTTAGGGTATTAATAAAGTAACGCATGTTAATTTAATGTTAAGCGTATCTTTTTGCTTTGCATGTTTTTATTAGTTATACAGGCACAATCAATATCTTTATTTTATTATTTGAAGTTAGTTATTATGACCATTAGAAAGTGGGACTAAAACGTTTTCCATAGTAAAAGAGTAGTTTTTTTACTACAAAAAATCTATTGTGTGCTTAAAATCCTGCTAAAAAACGCATAGTTTTAATTAAATTGAGCTTATTTATAATGGGTGTACAATAAATAAGTGTGATTTATGTTATTTATAGGAATGTATATTAATTTCAAATAATTATTAATGAATAGTAGGTTTGAATTGATAAAAATTGATTTTGTTTAAGTAATTGTCTGCAACAGGATGTTGCTGCGTGATTATTGTTGGGATAAATTATTGTTAAGAATTGATAAAAAAAATCATTTTATTTTTTTTTACCACCTAATAATATAAATTTGCCAATCTTATGCCGAATAAATTATATCAATAAGAAACTATTATTATTAAAAAATCAGAAAACTAAATTTTTAAAAAAAATGGCAAACGCATCTGTTCAAAAGGTTGAAAAAAAAGAAGGTAAAGGGTCTAATATATTTGCAGGTCTTGCAATTGTTATATGTCTTCTTGTGGGAGTTCTTGTATGGAAGTTCATAATGGGTAGTCCTTCTAACTTTGAAGGAGGAACTACAGAGGGGCATCCACTTGGATTTTTAGGTACTGTTTACAAAGGGGGAGTAATCGTTGCTGTGCTTCTTGGTTTATTAATGATGGCTCTTGTATTCTCTATAGAGAGGTTTTTAGTTATATCTAAAGCTGCGGGTAAAGGTAACGTAGAGGCTTTTATCGCTAAAGTTCAGGCGCAGATAAAAGGTGGTAACATTAACGAGGCTATGGCTGAGTGCGACAAACAACAGGGTATTGTTGCTAATGTTGTAAAAGCAGGTCTTTTAAAATATGAAGAAGTAAAACGTGAAGGTTTTGACAGCGAAAGAGCAGAAGCTGCGATCCAGCAGGAGCTTGAAGAGGCTACATCTCTTGAAATGCCAATGCTTGAGAAAAACCTTGTAATACTTTCTACACTTGTATCTATTGGTACACTTGTTGGTCTTCTTGGTACGGTATCTGGTATGATCAAGGCGTTCTCTGCGATGGGTGCAGGTTCTACGCCAGATTCAGCCCAGCTTGCAGTAGGTATCTCTGAGGCACTTATTAACACTGCAACAGGTATTGGTACATCTACAGTATCAATTATTGCTTACAACCTTTTTACAACTAAAATTGATAAACTTACTTACGCTATTGATGAGGCAGGTTTCACAATTGCTCAAACTTACAGAAGGTTTAGAGCTCGTGCAAACAACGCATAATTAAAGAGTTAAAAGTTTAAAATAATAAGGCAGGAAAGCGTATCTTTAAGGATGCGCTTTTCAGGGTGCCTTGGCTAAATAAAATATAATAATGGCTAAACATAAAATATCCAGGAAAAGTACAAGGATAGACATGACCGCAATGTGCGACGTGGCATTCCTTTTGTTATCTTTCTTTGTTATGACTGCTACTGCAAAACAGCCGGAACCTAAACCGGTAGATACGCCGGCGTCTACTATTATTGATAAGCTGCCCGAAGAAGGTGTTGCTACCATTACAATAGGAGATAAGCAGGTATTTTTTACCATACCAAGAAATGCGCGCAGGGGTACACTTGAGCGTATAAGTAAAGAAAAGGGTGTTACTTTTACTGAAAAAGAATACAAGGCTTTTGAAGGTATGGATGGTTTTGGAGTGCCTTTAAACCAATTGAAGAGTTTATTATCTAAATCTTCTGCGGTAAGAAATGCTCCGGGAGCTCAAAAAGGTATTCCTTACGACACTATTAACGATCAGCTTTCTGATTGGGTTAAACTTGCAAGGGAAGCGCATAAAGCAATTTATGAAGACCAACTTCAAACAGGTAAAATTAATACTGAAGAGTTTGGTAAAAAAGCAGATCTTGGTATCGCTATCAAAGGCGATGCTAAAGAAGATTTTATGACCGTAAAAAGGATTATAGATATTTTGCAAAAGCAAAAGAAAAACAGGTTCTTTTTAATTACAGGTTTACGTAACAAAGATTTTTAATATTATAAAATAATATAAAATGGCAGAATTAAATACCGGCGGCGGCGGTGGCGACGGCAAGAAAGTAAGAAGTAAAAAATCAAATCCCGGGGTAGACCTTACCGCGATGGTAGATTTGGCGTTCCTTCTTATTACTTTCTTTATGCTTACCACTACGCTGTCTAAACCACAATCTATGCCTTTGGCTATGCCGGATAAAGATGCAGAGAAGCCAAAAGATGATATAATGAAGATTCCTGAAGACAGGATGATGACTATACTTATTGGGAAAGACAACAGGATACTTTGGTATATGGGTCAATTGGCAGCACCAAGAATGCAGCCTGCTGAAGCTGCTTTTGGTAAAAATGGTATCAGGAGAGAGATACTTAAAAATACCGCTTATGCTAAGAAGTTTACAGATAAAGCAGATGAGGGCCTAATTGTAAACATTAAAGCAAGTGATGCTGCAAGCTATAAAAATCTTGTAGATATTCTTGATGAGATGGCTATTAACCATGTACAGCTTTATGCTATTGGTGATATTACTCCGGAAGAAGTTACTTTATTAAAAGACAAAGGTTTATATTAAGCTTTGGCTATTAACTATAAAATATAAATTATATGTCAAGTATATTTAACAAACAATGGATAGACCTTGTTTTTGAGGGTCGTAACAAAAGTTACGGTGCTTATCAGCTTAGGTCAGAGAATCCAAAGACTACTACGGTAGCTATCATATTAGGTACATTGCTATTTGCAGGTGCTATTGGTGCTCCTGTAATTATTAGTAATATGAAATCGGGTGATGATAGTGCTGATACAGATAAAGTAGAGGTTATAGAAGTGGTAGATATACCGGAGCCTCCTGTAGAGGCTGCGTTACCACCACCACCACCTCCGGTAGAAGCGTATCAGGCGCCAAAATCGATAGTTGAAGAGGTTAAATTTAAACCTCTTGAAGCAGCTAAGAAAGAGGATGTGCCTGACGATCCACCTAAAGTAGAGCAGTTTAAAGATGCCGATCCAAGTTCTCGTAATGCAGAGGCAAGCCCTACAGGTGATATTAATATTGCCAAGCCATCTGGTGACCTTGATAAAGGTGTAGAGCCTGTAGATAACGGTAATACAATTTATAATTCGGCAGGACTACAGGTTCAGCCAGAATTCCCTGGTGGTATTGCGGCATTCTATACATATGTAAACAAGAACTTCAGGATACCGGAACTTGACCAGGATATGACCGCAAGGATATATGTATCTTTCGTTGTAGAAAAAGATGGTACGCTTACGGCTATTAAAGTACTTAGGGATCCGGGTTACGGATTGGGTAAAGAAGCAGAACGAGTATTAAAATCGTTAAAAACCAAATGGTCTCCGGGTATCCAGAACGGTAAACCGGTTAGGGCTTCTTACAACCTTCCTATTACGATTAATATAAAATCTTAATTAAAATATTTAGCGATGGTTACTGGAAGAAGGTCCCGCTACGAAACACAGAAATCGCCCTTACAGCGATTTCTGTTCGTTTTAGGCATAGTGTTCTTTATGTTGTACTTTGCTTTTGGCTTTATGCTTATATTTACTAACAAAGTTCCTATTAATATTACTTACAACGGCAGGGTTACACTTGGCATACTGGTAATAATTTATGGAGCATTTAGGGCTATACGGCTTTTACAGAGCAGCAGGCAATGAAAACACTAATAGTTACGTTTGTTACAGTGTTATTAACAATTAGTGTAAAAGCACAGGCTCAAACGCCGGCACTTCCTTCTTTTAAACAGGAGGATCCACATTAGATGCCATGGAAGTAAAAATAAAACCTGAATTTCCCGGTGGTGTAAATGCGTTTTACAATTTTTAATAAACGCTATAGCTTACCCAGGGTTAAGGAAAGTATGACTGCCCGGATTTATGTAGGCTTATTATAGAAATGTATGGCAGCATGAGTAGTTATGAAATACTTAAAGAACCGGGTTACGGCTTAGCGGATGAGCTGATCAGGGTTTTAAAAACGATTAAAGAAAAATGGTCGCCGGGCATGATTGATGACAAGCCTGTAAGGGTGTCGTATAATTTACCGCTGACTTTAAATATTGACTAAATGAAATATACGTATGCCTTATTAGCAATAGCTATAATAAGTTCGGGCGTGTTTTTTGCATGCAAAAATGAAACATCGTCTAAAATAGAAATTGCAGACGAGACCACAATTGCAGGCAATCTTAACCTGCAGGTGGATGCTACTGTACAGCCTATTGTAGAGGATGTCCTTGCTGTTTTTAAAAGTGTATATCCTAAGGCGCATATCCTTCAGGTAAATCGTAACGAGAGCGATATTGTAAATGCTATGATGCGCGATTCGAGTGCAGTGGTGGTACTTACAAGGGAGCTTGAGGCAAATGAGAAGGCGCATTTTGAGAAGTTCAACATCAAGCCACGCATTACCCATTTTGCTACAGATGCCCTTGCATTAATTACTAATAAAACAAGTACAGATACTGTTGTAAACCTTGAAGATGTTTATAAAGTTATGCGCGGCGAAGAGGCCGCCACGGTTAAAAAATTAGTGTTTGATAACCCTAATTCGAGTGCGTTACAAATGTTAATGAAAAATGCAGGTGTTACAAAAATTCCTGCAAATGCCGTATATTCGCTTAACAATACCAAGGAAGTAATTAAATTTGTTTTACAAAATGCTGGTACTATTGGAGTTGTTGGTGTAAACTGGCTGGTACAGCCTCCACAGGAACTTGTAGAAGATGCGGCTAATTTAAGGGTACTTGGTGTAGATAATGTTAAAATTAATAAAGGCAAAAAAAAATATTTTAAGCCTTCGCAAAGCAACATATCTTCGGGTTTTTACCCGCTTACACGCAAGTTGTATTTGTTAAATTATCAGGGCAGGCCTGGCTTAGGCATGGGTTTTGCAAATTACATAAGTGCACCAGAGGGGCAAAGGATAATTTTAAAGTCCGGATTGCTGCCCGTAGAGATCCCGCCAAGGGAAATCGAAGTACGTAATGAATTATAAATAACTACTAAATATTAATAAGGAGAAATTAAAGATGACCGAAATGAAAAAATTTAAATTCCTTGGTTTATCATTGTTGCTTTTTGGAATGGCAAACGCACAGGATGCTAACGAAGCTAAAAAGGCAATTGATGCCGAACAATTTCAGAAAGCAAAAACGATATTAAAATCGCTTATTTCATCTACCCCGGATGAAGGCAGGAACTATTTCCTTTTAGGCGATATATACTTATCACAATCATACCCGGATTCTGCTGCCATATACTTTAATAAAGGAAAGGCTGTTAAGAATAATGCCGATTACAATACTATAGGATTAGGCGAACTGGATCTTGATAGTGGTAATGCTGCTGCAGCTCAGGCAAAGTTTGATGCTGTAGAGAAAGACCTGAAAAAGAAAGATGTAGAGCAATTAGTTTACATAGGCCGTGCTTATATTTATGCAGATACACCTGATTATAAAAAAGCAGTTGCGGTGCTTAACAAAGCAGTTGCAAAAGATCCTAAGTATGCTCAGGCTTACCTTTACCTTGGTGAGGCTTATTACAAGGACAGGGACCAGAACAATGCTTACAAGAATTTCCGTACAGCATCGGAGCTGGACCCAAGCCTTCTTAGGGCTAAACTTCAGCTTGGTGTAATTACTAAAAATACCCGTGCTGCATTTCCGGAGGCTATAAAAGCGTTTGACGGTATTATTGCTGTTAACCCTAATTATGGCCCTGTATACAGGGAACTTGCCGAAACGTATTACCTTTGGGGAAATACAGATGGTGCTAAGAAAACAGAGTATAACGCTAAGGCTCTTGGTTACTATGAAAAATACATGGGCTTAACAGATTATTCTCTTGACTCAAGGATGAGGCATGCTGATTTCCTTCTTTTAACCGGCGATTACAAATCGCTTGAGGCAGAAGCACAGAAAATGCAGCAAATGGATAAAGTTAACCCAAGGATATTACGCTATGCTGCTTATGCTGCTTATGAAAATGGTAACTACCCTGCAAGTTTAACTGCCATGACAGAGTTTATAACCAAAGCAGATCCTAAACGTGTAATTGCAAGAGATTATCTATACCTTGGCCTTGCTAAACTTGCTACTACTGTAGGTAAAGATGCTGCAGGTAATAGCGTTATTACAGATAAAGTTAAGTTTGACGAAGCTATTGCCGATATTAAAAAAGCAGCTGAAACTGATATTAACATTACTAACGAGTTTAACGAGATTGGTAAAAAACTATTCTCTCAAAAATTATATGGACCTGCTGCTGTAGTGTTTGAAACTGCTGCCACAAACCCTGCCGACAGAAACCTGTTGTATGATAATTTTTATCTTGCCTACTCTGTATATTACGATCACGTAAATAAATCAGATGCAGATAAAAAAACGAATGCAACACAACTTGCTAAAGCAGACATAGCTCTTGATAAGGTGTTAGAGTTGTCTCCGGATGCTCAGGATGCGTACCTGTTTAAAGCAAGGATTAACAAAAACCTGCAGTCTAACGACGCTTATGCTAAAATGGCTGTGGCTTATGATAATTACATCAGGGTGGTAACTGCGTTAGGTGCTACAGAAACATCTAAACCAGCTGTTGCTAAAAACCTTGTAGAGGCTTATGATAATGCAGGTGCCTATTATGTTGTTACAGATAAAGCAAAAGCAAAGGATTATTTTACTAAAGCAATTGCCTTAGATCCTAACGATACGTATGCAAAAGGTGAGGTTAAAAAACTTTAACACAAATTGTTATCACATATAAACCGGCGCACTGCCGGTTTTTGTGTTTTTGTATATTGCCTGTAATTAAATATGTATCTTTGCAAACTATTTGAAATTAAGATGCTGAAGAAGGAAATGCAGGTAGAAGTAGAAAAAGGTGAGATGCTGCCCTTAATGGAAGAGTTTTATACCATTCAGGGGGAGGGCTATCATACCGGTACTGCTGCCTATTTTATACGTGTGGGAGGCTGCGATGTGGGCTGCCACTGGTGCGATGTAAAGGAGAGCTGGAATGCCGACCTGCATCCACCAACAGATACTGATGTTATTGTTGCCAATGCTGCACAATGGGGCAAGACTATTGTTATTACCGGTGGAGAACCACTTATGTGGAACATGGACCCAATAACCTTAAAGCTTAAAGCGGCAGGGTTAAAGGTGCACATAGAAACGTCTGGCGCATATCCGCTAAGCGGTTACTGGGACTGGATTTGTCTTTCGCCAAAAAAGAATAAATTGCCCACGCAGGCAGTTTATGATAATGCCCATGAGCTTAAAGTGATTATACACAATAAACACGACTTTATTTTTGCCGAAGAGCAGGCTGCTAAAGTAAATGGTAATGCAATACTGTTCCTTCAGCCCGAATGGAGTAAAAAAGAGCAGATAACACCACTTATTGTTGATTATGTTATGCAAAATCCTAAATGGCGTGTATCTTTACAAACACATAAGTATTTAAATATACCTTAATAATAAACCAAAACAACTGTAAAATGAAAAAATTACTTATTGCCGTAGCCTTTATTTGCGCAACACAGGTGAGTATGGCGCAAACAGCTACTGCTACTAAAGCTGCAGATCCTGCTTTTAAAAAAGAAGTACTTAGACTGCTTGAACTTAGTGGAACTAATGCACAATATGAGGCATTAATTAACCCTATTATTAAAAGTGCACCCGCTGATAAGCAAGCCGACTTTAAAAAAGAAGTTACAGAGTCGCTAAAAGGCCTTACTGATAAAATTGCTGACATATATATGGAAGAATTTACTCAGGAAGATGTAAAAACGATGATTAAATATTATGAAAGCCCGGTGGGTAAAAAAGCAGCTTCTAAAGCTGGTGTTCTTGCCGAAAAAGGGCAGGCTGCCGGTATGGAGTGGGGCCAGAGCCTGCAAGGTATTATGATGAAATATGCTGGTGAATAATAATTTATCCTAACATAACTAACCCCGCAACGCGGGGTTTTGTGTTTTTATAGTATTTTAAAATGAAATTTTCATATAAATTAATGTTGTTGTTGTTCTTTGTTTTGCAGCAGGTCAATGCGCAGGATAGGGATATAGATAAAATAATAGAAATCACAATAAACTCCGCGAGTATAACCGGGATGAAGCAGGCAATGCTTACCATTGTTAAAGAGGAAGAAAAAGATGCTTTATTAAAAGATTACGACGCGGCAACTTCATCTTTGTATAAAAGCATTGAGAATTTTTATACATCTCATTACACCGATTCAGAAATTAGAGAGCTGCTGCTATTTTACAGGACACCTGCAGGAAGCAAATTTGCACATGATTTGTTAAAAAGATCGTCACATAGTTTCCCGAAAGGTAACAGCCTCAAAAAAATAATAGATGCGCTTGTAGAAAAATATAAACTTTAGTTATGAAAATTTTATTTTTAATGTTAGCTTTTCTCAGTGCCAATTTTTCTGAGGCACAAACCCAGGATTTTAATGTAGATGAGCTAATTCAAAGTATGGGGATTGATAACCAACTTGAAGTAGCAAAACAACATGTACTGCAACAAACCTTGCCAAAGAATCATATTGCAGTAGAAAAAGAATTTGAAAATTATACTGCTGCTTACATAGCAAGTGTTAAAGATCATTATTTAACTAAATATACTCCGGATGAAATTCAGGAACTTTTAACCTTTTACAATTCTGCCCTGGGCAATAAAATAAAAATTAATTCTTTAGAATATGAACACATTGTTCACGAATCTATGGGTAAGTGGTTTGATAAATCTGTAACTATATTAATGAATATCAATACAGGTAAATATTCTGGAAACTGATGGTTATCAGGTATTAAAATACTAACCCCGCAGCGCAGGGTTTTGTGTTTTATATAGTAAGTTTTGCCAGGTAATCATAATGCTCGCCTTCTAATATAAGCTCGCTTTGCAATTTATTGCCATGTGCAGCATTTTGCAATGTATTGTAATCTATATACATCCAGTTAAAAGGTTTTTCCTTTTCTCCTTTGTAGGTTACATTAAAAATCACTTCGCCGTAATAATCTATATCGCTGGGTATCCATTTGCCACCATCCTCATCTTCATCAAACATATAAATTATGTCAGAAGAATCGAGCAATATCTGCCCGCCGTCATTCAGCAATGATTTCAATTTATACAAAAATCCCGAAATCCTTTTTAATTTGCCACACATTCCTGCGCCATTCATAAGCACAAGTATCGTGTCATAACCGCCTTCGTGTTCCATAACATCTCCTGCTATGGCATTTTTTATTCCTCTCAGTTTACACGCCTCAATAGCATTCGGCGAAATATCTATAGCAGTAACATCAAGCCCGCGTTCATTTTGCAGGTACAGGCTATGGCTCCCGGCGCCACAACCCACATCGAGTACTTTACCTTGTGCCATTTGTAAAGCTTTTTGTTCTAAGGCAGGCATCGCATCATAGCTCCTGAACAGATAAGAAACGTCCATTTCATCCTCTTCAGATATAGATGTTTCGGTAATTAAATTTTCGGGCGCATTGCCCGTTTGGTAATCAAGTATGGCTTTCCCAAAAAGGTCTTTCATTTTTTTATACTTTTGCGGCAGATTGATAAATGTAATGTGGAATGGAGAATTTTTTAAAACAGCTTCCTAAGCTCGCCAAAGATAAGCATAACGAGAATAAAAAGTTTTTTGACAAGCTTAAAAAGAAGGTGCCTAAAAATTTAGACTACGTAATGCAGGAACTGCATGACCGCGAGTTTAAAAAAACAGATTGCCTTACCTGCGCCAACTGTTGTAAAACCACTGGGCCATTGTTTACCCTTGCAGATATAGAGCGAATTGCAAAGCATTTTCGCCAAAAACCACAGCAATTTATTGACAAGTATCTGCAAATAGATGAAGATAACGATTATGTACTGCAAAGTGTACCCTGCACTTTTTTAGATGCCGAAAATTATTGCATGATCTATGATGTACGCCCTAAGGCCTGCCGGGAGTTCCCGCACACCGACAGAAAGAAGTTCCAGCAAATAGCTAACCTTACCCTTAAAAATGTGGCCATTTGCCCCGCAGCTTACAATATTGTAGAGGAAATGAAAAAGAAGTTGCCGGTGTAAGAATTGAAATATTAAATGTTTTTATAATTTTATTGCACGATGCAATTATCGAATTACGTGTCATTCCGAATGAAGCGCAGCGGAATTGAGGAATCTCTCGTTGCAGATTATATCTTCACACTACACTTAATGCAAATTACAATTTGATATAAACTATATTTTTGATAAAAGCTCTGCCTTTAAAATAATCTCATTAGGCAGAAGTAAAACCAAGCAGATTTTTTTTTAGCTTTACGAATCAAAATGTAGTACCATGGCAAAGCTAACGTCTCTCACCCCAATGTTCTGGACAAAAGAAATTGCAGCAACGGTAGCCTTTTATACCGATGTGCTTGGTTTTGAATGTGGCCTGCTCGAAGAGGGCTGGGCAGTATTGCTGCGTGACGAAATAGAAGTAATGCTGGCATACCCTAATGAACATGTAACTTTTAACGGCCCTATGTTTACCGGGTCTTTTTACATAAACACTACAAATGTAGATGAACTGTGGGAGGCTTATAAAGATACCTGTAACATTTGTTACCCTATTGAGAATTTTGAATATGGCATGCGTGAGTTTGCCATTTATGATAATAACGATTACATACTGCAGTTTGGCCAACCTATAAACCGGGAAGAAGAATGAAATTTACGCGTATCTTAATGCTGGCAATGTTGTCGCTGGCAATATCCGGACTGATGTTTTATGTTACGGCTGGCGTAATACGTTCTTCGTGGACAGATATTATTGGCGAAATACTTACAACAGGCGTTATAATTTTTATACTGTTACTAATTGTATATGTAATTGCAAGATCGGCAGCAAAAAAAGCAATTGCAGCGCGAAAAAAAAGCCTTCCCAATCAGGAAGGCCCCAAGCCTTAAGCAGCTATTTCATTTTCGGCATGTTGTTTTAACTCGCCTACAAAACCTTCAATAGTTTGTATCTTTCCATCTATATATTCAAGCAGGCCTTCTACTTTATCCCTCAGGTCTTCAAAGAAGGCTATAATATCTTCTATGTATCCTTTTAATTTGTGTACAAACTGAAGGATAAATTCTACAACGTCGTTTAATTTTTCGGTGATATTCATGGCGCAATGATTTAGTGTTTATAATACCTGAAAATTACAAAACCCTTTTGGTACCCTAAAGCACTTTGTGTAAAAATTAAGAATTGAAATACCGCTTATTCAGCATATATAAGGTATTTTTTCCTCATTGTCTTAAATTGTTCTAAACCAGTCTCCCAGCTTTTCCTGATTTCCCATTGGGTTTTACCGGCCTCTATTTGCTGCTGCAAAACTTTAGTGCCCGCAAGCTTAGTAAAAAACGGAATAAAGAATTTCGATTTATCTTCGGTAGTATTATAAGCTTTAATCAGCCACTTTAATTCTATCCTTGTTACATGTGGTGCTTTACTCAGGTCTTCACCATAACAAAGCACACCTTTATATTGTGGGTCTTTAGCGCCCTCGTTAGGCTCTGGCGTAAAACTAAATCCGGTTTTAGGTAAATAAGGCGATCCATATAACTGAAATTGTTTACTTGTACCGCGGCCCATACTAACATTGGTGCCTTCAAAAAAGCAAAGGCTTGCATACAGGTTTATAGCCTGGTCATTTGGTAAATTAGGCGATGGCTTTACCGGCAGGCTATAAGGCATAGCCCTGTTATAATCAGTACACGAAATTACAGTTAGCTTACATTGCACACCATTTTTAAGCCACTTTTCGCCGTTAATCATTTGCCCATATTCGCCTATGGTCATACCATGCAGGGTAGGTATGGGGTGCATACCAATAAAACTTGTATGTTCTTTCTCTAAAACCGGCCCATCAATAATGCCACCGTTAGGGTTTGGCCTGTCTAAAATTATCAGGGATATGTTATTTTCGGCGCACGCCTCCATTATATAATGAAGTGATGATATATAGGTGTAAAAACGTGCACCCACATCCTGCAGGTCAAATACCAGAACATCTATCCCGGCAAGTTGTTCCGGCTTCGGTTTCTTGTTGTTGCCATACAGCGAAATTATAGGAAGGCCGGTTTTAGTATCCTTGCCATCTTTAATATGCTCGCCTGCATCGGCAGTACCACGAAAGCCATGTTCCGGCGCAAATATTTTTTTGAGGTCGGTCTTTTGGCTAACTAAAAAGTCGACAATATTTTCAGTTTTGCCATTAACAGTAATAATTCCCGTTTGGTTCGTCACAATCCCTATTCTTTTACCTTTAAGCAACGGCAGGTATTTCTCAAAATTATCGGCACCGGTTTTTATTTTAGGTATTTCATTTTTTTTGCCTATTGCTAATTGCCCGTTACCATTTTTTTGCTCATTGCCTATTGCCTCCTGTCCATTATCTATTCTCTGATGTCTATCATCATATCCACTATTTATCTTCCCCTTAACAGAATTTCCGCAGGCAGCCACGAGTATAAATGAGAATAAAACAGTATTTTTGAAAAACGAAAAAGACCCCATACACGTTGAATTTAGAATATTTTATAGCAAGCAGGCTGGTTACTGCAAAGAACCATAAAAGTAGTATATCTGCACCAATTATAAAAATCGCCATTATTGCTATAGCGATAGGTATTATTATGATGGTCATTGCTATTGCTACAGGTGTAGGCCTGCAGGAAAAGATCCGCGAAAAGGTATCTGCATTTAACGGAGATATCATTATTACTAATTTCGATGATAACCAGTCAGAAGTTAGTGTAATACCCATTTCTATAAAACAGGATTTTTATCCCAAATTCACTAAGGTAAAAGGTATAAGCCATGTGCAGGCCGTAGCATCTAAAGCCGGTATTATTCGTACGGCACTTTCTTTTGAAGGGATAATCTTTAAAGGAGTGGGAAAAGACTATAAGTGGAACGAACTGCAGGAGTACCTTGTTGCCGGGCGTATACCAAATTTAAAGGACAATCTTAATACCGAGGTTATACTCTCGCAATACCTGGCAAATAAGCTAAATTTAAAAGTTGGCGATAAATTTAATACTTTCTTTATGAAAGAAGGTGGCAACGGAATGCCTAATTTAAGAAGGTTCGAATTGGTGGGAATATACACTTCCGGTTTTCAGGAATTTGATTCGGCTTATTTAATAGGCGATATCCGCCATGTGCAGCGTATGAATAAATGGTCGCCGGAACAGGTAGGCGACTTTGAAGTTTTCCTGGACGACTTTACCCAGCTTAAAGAAAAAGGCGAAGAAGTATATAAAGCCATACCATCTACACTTAATAGTGTAACCATTGAGGAAAAATACGTAAATATTTTTGAGTGGCTAAAACTATTTGATGTTAATATTATTGTCATTATAGTAATTATGATAATAGTTGCTACCATAAATATGGTTGTGGCATTGCTGGTACTAATATTAGAGCGCACCCAAATGGTGGGAATGCTAAAGGCACTGGGTGCAAATAACTGGCGCGTGCGAAAAATATTTTTGTACAACGCGGCATACCTTATAATAAAAGGACTCTTTTGGGGCAACCTTATAGGGGTGGGTATGTTGTTAATCCAGAAATACTTCGGGGTAATTACCCTCCGTCCCGAAAACTACTATGTAAGTGTAGCCCCTGTAAGCATAAGTATACCGGCAATACTCCTTATTAATGCAGGCACAATTGTAATATGCCTGGCATTATTGCTTATCCCGTCTTACATTATCACAAAAATTTCTCCGGTAAAAGCACTCCGTTACGAATAGTAAATAGCACCTATATATTATAAGGAGCAGTCGTGGCAGGCGCATGTTAGCAAAGGCCGCGCCCGCTCTCGCCTATAGCCCTCCGCTTCGCCAGCCTACCGGCAGGCAGGCTGCGGGGCTGCCGGCTCCATCGGGGCTAAAAGCGACCATAATTTTCAATTTGCCAATTATCGGTTCTTGCTCCCCTCTCCTTCGGAGAGGTGTTGGGGGTGAGGTTAATGTTCGCCGCAAGCGTAAACCTCAGTGTTCTCCCATCATTTCTATGTGAATGTTTTTCTTTGTGAAACTCTGTGTCTTCTTTGCGGGACTTTGTGGTATAGCCTCCTTGAGTAAAGCTTTTGCGCATCTTCGTGTAACAACCCACGCGAAACAAAAAAACTTTCACCTCCAAACTTCACGTTAACAAAGAGTTAAGAAAAAGATTAAAAAAACATTATAAAAGCGCTTTGAAAAGCCAAAAGAAGTGCTACTTTTGCACCCGCTAACAAGCACAAGTTCATATACAGACTGACACAAGGAAAAAGAATTGGCAATAAGCAATTTGCAAAAAGCAAAAAGTTTAAAGCTGAGGAAAGCAAAAAAAATAAGTAAAAAAAAGCTTGCTTGATAAAGGTAAAAGATAGTATCTTTGCCACCCCAACTGAGAAGAAGGGGGAGAAGTTAGCAACAGGCGATTTGCGATACGCAAAGAGTTAAAGCTTAT